>Ga0172379_10000197_pt1 | contig 161294 bp, 144 predicted proteins | sample GrowelOW334metaG_FD_119756 | JGI IMG/M metagenome (GOLD analysis project Ga0172379, IMG submission 119756) | Groundwater microbial communities from an aquifer near a municipal landfill in Southern Ontario, Canada - Groundwater well OW334 metaG | ecosystem: Environmental > Aquatic > Deep...
GAGTGTTGGATTGACCGGAGTAAACGTCCCCAAAAATTGAGGGATGACGTGCTCCTTATTAAAGGGTCCGGTTGATCCGCAGTAGATGCAGTGCATACATGCGTGAGCGAAAAGGTATGGCGGAGGGTGTAGGATTCGAACCTACGAGGGCTATTAACCCTAACGGTTTTCAAGACCGTCGCCATAGACCACTCGGCCAACCCTCCAGCGTGTGCCTCGCATTCTTTGGGGTCCCAACAAACTTGGCGTGTATTCGTGCTCGATTGGGGTCCCCACGAATGTGGCGCGCAGTCCTGCATCAGGACGAGCACGCGTTCGTGGGGCAAAGCGAGGCTTCGCGCGACGGGCGGAGCGGATTCGGTAGCAACCGGATACGCGCAGCTCTGAGCGCGAAACGAACTGGTTTGCCAGCCGTAGCTCTGGCAACATACTTTATGTCCTCCTTCGCTATGAGCTTCGGAGGACAGCCTTCGCTCTCAACAAAGCTTGAGAGCGAAGGCTGGCGGAGAGGGAGAGATTCGAACTCTCGATACGGTTTTAAAGCCATATAACAGGTTAGCAACCTGCCGCCTTCAGCCACTCGGCCACCTCTCCAGAACACGATATTTCGTGGTATACTCTACCCCGTATGGACAATCCTAGCAATGCTACGGAGAATCAGCAACCACAAACCCCACTCCTGCGGTGGGAATTTCCGTCATTCATCCAGCATGATCGGAGCATGTTCTGGTACATCGGGCTAGGCGTCATCCTCGTTGGGTTACTGGTGTATTCATTTATTAACAAGAATTACCTCTTTGCAGTCATCATAGTCCTCTTTGCCGTTGTGATGGTCGCCCGGCAATTTCGGGTTCCAGAGCGGGTTGCCTTTGAGGTCAACGAGGATGGGATTCAAATCCACGATCGTGCCCATCGCTTCCGGGAATTTGCCACATTTTGGATTGCCTATGAACCCCCTGCGGTAAAAATGCTGTACTTGACCTTTAAAAGTGGGATCCGGCCCAGCTACCCAATTCCACTACAAGACCAAAATCCGCTGCGGGTGCGCGCTGTACTGCAGAAGTACATTCGGGAAGACCTGGAACGAGAAACGGAAGACTTAACTGATCGCCTTGCTCGAACCTTTAAGATTTAGGCTTGCCAGCTCCCACTTGGGTATGGTAGGAATGTAGAGCATTCAGCAACATTGTGCGCGCTCGTAGCTCAGCTGGATAGAGCGCAAGCTTGCGGAGCTTGAGGTCACAGGTTCAACTCCTGTCGAGCGCACCAGCTCGTTTCGTGCTTCAGCCTACGTACCCCCGCTGCTCGGGGTTACTTCGGCTTTCGCACGAAACCTCGCTTTGCCCCACAAACCCGTGCTCACTCCGTTCCGCTTCGTGTTTGTGGGGACCCCATAAGAAACACGCGAGCTTTTTTGCTATCCAAAAAATACCATGCCCATGAAGCCTTGACTCTCCCGGGTGTTGATGCTACACCATAAGCAAAGAAAATAACTAATCGTTTGGAGGAAAAAATGAAATCGATCAGAATTGAGCCTGTGGGAAGGGACGTTGTCCTTATTGATATCGTCTGCGATTGCGGCAATAATTGCCTCACGAATGAAGCAACACAGGAAGCTTCCTTCAAGCACGAATGCCCGATCGGCATTGCACCCGAGACCCACTTGATCTGCCGGTGCGAAAAGAAATTTCGTGTCATCCTGCAAGGTACGCACATTCACGTTTCTAACGCCTAATCGCTTGGCAAAGGTCGGGAAACCGGCCTTTTCTTTTTGGTTGATAACAGGTGCGATAACCCAAAAATGCTACACTTAGCTTATGCTCCGCCCCGAATCACCCATTGGCACCCTCACCGGCGTTGGCCCCACGGCCGCGAACCGGCTGAAGAAACTTGGCATTAGCACGGTGGCTGACTTGCTCTGGCACCTGCCCTTCCGATACGAAGATTTGTCCCGCGTGGAGCACATTGCCGACGTGCGGGGAAACAGCACTGTGTCCATCCGCGGCCGCATCCAGCTCATCTCCTCCCGCCGTGCAGCCAAGCGGAAACGTATGCTCGTCACTGAGGCGATTGTGGCCGATGAGACAGGGAGCATTAAGCTCGTCTGGTTCAACCAGCCCTTCCTAGCCAAAGCCCTGCACCCAGGTGATGTGCTATGGCTGGCGGGAAAGGTTGAGACCAACATTTTTGGCACCACGTTGGTCAACCCCACCTGGGAGAAGCGTGACAATCCCCTGCACGCCGCTGGACTCATTCCCATCTACCCGCTAACGGACGGTCTAACGCAGAAGCAACTCCGCAACTGGATTGCCCAGTGCTTGTCCGTCGTCCACAGTCTGGAGGATATCCTTCCCGCCACGGTGCAGGATGCATACGAACTCTTGAGCCTCAGCCGCGCTCTGCAGCTCATCCACCACCCAGCAAGCTTTGGCGATGTGCAAGCTGCGCGGCACCGGCTGGGTTTTGACGAACTCCTGGTGGTACACCTGGCCGTGCAACAAGAACGGGCGAGCTTAGCCGCCGAGCCCAGCGTTCGCATACCCTTCAACCAGCAGCAGACTGTGGAATTCGTGCAGCGGCTCCCCTTCACCCTCACCCCCGGGCAGAAGCGCTCAGCCTGGGACATTCTGCAGGACATGGATCAACCTGCTCCCATGAACCGACTTTTGGAAGGGGACGTGGGTTCGGGAAAAACTGTCGTCGCGGCCATCGCAATTCTGAATGTGACAACCGCTGGGTTCCAAACTGCGTACCTGGCACCTACGGAAATTCTGGCGCGGCAGCACTACCAGAAACTCACCCAACTGCTGAAGCCCTTTAACACGCGCGTGGCGCTCTTCACGCAGGCAAGCAGGCAGGTGAGCACCCAACCAGACAAAGCACTAACACGGCCAGCCCTCGTGGCACTCATGGCAGAAAAGAAAGTGGACTTGATCATTGGCACCCACGCCTTACTCAGCAAAGGGGTTGGGTTTCATTCCCTCGCCCTTGTCGTGGTGGACGAACAGCACCGCTTTGGTGTGGAGCAGCGGAAAACCCTACGCGCGGCTGGCAACCAAGGCATCCCCCATTTTCTCTCACTGACCGCCACACCCATTCCTCGAACACTTGCATTGACCGTGTATGGTGATTTGAGCACCTCCCGCATCCCCCACCTGCCAGCAGAGCGGAAGCCAGTGAAGACTGTGGTACTGGACAACAAGAACCGAGAACGTGCGTACACCGCCATTCGCGAACGCTGCACTGCTGGCGAGCAAGCTTTTGTCATTTGCCCACGCATTACGGATGACCCATTGGGTGCAAAATCCGCTACCGTGGAGTACGAGCGGTTGCGCAAGGACATTCTTCCCAGCCTCCGCATTGGCTTGGTGCATGGCAAACTCTCCAGCAAGGACAAGGAAGCAGCAATGGCAGACTTCACGGCTGGAAAAACCCAAGTGCTGGTGGCCACCGCCGTGGTAGAAGTGGGCGTGGATATTCCTAATGCCACGGTGATGCTCATTGAAGGGGCAGACCACTTTGGCTTGGCACAGCTTCACCAATTCCGCGGCCGCATTGGCCGGGGCAGCCAGGCCAGCGCCTGCTTCTTGGCCACTGAAGCAACGGACCCGGAAACCCTGGCACGTTTGGATGTGCTGGCAACGACCCAGGATGGTTTCAAACTTGCTGAGGAAGACTTGGCCCGGCGTGGACCTGGTGAAATATGGGGGATTCAGCAGAGCGGCTTCCAACCTTTCCGCGTAGCCAGGTTATCTGACCAAAAGCTGGTGGAAGCCACCCGTGCAGCAGCAACGACATTGCTACAATCTGATCCGCAACTGACAACGGCGCCCAAGTTAGCCGTTCTGGTAGCTGAGAAGCGAAACCTACTGCACCCGGAGTAGGGGGGTCAGGGTATGGATGCTCGTTAGGGTAGCGGGTATGGAAAAGGGTAGAAGTAATAGACCAAGCGTGTTCTTTTTGCGCTCTTGATTCTTGGCACCCTAGTTTACCCCATTAGGGTTACCTCCCCCTACCCCCTCCTTCTCAACAGGATGGAGGGTTTAGGTGTGGCAGCGAGTATGGTGAGAAGGTAGAGGTATAGGTTACTGATAAAACTCCTCCCCCTCCTTCCCAAGGGGGTTAGGGGTGGTTCTTATTTTTCCCTTCCATCTCCACTTTCAATCGATCCACGTCCAAACCCCCACCCAAAACCCTCTTTACCCTACAACAATCCCGGCTCAAGCAGCGGGCAGAGCCGTCCCCGCTCGGAGGAAAACACCATTTCCCCTCCCCATTCGTAATTCGTATATTTCCCGCCACTTCTTGCTTCTGAGGAGAAGAGGGCGGGATCCCGCCTCAGTGGCGGGACGTAACCCTCTTCGTAACCCGGGTTGACGAAACCAGTCCAAGGCGTATCATGGGTTGTATAAACCGCATCGCTTGTTTTGCGTTGCACAAAACCCTCACTCGTCAGGACGACGAAAACTGTACATTTCAACCAGAGGAGGTTCCATGCCTAAATTTCCCCAGCTTCCGGCGGCAGACCGAGAACTTTTGCTTAACAAGTTCAACGAGCTCGGTCTTGATCCGCCTCCCCCAACGCAAAATTGCGAATGTGAAAGGACTCACAATTGCCATGAGCAAGTGGCTGAACTCGTTCACATCGAAGTGAACGGTGAAACAACCCAAACAGTTCATGGTTGTGCGATCTGCGGAAATCTCCGCGCACAAAATGGCAGCATTCTGTCTACAACCAAGCTTTCGGTGGTCGTACAAGCTTTGATGGTCAAAGGCGCAGAAAAAATTGTTATCAAACCGACGATCAAAGGCCAGCGACTTCGCTTCAAACCCCGAAAACTCGAGTTGGGCACCATGCTCAATTTCCTCAAAACTGACGTGGACGAAAACATCCAGGTCGAAGCATAACACCAACATCGTAAATTCTTTAGAGAGCCTCAGGAAGGGGCTCTTTTTTTATTGTGGAAAAAAGATGAGGTTCATCCCTCTCTGTCATTGCGAGGAACGAGTCTTCGAGTGACGCGGCAATCCCGAAGTACCAAAAAACCAGATCCTTTCACAGACTTAGTCTCGTAGTTCTACGGGATTGCCACGCTCCTGCCCTCCTCCGCCTTTGGCTTCGGCGGACAAGCTGGAGCTCGCAATGACAAAGGGGGAAATACACAGACAAACCCATACGTCACCAACAAGCCACCGCGGCTTGGAAAAGCCGCTCTGGTATTATTCATAAACCTCTACAGCTCTACGGCTTTATAGCTTTACAGCTCTCTTCCCTAGCCTATCTTCAACGCCCGCAGGGCATCCGCGACCGTCTTCACTGGCACCAAGCGAATCCCTTTCAGGTTCGCGGCTTTGGCGTTGGGTGGGCACAGGAGGCTGGTGAACTTCAACTTCTGACATTCACCTGCTCGGCGTTCAAAGAAGCTCACACCCCGCACTTCGCCACCCAAACCAACTTCACCCACGGCCGCCACCCCAGCCGGTAAGGCGACGTTGTGCAGCGATGAGGCAATAGCCAAGCACACGGCTAAATCCACGGCCGGTTCATCAATCCGGAAACCCCCAACCACATTCAGGTGCACGTCTTGATTTCCCAGCGCCAGACCGGCCCGCTTCATGAGCACGGCAATGAGCAGCTGCAACCGGTTCAAATCAAACCCCGCTGCCACCCGGCGGGGGTAGCCAAAGACAGTAGCACTCACCAAGGCTTGTATATCCAGCAAAAAACTCCGCGTGCCTTCCACCACTGGGGCAATAGCCGAGCCACTGGTATCTGCTGGCCGTTCTGCCAGGAAGCGCTCTGAGGGATTTGGGACTTCCACCAGGCCGGTACTGGCCATATCAAAGACCCCCACCTCGTCTGTGGCGCCAAAACGATTCTTCGTTGCCCGGAGAATGCGGTAGGCGTGATGCGGATCCCCTTCCATAGTTAGCACGCAGTCCACCAGGTGCTCCAGCACGCGGGGGCCGGCAATGGTCCCTTCCTTGGTGACATGGCCAATGAGTACCACGGGAATGTGCGAGCGCTTCGCCACTTCCATGAGCTTCACCGTGGACACGCGCACCTGCACCATCGAGCCAGCTTCGGATGGTAATTCTGGGTCAAACAGCGTCTGCACTGAATCAATAATGACCAACGCTGGTTTCAGCGCTTCAATGGTTGCCAGCACCGATGGTACATCAGTCTCAGCCAGGAACTGCACATGCGGCGCTTTGAGCCCCAAACGGTCATACCGCAGCTTCACCTGGCTGGCAGACTCCTCACCTGAGACGTACAGGACGGGTTTGGGAATGGCGCTGGTAATCTGCAAAGCCAACGTAGATTTTCCAATCCCAGGTTCACCACCCAGGAGAATGAGTGAGCCTGGGACAATTCCCCCACCTACGGTTCGGTCAAATTCCGCAATGCCCGTGACCAGCCGATTCACTGCCGTGCCAACGACATCCGAAAACGCCTGAGTCTTCCCCGGTTTGCCACCTATGGCCGTCTTCTTCTTACTTTGGCGATTCGCTTCTGCAGTAATGGTCCCCCACTGGCCACACTCATTGCATCGGCCTTGCCACTTGGGGTACTGGGCGTCGCAGTTAGTGCAAACAAAAATGACATCGGGCGTCTTCATGGATTCGTAAACGTCTTTATTTGCTCATACGCACTCAAAACCTGTTGAACATAGTTTCGTGTCTGTGCATACCCAGAATTCTTCTCACACTCCCACCAAGTCTTCTTTGAATCTGGAATAATATTGCCGCTCACATCTCTCTGGGGTGGACATTTGCTCGCACTATTGCAATTCGCGCCCGCGCCACCATTGTACGCGGCAACCACATACCGTAAATCGCCATTCTTACAGTTCGTTAAAGATTGATCACATTGTTTCGTGATATATGAACCATCCTTTTGCTTCTCCCGAGCGCGCATAGGACACGTGCTACTGAAGAGTGTCTTCAAATACCCCGCAGATGCCTTGGCATTCAAAGCCGGGTCATACAAATCTGCACACGTGAGATTTGGTTTTTCTGGGAGATATGGTTGCGCCGTACTTACCCGCAACTGAAAGAGTCCACAAGCAGGCGGCGATGCCTTCGAAGTAGCTCTTTCAAATCCACTAGATTCAATCAACATGATTGCGTACATCAACTTTGGATCCAGCCCGTTGGTTGCAACTGGAGCAATGAAATTATTGTACTGATTGTATACCTTCGTATACCAGGACTGACTAGCAGACACTGTTCCAAGCGGCTGCTCACTCTTGTAACCATCTACTGCTACTTCTTGCTCTGCAAAAGTCTGCTGCTGACCAACCACCTGGCGGACATTCAGAGAGTTAAATTTTACCAACTTTGGGCTAATGGTGACCAAGATCAGGTACGCGCCAAAAGCCAAGCCCAAGCCAATGAGTGAGGAGAGAATGTGATCTTTCGCATCCTGTACAGCCCCCCGATTTCCACCCGCCGTCAGCCACCGGATGCCGGAATAGAAAATCATTCCAGCGGCTAAAATCCCAGCAGCGCTAACCAAAAAAAAGTAGAGGGCGGCAATGTACTCCCCTAAGGTCTCTCCGGTAATAGCAATACTCTGGCCTGCCAAAAATTTTGAACCGGGTAAGCTTACCGTTACCCGGAAACTAATGGGATTCTTTTCCTGCGTCTGACCAACAACCGGACCATCAGTTGGCGCTTCTCGCCCTGGCGTTCCAGTCTGCTTATCAAAGCAAGTTTGCTCATTATTACTTGCCGCATCAGCGCAACATATCTCACCACCATCCTCCTGAGCATTTATACCAGTTTTACAAATGCAAATACTCCCCCCACAGAAGTTGTTCAAACACGGAGCTGACGTGTAGGTTGATCCCAAATCTGAACACCCAGCAATGACAGCCTGCGATACCTTGGGTACCCAAAAACCAACGAGCAGCACCAGAATACCAGCGAACCGAATCATGTTCCTCATAGCCGGCCATTTATTGCCTGGCGAAGTGTATTTTCTTCTTGCAGACCTGTAAATCGTTCGTCACCAATGAATATGGTTGGCACATCATTCACCAACATCCGCTGAGATTCAGCGACGCTTGCATCCACCCGCGCCTTGCCGCCTCCTGTGGTCATGCATTGCTCCAGAGCTGCGGCATCAGCCTCAGCGTCCTTTGCCAAATCTACCAAAGCAATGGTCCCCAGCTGCGTTTGCTTTTCAAAAAGCAGGTCGTGCATTTGCCAGAACTTCCCCTGGTCTTGCGCACAGCGGGCAATTTCCGCCGCACGTCTGGCCGTGGGGTGCGTGGGCAGAGGCGCATCTTTGAACACCAGCTGCACATCTTTCTGGTAGTCCGCCAGAATACTCTTCAGAATGGGCACTTCGGCTTTGCAAAACTCACAGGCAAAATCGGTGAAGACAATGATCTTTAAACCACCTGAGCTTCCCAGCACAGGATCATCGCTGGTCACGCGCGGCGTTTGGCTTAATTCGCCTTGGTTCGCTTTGATGACGCTCACAGCAAAAACCACCAGCACCAGAGCGGCTGCGCCGGAGAGGATTGTCAGCCAGTGGCGCCGGAAATCCAACATACTTAGCGGACGGTCAATTGGAGCACGCGGCCAGTTGGTGCATCAGTGAAGTACAGCGTTCGGCCATCAGGGGAAAGGCCCAAGTTGGTTGCGGAAAATTGCCGGCTGCCATCTGTCCCCACGGGCACGGCAAGCTGCGTTTTCACCCCGGTGGTCAGATCAATTTTGTAAAATGTATCTGCACTTTGGCTGGCTTGGCTGCGGTAGATCCCACTGCCTGAGGCTAAAGAGTTTGGCACCGCGCAGAAGAGAGACGTGCCACCAGTGCCAAAGGTACACTTATCCGACCACGTTTGGATATCCAAAGACCGGTTATTCCCGCCAATCCTATCCCCCTGCGAATCCACAATGTGGAGCACGGGATTGAAATTTGAAGCAGCTGAGTACGTACTGTACACCAGCTGCTGGCCAGATGGTGCCCACGTACTTTCAAAACCCCGACCGTCGGTTACCACAGTTTTAAAATTCTCGCCATGCAATCCTGCAAAAACCACTTCTTGCGCTTCGCCATTCACGCCTTTGGTTTTGGAAGCCACAATTTGATTATTTGGTGACCAAGAAACTGTCACCGTTGAACCAATATCGCCCAGCGGTTCAATGGGTGTCATCCCTGTGCCATCCGGGTTTGCCACCACCAAGTACCGGTCATTGATGTTCGCAGCGTTGTACTTAAAGGCAATTTGCTCACCAGTTGGGGCAAAGCTAAAGTCTTCTGCTTCCTTGGGCAGGGTCGCTTGCTTTTTGGTGGTGAAGTCGTAGAAGACTTTGGAGTCATCCGGAAAACTAAGAATTGCGGAGGTTCGGTTTGGGGACCACACTACTGCTTCTGCAGATGGGAAACGAGTTGTACCCATGGGCACCACATTTCCGCTTGCATCCAGTTTGTAGAACTGCCCAGTGGACGGGTCGTAGTACAACACATTTCCGCTACTATCCACAACCGAAGCAAAGGCGTTTTGGGAAACCAATGTGCGCACGGTGGTATCCCCACCATTCGCTATGGATGACGGACCGGTGTTCGTGTTGGCAGTCGGTCGGTTTGCATTTGCATCATTGACGTTCGGCAAACCGCCATTGCTGTTCAATGGCCGGTTCACCCCACCATTGAGGTTTGGGAATTCCCCATTCACATTTTCATTGCCATTGGCATTCCCGTTGGGTGAGGGACTTATTGGACGAAAAAAGACCACGTACAGCAAAAGACCCAGGACAATGACCCCTAAGCAATAGGCTATGATGAGGAGGATGCGACGGTTCATATTCTTATAGTCTACACAAAAACCAATTTTTACGCATATTTTACTTCGAATTGACACTCAAACACTTTAAAAACTCATCTGAGGTTTGAGCTGCCGTGGAACCATCTTTCCTACAGCAAATAGAACGCACATTTTCTTTATCAGTTGTTAAATCAAGAGTGTAAACCGGATCTTGAGCTCCGGCATCACATTTCGCATTCTTAAAATCATATCCAGGGTTTCCATCAAATAGTCCTGCTAACCAATTTGGGGGATTGAGTGGAATAATCGTTGGAGAACCAAATGGAGGAATGAAGAGAAAACTTTTCGCCAAAGAATCTCCGCGGATATTTACTTTTCCACAACCCTTATTCGCAGCGACACATTCATTCGCGCAGTCAACCTGATGCCAATCAGCTGGGCATTTGAGAAGCGGTCTCCAGATGCAGCGGTCATCCTTAAAGAATTGTGCCCAGTACTCATCATACCAGCCGCAACGACCCACCCCAGGTACTGACAATCGACGGCAAAGGTTATCATGGTTTCCGAAACCAATACCAACAGAAGAGTCCGTCACTTGCTCGCAGCGTATAGAATTGAACTTACACGTTGAATCAAAACCAATAGGGTCAAGTGGATTTGGAGCTGTACATGACATGGTGGGATCTGTACACACAGCACCAAAGCACTTCCCCTCAGATCCAACACCCGCTTTCAAATACGTATACTCTTTCCCACATTCAGGAACAATGGTTCCTTGCGCAAAGACATCAACACTCCAACTGCATGTACCCAAAGATGTGCCGGGCCCGCAATCTGCATCGGCAATGCAAGTTTTCCCTTCAGAAGAGCCAGTTTGACAAGTTTTTTTGGTAGGGCAATTAACAAATTGCTGCTCCTGCCCTACTATCGATCGAATAGACGGCGGATTGAGATTGACGAGTTTTGGATTAATGGTGAAGAGAATGAGGTACGAGCCCAAGACCAAAGCCACTGCAACCAGTGATGTGACAATGGTTTCCTTAGCGCTCTGCACGTGCGCGCGGTTCCCACCTGCGGTCATCCACCGAATGCCGGCGTAAAAAATCATTCCTGCAGCGATAATCCCAATAATCCCTGAGAAAAATTTGTAGATACCACCAATGTACGCGCCCATGTCTTCAATATAGTGGCCAGACTCACTGGTTTGGGAGTCAACACATTGAAACGTTACCCCGGGAATTGGTACACTCACCCGAATAAGCTTTTCTCGCTGTTCAACGGTATAACTCTTCCCTGTGCAGTCAATAAACGCCGCGGCAGGGCGAGGGATCATGAATACACATCCAATGAACAGCGTAGCAGCGAGAAAACCTAGGTGTATTCCAGTTTTTTTATTGAAAAGCATCATACAAACTTTTTAAACCACTAAATCCATCGCCAAAGGTTGCAAGGACTATTTCCCAGGGGTGGGTAAGGAAGTAAACAATGAGTGCTGCAAGGAAAAAGAGAATGATGTAGAAAATGAGAACGAGGACAGTCACCCCCGTATGGGTGAACACCGCGGCCATGCCACCCATGGAAGTGAACCGATACGGCGGAATGACGTAGACATCTTTCAATTTGATTTTCATGAGCCCTACCACGATCCGCGCAAAGTACAAACCAACGAAGATAGGACCGGAAATGAAGACGCCGACGAGTGTAAAAATGGGGGCAATGAAGCCGGATTGAAAGGTGTTGAACCAGGTTTCGTAGGACTTGTTGACCAGATCGGTCACCTGCGCGGTTGGCGCGTCGAAAGTGCTAGTCAGCTGCCGCTGCTTTTCCCGTGCGGCGTGGAGCGCGCCAGCGACACTCCGAATATTTTCTGCCGGGTTGGCGTTATCTGCCGCGGCTTCCCGAGCCTGTGACGGGCCGCTGAGGCCATCCATCTGCCCAACGCCAAACGACGGTGGTCGGCTGACGGAAATGTTTGCGGCCTGCTGCGTATCGTGCGCTCGCTGCTTCTGTACTTCCATTGCATTTGCTCGCGCCCAGTTCTGCTCTTGTTGGATTGCATCTGCCATAGCCTAGCTACTGCTTTGCGCCCCAGGCTAAGCGGCCGACCTTCCACACGCCGTCCATTTTTGCAAAGGTCAAAGTGAGATTTTGGTTGTAGGTAGTGGTCGTCGCATTATTCCCAGACGTTGCTTCCCGCACCAGCGTTACTGTCACCGCTGCGGTGCCAGCCTTGGCATCCAGTGCATCCAGGTGCACAATGCGCGATTCAGAGCTGGTGCCTTGGTACAGGGACGTGTCCCCCTGCTTGGCTTTCTCCGCTGCCACAAAGGCTTCTTGCTGCGTTTTGAGCTCTGGGGTCATGTAGAAGTACAACTCGGTGATATTCTCATAGTTATTCTGGGTGGAAAAGCTGCCGTAGATACTGGCAAAACTCTTGGCAATCCCCTTCACCGCGGCTTCATCGGTGGTCACCCCGGCGCTGGGTTGATTGGTATTCGCATTCCCATTCTGCAAACTCACGTTCACCAGGTTCACATTCAGCACGGTTTGGTTCGCATTATTCGTATTTGCGGGGGTGGCTTTGCGCTGGAGAAGCACATAGCCGATGATGGCAATGAATAGGATAACCACCCCGAGGAGAATGAGTATTTGCGTGCGTCGTGACATAGAGAAGTGCATATTAGGCGGGGCCACCGTCAGCTTGCTGGTCGTTAAACTCTTTCTTCGCAGCTTCAATTTCCAAGAGCTGACGTGGGTCGGAAGTAATAATTTGATCTTCGGTGTACGAGGCCACAACTTTGATGGCGGCGTGCTTGGCGCCGGCGAAGAATATCCCTTCGCCCACCGCGGCTTCCAGCAGCAGGTACTTCTCTCCTTGGGTGAGCATGAAAGTCTTGGCGATCATATCAATGCCAGCCGGGGACTGCTTCATGAGTAGCTGCAAGGCAGAGTTGGTCACAATGGCTTGACCGTACGCAGAACGTAGGAAGTCATTCACATCCTGGGTAATGGTGGTCACCCCCAGGTAGTACTTGCGGCAGCGTTTCACCAGTGCGTAGATGAACTTGGCTGAATCTTCGTTCTGCATGAGCCACCACGCTTCGTCAATGACCAGGATACGCTTCTTCAACTGCGAGCGGACAATGTTCCACACGTAGGAAACAATCATGGAAATGCCAATGGGCCGGAGTTCATCCTCCAAATCACGAACCGAGAACACCACCAGCTGGTTCTGTAGTTCAATGTTGGTGGGACTATTGAACAAACCCGCAAACGTCCCTTCCGTAAACTTCTTTAGCCGTTCCACCAGGGAGTCTGACCCCACCATGCCGCTGAGCACTTCCTGGAAATCAGTCATGAGTGGGGCTTCCACCTTGGACAAATCACTGTCCGCGGTAATGTCCTTCTTGGCGTACGTTTCAATGAGTGCCCGGTCAACTAATGAGTCCTCCTCAGGGGTGAGTGTGCCAAGCATGAGCCGCATCAAACCTTTGAGGGTGATGACTGCAGCGCGAATGATGTCTGCAGGCTTTTCCGACCCGCCAACCGGGCGAGGTAGGTCAAAGGGGTTGATCTTGGATTCTGAGTTGAGGGAAATGTTAATGTACGTCCCGCCCACCGCATCGGACAGGTACTTGTACTCCCGCTCTGGGTCAATGACCAGAACGTCGGTTCCGGTCATCATGGAGCGCAGAATTTCCAGTTTCACCGCGTAGCTCTTTCCCGCACCAGACGTGGCGAATACCACGAAGTTTGCATTCTGCAAGCTAAACCGGTCAAAGAGGATGAGGGAGTTATTGTGCCGGTTAATGCCGTAGAGAATGCCGTTATCTGACGAGACGTCCGAAGAAATGAAGGGGAAGCTGCTGGCTGCCGGGGAGGAATTCATGTTGAACAGCACTTGCAGCAAGTCCCGGCCCAGGGGCATGGTGGACACAAATCCTTGCTCCGACTGGAAGAGCACCCGTTTGCTGAACACCAGTTTGGAACCAAAGAGCTGCTCCACCTTGTCGCTCTGCTTGTCCAGCTCTTCTTTGGTATCTGCGTACAGCGTGACGTACAAAGCCACTTGGAAGAACTTCTCCGTGCCTTGGGTCAAGTTATCACGCAGTTGCTCAATATCGCGCAAGGCAGTTTCCCGAATTGGATCACGCGGGGCGCCTTTCTCCGCATCCGAGAGAATTTGCGCCTCCAGCTGGCCCACTTTGTTTCGGAGCTGCTTCAAAACGACTTCTGACCCCACAGGGTAGAAAAACATGGCAATGTCCAACGGGACATTCAGGTTGATGATGGGCGCAAACCAGCCCACGGCAATGTACCGCGGGTAGGTGATGACAAACTGCGTCCGCGCCAGCTTGCCGCCCACTTCCACTTCCTTGGGGCTTACCTTGAAAGCCGCAGGGGCAATGAAGTCCCGCACCGAGACCACGCCTCGACGGTAAATCCGCTCAGCTTCCAGAAGCTCTCGCTTCCGTTGAAATTGAGATTCCTGCTGCTGCACCTGCTCTTCAGCAGTCAGCAACTGCTGCGGTTGGGTATCCTCAACTTTGGGAGCGTTTCGTTTGGTGAGATTCAGTGCCATTAGCGTTCAATGCTTACCTGCTCCACGGGAACGGCTTTCTCCGTACTGGAGGTTTGGGGGTTGTAGGTGGTGTAGTAGAGCTCAATGAGTCCTTGGGTATCCAGCGAGATTGCCTTCAAGCCCACACTACCCAGCCCGTCAATGATAATATCCATGCGCTTCATGAGCTCAGCCCGGTACTCTTCAAACCGCTTCTGCTTCAGGTTGATGACCCGGGTGGGAAACAGTGCGGCGGTCAACCGCTTGAAGAAGTTGGCGTTCTTATACTGCCCGCGTTGGAAGGGAATGACAATGTAGAAACGCTTGGCCATGATATCCGCCAACTCCACCAGCTCCCGGACGTAGGTAATGTACTCTTGCGTTTGCATTTTCAAGAGCTCATTCGTCTGCTGCTTTTCAATCCCTTTGAGATTATCCAGGTACCCGTCAATGTTCAGCTTCCGGGACTGGATGACAATTTGCAGGGGGAAATCCAGGGTATTCAGAAACTGCGTGTACGCTTGAATGACCGCGGCTTGCTCCTCATCACTCTTCAAGGCGAAGTTCACGGACGATACCAGCAGCACGCCACGCAACGTCCCATCACGCAAAATTGCCACATCATCTTTAATTTCCCACACGTCCACGTACCGTTGGGTGGACGGGAAAGGCGAGCGCTTGGATTGTGGAGCAGGGCTAGCCATTGGCGCGTTTCAATTCATGGGCGACGACTTCACCAGCTTCGTTGTACGCCCCACCCGTATCAACCACCAGGGCAATTTGGTTCAGGCGGGAAGCGTTGAGCGGCTGCTTGGTGGGTATGGCGGCTACGGCTTTCTTCAGCTGCGGGGCAACAAACCGAAATTCAAACTCCGTATCCTCTTTGTGCCAAATGCGCGTGCGCGGCTGCCGAAAGGTTTGCAGAAGTGAAAGAATGAAATGGTGGAAGAGTCTACCGTTAATTTTAATAAAGGCGAACAGGAAGGTGACCCCAGATTCCAAGATGAAGAGGAAGATGAACGTGAAGAAGGACGCCAGGCGGAAGGTGAGAAAGCCTGCTAAGGCCCAGAAGAGAATGAGGACAAACTGCCTGGCGGTCAGCGGACCCAGAATTTTGCTCTCCACATCAATGAATTGGGGGACGACGAATTGCATAGGTTAGAATCGGAATTGTCGGTTCAGCGCACCAATGGCCTCCATTTCATCGGCAGAGAGGACGGGTTTCCCTTGCGCGGAAAGCAGCTGAATAATGTCCGCTACTTCTTCATTGCGGTCCATAGCCATTCGCCCAATTTCCAAGTAACTCTGGAAAGTAGGTGACTGCCGCCACGCCCGAATGCCGGCAGTACGCTGGGAAAAAGAGTCTCGACCCAACGCCTCAATTTCCTCGGCAATCTTTTGCGTTCGGATCATTGCATCAGATCCCAACCGGCGGAAATCTGCCAGCGACAAACTGCCAAGCGCTTCTACGGGTCCCAACACCTTCTGCGGTGCCCGCACATCGGTCACCACCTCCCGGTACGTTGGCATGGCCGGACGCTTGGACACCAAAGGTGGTTGCGGTTTGGCTGGCACTGCCGCTGGTACGCTGGACGGACGGAACCACGGAGGTGGCGCAACAGGACCAGGTTTTGGTGCTGGCGCAGCTGGGGCTTGGGGCACAGTGGGTGCTACCGGTTTGGGTGCAGGTGCAAGTGCCGGAGGAGCAACAGGCTTGGGTGCAACCGGAGGAGGTGGAGTAGGTTTTACTACCGATGGTTTTGGTGCAGGAGGGGGTGGTGGCACGACTTTCTTGATGACCGGCTTTGGCCGGCGATGGAGCTCTTCCACCACCCGCTGCAGTTCATTGGCAATGCGGCTAGATCGAGCGTCATCAAAGCCTAAACCACCAATTTTCACCGGACGAAGCAACATTTCCACGGTTTCGGTTGTGTCACGTACATCCACCAGGCGGGATTCCACAATCTTCTGCAGCCGGCGTAGCAGCACATCATCTAGCTGCAACTTCTCCATTACCACAATATTTTTGGTAACGGTTTGCGGATCCAACACCGCCATGGGTGCGGGCGCAGTCTGTAATTGTTGCACGTGCGGAGCCACATCCTTTGCATCATCTGGGTGCACTAAGTACACAGAAGCGCCTGCTTGCGGTTGGAGTGTTGGAACCGCATTCTTCACCTCCGGCACTTCTGGGACTTCCAAAAGCCGGAACTTGAAGAAGAGCTGGTCCAAAAGCATCTTCGCGACCTCAGCAGACTTGGCTTTGGGGACGTTGTACTGCGCAACCAGCGCTTCGTCAATTTTTGTGGGTTCCACGTCACGCACCAAAACCCGCATGACCAGTTCGGCCAATTTTGTTCCGGTTTCCTGCTCAATCCGGTCTAAGGCACGCATGGCATCCGGGTCGGATGCACGCGCTTTCACCAGGTCGGGCAGTTTTTGAAATGTGAGGAGGAGGGAATCAGGCATGGGTCATCTCCCCTACTATGGGGTGTTTATTCGATAATACTGTCAAATTCTTTTTGCAGTTTGCCAAAGTCTTCGCGGAAGCCTTCAATATCATTGCCGTCAACGTGCTTCTGCAGGTTAGACAATCGCTTGCCTAGGAAGCCTGTGGTTTCTGCGGAAAGATTCTTCTCTGATTTCTGCATAGCATCAAAACCATTCCGGAGGTTGGTCATCAGCGACTTCATAACTAAGCTACTACGCAACGCGCTATCCAACGATGTGGACGTAAGTTTCATTGTATCACGGAATCCTTGGGGTGCGGACTTGACGACCTGCGTGATTTCATTGCGGATGTTGTTCGTGATGTTCGTGGTGCCGGCTTCTTCTGTGGCATACCTTGGCGCTGCTGGAATAGAATCAGTTGCAGGCGTAAAAGATGTAGCTGCTGCTTGATCACGTTCGTAACGTTCTGGAAGCGTGGCTGTGGGTGACTCACCTCGGGCTGCCCGGGTAGCAGCAGTTTGCAAATTCTTGCCCTTTACTGTGCTGGCTTTCCATTGTGACTCCAACTCATCAAATTGTTTCCCATATGCATTGTATTCAGCTTCTGCTTGCTTTGCTTCAGCCTCGTAGCGGCGCCCAGCTTCCCCAAGACGCATTCGATTTGCCGCAGCCTTTGTTTCCACCATCCGCGCTTTGAGCTGCGCAAGCTGCTGTTCACCTTGCGTGTAGTAGGTATCAAGTTTTTCCTGTTCGGCATCCTGATTTTGCAATGCGGCAGCGTAATTTTCGGGTGCTCCTGCTTGTTCTTTCGTTTGCGCTTTCGGATTCCCTACAAACCGCATTTGCACACCCTTTGCTTCAGCTTGTCGACGTAATTGAAGAGCTAAACCGCTCTTTAGCTGAATCGCATCTTTCCCTTCACCTTTGTAATTTCCGCTATTTGCTAAACCCTTTGCAAAATACTCATCAAAGGCCTGCTCAATGGTCATGTACTGTCCACCTTGTTGCTTTGAAATCTGATCTGCAATCTGCACACGTTCCTGTGGCGAAAATTGCGAATTAATGATTTCACGGCGGAAAGATCGATCAGGATCCATCGCTTCCATAATGGCATGCGATTCCTCTTCGGCGATTATATTTTTCGCATCCCCAGCTTTTCTATCACGCACAATGAACTGAATATTTTGAAGCTGATTTGGATTCTCCAAACGTTCAAGTGCAGCTTTCTGGCGTTGGAGCGGTTGGTATTGCCGATTCAAATCTTGTAATTGTACTTGTTCTGCATCAGAGAGTGGTCCGCTCTTTTGCTTATTCAACAGTTGCTCGCGCTGTTTGATTGCAGGGCCTAACTGCTGCTCCATCGCTGCAATATCCTTCGTCACAATTTCTGCCATCAGCCCAGCAACTTCGGCTTTCTGATTTGGAGTAATAGAAGTCCCAGCTCGAACATTCGTTATTCCTAATTCTCTTAGTGCGGTATCACTAATGGCGAGCATATTAGATGCACCGGCTGCAAAAGTTGACACACCAGATAGATGTTCATCTTGCAGGGCTGCATCTCGGAATTTATTACGGGTTCGCACTTCACGTTTCCGCATCAGTTGCGAGGGTGGAGTAACAACTTGCACTCCGCCTTCTTCGGTTTGGAATAGAATACCTCCTGCAGCATTATTAATTGCATCACGAACATTTGCGGGTACCTCCTGCTGGAGCCGCCGGGTAAACTGTGGGTTCGCAGCAACGCGGGTGGAAAGTATTGGGATTGCCACTCTGGCAAATGCGGTTTGCGCTCCACCAGCACCTGGCCTCCCTCTGTACCATGCGCTGTCAGTCATATCTGCAAGATCATTTGGCCGAAGCTCTTTCACTCGCTCTTCAATCTTATCGTGCCAATACGTCTCCAAAGCGACATTACCTGCCGCATGTGCTTTCTCCATGTAATCGCCCATGGGCGCAGGATTCTTTTTCAAGTAGTCTTTGTAAATCTTCAGCCCCTGCTGATCAGTAGCAAAATCGGACATCTTCCCATTCGGCCCAACCTTAATTTTCATGCCAATATCTCTTTCATACTGGGCGTGCATCATTTCTTGTTGCGCAGCACTCGCTTTGCTCATTTGGCCAGTGTTCATCAGTTTCTCAATTGCAACCTTGCGCCGTGCTGCCGCAGTCGCACTCACAGCGCTACCAGAACCAAGCTGAATGAGTTCAGAGGCAGAAAGATTTTCCACCATCTTCGCTTGAGCATCATCAGCGCGCTGGGTCTTTGCACGCAACCGGGAATTCATGGCCATGGCAGCACCGCCAATGAGCGGCATTTTGCTCATGAAACCCAACGTCTTCTCAGCAGCAGTGACAGCCGGTCGCTTCACTACATCGCCGGCGTACTTCACCGGTGCCAGTGCTAGTGCGCCAGCTCCTTTACCCAAATTCGAACCCCACTTCTCAAACGTGGCCATGGATTTACCTGCTATTTTCCCAGCTACGCCGCCCGCGGCTGCGGCCTGCTGCAAACCCGCAATGAGTAGCGCCGCAAACACAATGTAGTTCAGCACATTTGCGCCGGTGGATGCCTGGTTCGCAAAGTACGCCACACTGGATGTACTTACCCCAGAGTCAGTCCCCAACGGATCAACGCTGGATGTTGGTGAACCGGTGGTAAAAGTATTATTGGTAAATGAAGCAATGGTGAATGCCAGCCACAGGTAGAAGCCAATGACCGGCCCACGGATGAGGTACTTCATGAACGTCTCCCACCACCCACTCCAGAACCGGCCCAAGCTGCCGGGCAGTACCGCCATCATGTACGCCATGGGAGAGAGAATGATGTAAATCCACAGCATGATCATTCGCTGCACCAGGAAAACCACAAAGGAGGCCACGATGGCCGTAGCAATGAAGAGCATGACAATCCCGGCGAACATGGCACCCAGCACAGAGAGGAGGTTAATATCCCCACCTTCCGCAGAAGCGGTTTGGGAGAATGCAACAATATCTGCCACGCCAAAGCCTTCAGTAATGTTCCCGGCAGCCAAGTCTCGAAAAGCGTTGACGAAGGTGAGCATGATGACCTGAGAAAAGTCCACCAGCAAACTAGCAATGAGCCGCGAGAAGTTAATGAGAATGGCCATGATGACGAGCTTGCCCAGCAAGCGGCTGTACCGGTACTCCTGGAACCGGAAAATGGTGCCAAAGGAAATGAGGAGCATGGCCACAATGAAACCCATGTTCGCTAAGTCACGCACGACTGCCCACCCAACCTTCACCGCTTCCACGTCCGTGATGTTGGAGTACGTGGCAATGTAGATAAGGACGTCGGTGAAGAGAACCAACAGCCTCCCAAAGATAGACATGAAGAAACTGAAAATCGCATTCATCAAGGAAAGCGTGGCGCTCTCTAAGTCACTAGCTTGGGAAATATTTGGAACGAAGAGCGCCAGGGCAACCAACAGCAACGGCACAACGGCCAGCGCCACCCGGAAAGGGTGGGCTTTGACCTGCGCGAAAATGGAGGCGAGGCGACGAGGCATGAATTAGCGAATACGGATGGTAAGCTGATTATTCTGATTAAACCAGTACGTCTGATCCTTTGGGTCACTATCTGAATCAAATGGGAAGCTCCCCGCCTGGGGTTTTATGGTTGGGAGACGATTATACGGCGATGTGATGTTCTGGGTAGTCCAGCCCCAGTTGTCAATAATTTGTATACGGGGGTGGAAGATTGTGCCAGACGTACCCATGTACGCGTGAGCAAAAATGTGTGGTTTTGCAGGATCACTCTTGGGTGCCGCATCCCAAGGAATGATCTCATCGGCCCGGTAATCCCCATCCCAGTCAATTGCAATGCTTCGGAGCGGAAGTTGTTCATTATCAACGACCGTATTGAAACGCAATTGCACAGATTGGCCACTCGTAATGTCCACAGTACCACCAACGCCATTCAACGTGCCGTTCGTAATCTTCGGGAGCATACCACAATATGCGAGCGATAGATTGCTGTCTGCTCGGTTGTAAGGAGAATTAACTCCTGGTTGGGCGCAAAGGTGCATCTTCTTAAAACTTGTACGGGAGCCCACATCATCCACCGTATTCCAGTCATCAATAATTGTGCTGGCTGGGGTATTCGTTACTTCACCATACCTTTGAAACGTCGAATTCCAGGTCCACTCCCGGTAGGCTTTGGCAAATAACAACTTCAACCGATCAAGTCGGTCATCTTGGGTAGGAATTGGGGCAGTACTGGTATACTTCCCACCACCGTAGGTTTGGCTTGAACCGTAGTCACACTTATTTAAGGTTGTGGTTTGCGGACCACACGTTCCATAGATAGCTGGGAATAATGATATAGGACACTGGGTATTGGCAACACACACTTGACCTTGGAACATACCATTCGTACAAACACTCTGCGTCGTACTCCCGCACTCAGAATCTGCATCACACACTTTGCCGGCTTTCCCGCCAGACTGGCAGACTTTTACTGTGCCAGTCCCCAAGCAGAAACCATCTTTGTTTTGACAGTCACGAATCTCCTGGTTGGTATTGCAGGCTGCGCCAGTGGTGGAGCATACGCGTGATGCACACCCAGCACCGGAGCAGCCGTAGGCCGAACCAGCCCGTGCTACTGACGCGGTTTTCAAATTGTTCTTTACCACAATTGGCTGCTGCCCAGGCTCCACGGAAGAATCCCAAAGCTCGGGTACAGACTCATTTTGGGCAGGTGCCAAGATGCTCCCAAAGGGTTTGGTATCTTGCAAAAACCGGTAGCCAAAACCCGGAGTCACAAATGTGGACGTGGTTGAAACACGGGAAGACCAGGCAGCATTGCTGCCACCATTTTCAACGACCTGGACGATATTCGTACAAATGGAACGTGTAATGACCGTTGCACGAATTTCAGCATATCCAGTGCCACCAGAAGAGTCACAAAGGCCAGCCGTAAAATGATCTAAAATATTAAACGATCCTTCGCATTCACCCGTTTGTCCTGCGCCATTCCTACACTGCATTTGGACAAAGAAAAGATTTGTATTGTCGCTAGAGCCGCCTAAATCTCCACATCTTGAAGCAGAGCTAGTGTAGTGGTTAAAGTCGCGGTCATTCGCACCATTAAAATTTACAGTGTAACTAAGTTTGCCACACTCGTGGTTCTTTTGCTCATCATTCCCTCCACACCAAAACATGGTCCAAGGTTGATTCTTCTCTGGTTCAGTGGGGGTGCTGACCGAATCCGCAACATGTGATCCTCCTGAGGCATCAAGATAAAATTGACTTCCTTTTGGCCAGTCATCATTTTCCGCGCGACCAACTGTGAGAATTACGCGCTCGACATTCTCTAGTTTCATTCCTGCAACAGGAGTTGGTGCAAATGAGTATGTTTTCTGAATAACATCTCGTCCTGCACCACCCAATAATGCGTCTGTACATCTAGCGCCATTATCCATGAGCATCGAACTACCATCGGCAATTAGTGCATTGCAATCCAGTGGGATCACACTTGCTGGTGTGGACTCCGTACACAGGTATAGTGGGTTCCGCTGCTTGTAGCCCGCTTGTTCCACGGAGGTGAAAATATTCTTCTCCCCCGCTGGCAGATCAATGGGTAGCCACTGCAAGCAGGTGTTGGGATTCTTGGGGTCGGTTTCCACGCAGTACCCTTGCCAGCCTGCATGCGTGGTGCCAGTGTCATCCGTGTACGAACAGCTCATGGCCGTAGCGTCGGGGTACGCCCGGCAGGTACGCGGCACAAATTCTTTTCCACCGGAATCGCTCACTTGCAGTACGGGGAGCAAAGAAATGCTATCAAGAGCAAATGGTGTTCGATTACGGTTCACTGGAGGGTTGGTGTTGTTATCTCCTTTACTGGATCCAGCCAAAACAAAATACAGGAAACCCTTTTCTGGATCAAAGACTTGGTGCCCAGTACTGCCTAAATCCCAAGTCACATGATTCCCCAAACATGGCACGGCAGGGTCGCCCGGATTTTCCACTTTTGACCGACAAAGCTCAAACGGTCCAACGGTGTACTCTTTCCACTCCGTTGTCAAATCCACATTGTCGTACCAGGTGCTATACCCGCCCGTGCTACTGCCATTGGAAATCCCTACTTCAACATCCCTTCTGGCACCGGCCGGCGGTTCTTCCAAGTACCGAGCACGGAAAGAAACCATGTACCCTCGGCTTCCGCTCAAGCGATCTCGCAAAACACTGGGCTGCGTCCGTACGCCAATGTAGTTGGTACCCACGCACACGTCATCACTGCCGCACTGCAGGTTATTCGTACAAGCCGTACCAGGATTCTTGGCACAGTGGAGCGGTAAACCGCAGTAACCCGGGGTACCCAGACCTGTACAGACTGCATTACTTGCACAGGCAACCAACGTGGCACCACTATTGGAGCAGTACTGCTGTGCCGAAGTTGGATTTTCCGGAATCTTGGCCGGGTTTACTTCCAGGTACGGGTCAACTTCTACTGGTGCCACAGCGTTCCCAGCCTGCTTCACCTCACTGGTGACAATCCGCGCAGTACTACCTTCAGCAACCGCGGTTCCTTCCAACGCCCACCCGCTGCCTGCAACCGTTGTCGTGCTTTGGAAGTTACCGTTCAAAATCTCATTCGTCACTGGGGCTGCTTCTGCACCGGTTTGTGGTGCGGAACCGTATGGGTATGTCCCAATCAAACTATTCTTCACCACGCAACTCCCCAACGTTGTTGCCGGCCCACAGACACCAGAACCAGGAATTGGACCCGTCGGACCGGTAAGATTACATTGCGTATCAGCGAGACAGGGCACACCAACTAAACCTCGCGTACAGGTTCGCGGACCTACCCCGCAGTCAGTACTCGTCAAGCAGGACTTGGTAGCGTTGTTGGAACACGTTCTCCAAATGGCACCCACTTGCACCGCGCCAGTATTATTATGAAAATCTTCCACTTTGTAGGCGCTCCCCAAGCATTGGGCACCATTCTGAAAGCCACATGTACCACTCGTCCCGCCTGAACCGGTAAAATTGCAATCACCATTTGATCCACATAATCGATACGGGTCGTTGCTACATGTCCGACAATCATTATTCACCGAACAGGAATTCTTCAGGTAGTTTGAGCACCGTAGCTCATTTGCGGTTTGCGTGAACGGCTCGCACTTCCGAACGCCACCCGTGGCTGGACAGTCCGTATCCACCGTGCAGGTTTGCCGAGGGTTGTTGACACAGCGTTTCTCGCTCACGAACTGCTGGCATTCACCATTGGGGCCAATTTTACTGCACGTGGAAAGTTGCAGCGTCAAGTTTTGCTTTTCACCGCTGGGCTTGGTGCTCTCCACGGTTGTGGTGGGCGAGAGCCACGCCTTGCAGACCCGGTCTTGCTTCACCTTCAGCAGCACGTTGCTGTCGCAGTCGCCATCGATACTCGCGCAACTCTTCGGGGCACCTTTGGCATCTGGGTCGGTGGGCTCACTGCCAATTGGGCTTCCATCAACGTCATACGTCAAATTTGCACTTGAGCGATCATTGAACAACTTACATCCTTCCGCTGCATTCACTTCACCGTTGCAGGAGGTTGTATCTACACTCTGTCGCAAAACTGTGGTGATTGTTGTTGGAGTAATGCTGATATTATCAAACCACTGTCCATCAGCGCGACCGTAAATGGAGAACGTACTGCACCGAATTGGGACGGATGCATCGGGGTTCGAAGGCAGCACAGCAATGAACCGACCACTGAACCGATGAAACTCCGTATCAGAAAGTTTACTTGCTGGGGCATTTAAGGTTACGCCGTAGTGCGTACTCTGTGGCATGGTAATCAATGACACGCTATTGTCCGGAGTGTAAATTGGAATTTCTACAGTTCCACTGGTGGAATTGTACGTACATGCCCAGAGTTCTACGGTTGCCGGGGTTGTGTTCCCCGTATGCTGCATAATGTCTGCACTCATGACGTACATTTGGTTTGTCATCAGGTTTACGGGCTGCCCCATCCACCCATACGTGTCAGACCCCAGAGCACGAACTGCTTTCCCGCTAGCACCTGCCGAATCTGGAAAATCTTTATACTCCTGCAATGACCATTGACCAGCAACCCAGCCTTGTGGTTTTGTGTCTGGAGTTGCATTCAATGGTGGTGTTGGCTGTGTAGCTGGGGCAGCAAGTGATGCTACCGACTCCGTAGATTCAAACGTGCCATTCACCACTAGGTTGTCACCCTGGCCAACCGGATCCAAGTACCCTGTGCAACCACTTTGGTCACCTGGGCAGGTACCCGCAAAACCACCGTACGGTACCCCTGGGGGGACGTTATCTATTCGCTGCGTGGGGCAGACTTTCCCTGATCCACGCAATTTCCACCTTTGGCTAGCAGCATCGTAATCACAGACATTATTTACAGGATTCTTAAAGTAGGCAGTGCTCCCTTCTGGAGTTTTAAACTCTTCACAACGCAAAGCTTGCTGGCTGCAGAGAATTTGCTCGTAGGCGTCTGGGTCATTCTTCAGGTACTGCGTTTGCGCGCCTTGCAATGTGAGTGTCACATCGCTGGCTGTTGCCCCAATTTGCAAGGCTACAGACTCCCGACCCAAAGCGCGGCAAGCTTTGTCTTCCGGCCGGCAGGCTTTCTGCGGATCATTCACCCAGTACTCCACAACATCCGCGGGGGTAATTATTTCATCACCAGGGAGCGGGTCTGGAGAAATTGCCGTCCCGGCCGTAACCAAGCTGTTGATGGCACTGACATCATTCAGCGTAATAACGCCAGTCCCATCTGCGTCCCCGGCAACCAATGGATTTGGGGGCGGCCCTCCACTGAAAATATAATTAAGCATGTACTGCACATCATTCTGATCAACCTTGCCATTCCCATCCACATCCCCGCGCACGCTAGATACCGTGTTCGTCTGCGCAAATGGCGTCCGCAGGCTGTTCTGGGTATTGATGAGTGCTTCACACCCAACCTTCTCCGTCTTGCAGAGTTTGGTAAAGTCTTGGAACGTCGAGGTTTGTCCGCCCCGGTTGGTGTATGCCTGGCAACCTTCAAAACCGCCACAAGCTTTCTGCGAACCCTTTATCCGGTAGATGCTATCAGTAACTTCGGTGAGGATAATGTTGTCAATGAAAAACGCTGCCCCTCCGGCATTATTTTCAAGCAAAAGGTCATCAACAGTTACTGCGCTACCACTCCGCGTGAAGGTAACGGGGCCAACCGAGTACTTTCGCCAATCATTGGAGAGGAATTGCCCACCAAACCGTGCTCCAACATTTGCGGATCCGTACATGAGATACCCAGTGACCTCAACGGTATCGTTGCTGTTTTGCTTCTTTGCCCAGTACGTCAATGTATATGTCTTCCCTTCTTGGAGGAGGGAGGTTGGTGCACCACCACCTGCGGAAGTTGCCATCAAATTCGCTCGGTTTGCTCCACTAAACAGCAGAGAATGTCCACCAAATTGAATACTTTCTGTACTGATGATTCCACCAGACCACGGCGCAAAGCTCCCACCTTCAAACGTGCTGTTCAGCACTGTGCGGATGTTGCTGCCTGTGTTGCCCACGTACTCCCGGCAGCCAGCCGCGGCTTGACTGCAGGACTTGGATTTGCCTTCGTCAAAGTAGTAGACCAATTCATCGGTGGCGTTCCGGAACGGTTTGCAACTCACGGACTCTTCCACAACCAGGGAGCGTAATCGGTAGGTGATGTTCCCAGCGTTATCGTAAAACTCAGTACAATCAAGGTTTGTTCCATATTCCCCTTGGCAATCAGTGACTGTGGTTGCCGTATCAATACACACGAACGGTGTACCCGCAGTGGTATTCACTTGCAAATTTGTACACGGCGCACTGGGATTAAGATTGCTCTGCACAAAGCGGAACTTTTTGAGTTGGTACCCATTTTCATTTGACCCTTCCCAGCTGAAGAAGTCTGCGACGGCTGCGTTGGAACCAGGTGGGACGCACAGTTTTGGCGTAATAAATGCAGCTTTCCCTTCACCCCCAGCCGCCACTTCATCCAGGTTGGTGTACGCTTCGCAGCCTACATCCGCTGCCGTGCACTGCGTCCCAGATTGAGCAACGAAGGAGACGAGTGGTTGGCAGGCGCCACCAACACCCCCACAGTCAGTATCATCAGTGCAGGAAATGAATGCAAAATTTGGGGCGCCATTGGCGGGCTTGCAGTACTTTCCAGTGCGCGCATCGTGGTCTGGGAAAATGCCCGTGACTGGCTGTTCGCGGAAGGATTGACAGCCCACCATATCTGCTGGGCAGGACTGGCCGGCAATACCGGGTACTGCCGAACTCCCATCCGCTGGGGTGTACAGCTCGCAACCCACGTTCTCTGCTTCACACTTTCGGGCAAACTTCTCACAAGCAGCTGGGTCGGTGGCTGGGTTACCCGTGCACCCAAGGTTATTCCCTGGTTCCGACGGTGGGCGCTTCAGGTGAATGACATTTGCCTGGGCATACTCTTTGTACGCTGTGGCGGATTCGCCGGGTTCTAGCTGCACATCATCCAGGTAGAGCTCGCAGCCGTTATCTGGTAACCGGAAAGCAACAACAATGTTCTGCGAACGCTGGGTAACAGCGGAGTCTGGCCAAGTATACGTGTAGGTAAAACGCTGCCAATCTGCAGTGATGCCGGCAGCCGATGCTGGTGCGTACTCCCAATTCACGCCGTACCGTGGCCCACCGGTTTGGTATTCAACTGTCACGTTTGCGCAACTTGCTCCCACCCCCCGAGCCGTAAATGAGGTTGTGTAGGCTTTATTCGCCATTGCTGTTCCAACATCTACACCGTTGTACATGTAGTGTTCGCCCGAGCAGGTTGCATTATCATCTTGCCAAGTAACTTTCGCAGCTTGCGGGCTGCCGTTTGCCCCCGTGGTCACGGCCGCTGTCGCGCCACATGCTTGTGTCCCATTTCCCACACCCCACCCCTGGAAGTCAGCGGATCCAGCCGGGGTTGTCCGCGGTGTGGAAAGCTCAAAGCCAGAGTTCACCAAGAGATTGGTACCTGTCGTTTGCCGAATGAAGGCCGTGCACCCTTCAGAGGTAACATCGCACGGCACCGCATCACGGTCCAGGCGAATCGTATTCGCGGGATCTGTTGCACTGGTGCACGTCCACTGCTGCGTGGCATAGTCAAAGGACGTGCAGTACTGCGTACAGCCAGCATTGTTTGCGCCACAGATGCTGGTTTGCAATGTATTCCCCAGGTACGTGGCGGATACCCCGGCTGCGTCAATGTAGGTTTGACAGGTGGCATTCTGCGGGTCACAGCTCTTCCCGTTAAACTTCCAGGTATTCTTCTCTTCCACGCAGGTACCGTACGTCTTACAGCTCCCATCATCATTCTCTTGAATGCACGTTTGCTCATCAATGCACGCTTCTCGTCGCTGAATCTGCTGGACACGGGGGGTGATGAACGCACACGTACTTGTCTGTTCCGTGGTCGCTTTCAGGTCACACGTTTCTGAGTAGCAACTGGTATTGTCTGGGGTGGTTTCTGCGCAGGTACATTCTTTACCAAAATTTGCTTCAGAATTACTGGAACAGTACCGCACCGAAAAGTTGGTGATTCGCTTCCCACCTTCATCTCCATCATCATCCACGTACTCGTTGGAAACTGTTTCTTCTACAAAGCCGGTGCGCACGCACATGGTTTCTGGGGCTTTCAGTACCCAGTTGGGATCCACCAGCTTGTAAAACGGACTGGCGGGATCGTTATACTTTTCCATCATCGTTCGCAACGTCGTGTTCTGCTTGCTCACGTCCCGGACAAACTGGGCAGCCAATTCCCAACCCACGGGAATAATCCGGTTCTTCCGCAAAATGACCATGCTCCGGTAGGGGTAGCCATTCAGGTAGGTTGGTTCCTGGCCGTTGGCCAAAAAGCCAAAAGGCTTTTGGTCAGAGAGTAAACCTTGATCTAGAGCTTGCTTCACCGTCAGTCGCTCCTCAATCGCCCGGCGAAACGACTCATCAATAACACAGCTCTCCGCCGTCACTTGCCCCAGTGTCGTTGGGGTTATCACTGCCGCATCAATTGCACAGGAAGCTAAACGACCCAGTATATCCACGGGTCCACCGCTGCCCACGTTCAATGTCGCCAGGCTCGCAAAGCGTTCTTTGGCAGCCGCTACGCCACCAGTAGAGCCGCCGAATTGGTTAAAAACCGTGCTGAGCGACGTTGGATTTACTAAACCTTGGTTAAAAATGCGTTCCAGCAGTTTCTTTGAAAGGGTGTTTGTGAAAATGCCAATTGCATCTGCTACTGGCGAACCGGTGTAGACCCCAAATGGACTGCCAGCATTTTGGACCGACAACCCTTCCTGTGCGGCCTGCCGGGTTATACTAGCCGGGGTTTTTATCCCTACGCCAAATGCGGTAGTGACGGGACCTAGATCATACGCATCTGACCGAACTAGTTTCTCTTGCTCCACAGCTTTCCGCGCAGCTTCCCCGGTTTCCTGGGTAAGGATAAGGTACTGACCCAGCTCATTATTCTTGGGGTCAAAAATATTGGGCAGTTCCGCAAACACTTCTTTTGACTGCAAGTTGTGCAAGTTGTCTTTGAGCTGCGTGTAGGAGCACTGTGCGGTACGCCGTCGTGCTGAACACAAATTTTTACAAATGAGCAGGTCAGATTTTACTTTCTCTTCACCTTGGCTAAGAGCCGATTGATACGCGGCAATGCAATCAAGGACAGTGGCCAGCGGCGTGCACGCTGCTTGTGCTTGGATTCCAAGATCTTCTAGGTCTGACGTGTCTACAGTTGTGTCCTCCGAAGCGGGATTCTTTAATTCTAATGCCTGGATGATCGACCGTGCAGCAGTGAGTGAAACATTATTCATTCTTGTTATGTGCGCAGCTGGAACGATAATCTTCTCGTCATTCATTCCAGAATTAAAATTCTTCTGGCACGCCTCTTGGCAAAAATTTGGATTCAGATTCACCCGGATGGCAATGTCAATTTGCGTCTTGGCTAAACCAGGGTCACACAAGCTTACCCCAAAAGTATCCTTCGCAATGGTATCTAAGAAGTCCCCTGCGGCTGCATCATTGAGGTTGGCGAAGTACTGCGGGTCAGTAAGGAAAAGGGGTTTTTGGCCAGTTCCTGCGGAAGCGACCCAGGTTGCCGTGTCTTCCGCAATCTTCCCCAAGTACACCTTCAACGCGTTCTTAAAAGCCACATCTGTAGCGGTTTTCAAAGCTTTTTCGGCCTGCTTTGCCACCTTATCGGCAATATCTTTGATTTTATCCAGAATGGTTTTCTGCTGAAGTTGTTGCAGCACTGTTGGGTCTATCACCACCTGAGGGATACCGAGCTGCGCTCGAGCGGTTTGGGAGGTACGTAAAAGCACGCCACCAACAATTGCTACGCTAACAACCGTCAATACCCCCAAAACAAAAGCGCGGTGGGTTCGAGATACCCGCATGTTCCCTTTTTTCCAAAGATGGATTCGCTTAGGAGGCATTCGTATTTGTGGAAAGGGTTTCTTGGAGTGCTTGCTGGTATATGGCGCGCAGCGTGTCGTCATCCATTTTGTCCAAACTTTCGGCCGGCACACCGCCCAAGGAAAGGAAGGATCGGATCTCCGCAATGCTCAGATTTTGCAACTGCGACACAGTTTGCGGAGAGACATTGGTATTGCTTGTGCTATTCGTGGTTTGGTTCGTATTACTGGTGGCCACATTACTGTTCGCTGACTCTTCAGCCACCAGAGCGGCGTAATTTTCCATCAACGTCGCGTCGTCAATTGCATCCAATTCCGTTTTGGAAGCCCCGGCAGCAATGAGCGCTTCTCGCAGTTGGGCAGCAGTTACCTGGCTACTGGCCGCAACTTGGGTATTCGTTGCACTTCCTGCATTTGCGTTACTCGTTGCAGCATTGCTATTGGACAGCAGACTGCAGGTCTTCCCCGTGGGACAATTGGGGTCAGTTTTTGCTTCAATTTCCTCGCCATCATTCCGTCCATCACTATCTGAATCAGGAATGTAGGGACTAGTACTGTACTTGTAGAGCTCATCGTAATCCGTTAACCCGTCTTGGTCGGTATCCTTTGCCTGCAGGGCAATGAGTCGCTCATCTTGTGGCGCCTGATTCACATTTTGCAACTGCGACAGAGCGATGGGATTGAACGGCGCGGAAAGGTTGTTCTTAAACTGGATAATGCCCAAAATGAGGGCGGTTCCTGCCACAACACCCAGCATGAGCAAAATGCGCCGCTCCTGCCGAGGGTTTACGTCTATCCTGCGCTCAGGCTGATCGTCCGGTGAACCTCCTGGGGCATCGCGCTGATCAATGGCCATGGTTGGGCCTGGGGTTTAAGGTTTTTGGGGCTTTTCTGTACCGAGGATAGGCAGAGTGTACCACAAAAAGTGCTTTATGTCAAAATATATTTACCCCTATACGTCAAGTTTGGTGGTTAGCCAAGCCCACTGATCTAACGTTAATTCTTGTGCTCGCTGCAGTGGCTCAATTTCTAAGATTTTTAAGGCTTTTTCAACGATTTCTCGACGAGTACGAAGGCTGCTAGACAGGCTATTCGCTAAGGTTTTTCGGCGATTTGCAAACCCTGCCTTGGCTAAAGTGAAGATTTTCTGACGGACCTCCGCGGCGAACAAGGGTTTTGCATAGGTGTCAATGTGGAGAACTGCGGAATCCACGTCCGGCGCAGGCCAAAACGCCGTGGCGGGCACTTTGGCAACAATTGCTGGTTCGCCAAAGAGCTGCACGCTGAGACTCAGCAAAGACATGTGCCCCGGCAAAGCGCAGATACGCTCCGCAACTTCTGCTTGGACAAGGAGTGTGAGTGATGTGGGTGGCGCTGGCGAATCCAAAAACTTTTTTATTATTGCGGAAGTAATGTGGTACGGCACATTGGCCACGACTTTGTACGGTACACGGGAAAATGCTTTTTCCAAGACAGCGAACCCAAGCTGCATGATGTCACCTGGGAGGATGGTGAGGTTTGGATGCGCAGCAGCGAGTTTGTGCAGACCCGGGAGTAAACTTTCATCAATTTCTACAGCCACAACCCGTTGTACCAACGGAACCAGAGCTTGCGTCAGAATGCCTGTCCCCGCGCCAATCTCCAAAATCTGGTCATTGGGCTGAAGATCTGCAGCATCAACAATGCTTTCCAGCACCTCGTCATCCATCAAAAAATTCTGGCTCAGGTGCTTTTTGGGCTTGAGACCAGGTATGGAGGGGGTGCGTCGTAGCCGCCTTTTCTCTTTTCGATTCATGCGCGGGTCTGCTTTGGCGCTGATGGCAATGGTTCAGGCGCCCGAAGGAACTGGTACAGCAGGGTCACCAGACCGCTGACAATGAAAATGACCGACCAGGTATTGAAGAAGTGGAAAAGTCCAAGCAAAGCAATGGCCGTGAGAAATTTACCAATGGCAAGCGATTGCTCAAAGTACACGGCGATGGCCAAAGGATCTTCCCGAACCCCGTGCTCGTAGGTCATGGCCAAGAGGGGTACACCCACCAAATTCTTGGACGTTCTGCCGGCGATATCAAAGAGCACAATGCTCAGCGGGGTAAACCGCACAATTGCACGCAACAACCACACACCCGCCAGGAGCCAGGTCCCCAAGCGGAGCACGCGAAGTTTGGAAATGCGATCTGAGTACTTCCCAATGACCAGCACAATTGCCGTGGTGACGAATGTAGAAACGGCAATTGCCACCCCGGTGTCGGCAAAACCTTTCATAACCGTGAAAATGAAAATTGGCCAGAGCACAAGCGCAACCAGTTCTTCGCCAAAACCAAAGTACGCCAGTGCACTGCGCCGATGCGTTGGCTTCCAGAGCAACTTCCAATACTTCTTGTACGAAAAAGGTTTGGGATCGTAGACCTCTTTGAGCTTGAGTAGCGGAATGGAGGAAATGAGGAACAGCGCGGCAACAATGACGAAGAGCGTGGTAAAGCCAAAGAATTTCACAATAATGCCACCGGCAATTGGCCCCAAAATGGTGACAATCGCATTGAGGGTGAGGTACCCAGACACTTCTCTCCCCCGCTGATCCCGGGCTGAGAACAGGGCAAAATCAGCGTGGTAAGCCGGCCAGTACAGTGACTTTTGGATGGCGAAAATGAGCGGTGCAACGTAGATGAGCCAGCTAAAATGCGGCAACGCAAACAGCGCAACGTAGTACGCAATGAAGGCAAACTGGCTGCCAAAAATTGCATGCTCAAAGCCGTGCTTAGCTGCAATGCGTCCGCCCAAAGGAATGAGCACGGTATAGCCAAAGTAGACCGCTGCGTAGAAGAGGAGAATTTGCGCAATGGAGTACCCCTGGGTCCACAGGTAAATGGGTTCAAACAGGGCAACGGCAGAGTTTGCGAAATCCATGATACCCACGGACCAGTACAGTTCCTTCAGCTCATGGCTGGGGTGCTTGGAAAAGTAGTGCGGGATTGCCCGAAATTTATGGAACATGTGGATTAACGTTTGCGGCTTTTTGCTTTCCCACCAATGGTCACCTGCACCGACCCTTGCCGAAAGACCTTCGGTGGCTGACTAGTGAGGTCAACAATCGTGGATGGTGGTTCTTCAGGGATATCACCTACATCAATGATGAGGTCGGGCTGCATGGGTTGCTGCTCAAAGTGCCGAGCAACTTCCTGGCCACTGTAGAACACCCCTTTTCCAGAAATGTTGGCGCTGGTGCTGGTGATGGGCTTGTTCAGACCACGCACCAACGCTTGAGCAACAGGCTGATCTGCATGCCGCAGTCCAACGCCGGTGAAGTGCAGCGTGAGCGCAATGGGCAGCACTTTCTTGGACGGCAAAATGAAGGTAACCGCGCCGGGCCAGTACTGCTTCAAAAATGGCTTCGCAACAGCATCAATGGTCGCGTACTGCGCAGCCATCCGCGCGCCACTCACCAAGACGGGCAGCGGCTTCTGCGGCCGATGCTTCATGATGAACAACTTCCCAATTGCTTCCTCATTGGTGGCATCCACGGCCAAACCGTACGCCGTATCGGTTGGATACGCCACCACCCCGCCAGCCATGAGCACAGCCAACGCCTGCTTGATCACTGCGGGGTCTGGCCGAGTTCGTCGGGTAGTGAGGATGAGCATACGTTAATTATCTATACCGAGGTAGGAACGGGCAGTGCGAGCAGTGAGATCCCATGCGGAGGGCGTGTACTCAATCCCATGCTTCTCCCGCAGACGAAGTTCAGCTGTGGCCAGGGCATCAGGCAGGGCCAGACCTGCCCGTTCCGCAACCGCCGCCGTGATGGCCTGCAGGGTCCGGTCTCGCTCCTCTGGGTTGGGAAATCCTGTGGCCAGATTCACCCGAACCAGGAGCCAGATGAGATCGTGCAGCATGAGCTCCACATCGCTGGTCGCCACCAAGCACAGGGGAGCAAAAAGGTTTTCCCCGTCAGTCACCAGGTACACCGGCAGCACCGCATGAACGTCTTGCCAGGAGAACCCCGTCACTTCTGGAATAACTTGCAAGACTGGGGCAATTGCTTGGTCAAACACCAGCTCAAACGCCTCGCCCATGCCAATCAATCCCTGCCAGGCTTCGTCAAACGCTGCTGGATTCCCTCGGTACAGGCGTTTGGCAAAGTCGTAATTATAGGTGAGCGTCGTTATCGGCGTCATGCTCATACTGTAGCAGATTTCCCGTGCTTCTGGCACGTAAAAAAAGACCGCTCCATCCTATGGAACGGTCGACATTATCTTGGTAGGGTAAAGTGGTACCCTGTATCCGACTCGACTGCCGCGTCCCGCCATGAATCTCCCTGTCGGCCATACAATTGGCCTTGGTACTTTGTCACTAACCAATTGCCGGGTAGTCCACTAGGATCTTCCAATTCAGTCAACGGGTATGTACCCCGCGGGAGAGTGACATTTCTTGGAAGTGCACGCTCACGAGCTGCTGCAGAAGGGTATGCCCATACCTCGCAGCTTCTCTCGACCACCAGGTTGATGGGATACCCAAGCCCAGAATCAGGGTTGTTTTTTCCCCGCAGCTTTCTCAGTACTGCTACGGTAAAAAAACTGCTGATACCCGCACCAATGAGCACTTGGATTGGATCCACCTTTCCCTCCTTGGAAAATGGTTTTTTTGTTTTCAAAACTGACCTAGCACCGTATACCAGGAAGAGGATAATGTCAAGACTACGCTACCCTCCAAAGACTCATGAACGACCCAAAAAACTGAATAGGCCTCCCCTTACTCAGCAATCAAGATGAGCATGAGCATTATGACGGCAAAGAGTAACAACTTCTTCGTGATATTCTTCCTATCAAACTGCTCCCGGAATGCACCGGGGAAACGTTTTCGAAGCAGCAGGGTGTAGCCGAGCACGAAAATTGGTTGAATGGAAAAGACGGCTTTTACGAGCGTCACCGGCGCCAGGGAGTATGCGAGCACACTCCCGATCCCACTGCCGAATGCGAGCGCGCTATTTGCAAAGAAGATCTTGCGAGTGCCAAGGAACGACTGCCAGTGTTCCCGAACTGCCCGCCACTGCAACGCACCCAAGATCATCATGATGCCAAATGAAAAGAGCATGAAGTACGTCAGTGCCGTTACCCAATCCAGATGTTCCAGTACATGCTTGTAGATGATTGCACTTACCGAGTGTGCAAGTGATGACACAATCATAAGGAAGAGTGCCCTATTCACCACGAACTTCCCGCCAGCATGATTTGTGGTCAGCAAGGAAGCGCAGGTGATGATAATTATAAAGGCCAGATACTGGAACGGGCTTAATCGTTCGCCAATGAAGAAAAAGGCGAGAATCGGTACAAAAATTTTTCCAATGGAAAAGAGCGATGCGACAATGGAAGTGTCTGTATGCTGCAAAGCCCGAAGGTAAAAAAGCAAACACAGAATATCCAAAAGCGTGATGCAGAAAAACCACGCTGCCGTTGGGAGATCTATACTCTGCGGCAAACGGTACAAAAAAAGCAACGGTAAAAAAATAATTCCTACTACCTCCGCGTAGAAAAGCTGAACAAATGGTTTACGGAAGTACCCGTTGGATAAACGGCCGTCCAAAATATTTGCCAGCGCATCACTTAAGGTTGGAACCAGTGCAAAGACGAACCAGAGCATATTTTGAACTTCAGTTTACAAACCCTGCCCGACTGCTTCGCACTCGAAATAGGCGCAGCGCCCTAGGGGAGGTAACCCTTACCAAGAAGGAGAATGAAACTAGCATCGCGGCTTCCCGCCATAGGCGGACAAGAGAAAAACCGCTCTAGGTGTTTTTACGTTTTCTTAGCTTACGGCCTATGGCTTACTGTTCCCCCTCACACTACAATACTCACAATCTTCCCTGCCACGTAGCGGAACTGCTTGGGTTCTTTACCAGCCAGCCATTTCTGCACAGTCTCATTAGCCAGAACCAGTGTGCGAACTTCCACTTCCGTTGCTTGCGTCGCCACATCCAACTTCACCCGTACCTTGCTGTTGATCTGCACGGGGAGAGTAAAGGTATCCTGCACGGCTAACGCTGGATCAAACTTTGGCCATGTCTCCTGGCAAATGAACGTCTCATGACCAAGTTCGTGCCAAAGTTCTTCAGCGATATGCGGAGCGAAAGTGGACAACACTTTTAGGAACGCGACGAAGTCTTGGCGGGGGACTTCTTGAAGTGCGGTCATGGCATTCACCCACTTCATCGCATCACTCACGCAGGTGTTGAAGGCAAACCGCTCAATGCCACGAGAAAAACTATCCAGGAACCCATGCGTTGTTGGCAGTAATGAGTGCGATGCTGTCTGACTGACATGTTGATGAAGCGCCCACACCTTTTCCAAAAACCGCGTGATGCCCCGAATCCCCTGCGTGCTCCAGGGCTTGGCATCTTCAAATGGACCCATGAACATTTCGTACATGCGCACAGCGTCCGCGCCGTACTCTTTAATCACATCATCTGGGTTAATCACATTCCCACGGGATTTGCTCATTTTCACCCCATCCTCACCCAAAATCAGGCCTTGATTTTTTAACTTCACAAACGGTTCGTCTCCACACTCTTTAGGGATTGCGCTAATGTCGAACAAAACTTTATAAATGAATCGCGCGTAGAGCAAGTGCAGCACGGCGTGCTCAGCCCCGCCCACGTACACATCTACCGGTAGCCAGGCTTTCAACTTTTCTGGATCGGCAAAGACTTTGTCATTCTTTGGATCGCAGTACCGGAGGAAGTACCAGTTCGACCCTGCCCACTGTGGCATGGTGTTGGTTTCCCGCTTGGCCGCTCCGCCGCAGTTCGGACATTTTGTATTCACCCAGTCCGTTATTCCAGCTAAGGGTGATTCACCCGTACCCGTGGGTTCGTACTTTTTCACATCCGGTAGCAACACTGGGAGCTGCTTTTCTGGGACCGGAACAATCCCGCACTTCGCACAGTGCACCATAGGAATGGGCTCGCCCCAGTAGCGCTGACGGCTGAAGACCCAGTCGCGGAGTTTGTACTGGACTTTGGCTTTCCCAATCCCGGTCTTCACTAACCAGCCAGTGATAACTTTTCGAAACTCCTGCGAAGTCAAACCTTCGTACGGCCCGTCATATCCAACGCGCTGCAAATCATTACCAAAGTGACCATTTGCACCTGGGCTGACTACGGCTTCCAACGGATTTGTCGGAACGGGTGTTTGAGGAGTAGCTTCCCGAAGCATAGTACCCTCGCCCGTAAAAGAAAAATATTTTGGCACAGCATCTTTGCTTTCGTTATCAAAATATATTTCCCCTCTTATTCTCTGTTCTAATAGTGCACTTTGTTCATTAGGTAAATACTTGGGATTGTGATACTTAAAATACCAGCAATCTTGGGCTGTTGTGGGTTCAATTACTTGTATTTTCGGTAATTGATATTTTTCCGCAAACCCAAAATCCCGTTCATCATGCGCAGGCACGGCCATAATTGCCCCCGTGCCGTACGTAGCCAGCACGTAGTCTGCTACCCAGACTGGAATTTTTTCCTGGTTCACGGGGTTGATTGCGTAGGCACCGGTGAATACGCCAGTTTTTTCTTTCGACAAATCGGTACGGTCTAAATCCGTTTTCTGCTGCGCCTTTGCAACATATTGCTCAATCTCAATACGATGCTTGTCAGTCGTAATTTCTTTCACCAATACATGCTCGGGCGCAAGTACAACGTATGTTGCACCAAACAATGTGTCCGGGCGTGTAGTAAACACCGTGATAACTTTGGGAATCTGCAATTCTACATTCTTCGTTTTTCCTTCTCCTTTCTCAGTTCTACTTTCTACATTCTGCATCTCTACAGCAAACCGCACCTCAGCTCCTTCACTCTTCCCAATCCAATTCCGTTGCAGTTGCTTGATTGATTCTGGCCAGTCAAGATGGTCCAAGTCATTGAGTAACCGTTCGATGTACCGCTCGTCCGTGATCTTCACAAGCCACTGCCGGATGCGCTTCTTCTCCACCGGCGTGCCGCAGCGGTCACACTTGCCCCCAACCACCTCTTCATTGGCTAAGCCGGTCTTGTCTTTCGGACACCAGTTAATCGGCGCCTCAGCCTCGTAGGCCAGGCCTTTTTCAAACAATTTCAGGAAAATCCACTGGGTCCACTTGTAGTAGCTGGGGTCAGAGGTAATGACTTCCCGGTCCCAATCATAGGAAAAGCCCAGGGACTGGATCTGCCGCCGCATGTTGGCAATGTTCTCGGCTGTAGTCTTGGCTGGGTGGGTGCCGGTCTTGATAGCGTAATTCTCTGCGGGTAAACCAAATGAATCAAACCCCATGGGGTGAAGAACGTCCATCCCTTGCATGCGGAGGTACCGGCTGAGAATATCTGAGGCAGTGTACCCTTCCGGGTGGCCAACGTGCAGCCCTTGGGCTGACGGGTAGGGGAACATGTCCAAGACGTAGTGCTTCTCTACCTTCGATGCATCGTGTGCAGCAAAAACTTTTGCCGTGAGCCAGGCAGCTTGCCACTTTTTTTCAATTACTTGGTGATCGTAAGGAGAAAATGACATACAGGGACATAGTAGCATGTGAAAATCGGAGCAGCAAGCTACTTTTTGGCTAATCTAAGCCAAAATACTGTCTTTACGCTTGACAGAGGACTCCCTGCTTGCTAGTCTAGGGTCTCTGAAGAATCTCTACGCTCGTAGAGATTTTTGTATAGAGAGAGCACACAAGTGGAGGTATCACATTTTTTTCATTCCCCCTATTAGTACTCGTCTCATCCAATTGAGTATTCGCACGCTCCTGAGTGCGCTTGGCGGCTTGCTTCGCATTGCGCGTGGCATTGGTGCGGTGATCTTGCTGGTCACCTGGCCAATTCGCTGGTTGGGAAAAGGAATCTACGCCTTTGCCATGCTCCCAGCATACCGGTACTACCGCATTGGGCGCACCAAGTTCAACCGAGTCATTGCGCCGGCGAAAAGCCGTTGGCTCTTCTTCGTGCTCCATCGGAATACGGTTGCCGCTGCCATTGCTTTGGTTGCAGTCTTCATTGCAATTAACAATGTGCAGGCGAAAGCTTCAGATTCTGTCAATTTTGGCCGAAAAAGCGTGTTTGGGAGCCTTTTCCACGATACGCTGAGCGAAGAGACTGAGGTGGTGGAAGGGCCGGTGGCAAGCGGGAATGTGAAAGAGAAAGAAACGGTAGCCGCACTCACCCCAACCACCGAACAAAGCGCGCGTCCGGCAGCCAAAGCCGAGTCTGCCTCATCTGGTGAGCAGCAACTTGCCTTGGGGATTGGCGGCACCGGTGAAGGCGAAGCCGATGAAGCTATTCGATACTACATTGTGGAAGGTGGGGACACCGTGAGCTCCATTGCCGCGCAGTTCAATTTGAGTACGTCTACAGTCCTGAGCGCGAATCAATTGGGTGAAAATGACTTCATTAAACCTGGCCAGAAATTGACCATTCTCCCAGTTGACGGCGTTGCACACACCGTGAAGAAGGGTGATACCGTTGCCAGTATTGCTAAAAAGTACAAAACGGATGAAGAAAAAATTCTGAGCTTCAACCGTTTAGCTAGCGCAGACGCACTGAATGAAGGTGAAGAAATTCTGGTTCCAGGCGGCTCTCTTGAAGTTGCTCCCACGCCCCAACCCACAACCAGTACAGCCAGCCCACAGCGAACCTTGGCGATTATCAAGGTACCACCCGCTGCCCGTGTCTCTGGCAAACGTATGCAATGGCCAACTGCTGGCCACCGCATCAACCAGTACTTCAAATTCCGTCACACCGGCTTAGACATTGATGGTGATTACAGTTCCCCCATTTACGCCGCGGACAGCGGGGTTGTGGAATCCGTCATTTACGCCCGCTACGGGTACGGCTTCCACATTATTATTAACCATGGTGGTGGCCGGGAAACGCTGTACGGCCATGCGAGTAAAATTTTTGTGAAACCCGGGCAGTCTGTGCGGCGCGGACAGAGTATTGCTATGGTCGGGAGCACCGGCCGGTCTACCGGCACGCACCTGCACTTTGAGGTGATCGTGAACGGCGCCAAGCGAAACCCGCTGAGCTACCTGTAAGCAGGGTTAGAAGGTTTCGGTGTAGCGGCGAGTATGGTTGGAAGGTGGGGGCGTGGGATGGGCAGAAGTATATGGTCACATTCCTCTCTATCTCCATCCAGCGACCAAACCCAAAACCTCCATCCAGTGAATAGGAGGGGTTAGGGGTGGTAACCCTTACTGGTAAGAAGGATGAGACAAACACAACGGCTTAGAAAGGTCGCTCTGGTATTTGTTTATTTTCTTAGCTTTACGACTTCCCCAGCACCGTCCGAACCTTCGCAATGATCTCATCAATTGTGAGATTTGACTTAATTAAGTAATCCGTAGCGCCAAGTTCTTTTCCTTTTGCAACGTCAGAGTCTTGTCCCAGGTTGGAAAGGAGAATAATTGGCGTTTTCGCAATCAACGGATCATGGTCTTTCCGTACCATTTCTAAAACGCGGAAACCGTCAATGCCCGGCAGTATCACATCGAGCAGGACAATATCTGGTCGCTCTGCTTGTATGTGCTGCAACCCCTGGTTCCCGTCAACTGCAACGGTGACGGAAAAATTCTCACGACTAAGCTTTGTGTGCATGAGGTCGCGGAGGAATTGATCATCTTCTACCAGGAGCAATCGAATACCCTCTGGAATTGGGGACGTACGAGGGGTGACGGGATGACTTTTTGTATCAGCGAGAACAGGTGAACTCTCCTCAGCGAGAAGTTTCTGCACCTTCAGTACCACATCTGCTGGTTCAATTTGCGCTTTCACAATGAAGTCCCGGGCACCAAAACCAATAGCTTTATCAATTTCCACTGGCTGTCCGGAATTCGAGATGATAATGACCTTTGGCATTGGGCTTGGATCGGCTTTGAGTGCCTTCAAGACGTCGTACCCATTCCGCTTGGGCATCACAATATCCAGGAGGACAACCTCGGGTTTTGCGTTTCGAATCAGCGCCAAACCCGCCTCGCCGTCAGCAGCGGTTATGACGTCATACCCCTCCAGTTTGAACTTCTCTTCCAGGAGTTCCCGGAGAACGTCTTCATCTTCAATGATGGCAATGCGATGGGACATATGTGCTATGTATTATGACATGGCTGGCGGGTGGCTGGATACACCCGTAGGCCGGTGGTACACAGCGCCAAAGAAGACCGTCAGGAGCGCGGCAATGGACGCTCCATCCCCTACCACTGCCAAGACTTCTGTGGTGGCAGCGTAAAAAATGACCGCAGTGGCCAAAAGCAATATACTCCCAAAGCCAATGGTCAACGAACGCACCCGCACTACATACGTATTTGCCTGCACCGCTCGACGGAAGAAGAGTACGCTGCTGGAAAGTAAAACGACAATGAGAAAAGCTCCAGAAATTGCCCCTGCCACTGGCGGCGCGTTCCAGCGCGTAATGCCAGTCTGCACATCATGGAACGGCATGCCCGGCTGGAGAATGGACGCGAGAATGGTTATGCCAACCAGCACCATGGCCACAACGAACACTGGCTTTCGGTACCGCATGAGCGTAAAGGAAAATATGACTTGGCTAAAAAATGCCGCCGCAACCAGGAAGCATGCATTGCCAAAGGTGAACGAGGTGATGAGCAAATCTTCGTTCTGCTTATCCAAAAATCTGGGCAGGGTAAGTGCTGCAAACGCTAAGGTGAGAAAGCCGTACGTGTAGGCAAACCACCGTAGTGATTGACTTTCGGGGTTCAGCTTTGCTGCCCGCCAAAGCCGAATGCCCAGGTAGAGACTAAGCAAACAGTTGAGCGCGTCGATGGTTGGGGAAATGGGGAGGGACATAGCTTAGTAACTTTGCACGAAGTGAGTGAAGTGGTCTTGCTGATCCGCAACCGCAGGGCGCGTGGCGGGCAAGAGGATGTAGAACGTGGTGCCTCGTCCTTCATGGCTTTCAAACCAGATCCGACCTTTGTGCTGCTGGACGACACTCCGAGCAATGAAGAGTCCAAGCCCAGTGCCTTCGGTTTGCATGCGCATGACATTGTCCCCCCGGAAGAACTTAGTGAACACATGGTTCTGCTGCTCCGCTGGAATGCCCACGCCCGTGTCTTGGATGCTAGTAACCACACTTCCCCGATCCTCGTACGTCCGAATAATCACGGTTCCGGTTGCCGGCGTGTACTTCACCGCATTATCAATGAGGTTTTGCAATGCTAACCGGAACTTCTGTGCATCCAAATTGACTAATGGCAAATGTTTGGCGGCATCTTCATACACAATCGAAACTTGCTTGGGCTGTGCCAAGTGACGCATTTCATCAACCAATTCAACGACCAATGGCGTCAGCTCCTGTTCCCGGAAGACATAGGTGAAGCGGCCTTCTTCAATGCGCGAGACATCCAGCAAATCATTAATAAGCGCAATCATCCGCTCATTGCTCTGGTAACTCTTCTTCAGCAGATCGGCTTGATTTTCGGTTATTGGCCCTGCATCATGGTCCATGAGCATTTTCAAAGCCCACTTGATGCCGGAGAGCGGCGTCCGGAGCTGGTGGCTGGCCACGGAAATGAACTCCGTTTTCATCCGATCCAAATCTTTCAAGCGCTGGTTCGAAAGCTGATATGCGCGGTTCGCTTTGACCAAATCTTCGTTTGCCTTTGCCAATTCAGTTTCTAATTTCTGCAAACTCCGTACCACGTACCCAGACCGGTAGGTTGAGACGGCCATGAGCGTGACCAAGGTAATGCCGGTTGCGGCGACGTACGCCACATTGGTATGCAAATCTGGCGCAACATCAAATGGCGTATAGTGCAGTAGCCACCCTTGCCGCTCCAGGAGGTACAGACCAACGAAAGATATGGTGCCAACCAAAAAGTTCAGCGGTCCAGCAAGTTTGGAAAAGTGGACATTGGTGCCCACAATCTGCAGCAAGTACAGCGGAAGGAAGACGCTGGTGATGCCGCCGGTAAAGTGCACGATAGTGGTGATGATGAGCATGTCTACCAGCACGCCTGCGTACGCCCAGCCCAGATGAATGTTCTTCAAACTGTAGAGGTAGCTAAATGCCAGGTTGACGCCCAAGGCCATTGCCACCGCAAAGAGAATGCCGGGTAAGAAAAAGCTCGCGCCAAATTGCGACCCAACCCAGGAAAGGAGGGTGACAATGGTGATAACTAAGTAGCGGATGACAACTGACCACTGGAGGCGCTTCCGTCGTTCTTCACGCTCCAAGGTCAGGAGATCTTCTGCCCGCATAGAATATTCTGGATAGTTTTGATTTCTGAATATATTTTAGCACAAAAAACCCTTTTCGTCAAATACGAATATAGTTACGAACTACGAAAAAAGGGATACGAAAATACGAATTACGAATGGGGAAAATTACAAAATTGGTTTGATGTTGATAAAGTCTGGCTCATGTGGCACCGACTTTGAACCGGTAAAGGTTACCCCTCCTAACCTCCCCTTAGAAAGGGGAGGACAGATGCAAACAGTCTCTGGTCTGTAAGAAATCAACCACCGCGGCTTGGAAAAGCCGCTCTGGGATTTTCCTATCTTAGCTTACGGCCTTACGGCTTATGGCTGTACAGCTTCTTCACCCAAACACCGGCTGGCTCCGGTACTGCAGCGCTTCAGCAACATGCTGCATCTGGATACTCTCGCTTGCCGCAAGGTCAGCAATTGTCCGCGCGACTTTGAGCACCCGGACATACCCACGCGCGGAAAGGTGCAAACTATCCACGGCTTGCTGCAGCAGCGTGTGGCTGACTGCGTCCACCTGGCAGTATGCCGCCACTTGCGCCTGCTGCATTTGCGCATTGGTACACAAGCCCACGGACGCAAACCGCGTTTGCTGCAGCTTGCGGGCCTTCGCCACCCGTTGCGCAATAGAAGCAGAGTCCTCACTCCGCACGCCGTCAATCCGGAGGGTGGAAAAAGTCTGGCGGGGGACGTGTATGTGCAAATCAATCCGATCCAGCAACGGGCCAGAGACTTTTCGTTCGTACTGCAGCAACTGCCGTGAGCTGCACACGCACTGGCGCTGGCTATCACCCCGGAACCCGCACGGACATGGATTCTGGCTGGCGACGAGCGTGCAGCGTGCAGGAAACTGCAGGCTTTGGGCAGCTCGGGCAACAGTCACGACGCCGTCTTCCAGGGGCTGACGCAAAGCTTCCAAGGCTTGCCGAGGAAACTCTGGCAGTTCGTCTAAGTACAGCACCCCGTGGTGCGCCAGCGAGACTTCACCCGGCTTGGGTAAGGAACCGCCACCAACGAGAGCGACTGTGGAAGTAGTATGGTGCGGCGTGCGAAAGGGCCGGCGCAGTTGCAACGGCGTATCAGCTGGGAGCACGCCGCCCACGCTGTGGATTGCTGTCACCTCCAGAGCCTCAGGCTCCGTTAGCGGGGGGAGAATTGTGGGTAAACAGCGGGCGAGCATGGTTTTCCCAGAACCCGGTGGGCCAACGAGCAGCACATTGTGCCCGCCCGCTGCCGCAATTTCCAAAGCGCGTTTGGCCTGGGCTTGCCCCCGAACCAAAGCAAAATCCTGGTCTGTGGGCAGGTGATGCGCAGGCGGAATGGGAGTGGGTGGGGCAATGGTTATCTCACCACGTAAATACTGAATGAGCTGGTGCAACGTCTGCGGGGCCACAACCTGGATACCATCCACCAGGGCAGCTTCGGGGCCATTGTGCTTTGGCACCACGCACAGCTTGGCTTGCTCTGTACGCGCTGCACGGGCAATGAGCAGCGCACCCCGGATTGGCCGCAGGGTTCCATCCAACCCCAGCTCCCCGGCAAATACTTTCTCTGCGCACACCGCCGGGTCCAGCTGCTTGGTCTGGACCAGTAAGGCTAGGGCAATGGGTAAGTCAAAACCCGGACCAGCTTTGCGCAAATCCGCCGGCGCTAAATTGACGGTAATGTGGCCACGGGGAAAGAAAAATCCAGCCGCGCGGATTGCGGAGCGCACCCGCTCTCGCGATTCTTGCACGGCAGTATCTGGTAAACCAACCACCAGGAACTTTGGTAAACCGGGATTCCGGTCACCCTCAACCCGAACCAGGTGCCCTTCGACACCCACGCTTGTTGCGGACAAAATCATTGCTGGCATACATTGGGCAGATTTGTGGCAGTCTCACGTACCACCAACCTGCAATTATGGCACTACCCCGGAGGGCGTGCAGGACGAAGCACCCGAAAGAGCAAAACGCACGCGGCTACGGTGAGCAACCAGTCTGCTAGGTTGCCAACCGTTGGCCAAAAAGATAAAGCGAGGAAATCCCGAACGTACCCAAACTGCAGCCGGTCCAGCACATTGCTGAACGCGGCAAGCACCACGGTTGCAGCTGCAACTGCACTCACCTGGTCATGGCGCCGGTAGGCCTGATACCCAAACCAGCTCACCAAGCCAACCAGGAACGCAATACCAACCCAGAGCAATGGCGAAGGCACGGGAATGCCAAAGGCAATTCCCGCGTTTTGCGTTGGTACGCTCCGAAGCACTCCGGGCACCAAGGTTGTTGGCGGATGCGTGAAAGCCACGTACCGCGAAACCCGGTCAAGCACAAAGAACCCCAGGAGAACCCCGGCAGATACCCCTATCCCCTGTCGTGCCATATGCTACTTCTGCTCGCGCGCCTTCAGCACGCAGCTGGTGCAGAGCGTCGCTGCTGGGGCTAGTTTCAGACGCTCGGATTCAATAGCCTTACCACAGGTGTGGCATTTTCCATACGTTCCGGCATCCACTTGCTGCAACGCGGCTTCCAAGTCAGCCTTCGACTTCTCCAAATTCTTTTCCATGGAAAGTGTATCCTGAAATTCTGATACTTCAGCAGCATTCTCCTCATCCTTATTCCCATACTCTTCCCACATGGATTTCCCTTTATCCATGAGCGTGGAAAGTCGCTTGGTGACAGCATCATACTCCTTCATGAGTCGCTGCCGAACCTGCTGCAGGAAGCTGGTTTTCGCGGCCTTGGAGGTGGGGACGTGCTTTGGGAGTTCCGAAGTCATAGGAGTTGTTGCAAATGCAAATAGGGGCACGATAGTGCTTCCTCTTGTCCTGAATACTATAGCAGGGGTTGCATACTGGCACAAGGGTACAGCAAAACGCCGCCATGCGGCGGCGAAACCCAGATAACGATGGACAATCTACTTCACCAGCGCGCTCACCGTCCGATCAGTCTGCACAACTGCAGCTGAGGACTTTGGCCCAAAGTGCGCAGCCAAAAACCCTGCTGTCACCGCCAATACGGCTAGCCAGATGACAGAGATGCGAATACTCTTTTCGGGTGTCCGAGTGTGGAACATGATTTTTGGGGTTTATTTTTACTTTCGTACTACTAGTATAGCGGAAAAAACCCTTTTCGTCAACCTAGTTACGTCCCGCCACTGAGGCGGGATCCCGCCTTCCTTTTCCTCAGAAGCAGAAAGTGGCGGGAAATTACGAAAAGATGCTACGAAAATACGAATGGGAGAGGTAATGACAAAAAAGATGACTTTTCTCTTCACCAAAACCCGTCCTCCCCTTTCCAAGGGGAGGGGCGGAGGGGTAACCCTAACCAAGAAGACCTTGCTATAAAAACTAAGTACGTAAAAAAGAACGACCAGATTACTTGGTTCCGTGTTAGCGCAAGATTGCCACGTCGTTGACTCCTCGCAATGACAGAGAATAGACCTCTACAGCTTTATTGCTCTATGGCTTTTAGAGCTCTGCCCTCCTCCGCTCAGAAGCTTCGGCGGGCAGGCAGCTCTCCTCTCTACTTTCTCCGCTTTTTTTTCTTCACTGCGGCTTGCAGCGCTGCATGCGCCAAGAGCGCGTCAATCCGTTGCCGAGTTTGCACCAGGTCGCGCTTCACTTGATCATGCGCTGCAGCCTGAATGGACTTCTCTGTCAAAGCCGTGCGGATGGCACCGCTGATATCCCGATCCAAACTCCCTTGCAGTTTCTCAATTTCTTCGTCAATTTCAGCTTCGGCCCTATCCAGGTCAAAGTCCTGCTGCCGGCGCCAGTGTCGGTACCGCTCGTACAGGATGATGAGCAGAACAATGAGAATGAAAATAATCGCCAGCAAGCAGAAAATGAGCATCACCGAGGGTAAGACCAGCCCAAAGAACTGCACGGATGAGCCAATGGTGCTGAAGCGCACTGCCGTTGAAGGGGCGCTGCTCACCTCGTAGCGGTTAATGGCAATTGCCGTCAGCTCATGCCCACCTGGAGACAGCATTGGCCGAAGCGTGTAGCGCCACATAACCAAACCTTCGGGTACCGCCACGCCAGGGACCGGCTGGATTTGCGCATCCTTGGCCACAAACCTGCCCACTTCTTTACTATCCACGTATAGCACCACTGTGTCGCCATCCACGGCCAAGCCTTCCACTGGAATTTCACCAAAGAGTGTAACGGAACGTGGCACCGAGGTGATGCGCGGCGCCGGACTCCCTTCCACCATAATTTGCCCAATCGCATCGCGGCTATTACCGGCCTTGTCTATAGCGCGAATCGTAAACTGGTGGAGTCCTGCGGGTAAACGCTCCAGCTTCACTGGGCTGGTGGCAGTCACCGGTTTCCCGCTATCTAAGGTAAAGGCGTACTCCGCAATGCCACTGGTAGCATCTGTGGCGCTAAAGGAAATGGTTGGGCTGGGATTTGCATTCCCGCCTTCTCGCGTCACCTGTGGAGCAAAGTCATTTGGGGACGTGGTATCCACCTGCACGCGGAAGTGCGTGGTTGGCACCCAACCTGATGCAGTACGACCACGGACGTGCACGTACCACATGCCATCGGGGATATCCACAAAAGTCCGGGAGCCGGTGTTCGCTTCCAAAGCATCATCTGGCGTGGTTGTGGCTTTCTGATCCAGAATGTACGACACGCCTGTCACCCCGGCTGGTGTGGTCCACTTGATCTCCGCATCTGCCTTGGCATACCAGCTGCTCTGCTTGGGGTGGCTGGGTGACGAAATGACGGGTGATTGTGGGGAGGCAACTGGCTCAGGCTCTGGTTCGATTGGCGTGACGGCTACGGCTTTGGCAATAGCAATGGTTCCTGAACCATACCCCGTAAGCACGTTTGTCCCTTCCCCATCATTAGCCAGCACAAGCCCAGAGGTGAAGCGTAACGCTGCAGTACCAACGGCTTTGGCTCGGAAGGTGACGCTGATAATACCGCCACTACTCCCAGAATATCCTGGGCTCGGTACCCCGCCAGCAAAGCTCACTGTGCCGTTGGAGTTGGAGTAGGTGGGTTCCACTGTCCAGTACTTGAAGGTGCTGGCTTTTGCCACGCTGGTTACCTGCAGTTTATCTGCGGGGAAACTGAGCGTGCCTTGGCTAGCGTTAATTGCTACGCCGCCACTGTTCACGTACAGCGTGACGGTTTTGGTTGCCCCAACAGTCATGCTGGACGTACTTGGGGACACGCCCAAAGTTGCGCCAGCGTGCGCACCCTGCGGCAGCCCGAAGCCAAAGCACAGAACCGTCACTGCAATGCTGGCGAAAAAGCGTTTGTGCATATACCTACTGCTGCCCAGTTGGTGGACTTGTCCGTCCAAAGTCGTCATTCGACGACGCAGGCGGATGGAGAAAATCAGCTGGTTGCTCAGGGGTTTGCGGAGGTTGCTGCGCTGATGCAGTCCCAACTCTGGATTGCAGGCTCCGCTGCAACTCCTGGGCCTCTTGTTGATGAGAAAACTGCTGCTCAATGGACGCCTCCAGAGAGTGCGCCGCCTGAATGGTACGGACCAATTCTGATTCCTTGCGTAACGTCTCCTGTTCCAATTTATGGATATCATGGATCACGTCACCTGCCCGCCGGCGCCAGCGAATGACCAGCCAGGTTGCAAGAACCAGCACCAGGAGCCCGGCAATAATAAGTGCTACGTTGGTGAAGAGGGTATTCTGCAGCAAAGGTGTGCGACCAATAATGGATCCGCTCTGCGCAGCCGCAACTGTGAAATCCAACTTCCCATCCGTGGAATTTCCCGCTTGGTCAAACGCCCGCACCAACACTTGGTACCGACCGGCAGTCAGCTCTGGGAGACGAACTGGGCTCACCACTTCGGTGAAGAATGGGGTTGCTTGGTTTGGATCATCCAAGGCCAGGAGCTGCATTTCGTAGTGATCAATGCCAGACATGGCATCGGTGGTCAGGAACTTCAGCTCGGGTCGCTTGCCTGGTTCTGGCGTGGGGGGGTCAACCGTGGGGGTAAAGGCAGCTGGCGGCGTCCCATCAATGAGCACAGCACCGTGGCTGGTGCCGCCCCAGCTGGTTACTTTTGCGCGCAGGTGGAAGTACCACCGACCATCTCGGTCAGCGGTGACCGAGGTGCTGCGTGCGGGCGTGGCATCTTGGCGTTCGGGTGGCGTGGTACGCGGGTTTTGATCAAAGACGTAACTGTACCCCACGGCATTTGGGACTTCATCCCAGTTGTACTCCACGGTTCGGTTTTGGTACCACGTATTCTGGTCGGGGTGGGAAGGCGAGGAAAGCACTGGGCCTTCTGGTGCAGCCAAGTTCAGCGTAAAATTTGCATCCCCACGAGAGTTAAGAATATTCGTGCCTTGGCCATCATTCGCCAGCACTTGCGAAGCGCTGGTGAAAACGAGCTTGGCCGTCCCAGGTGCAGTCACCCGGAAGGTAATGGTACTCATTACCCCGGCATCAGTTTTGATGCCCGGATTTGGCAAACCACCTTGGAAGGAAATTGTGCCCGCGGTGTTGGAGTAGGTTGGCTGGCTTACCCAAATGGAAACGAAGGACGTGCCGGCTGATGGGTTCACCACTTGCAAGCGCGAGGCCGGAAAGGTAATGTCCGCCCGCACCGCATTTACGGATTTTCCACCCGTGTTCACCAAAACGGAGACGTTGAAGGTGCTCCCAACGGTAAATGCGCCGGTTGCGGGTGAGAAAAGCAAACTCGCCCCATCTGCGGCGTGCATGGAGTTTGGAAGAAAGTACAGCGTCAGGGCGAAGAACGCAATGATACTCGCTTTACGGATTGTGCTTTTTCGTACCTCCATACCCAGTAGTATAGCGCGTCTGCTCCAGTTTTACCGCTTCTTCCTTTGCACCCACCAGGCTGCTCCAAGAAGAGTGAGGGCAATGACTGCGCCACCGCCAATCCACACCCACTGCGGCACGCCAGCTGCGGAAGCAGCAGGAATGAACGCCACCCGCACGTTCCCAGCTTGATCGTACGCACGGACGGTCAGTGTAAACCGTTGATGGACATCGCTCACCTGGTAGGGGCTTGCTGCTGGTTGAAATGCTCCATCCCCTTCCTGCACTTCGTATCGCTCTATCCCAGATGTACGATCCTCAGCTTGGAAAACCAAAGCGAGTTTGCCTGGAATGACGTCTCGCCTCAACTGCGGGGTAAAGGGCTCTGGCTGAGTGGTGTCAATGAGTACCCGCCGCCGAACCAATGCACCCCACGTATCATTAGGTAGCTTTTCTTGGATGGTAAAGTAGTACGCACCGTCTGCCTGACTGGGAAATGTAGTCTCACCTACGAACCGGGCTTGCTGCACATCGGGCACTGCGTTGCGGTCGGTGGTGAGCAGAAACGCGTACGGTGTCTCCTTGGCCGCTTGCCACTGCATGCGCACGGTGCTGATGGCATACCACTGATGCTCATTGGGATGCGATGGTGAAGTAATGCCCAGGGTATCTGCAGTCACGACAACATCGACGTAGAGCGAGCGCAAACGGAGGGCAGCTTTCGTTCCCAGACCGTCATTCAGGTACACCCCAGCTGTTCCGCCATCAATGCTTAGTTGGGTAGTGCCAAGTTTCTTGGCCCGGAAAATGACCTGCAGTACCCGGCCGTCAATAACGTAACTCCCATTCGGAATCCCACCGGCAAAGGTAATCACTCCGGTTGCTGGATCGCTCTTTGGCTCTTCTGGCCAGAGCGAAAGCACAGAACCAGCTTTCTCCAGGCCAACTATTTCCAGAGCATGAGGATCGTACGTCAACCGCGCCTGCACAGCATTGATCACCTCTCTTTCGCTATCAACGCGCACTTCAACAATGAAGGTTTGGTCTTGCCCAACCTGCGGATTAGCGGTTTGAACAGTCAGAGTTGCTGCATGTGCAAGATTGGGCACACTGCACAGCAGGACCGCGCTCCAGAGCACAACGCCAATTCGCATGATATGTGTGCGCATAGCTATTTCGTTCCCGTCCAGAAGTAGAGCATGACGCTGAAGTCAATGATGTTCACCGTGCCATCCTGGTTAATATCTGCCCTGGCATTTGCTGGATTCCGCTTATTCCAGTAGAACAGCAAAATACTGAAGTCTACCAAGTCCACTTTCCCATCACAGTTAATATCCCCTTTCGTCTTACCCGCGCAGAGTTCCGTAGTCGCTACCTGGAAAGCCACGGAGCGGCTGAATTCGGAAACTGACCCGTCTGGATCAGTGGCTTTGGACCGGACACTGTGCGAACCAATCTGCAAATCAGAAGCTTGGAACTGCTTTGACCAAGCACCTGCGGTTGAAGCTGATACCTGCGAGGAAGTTTCGGTTTCTGAACTCACGTAAATCTGCACCGTGCTGCTGGGGCTCGTTGTTCCAAAAACCGTGATGGTATCTCCCAAGCGCACTTCGGTTTTATCCGCGGCAATGGTGGGTCCCAAGAATATCCCGGTAATGGTCACGGAAGTTCCGGTTGCCAAGGTCAAAGTAAAATTCGAGGTTGGTCCGTCTCGGCCATCTTGGTCCACGCTGAAGACCCCAAATGTGTACGTTCCTGCGGTTAACCCACCAATGGTCACGTCAAAGCGTGCTTGCGGGTCAGCGGGCACTTGCACTGCAGTAACCCCATTTTGCAAAATCGTCACCGTCGACCCTGGGTAGGCAATACCTTTGAGGATGACAGACGTTGCCGTTGGTTCCGGTGGTGCAATACTGGGCACAGTTGCTGAAACGGAAACCGTAATGTCAGCATTGGCTGGCAGGACAAGCAAAGGAAAAACAAGAATCATCACTAGGAGTGATCGGCCAAGAGTTCGCACCACAGGGCGCATGTATTCGTTCTGCTTATTCTCCCGTCGGCGGCGTCTTGGTTGACGCGCGTCGGCGAATCCAAGCATTGTACTTCAGGATTGCAAAAATCAGCAGGAAGAGCACGACCAGCAACCCAACTCCGTACACCACCAAGACATGCCAAGGGAGTACCCAGAAGCTTATTGCAGCTGAGCTTTGCACACCCGCCGCGGGCACTGTGGTTGCCAGTTCTGACGTGGCTTGCCCCGTTCCAACAGACAGCGTTGCGGTGTACTTCCCAAGGGCAAAGTTCTTCCGTTCATTACGGAATGCAGTCCAGAAGCGGTTCCATCCATTGCCGTACAGATCTTCGTTCTGTCCGGTTTGCCAGGTCGTCTTGTACGTTCGGGAGGATTTGGGCAACGTTGCGCCTTTGGGTTCGTTGAAAGCCAAAAGGGCGGACTGCTTCTTCAAAGTGTTGGTGATGGTTACATTCCCTACTGGCTTGAGGTGAATATTCCCCGTATTCTGGTACACCGTGGTGAATTCAATTGGTAACTGAGTGAATGTATCCTTGGCAACAGAAAAGCTGGTAATTACCGCGCTCTCCTGCACATCACCCTCAACTTTAACGAATAGGAGGGTGCCAATCCCCTGCGCAACAGCCACTTGGGGCTTCGCGTTGCCTTCCGCGGTTGGCGGCGTGGTGGAAAAAGCAACCACACCGTAGTGACCACCCGGCCCAGCATTCGCGGGGACATCAACGGTTACCAAGACTGCTTGGCGACCCTGAGGTTCCAGGACGATTGGCGCGGGATCCAGTTTCACCCAGGTAGCAATGTCTTCCTTCGGTGCTGCAAAGTCATACACCGGTATTCCAGCTTCGGGACCTGAAGTAAACGTGGTGGTGTTGATGTACAGCACCTGCTTTTGGTCAGTTTCATTGTAGAGTTTCACCACAAAGTCAGCCTGATTCCCAGGCTGGGCGGTGAACTCAATGGAAGGCGGGCTAATCGTCAACGCTTGGGCTGTAGTGATGCTCGTAAGCACACCAACAAAACCAAGGGTAACAACCAGGAAACCTCGAACCAAAAATGAAATTTTCTTTGCTCTTTCCATGCGTTTATTTAGTCAAAAACTGCCCTCATAGTATACCACTTTTCCTGCCCACTCACTACTCCATCATACAACTCGCCTGAAGCGTCAATAATCGAGGCTTCAGGCGAAGAGCGGTAAACGTCGAAAAGTCAGTTAGAAAGTGCCGGTTGCGATATAGGTAATCGCTGTGGAGTAGCTGCCGGCTTCTGTGGCCGCCGAAATATTCGCAATGTAGTGCGCGTCGATGGTCGCAGCTGCTGTAGGTCCGGCAATGGACAGGATAGCCGTGGTAGTGCCAGCAACGAACTTGAAGTTATTCGCGGACTCATCGTAGGCTGCGGTATCAGCAAAGGTGAAGGTAGCAGCGTTATCGTCAAAGCCTATTGCAAACTGCTCGGAGCCTGGGGTGCCATCCGCATCACCAGCAATGGTTGCTACGGAAATTGTGTCGCCACCGCTCGTCAGTGTGGCACCGGTGTACGTCAGGGCAACACCGTCTGTGGCATTTGTCCCTAATTGGAAGGTATGCGCAGCCTCTGGTGTAGTATCGCAGGCCGCAGGTGGTGTACCATTCGCCCAACACTCTTGCGTGGCATCCAAAACCCCAAACCCAATGGCCACGTCCGAAATGGAGAAGGTGACGGATGGGTCAACCGTGGCGGTAACATTCACTGTATCATCATCCAGAATGGCAACTGCAAAAGAACCGCTGTCTGACGTGGTGGTGATGTCAATTTTGTAGACCGCTGCTGAGCTGGGATTGGTAATCTCGTTATTGTCGATGGTAAAGGCGATAGCACCAGCAGGAACCGTATCGCCAGTGCAGACAGTTAACGTGTAACTTTCTCCTGGGGCACTCGCGTCAACGGATGGGTACACCTCATCTGTTGCACCAGCACATGCACCAATGTTTGCAACAATGGTCAAACCCGAAGCAGCCGAAAAATCCGTACTTGCAATAGTACCATCGAGAGTAAAGGAATCAGCCGCTGTGTCGAATGCGATAGTAATTGTCTGCGTGGCAGTGAGGTTCGTTGCGGTAGTAAAGGAAAAAGCATGCGTCCCAGCTACACTCTTCTCCAAACGGGACATGGTGTCCTTCATCCCGGTCAGTGCAGCTGCACCCACTGGCTGAATTGGCATAAAAAACCCAAGTACCCCAAGCACCGTAAAGAGCACAACGACGGTTCGGGTCGTGCCACGTTTCATGCCACGTTTCATAAGTAGCTTGATGGGATTTTTCATAAAAATTTGCCTAAGGTAAAGACTTTTTATTTTTAACTATCTACAGTATAACACAGTTTCTTGAAAAAAGCAAATCCTACCCTTTTGTCATTCTGTGAGACGGAGTAGAGACTGTAGTCTCTCTGCAGATACAGACCAGAGGCTTCCGCCATAGGCGGATCTGCTGAGAAGTCTCTACTCCGATATATCATCATTCACGTAAGTCGAAGAATGACAGCATATTCCTAGAACGTCGTCGTTGCAATGTACGTGACATTTGTACTGTATGCACCCGCCGTCGTAGCACTGGAAATGTTACAGATGTAGTAAACACTAGCCGTCTCGATTACCGTAGACCCAGCTTCAGACATCAACGTGGTTGCAGTGCTGGGAACGAACGAATAATTGTCACTTGCTTTCTGGTACGCAGAGGGAATGGTTGCATTGCCATCTGTGGTTATTGATAAAGCAAATTGTTCACTACTTGGTGTGCCATCTGCATCTCCTGTAAAGGTTGCGGCAGTAATATCCTCGGGCCCTGACAGGGTAGACCCAAAGTAAGTTAATGCATACCCGCTCCGAGCATTGGTGGTCACGGCTAATGTATGTGCGGACACGGCACTGGCAGAGCCGGTTGCCGCCCCATTTGCCCAACGGGCTGCTGCAGAGGAAAGTGTCCCAAAGCCCACCGCGGTATCAGAAATGCTGAAAGTCAAAGTATTAATATTCCAGCATGGGTTGTTGGTCGAATCGTAGTTTGTACCGTCTGTGGCATCAATGTCATCCCCTGGGCAGGCATTGGAATCACGTACATCCGTATTGGAGACGGTTTGCGTTCCCAGGCTATTGAGGTCCCACAGGGTTCCTGTGGTTGACGAACGCAAGAACACGCGTGTGCCAGTTGCTTGGCCGTTGAAGGCAATATTGTTGAATGTATACGTACCGCCGGCCAGGAAGCGCAGCTTCGTATTTGCTGTCTGCGCTGTGAACGTTGCTGCAGTTTCTGCCGCAGCCGCAAAAATGACAGAGGGCGAAGTGACCGGATCCGCACCGGAGCTATTGGTAATAGTGAGGTTATTGAACCGATCACTTGCACCAGTCAATTGCCCATCAACCGTTTGCTGAGCGGCGCCATCCAGGGTCACTGTCCCGGTGTTGTCCGTGAAATCACCATTGTTCGTCCAGTTCCCCGCAACCGTGAAACTTGCGGTTGATGATCCATTCAGCAGGCCTTTTGAGGTAATTGTTACTGCACCATTGGCATCAAGAATCCGATCATTGGTTTCATTATCTAGCGTCGTCACATTCGAATCACTCGCGTTCCCAATCGTGAGCGTTCCCGAAACAATAACCTGCCCGGTTCCACCCGTAGCAAACGTAACCGTACGGTCTGTGGCGCCTGAGGTTTCAAAGGAAAGATTATTGAACGTCCAGTTATTTGCATTTGCTGTGCTGCCAAAATTTTTAGCAGCCGCAACCCGATGCAAAAATGTGCCACCTGACCGGGTTACGGTTCCACCCCCAGCCAATGTGCCATACATGGTGATATCTGTTGCGCCCAGCAAGCTCCCGGCGGTCACCGTCAGATCATTCCCCACAGTCATGGCGGTATTCGTGGTCCACTCCCCACCGCTGCCGTTGAATACGAGGTCGTAAAAGTCGTCAAGATCGCCCATTGTACCACCAATGGTATTTCCAGTATCGGTCGCGGTAAAGGTGACTGTCGCCGATCGGGCCGTAAAAGAATCGTTATTTGTCCAGTTATTGCCAACCGAGATGCTGTTACTCTCACCAGTTTTCGTATCCAGAACCCCGCCGGTGATCGTAATGTTATTCGTAACAACCAGCGGGTCCTCCACTTCAACGGTGAGGGTGTACGTCCCACCACCGTCATTCACAATGACGTTGTAGGGGTTTCCAGTGCCAACGGTAATAAGGTCTGTGGTGGCATTTGCAACGACCGTACTTGCAAGCGTCATAGTCAACGTGGACTGATCAGGCGTGAAGGTTCCACCAGTCTGTAGGTCGAATTTCCCATCCGTATCCATGAACGTTTCATCAGTTTCCACATCATCGGTAGCGTCCAACGTCCCAACGATGGTTATGCCGCCCGTGCCAATATCCAGGTCGTAACCATTCGTATTGAAGATATCACCCGTCGGGATGGTTACTGACTTTGCAGTAAAGTCAGAACCCAAGTCCGTCGTACCAGGCGACAACCCAACCTGCACATTGCCCATATCCTGTTTCGGTGAGGTGTTATCCGTGAAGGTCATCGGTGTAGGATTCCCATCCATGATTAGAATGCCAGAACCTGTAGCTGCAGTGAAAGTCGTTCCCGTTGCAATGGTGAAATTACCGTAAACTGTAAGGTTGGCATTTGCCGCCTGCGTAAAGCCTCCCCCCGTGATGTCGAACGTCTTATTCACCAACACTGCGTCTGCGGTGGCAACGCTTCCACCAGACACTTCAAACTTCTGCAGTTCGTTTCCCGCAGCGGTGAGCGTCTTGGACGTGCCGTTCATCTTCAGGGTATTGTCAGTGGACGCCGTGTACGTCCCCCCAGTGAAATCCACGTTCCCACTGACGGTCCACACCCCCGTGCCCGAGGTAATCACTTCGCTTCCACCTCCAGTACCGGTGAAGTCAACATCCCCACCCACCGTGACCGTCGGGTTATTCGAGGCGCCAATCAGTGTGGCATCTCCTACACCATCGGTAATCACGTAAAGGTGTGAACTTGCGCCGGAAAGGGTGAACGACCCAGTGGGGAAAGTGAAGGTTTTTGCCGTGCCACTATTGGTGAACAGCTCTACCCGTCCACCATACGTCCGCGCGTCCAGAGTCGTGGACGCAATGTTCGCTGACGAACCATCGTAACGGACAATACTACTGAGGGTTCCGCCCGTCCCTGGACCGGATGAAGCGTCGGTGAACCGCAAGGTTCCATCCCCGCTTATGGTTCCCGTGGTATTAAGCGTCAGCGTTCCAGGCGCATTCACAATTCGACCGCTACCAATAGATAGAGTGTCGCCATCTGCCACATCGAGCGCGCCAGACACCGTGAGATCCGACGTGCTCACTGTTATTGTCCCTGTGGAAGCAGGATTAATAGTAAGGTTGTTGAAGGTGGTTGCCGTGGATCCAGTTAAACTGTTCGACGTACCGGTCATGGTTATGGTGGATGTGCTCTGCGTAAAGGTACCGTTATTCGTAAGCGTCCCGGCAATGGTGTACACACTGTTCCCACCTGAGGTGAGCGCGCCGCCAATGGTCACATTCTTCGCGGTTACGGTTTCTGTGCCACCAATCGTCAACGTGGCGCCAGAGAGAATGCTCAGCGTGGCGCTGGTGTACGTTCCACCTGCCTGAGCAGCCAAGGTGGAGGAATTTGCCGTGTGTACAATATTTTCATTATCATCAGCATCATACTGGCCCATGTTGGTTACCGTCACCGATGGATTGTCCACGCTCCCAATGGTCAGCACATTTGTGTCCAAGACCAGGCCAGTAATGTTCCCCGACCCGTCATAATTCGTAACGGCTGTTGTTTCCGCACTATCGGCAACGCCATCCACAAAAACCGTAACCGTATTCCCTGTGGCCACGGTAACGCCAGAAATAGTCCACGTTCCAGCCAAGGTTGTGGTTTGAGCTTGAATGCTCCCATTCACCGCTACTTTCACTGTCCCGCCTGAACTGTTCGACGTGCCAGCTACGTCTATACCACAGGTTGCGCCAGCACTGACTGTAATATTCGTATTTCCGCTATTCGTAGACTGGGAGAAGGTGGCACATATTGCTGCGCCAGCATTATTTGCATCGCTAATGTCTACGTAGGAAAGTGACGCTGAAGTTGGGTTGACGTTCCAAGCGTTGCCCACACTGGATGATTGCAGGGTGATCAGCTGGCCCAAAGCTCCAGTGACTGTCCACGTACCCGCGATGGTCTGTGTTGTGGCAGCGGTAACGGTAATTACCTTTGCCGCACCAATACTGGTGACCGAAAGATTATTGAAGGTTGTACTGCCGGCAATAGTTGAAGCCGCTGTAGTAGTAAGCGCAATGGTGCCGGAATTATGGGTGAACGTGCCAGCATTAGAGAAGCCGGCTCCAAAATTTGTGGTGGTAGCTGAGCTTGCCTGGAAAACCGTATCCGCCGCAATCGTCACATTACCGGTGACAGTGAAGGTTGGATCCCAGGTATTCACCTGGAAAATCGTAGTGCTGGAACCGGTGCCAGTGTTCAATAGGTCCAGCGTGGAGGCGATGGTCAGGGTTTGCGAACCCGCAGTGCCGGCAGTCACCGTGCGCCCCGCCGTCGTGCCACTATTATCAATTTCCACTTTTTGGTAATCCGTGCGGGCACCCATGGATTGATCAGTGGCCGTGGCGTCCATTCGTAAAATGAGACTTGCGCCCAGTGTCCCGCCGGTTGGGAAAGTTGTAGCACTTCGGTAGGTAAGCCGACCCGGGCCGTTGATAGTGCCGCTTAAGGTAAGCGTGGCGCCAGTGTGGGTAATAGTGCGGCCGGAACTAATGGTCAAGACGTTACTTGCTCCAGACAATAGTAGAGTATTTGTAACAGCAATATCTGATGTTTGTACCGTTACAGCTCCACTGGCGTTTCCAATATCCAGGTCATAAAATGTTGTGCTACTTGAGCCGTCAATTGAGCCTGCGCTCCCTGTAAGACGTACTCGACTGTCATTATGGGTAAAAGTTCCGTTGTTCGTGAATGTCCCACCAACCGTCAAGTTTGATGTGGATGTAAATGTGCTTGGGGTCAATGATCCAGAAATCAACAATGCATTACTTACGGTTAAGTTATTTGCAATACTCATGCTGCCACTCGACGTAAAATTGTAGAGTGTGCTACCTCCAGTATATGCGGTTAATGTTTTTGAGGTGCCATCCATGATGACCGTATTCCCAGTTGACGCAACGTAACAATACGTAGCCAGAAAAGAGTTGCATGTTGCATCAAAATTTCCTGAGATAGTCCAGATCCCAGAACCCGACGACACTGGTTCCGTGCCGTCGCCAGTACCCAATATATCAAAGTCACCACCAATATTCACCGTGGGATTATTGGTTACACCGGTGACAGCCATATCCCCAGTGCCATTAGCATAGACGTAAAAGTGGCTACTGGCGCCAGAAAGTGTATACATTCCAGTGGCAAAAGTCGTAGTTCGACCCGTTGCGCCACTATTGAAGAACTCAACCGTGTTCCCATACGTCCGCGCGTCAAACGTCGTGCTAGCAATATCTCCACCAGTGGCATCGTACCTCGTAATCGCACTTATGATTCCCACCGTACCTGGACCACCACTCGTGTTGGTAAAGGTGATGCGGCCCGGACCGGCAATGGTACTGGAACTTGTAAGCAATACGTTTGCTCCAGTATGCGTCAATGTTATCCCACTGGCTATGGCCAGCGTGGCGTCCGTGTTGACGAGGAGGGTATTTGTAACCGTCAAATCTCCCGTCTGCAAGGTCAGGGTACCTGTACTCACTGGGTCATAGCGAAGATTGTAGAGAGTCTGACCATTGCTGGTTATGGTTTTCCCAATACCGGTGGTGAACACCGTTCCAGTCCCTGCATCCACGGTTAATCCAGAAGCCATTACAAAATTTCCATCGATATGTGTGGAAGACCCTAGCGTGTAGGTGGGTGTTCCACTTGCTTGCTGCAAGGTTAGGTTATTGAAGTTGCCTACGTAAATTGTGGTCGCACCAGTACCGCTGTATACAAAAGTTGAAGTGCCAGGAATGAGTACTGTGAAGCCAGACTCATCCACTATCGGTGTCCCTGAGCCGGACAGGGTCCAGGTTTTTGCCCCAGCATTGAGCGAGTGCATGTTAAAACTCTCCCCGGCGGCAGTTGCCTCAAGAGTAAGCACATTAGTGACAGTTACCCCGCCATTCCCTGTAGCTGTTGTGGTAAAAATGTTTCCCCCAGATTGCTCCAAAGTGAGGTTATAGAATGTCCACCCAGTGGCACCACCAAAGTTCCCTGTCTCACTAAGCGTGAAAGTTGGTGTGCCGCTTGTAGTTGTTACCGTTCCATCACCTGTGACGGCCCCACCATTCACGGTCATATCTGCATTTACAGTCAGGGTTGAACTCGTGTCCACGACAACATCCCCAGTGACGGTGAAAGTCCCAACTGCAACCGTGAGTGCCGAAGCCACACTCCCATTCCCCACAGTTAGGTTATTGGAAACCGTTGCAGCTTTCTGCAAAGTCGTTGTCGCGGCTGTCCCATCGCCAATCACTAAATTGTAAATGGTAATTGCTCCGCTGGCGCCATTGGTTCCCAAATTTCCAGTCCCGCGCATGGTTACGGTGGGAGTTCCACTGGATGCGATGATCCCGGTTGTCGTATTTGTAAAGTCGCCGCCACCGACGGTCAGGTTTGCGCCAACCGTGAAGGTTGACCCAGTACCCACTGTCACATCACCGCCAGTTACAGTAGTCGCAGCGGAGCTCAATGCAGTGGTTGCCGTAGTACCATCACCAATCAGGAGATTGTAAAACGTAAGTGTAGGGGTTGTGCCACCACCAATACTCCCACTACCCCGCATGGTTGTAGTTGCGGTCCCAGTGGAACGAGTAACAACAGCACTCGTGCCTGCAGTTGTAATATCACCGCCAGCAACAATCGTGTTTGCATCAATATTCAACGTTGCCCCGCCATCCACCAAAATATCCCGGCCAATGGTATTCGTGGCGGTGTCGAGAGATGCCGTACCACCGTCATCTATGTGAAAATCTCCGCCTGTACTATTGGTGGTCACGGTCCCGCCCGGATCGTACGTGTCACCCGCCCACACATGAAACTCCATGCCAGACTCCACGGTCAAGTTACCAGTAGTAACGCTATACCGAACACCAACATTCGCTCCAGTATCAGCTGTCGCTAATTTTGCATTTGTCATGGGCCCTGCGTCTTCGTGACGCACCGAGGTGTGATCTTGATAAATGTGCAAATCAACAATATCTGACGTCGTGTCAGCAGCCAGGGTCACCGTTGTCCCCTTAATTGCTTCAACGCTATCAATGAAAATTGCAATTGGGTCTGCGGCGGTGCTTGGGCGAGCAGCTGCGATAGCAAATGAACCATTACTCAAGGTGCAGTCAGCGGTCTGCTCAGACGCACTGCCATTCACGGACGCACGGACGGTTATGGCATTTGCCGAACAGTCATACGCCGTTGGGGTTTCATTGGTGTAGATTTTCCCATAGATCGAAATGGATGCTGGCACATACTCAACTAAGAGCCACAGCGTTGTTACCTGCAATTGTTCGGGAGAGAGGAGGTTGCTTGTATTTAAATTGCGAACACCGATTTGCGCGCTATCCAGGGTCGTCGTTGTCCAGGCGGTTAACTGCTGCGGCCGGGTATAGGCGGTCATGCCATAAATTCTTGGAATCGCCGAATGGTGCGACATCCATGTCGTTGTCGTGAAATTCTCTTTCGTCCCTTCAATAACCGCCCCACTCGCACTATCTTTCAATCGAACTGCGGTTGTGAAAGCCGACGTATTCCCGATGTTGGCACGCATACCAGCAGAAACCAGAGAAATTGTGTCTGAAGCACCAATGGACTGTGTCGAACTATCAAAAAGATTAACGTCCGTAATAGTGTTCGCTGTGGCTGTGTACAGGTAAGTTGTTGCATCATCTGGGTCTGCTTCATCCACATAGGTATAGTCATTCGTAAAACCCGTATTATCCCCGGCGGCATTTGGTTTCAGGTGTGCTATCGACCCTGCGCCAGGGTATCCATTTTGCGTTGTACCAGCATTCTGGTTCACCGCCACATCATCGAAGTACCAATCGCCTTGCGTTTGCGCTTCAGAATTTAGGTTGCCACCAAGTGCAATTGTTGTTACACCATTAAGAAGGTCTCTGGTTGAGCTGGATCCAAAATTGGTTCCATTTATTCTGCCTTCAACCGTATCAGTTGCACCCGCACCAGACGAATTTATTTGGAATTCCACCCGGTACCATGTGCTGGTACTCAAGGCGGCTGACGTGCCAATCGGCGTCCCGCCAGAATCTTCATCGTGTAGCTCCAGTGCGCCAGTGCTGGTCAGCACCAGGAACACTCGGTCTGTAGTCCCGGAATCTCGAAACGACATGATGCGATTACTCGCACTCGGCAAGGTTTCAATCCGGAGATACGCCCGGGCATAGTATGGGCCGTCTGCATTCGCTGCCACAAAATCTTGATTCACACCTTCAGCCGAACCCGAACTCATCCCGTTAATGCGCAACGATGCGCCTCCAGAGCGGTAGTAGGTTGCAGTTGTGTTGATGGTTGGTCCGCCTGCAATCCCCGCCCACTCTTCACCCGCGCTTACCGTTTGCATTTCAAAACCAGATGACCACAACCGACCACCTTCTGCTGGCTCATACTCCACCAGCAACCACATCGTCGTTACCAGGAGATCGGGAATTGCATCAGTTGCGGTCACGCGTAATAAACCATCGTCAATGTTCGCAGCGGTCATTACATCGTAATCTGCAGCCGAGGTTTGATCACCGTAGGAAGTTTGCTTGTAGGTTCGTGGAGCCGCGTTGCCATTGGTGGTATAGGCGGTCGCGCTATCAGAAATACTCGTTGACTGGTCAACTGCATTCCCACTTGGGATTTTTACCTGCAGATTATGGGCACCAGCTGCTGCACTGAGACGCGTATACCGAATCCCAGCTTGCGTCAAAATTATTCTATCTTTCGCATTCATACCCTGACTTCCTGTACTTTCTAGGGACACCTCAAGAAAATCCGTCCCGGCGTCACTATCACAGGTCACCGTTGTTGTCGTATCATCTGGTCCACCAGCGCCACGATCATTTACGGCATCCCATGAGCTAGTTGACCCACTGCAGGTATTCGAAGAAGCGCCGCTTGGTTGTCCATCTGGCATGAGGTGTACAATTTTTCCCGCCCCTGGCCAGTTTTCCGGTATGCTTGGGGTGATGCCGGCATCGTCAGAATTAATTGCCAAATCGTCCCAGAATATTGTTGAGGCTCCACCCGTATCAGTTGAAAGCGTACCAATGCGTACAACGTTGGAACCATTCGCATGGTTCACCGTGCCTGACGAGAACGTCACGCCATCCACCTTGGCCTCAAGGTAGGTAGTGCCAATCGTTGTGGTGTCACTCCGAAACTCAAGCCGATACCAAGTACTAGTGGAGAGAGCTGCAGAAGTCCCGGTCTGCTGCGCGTTGTCTTCATCATTCCACAATTCCAATGTCCCATCACTATTTAACCGAATACTCGCCTGAACAGAGGGGCCACTGTCGTAAAACTCCATAATATTCACACGCGTTTCTGGCATATTGGTGATATTCACATACGCGCGGAAGTAGTAGTCATTCGTTGCATTTGCGTTCGAATATTGGAATGTTGCGCCCGAAGTTGCTGCACTCTCATTTGTTTGCAGCGCCGCAACGCCAGAACGAAAGGTGGAGGTATCAATAGTGGGTGCAGTACCAACTGTCGCTGTAAATTCTTCATTTGCCGTGACGGTTTGCAATTCAAACCCAGAGCTCCACAGACGTGTAATACTTGCCGAACCCACCGCGTCACTCGCAATCTGCCAGTGGCGTAACTCTTCAAACACTGGCTCGGCACTCCCAGTCTTTATCAAGCGCGCCTTCCCCAGCAAGAAAAGTTCCGGGCTAATGTCTGGTGGATTCACTCGGTAGGTCAGCGTGTATATCTTCCCGCCCTTCCACTGCACAGGCCAGCGTATGGTCAGCCGATTGTCAGCAGCAACAGTTTTCCCTTTGCCAGACACCGCAGACACCTCAAAGGAAGTTGGAACCGAGTCTTCAAAAAAACCGGCCACGTCTTTTTGCGGACGTACGGTGAGAGTAACTGGATAATCTTCAACCGGATAGATGCGGGTAGGCGCATCACGATGCACGTCCAATGTCACCATAGCTCGCACGGCAATTGCATCTTGGATTGTGTACTCGCCAAACTTGGTCTCCGCTTTGAGATCCAAGGTGTACATCCCTTCATCGCCACCCTCATACACTGCACTGTAGTCAGGCGTATTGGTCACGGTAATGGGGCCACACTCTGTGGAACGCGTAATTGACCCAGCATCAGTGGTGAAGGTTTGCACTCCCCGACTTGGGTTGGTTATAGTAAGCCATAATTTCGCATCGCAAATGGTGTGCCCTTGCGGATCCAGCACACCCATCCCCACGTCAATATTTTCCCCTGGGTGGTAAATGGATTTTGGTGTGTTCAGCACCAGCACTCCCCAGTAGAAATCTTTCTTCACCGTGGTTTCTTTGTTCCCCTGCACAATGGTAATTTCCGCCGTATACTTTCCAGGCTTGTGCAGCATTTCGTTCCGCACTTCAATGCGTTCGTAAGTAGACCGGCCCTCCGTCACCCGCGTCACGTCATACTCTGCCGGGACTTCCGCGCCATCAGGCCCAACCAGCTTCTTGGCTTCCACGGTTCGCTCAGTTTTGGTGAATGGTAAAAAGGAGAAGCGGGATTGCTTTTCCACTTCCACCTTCAGCACAGGGTCTTCAGAGTTCTTCAGCTGCGTGTCTTCCACCTGCACCACATCCCCAGAGAGGAACAGCGGTTCTCGCTTTGGCTTGGCCACCTGCTCCACATCCAAACCTATGCCATCCACGTAGACGGTTGCTGCTGCATCTGGAGACAAGGCAATGTACCGCACCCGAACCTGAAACGTATCAATATTCCCACGGTGTAGCAGCGGAAAAGCGGCTCGCCAGTACCCGCCATGCTGCGCGTTACTAACATCTTGGTTCAACCCAAAAGAATCAAGCCGTGTCCAGGTCTTGCCATCCAAACTGGATTCCATCACCACCAAGTCTTCAGAATCTTGACCAGCTTTCCCAGCCAAGGAGAGCACAAGCTCTGCTTGGGAAAAAGACGCGTCCGGATGAAAGTCACTTGGTAGGGCAAAATTCTTGCAGACCAGCTGCGCTGCCCCAGAACCACCACCCGCTTGGGCTGAAGCATCTTGGGGGAATTGCGCTAGCCCAGTATTTCCCAATGCTTGAATTTCCTGCGCCTTGTCACTTCGATCCCAGCCTGTGCATGACTGCGGCCGAATATGCAGCGTCTGCGGTTCAGTCTCTGCACGCGACACCAGGGCTACACCAAAGAAGAGCAGACAGCTCAGGCTCGCCAGTACCATTCGAGTTCGGTAGGTCACTTGCACCCGTTGGTGCTGCCGCGTTTGTAACTCATGCCGCATTGCCCGTTGGAAACTGTGCGTGCGGGCACGGTACACCTTTCGCGCTGACTGGGGAGCTCCGGCAACCGATGACTTTTTTGCAACTACAGTTTTCTGTCGAATCACCCCGCGTTTTGCAACAACTCGACGACCTCTGAGTCCAAGTGGACGCGACTTTAGGTACGTCGTTGTGCTTTGCGGTTTGGGCATGGAGGAACGTTTTGTTCGCCGAACGAAGCACTTGGCCTTCCGTGTCTTTATACAAGAATCCAATGTATATTATGCCACATTTTCACAACAATAACAAAATTGGAGCAAACGTAAGTTTGCTCCAATGAATGAGCTTTACCAACTCATCGCCCAGCTGCAGTCCTTGGCGCTGCAACTGGCATGGTAACTAATGCCAAAGTCGTTGCCTGTTGAAGATGCTTTGTCGAAAAGGACATTTGAATGCCCGTTTGGACAAAAGAGATTACTCGCATCACACATAATACCGTTTGGGCCGGACTGACCTATGCCCAAGCGTCGTACGATTTCATCTTGTAACGCACGTTCTGCTGAACTAAAATCTGTTGCTTCCACTCTGCCTCCAATCAAAAAACGTTTTATCTTTTATAATACCGCCAAGCATAGCTGCATTTCGCTCTGCTGTCAACCCTGCAACTTCCGGTGCTCAACCATAATGCACGTCCCAGGGTCATTCACCGTCATACCCAAATGCCCAGCCAAAATGGTGGTTTCTTGTGATTCTGCTCCAGGTTGAAACCAAATTTTAGTAAACCCATAGTGGTGGGCTTCGTGCAGAATGTGCAAACCAATCTGGGGTGGGACAACGAACACCAGCACATCTGGCTTCTTGGGAATTGCTTCAATACTGGCGTAGCACGGCACACCAGAAACCGAAGAGTACTTTGGATTCACACCCACAACGTCCAGCTGATGCGCATGCAGGTACTGCAAGACACGAAAACCATACTTTTCCACGTTTGTCGTTGCACCAACAACGGCGTAGCGAAAATTCTTCTGAAAAAAAACTTTGGTATCCATACGTACAGTATGCCTGAAATACGCAAGCTGAAAACTTGACAATAACCTCTATTTTTGGTATGATGTATATATTACGAGAAGTGAAAATGATTTCACTTTTCCTTCAGCAATTTCGCCCCTAACCTTGTAATTTACGTCTATGGCACATGCACATGCCTCAGCACTTCGTCATCAGTCAAAAGCATCTGTACCTCGGTTTAGTGCTTTTTTGGTCATTATTCCTGCTGCCTTAGTTGTCTCCGGATTACTCTTCTCCCTTCCCCACTTGCAAGCCGGTGGAGCAGGCTTGAGTTTTCTTGGCTTCAAAAAACCAGCGCCTAGCCAAAAGTACGTCTGCCCCAGTGCCTCCTATACAAAGGACTTTACTAGTGTCTTGAAAAATGGAGTGCCAGCCAGTTCCGCACAAACCGTAGTGGAAACCAATGCGCGGTTACTGGGCCAAGCTGAGCCAAGTAAGGATCTCATTGCGAGCCGCACAGATCTCACTGCCCGGAAAACTGCACTCCTTGGTCTCATGGCAACCGCACCAGACAAAGCCTTAGCTGCAGTTTTGAGCCCAAATATTGGGGATGCGTACCAAACATGGACGACGAACTGCGTGGAAGAACGCGTGACCGTGACGGGAAAAGTGACGGAATATGATTATACTGCGGCGAAAGGCATTGCTCCAAAAGGGCCCGATGCACTGTTCATGTTGCAAACTGTTTCTGGTAGCACTCTTGCGCTTCAACCAGCCAAAGCACTGCACACCGCCTTTCTTACAGGCGATACGCTAACCATTACCGGCTTTCAACTTGATGACCGTATAGTTTTTGATGGTCGGTCTTCAGTGACAGTGGATCCATCCGGCCTGGGAACTGGCTACACTGTAGCGAAGGAGAAGACTAATCGTGATGCAGTAACCGGCCCCCAAGAGACTATTGTACTGCTGGTGAATTTCCAAAATACACCTCAGCCGGCATATCCGGTTTCAACTATTGAAAACATCGTCTTCTCACAAATGAACAGCTACTACCAGCAGAATTCGTACAACAAAATTAGCATAGTTGGTGATGTGGAAAATTGGCGGACGATCCCGATGGACACGACCTGCGATTTTGCCTCAACCATTGGGCCAGTGGTCCAAGCTTTTGATGCCGACGTTGACTTTCGTCAGTACGAACGGCTCGTGGTGTTTGCGCCGCTTGGACCCTCATGCCCTTTCATTGGCATCAGCAGCGTTGGGCAAACCACGGTAGCGACGAATGATGGTCCGGTTGTTATGTCAACGTCCTACATCTTGTCCAATTACGCCGGCGTTGCGCTAACCGCGCACGAGTACGGCCATGGTTTGGGTCTGCACCATGCAAGTTTTTACAATTGCCCAAATACCCCCTACCAAGAAACTGGCTGCGATATTACTGAGTACGGCAGTCCATACAGTACCATGGGTAATCATGCACTCTTTGGCTACTTCAACGCTCTGGAAAAAGATTTCCTTGGGTGGTTTGTACCATCCAATATCGAGACGGTAACCGAAAGTGGCACCTATACCATAGATCACCTAGAAGTTGCATCAACCAATCTGAAGGCACTGAAGTTTCAGCGCTCAGCAAATGACTTTTTGTACGCTGAATACCGGCAACCAATTGGGCATGACACAGGATTTGGATCGACGAATGCCTATGACGGTGCGCTCCTCCACATTCGCGCAAATACGGGCGTATCTGGCCCACAGGCGAACCGTTCTTTCTTGCTTGATGCTGCGCACCCACCAGTGTGGGGAAGCGCAAATGACGCAGCGTTGACCGTTGGACAAACTTTTGTTGACCCCCTGACCAATACTTCTGTAAAGACAGTCGAAAAGGGCGACGGGGACGTAGACATCCAGGTGCAAATTGGCAAACATGACTTTACCGCACCGCAAGTGAGTATTACATCGCCAGCTGAGGGCAGCACGGTGAGTGGCCAATTTACCGTCACTGTTGACGCACAAGATGCATCTGGAATCGAAAAAGTTGTGTTGCAGAACGGGTCACTGTTATTCCGATCTGAAATTGGCACTGACACGCAAGCCCCGTTTGCATTTAACGTCGACAGTTCCATGTTCCCAGCCGGGATCGCGACTCTCGTTGCAGTTGCCTATGATAAGTCTGGTGCGCCCTATGGAGTGGCAAATAACTCTGGGAGCAGTGGCTTCTTTACGGTGAATATCGTGGGTGGGGATGTAACTCCTCCGACCACCAGCATGACAGCTCCGCTGAACAATACCGCTGTACGAAATCTGGTCACCGTCAGTGCCCAAGCAGATGACAACGGATTCATTAGCCAGCTGAAGCTCTTCGTGGATGGGGTACAGAAGTTCTTCCAATTTGGTGATGCCTCCAGCATCTCCGGGGTACTGGATTTAACCCAAGGGACGCACACCGCGTATTCGGTTGCAGTAGACCAAGCAGGATTAACGACGCAAAGCGCAACTTCAACTTTCGTCGTTGACAATACTGCCCCAACCGTCAGCCTGGTGGATCCTGCTCAAGGAGCTTCCGTTTCGGCCAGCATCGCACTCACCGCCACCGCTGCGGACAATGACGCTATTCAGAAAGTGGTCTTCGTTCGCGACTCTGGCACGGTCATTGGTGAAGATCCCACCGCGCCATACAGCGTTACCTGGGATACCTCACTTGTTCCTCCTGGGCCACACACCCTTGGAGCCGTGGCGTATGACCGCGCAGGGAATACCGCAACATCAAGCACGCACGCAATCACTGTGCAGGCCACTGCTACCTACGTCTGCGGGGATAGTGACAGCAACCAAATAGTCACCATCTCCGACGCCGTCCACCTCATCAACTACATCTTCAGCGGTGGACCCGCCCCAAGCCCCTTGGTGGCAGCGGACGCCGACGGGAGTGGCGTAGTAACCATCTCCGACTCCGTCCACCTCATCAACTACATCTTCAGCGGTGGGCCGACACCAAGCTGCGTTACCAACCCACCCAGTGTGAAACTGGCACCGGATCCAACCGAAGGCCAAACCTTGCAGAGTTTCAAAGCTGCACACCCAGAGATTTTTAGCCAGTAAACATTACGGCAACAAAAAGAAAGAGCTCGCCAATATGGTGAGCTCTTTTTGATAGAGAGACGCTGCCCATGCATGTGAACTGTACATCGTACTAGTCGATTTTCAGTGAACCAGGATTGACCCAGTGCTCCTCGGTAACGTAGCAAATTGCAAGCGGCACCGGAATGCCCGGGCGCGTGAACCAGAGAAGGAATGGTTCGTCGATGATGAGATCCGGCGGCTTTGGTGCGTGTGCAGAACCAAAGACCATGGTCCGAATGTGCACCTCACTCTTCACGTGTGCGCCAACGACATTGACCCGCAGCTTCGTCGTTTGCTTGGCTGAAGCAATGATTGCTGGGTAGTTTTCCGCGCTCGTTGTGCTCATCTTCTCCAGCCAATCAATATTCGGTGCATCGTCCAATTTCACCATGGGAAATTGCACACCATCAAACCCGAAGTACACTGCAGTAATTTCCTCCGTGTGGGTCAGTGTACGGACATATGCATCAAGCACGGTTCCACGCAGAGGGTGAGGAGCTTGCGTGATGAACACGCGATCGCCCGACTTCGTTTCCAGAATTGCTATGGGGTACGGATGCACTTTGGTTGTGTATATTGCAATGTGCTCATGTGCCAGCCGCACACCGGGGAATTCTTTCATGGTACGCGACTGCACAATGGTTCGTTCGTCACCAACCTTCACCCATTGCACAGTGACGTCCAGCACACTTGTAGCATCCACTGCCACCAGATTGTTATCCATCTTCTCCGTGGATACCGAAGCGGTTAGTTCTGGAATCTGGTCAAGGTGTGGCCGAAGTTCCGACAAATGCATCTCCAGGAATGCACGCTGCTCTGCATTCACCGGTGTCCACTGCTCGCCTGCACCAATGGCTTTTTCGGTTTCCACCAGCGCTTTTGCCACGGGTAGCAACGTTGAGGTTGCACTCATATTTTCTCCTTTCAAAGAGTTTTTCTTTCCACCACCTTACGTAGTGGAACCCTCACTGTCAATAGGGAAAGCCGTTCACAAATTGTGAACGGCTTATTTGTTTACTCGTGAAGAATGAACAGGTAATCTCCAGCATCCGGTATATCCTCTGGTTTCCAGATGCATGCACTCTGGACGGAACTGAAGTGTCGGTGGAAAACTGGCTCCAGTTTGGCAAGTGAAGTCTTGTACTCCCAACCAAGAACATCACTTCGTATGATATCAACTGCAGCCTGGACAATATCCTCCGGTGGGTTCTTCTCCAGCACGGCCAGCAAAGTTTGATAGCCGAATGCGGCGGCATTGCGTTTCCGCTCACGCTCAGTTTTGTACGGGGCAATGAACCGATCAGCGCAGATTGCTGTCCCACCGGGTTTCAGGAACGTTTTCAATTTTGCGATGAACGACGCTTGATCCTTATACGGCAAGTGATGAATGCCGGCAGTGCATACGACATAGTCAAACCGCATTCCCATATTCCATTCTTGAGTGTCCCACGTCCGAACATCTGCTTGGGTGAAACGTATCCCTGGATTGTGCACCATGGCATATGGGATGTAGCGCCAATCACAATCCACACCATAAAGCTCCAAATCCGGGCGCTTCTTCTTCAAACGACCTAGTAACTGTCCGGGTCCACACATGAGATCCAAAATCGAACCACGTTTTGGCGCTTTTTGTGAAATTAGGTGCAGCACATTTTGGATGAGTTGTCCCCAAGGGAAAAACTGCATTTCCCGTATATACACGTCGGGATCAGGAAGAAAAAAATCTTGGTTTTTCATAGAACTCCTTTCGTTTGTATGTATTTCCCACCACCTTACTCGGCGGTACATTACATGTCAAGGAAGGATAAATGCTACTTGCTTATATTCGTGTGACACATCCCTTTGGCCCATGGGTTTCAAAAAGCCTCTTATAGCTTTACGGCTTACAGCTTATGGCTTCCCCTTGGTATACTTTCCCTATGCGCCTTGTCTTTGCCACCCACAACCCTGGGAAAATTCCAGAAATGCAAGCTATCTTGGCTGGACTGCCTTTGACCGTGTGCAGCGCTGATGATGCCGGCGTGCATGAGGATGTGGTGGAGGACGGACAGACATTTGCCGAAAATGCCTTGAAGAAGGCGAGGTTCGTGGCGAAGCAGAGCGGTGAGTGGGCGGTGGCGGATGATTCTGGTCTGTGCATTGCAGCCTTGGATGGAAAACCCGGCGTATATTCCGCGCGCTGGGCCGGAGAAAGTGTATCTGGTGATGCGCTGATTGCGTACACCTTAGCCGCACTCAAGACTGTTCCTGAAGGCAAACGCCAAGCTTGGTTTGAGTCCTGCGCCGCACTGGTTGCGCCTGATGGTCGAGAATGGACGTTCAGTGGAAAAATTACTGGCATCATTCCACTCACCCCCCGAGGAACACCCAGACCCAAGCTACCCTACGATACCATCTTCATTCCTGACGGGCATGGCCGAACGTTTGCAGAAATGTCGGACACGGAAAAGAATAGTCTCAGCCACCGGGGACAGGCGTTTGGGGAACTTCGGAAATTTCTTCAGGAAATATTTGAAAAGGCATAACCATGTCTACTGAAATCCACCCGGTTCTCCAGCACCTGCTGGCTCGCCGGGGCAAAACCGTGCCCGTGCAGGATGGGAGAAAAATTGCCCTGGTGCTGTACGGCGGCGCCATGGCTGGTATTGTCGGTGGTGGTGCAGTCCAAGCCTTGCACGAGCTTGGACTTGACCAGGCGTTTGATCATATTTTTGCAAACTCCGCTGGGTTTTGTAATGCTTCCTACTTTTTAGCAAACCAGGTTCGGTTAGGTATCACCATCTATTCAGAAAATCTGACGAGCAAACGTTTTATTAATCTCTGGCGATTTTGGAAAATGGTTGACGTGGACTATGCCGTGGAAGTAATGCGAAACGTGAAGCCGCTCAAAGTTGAGCATATATTAGCCTCCGCTACAAAGTTACACGTGTCATTGTATAACCAAACCACGAAAAAAGACGCTTTCCTGGAAGTGCATGACCATCCGGCACATAGCTATTTCGATATTGTACATGCGGCGACGGCCATTCATTTTTTTCATCCTGGTGCCACCCAAATTGACAGCCAACGGTATATGGATACCAAGATTGGCCAGGAAATTAACCGACTGCAGTACGCACGCGCACTTGGCTGTACGGATATCCTGATTATTTACAACCGAAAGGAAAATACCCCGGCAAAAGACCTGAATCAAAAGGATACCTTTGAAATTCGGCCTGATAGAGATTGGAATATTTCGCAGTTTGAGAGAAATCCTACAAAATTACTTGCGGCGTGTCGAGGTATGGGTCACAAAGTGAAAGTAACATTTGGTCTGGACAAACCAATTACTATTTAATATGACAAAGGTGGGATCATTTCATAATCGGGTGTTCGCTGCTGTCCGTCGCATTCCCTCAGGCAGGGTAGCAACCTATGGACAGATTGCCGGGCTCATTGGCTCACCCCGCGCAGCACAGCAGGTAGGTTGGGCCTTGCATTTACTGGAAAAACGGCCTGACCCCACTGTTCCCTGGCAGCGGGTCATCAACCGGCATGGCATGCTGTCCATTGTGAACCTACGCTACGCGGCCGATGAACAGGCCAATCTGCTCCAGGCCGAAGGGGTTGTGGTAAGCAAGAAAGACGACGTTTGGTTTGTTGATTTGGAAAAGTACCTGTGGGAACCAAAAGAAAACCCACGCTCGGTTGAACGTGGGTAAAGGCGCTACTTTCCTTTGGATTGATTTTTGGGTTTGCCCTTCTTCACTGGTTGGGGGTTTTTAGGCAATCCCGCTGAGCCTGTATTTGCACCAGCCACATAACCTCCTTTCTGGGTTAGGCGAGGATAGATGAAAAGATGTGTTTTTCTTTTACTAGTGCCTGCACGCCAAAGTGCATTTGCCAATTTTGGACGCCGTTTTGGTAGAGAACACGGAAAGAACTTCCTGAGTGGATTTGCGCATTCGTGTATGGTCTGACGTTTTGACCAAACCGTGACGTTCCACGTTGGAGCTCAGTCAGGGTAAATGCAATCGCGTATGGCGCGCGGTACGTGGCATCAGCATCAATAACAAAGGTCTCGGTTGGACTGACGGATTGGGGGTAGAAAGTAACTTCCACACCCTCAAGGACAAATTGTATTGCGCCTGGCGCAACGATTGCCTGCTCAACTGCGGAACAAAACCTAGCCTTTCCAACAACCTGCGCAAGTTTGGCAATATCCTCAGCCACGTAGATTCGAAAGTGGATGGGCCGAAGTGTGTTAGCCGCAACAATTTGCTGCCAGGCAATGTTGAACTCGTGCTGATTCAATGCGAACAGTGCAATTTTAGGTCGGGCAGGGGTTAAGGTGGTAACGTGCCATTCGCCTACTTGATGCGGGAGTGCGTTTTCCGTAGCCAAAATACTTGCATAATTCAGTTTGGTTACGGTGAAAAGCGAGTGTACCCGGCCATTTGGCTGGAGGTAGGTTTGCGCCTCCGCAATCCCTCGCATTGCCTGTGCATACGATTTTGCATTTCCCCGTTGGAGATTGTGAATCTGCTCAGGACCGTCCAGAGAAATGTCCAGCCAGTCAAAAGCAAACCCAGACGTATGCAAACTTCGGTCATGCACGAGGTATGAACCATTATCAATCATGCCAATCTTGATGTCTGGTCGGGCTTTCCGAACAGCCAGCAGCCAGGCGAGATGCTGCGGACGGAAGATCCTGCCTTCATGGACAAGGCAGGCACCCTCTGGCATCTGCTGGGCAATATGGAGGACTACTACATCCAGGTCAGAACAATGTGACATTTTGTCAGAAGACGTCTCTGCTTGAAAAATGCAGTGTTTACATTGGAGGTTGCAGGTTCTTTCCGCTACAACAGAGAGAATATGCGGGGGCTCCTGCGCAAGTGCAGCGTACATATTTTCAATGAGCCATTTATCCTGGCTATTCTCCACAACCAGAGCGTACCAGAGATCAATTGATGTGTATTTTTGTTGCATGTTTTTTGCTCCACTCTTTTTTTGTCCGCTCAGTATCTCTCAAATATGAATGTTGTCAATTAATATATCTAATATATTGTCATAAATACCAATAAATAATAGGTATTATTAAAAGTATTGGATAGTTGTCAGAAGTATTGACAGATTAATCAATTTTCACTATCCTCTACTTATGGAAAAAATCTTAGAAAGCTTAATGAATATTGGACTCAACCGGAAAGAAGCGCAGGTGTACTACGCCCTGCTACAGCTGGGGCAAAGCTCTGCGCAAGCAGTAGCCCAAAAGGCAGGTCTGAAGCGACCAACAACCTACCTTATCCTGGGTGAGCTCATGCAACGCAGCCTGGTATTGAAGGTGCCCAAACTCCGGAAGCAAATGTTCATTGCAAAATCACCGCGTGCGTTTGTGGCAGCAGCCGAAGAAAGACTCCAAGCCACCAAAGCCATGCTCCCCGCCTTGGAAGCAGCAACGAAAGCGCAGGAAAAGGTCCGAACCTTGTACTTCGAAGGTGTGTCCGGCATTCGTGAAGCATTGTTCTACCGAATACCTGAATTTGCAGGTACAGAAATCAATGCCTTTTTTGGCAACTCCAAAGCAGCTTCAGACGCCTTAAACCAGGTTTTCCATGAATGGAATGCAAAAGTGTTTCAGGTAGGTGCAACCATTCGATCTATTGTCCCAAAAGCTCCCTTTCTGGAACAATTCCGGAAGCAGGATACAGCATATAACTTCCTTTCAAAAATTGTTCCGCCTGATCTCTATACCTCACGATGTTCCATTGACATCACTCCATTCTTCGTTCGGGTCATTCTCTTCAAGGAGGAGCAGGCAGTGATCATTGAAAGTCCTGATGCGGCAAGAGCAATGAAAGAAATTTTTGAGATGGTGTACCGTCAGGAGTAGAAAATATTGAGATCTGCCAACATGTGCAAGGTATAGACATGAAGCAATATTTATGGAAAGCTACCTGAAGTAGCGTCACATTTTGCGGGCATCGTATAATGGTAATACCTCAGCTTTCCAAGCTGATGCCGGGGGTTCGATTCCCCCTGCCCGCTCCATGAACCACTCGCTGCGCTCGGGTTCATGGCAAGCCAGCATTTAGTGATTCAGGCCAACTCGTTTCGCACGTCAAACTCCATATGACGCGGTTTTGCCGCATCCACTTTGGCCTGCCTCTTGGCCGGAGGCTGAGCGAAGCTCCCGCACCAGTTCATTTCAATCCGGTACGGGGCAGACTCGTTTTACCCTGGAAGGACTTGACATTCTTTCTCTTTTTGCTAAGCTGGGCGATAAACAAAATCTTTACAAGGAAGGGGTTACCCATGCAATTTTCACGATGGAGAAAAGCGCGCCTACACCAAGAGCCGACCTCAGCAGTATCTGCACTACCACTGCCAAAACTGCTGCAGCTATATAAGTCGGAGCACGACTACCTACAGAGCCTTGGCAAGCACCGGGATGAATTTCTCACGGATGCGGACTACAAACGCATTGGGTTCATAGAAGCTCAGCTCCAGGAGCTTCTGCCGGATCCGCTGCAGTACCTGGTTACTCAGGAATGTGTTCTCCACGGCATGCATCCAGATAACTTCGTGGATCCGAACCACTGGCGCACTGCGCTCCAGGAAACCGTGCGGGCAATTGTCCACTTTCTGCACTACGGTGAGCCATACCCAGTAGTGTCAGAGCCGCCGCGGCTCTACTTCCCAGGCGATGTCTTTCTGCTGTGGTTGCTCCAGGAAGCAAAAGCTGGCACTGCTGGAGATGCGAAAGCCAACATGGCAGCTGCCTTGGAGCAAGTTGTCACATCTGGATCCATTCTTGGCAGGCCGTTCACGCCAAAAACGGCAAATGACTTTGGTGGGCGTATCATTCTCCTCTTCTATGGTGACTACACTGAAGGACTTAGCATGCTCATTGCTATCTACAGTGCAAGCGAAGCTGGCGAGCAGCTCATCCGAGAAATAGTAGGCTGCTACAAACTCGCTCCGATCCCCTAAAGGTCGGAGTTTTTTTACCTCCCAATTTGTCCTCCTTTCTCATTACCTGGATGCGTTGTAGTGTGGTGAGCTGCCCAGCGTAGAGGTTTGCGTTCTTGGGTATCCAGAGGGTTCCTTTCTCATTTTGCACAACCCCACCTGCCTCTCGTACAATGCACACCCCAGCGGCCACGTCCCACAGGTTAATTGGTCCGGCAATGACCACGGCATCTAAACGACTGGCTGCGGTGTACGCCAAATCTAGTGCCGTGGAACCCGCGTGGCGAACAGAGCGTGCATGCCAGCTTAGACGCTCCGCCATGAGCAATGATGCATGGAGGGACGGCAAGCTGTGGCTGTACCCGTAGCCGATGATCGCTTCGCGAAGCGGTCGAGCAGGAACCATGTGCAATGGTCTGCCATTTCGTTCCGCACCCTGATTTCTGGCAGCAACAAACTGTTCGCCTGTTGGCGGGCAAGCGACAATCCCAAACAGTACATCGTCCCCATCCATGAGCGCAATGGACACACCAAAGAATGGAACATGGAGCACAAAGTTCGTGGTGCCATCCAGTGGATCCACAACCCAACGAAGCTTCCCAGGCTTGTTCCCACCCTCTTCGGAGAGAAAACCTATTGCTGGGAAAGCTTTCCGAAGTGTGCGTTGGATGAGGAGATTCGATGCTTTATCCGCTGCAGTTACCAGCTCATGGGCAGACTTTGCGGTCGCGTCAACTCGATGCAATTTACGGAACCGCTGGAGCAGGAGTTTCCCGGCTGCAGCTGCAGTTTTTTGAGCTAAGGCAATTGGTTGCATAAGTAGAAGATTGGATAACGGAATTAGGCGAACGGTTTCGCTACCCGCCCGCCTGGCGACGAGGCAGGTATTGTGAGACTGTTTTGGATGACGCGGTACGGATCGTATCCCGTTCCACGATTTGCGTAAACCGATACGGGTGGCGACCCCGTATTCCGATTTCCCTACCTCTCCCCTTTCAACCAGTAGTACACATTCGCCGCGTACTCACGGAGGACAACTTTTGTCCCTTGCAACCGGCGGGATACCGTGTGCTGCTCTACTGCTTCACGATCAGCTGCTCGGCAAATGACGTCTGCCCCTGCCCGGCGGAAGAAGGTGCAGGCTCGGCTCGTATGGAAGTCTGAAGTGAGGACAATGAGCTTCCCCCACCCTTGCGTTTTTGCCATCGCAACCACGTTCGCCGCATTCTCCAAGGTGTTCTGCGCCAGGTCATCTTGGAAAATTTGATTCTCCACCACACCCAAGCGGGTTAGGAGTTCAGCCATGGCTGGCGCTTCGGCAAATGGATTGTCACCTACCTTCCCGCCAGTCACTACTACAACGGGAGCAATACCCTGGGCGTAAAGTGCTGCGCCGCTTCGCACCCGCTCTTCGGTTTTGAAACCCAGTTGCCCCGTCTTGGCAGAAATGCCTCCACCCAAAATAACCAGGGCGTCAGCAGCGGCTACAGGCTGCTGCTCGATCAAAGGTCTGCTAATGAACGCGTTAAAATCTGTAAACCCAACCAGAATAAAAAGACCCACAAGTAGGATGACAGTTTTAAATAATTTCCCACGGGCATTCCAAAATCTTCGCACGCTAAATTTTTGTGCGTGGCCGGTGGAACGTGGATTTTGCTGGCCAACAGTTTCCGAGGCAGTGCGTCTTTTTACCTCAGCTTCGTCACCAAGGTTACTGAGCAGGGTTCGGCGACCATCATTGCTCATACGTTTCGGAGTTTCTTCAGGGTAGTCAGGTCAACAATGTGCTGGCCATCATGGTGCGTCTCCAAGAGCATGTCCACATTTTTAAGCTTTGGATGCTGGACTAATGCACGGAAACCCGCCAGGCCAATCTTCCCCTTCCCAATGTGCTCATGCCGGTCTTTATGTTCACCCAAGCCCGCCATGCTGTCATTCGCGTGGAAGAGTTTGAGGAACTGCAGGCCAATGTGCTTATCAAATTGCTTCAGGAAGCTATCAACATCTTGTTTGGTTCGCAAGTCGTAGCCACTAGCAAAGGCATGGCAAGTGTCAATGCAAATGCCAATATGCTTTCGTTGCCCGGCTGGAATTTTTTTGATCAGGAACGCCAGGTCTTCCAGGGTGTCACCAATGACTTTTCCCGCCCCTGCAGAATTTTCCAGGAGAAAAGTTGCGGTACCTGTGTACCCCTTCAGCACGGCAACCAGCCCAGTTGCAACCATGGGCAGAGCTTTTTTCTCAGGTACGTCTTTGGCTGAACCCAAGTGGGTCATGATTGCCGTGACGCCCAGGAGTGAGGCGCGATCCAGCTCCCCGCGGACAATCTCGATTGACCCTTTTTGCAGACGTGGATTGGCTGAGGCAAAGTTAATGAAGTACGGTGTATGAATGTACGTTCGGGGAATGTCATACTCTTGGTTACTCGCTTTGAACGCGGTAACAATCTCGGGAGTGAGCTTTGGCGCTGCCCCGCCTTGGGGGGAACGCGAGAAGAATTGGAAAACTTCACACTTCAGGTCGTGAGCATTTTTGGGCGCGTTCTGGGCACCACCGGCGGCGGAGACGTGGAGGCCGAAGAGCATATGGGGATAGTATAGCTTAGCCTGGCGGCAATGGGAGAGTTTTCCAGATTGTCTCAAACATCAAACGCTGCATGTCAGCAATACGCTTATCCTGGATTTCCACGGCAAGGAAACTGTTTTGGTAGTCAATAATAATGATCTTGTCGTGAAAAATGTACACGCCAGAGCCAAAGTCATTTGAAGCATTGCTACTTGGAAGAATCCTGGTTTCGGCAAAAAATCTCTTAGAGTCAGCTAAGGCTTGTCTTGCCAGCGGACTATCATTCAAAATTGTACGCGTTTTTATCTTCGCTGCCGCACGCCGTTTCTTGAAGTCAGAGATCCAATGTACATCCATATTCATCCAGCTGTCTTCCGGCGCAAAAATCAGATACTCCTTTAAGCCCTTGGTACGCACGATATCGTTGTACATTTCCTTAATAGCGCTTAAACCTTCATAGTACTTTATCTTTGGTCGACCTTTAGCTGAACGGTAAAGCGCTTTGAGTTCTGGAAATGAGGCTTTGAGTAAACGGGTGGATTCTTCGCTCACATTCAAAATTTTCTGCGGATCTTCCGCTGAATAGGTCATGACTTTGCTGTCTTTGAGTGCAAAGATAAGGTTTTTTGCGATGAGTGCTTCGAGAATGCTGTAGCAGGTAGAGCGCATGAGCCCACTTTTCCTGGATATCTCCTGAACTGTGGCTTTCCCAAGCTCCAAAGTAGCCAAATAGACTTTTGCTTCTTTGCCGGAAAGCCCAAATTTTTCTAGTGATTCGTTGAGTAGCATATGTTTAATATGTATACTTGCCGACGATTTCGTCAACAACTATGCTTATTTTTTAGCGAATATTAGCGATTTTTATGGTTGCACTATGTATATATTCTATACTATTGACACTTTTTTGTAAAGCCATATACTACGCTATTAAAGAAAATTGATCATTAAAAATTTGAAAAGGAGTTTGAAATGAAGGTACTTGTTATTGATGACCAAAAGCGGAACATCGCTTCAGCCCAGAAGCTGGAAGAGCACGGCCATGACGTAGTGGCAGTTAGCACAGTCCAAGAAGCTGAAGAGTTGCTTACGAAGTGTCTCGGCAATTTCGATGCGGTGTTAACCGACCTGCATATGCCCGTAGGCCAGTTTACCGGCGCGATGGCACGGTCGATCCCGGCTCCGAAGGAAGAGATACCAGTTGGTCTGGTATTTGCCATTACCGCGGCTAACTTCGGAATCCGAACGGTAATCTGCACAGATTCTAACCATCACCGTGACTGGATATGTACCTTACTAGACATGGTGCATTACACGGGAGACTCCGCAGTTCGGAAAGTGGCATTCGTGGAAGCTCGTTGCTGCCCGCTAGAGGCATATTACGACGAGGAAACACAGAATCTCGTTGGATGTGACCTCGAGCAGCTGAATGACAAACCAGTAGTGAAAGACTGGTTTAGAGCAATGCGGCGTTCCGGCCTATTTCCAGAGCTCATCGGCGCCAAGTAGATGGCGTGGCAACAGCAGTTCCTCATGGTGCAAGCCGGTAGGAACATCTACAACGAACTTTGAAGAAGCACCTTGGAAACTTGGTGCTTTTTTCGTAAGCCTGACCTTGACAAACAGTGATTATTTGTTACACTCATATGCAACCTGGAGGTATTCATGAAAACCAAAAAGCCAACCACCCGCATTCCCCTACCCGCTAAAAAGGGTAAACCGCAAACCACCAAGAAAGGCAAGCGCGGGTATGACCGGAAGCGGGAACGAAGCAATGCGTTCCTTGATGAGGCGTGACCAACTATCACGCCTCTTTTTGCATTGACAATCCTGGTGGATTGCCGGTAGGGTGGAGGCAGGAAAACACACTTGCACTTTGAGAAAGGAGCAATATGCCCAAAGAAACGGAACGGCGGTTTATTCTGCCTGGAGTCACACCTTCTGCTGTGCTCACTAATCCACGGGAGCTTACGCAGGGATACCTCAATACGCCACCGCATTCGATTTTCCGGGTACGCGAAACAGCTGGCAACCAATTTGAGATGACCACGAAACTTGGCCATGGTGTTGCACGAGAGGAAGAAAATTGTGAGCTCAATGAGCAACAATTTCACTTCATTTACCAAGCCTGCCCTTACCCCCTAGCCAAGCGGCGTGCGGATTGTGGAGTCTGGACAGTGGATACGTACCATGGGCCTCTCCAAGGGCTCGTGTGTATTGAGGATGAGGCGGCTCCTGGCGCACCATTTCCGGCATGGGTTGACCCAGCGCTGGCAATTGAGGTGACCAATACCGTGACCAATTACGACTTAGCCCGCCTGGCACGGGAGTTAACGCACAATCCTCTGCACGGCGGCATGACCGTCTACACATTCCTGAAGGCTTCGGTGGAGATGCCGATGGATGTGGTTACCGGACCACCCTGTTCTGGTAAGAGTAAGGCTTTGGTCGAGTTAAATGAAAAATTCGGCGAGCAGATTCATTTTGTTCCTGAAGCCGCATCCATTATTATCGGTACGGTTGGCGTCCCATTCCCGGCTGGTGATGCCTTCGCCATTGCCCGCTTCCAACAGTCTTTGGCGACAATTCAACGCAGCTTCGAATTTTTAGCAAAAACCGAAGCCATTCGTTCTGGGAAACTGGGCGTGGTACTGGATCGAGGTGACGTTGACTGCGCCGCCTACTTGCCCAACGGGCTGGACGATTTTGAAGTGCTCACCCAAACCGATCGCACCTATGCCTACTCCCGGTATAGTAGCGTCTTCTGCTTGGAGATTCCCTCTCGTGCTATTTACGAGCAGCACAAAGCTGATAATCTCGTTCGCAGAGAGTCGTACGAAGAGGCCTGCGCCTTAGGTGAAGCCATGCAGCGGGTATGGTGTGGGCACCCAAACTACACGTTCATTCGAAATGCCGACTCCTGGGAGGCGAAATTTGAAACTATTCGCAATGCCTTCCTCCGTAAGATTGCCTAACAAACCACAGGCGCTCACACATGAGCGCCTGTTTTTTACTTGCTCGTTTTTCCTTCGGCCTTCTCCGTCAACCACTTAATAACATTGCGGTTGGTGAGAACCATTCGGAGGTAATCTCGATACGCTTCGGTTTCCAATTCCTTCAGCAATTCTTGCTGGTTGCTCAGCCGGAGCTTCTCTTTGCTAATCTCCCCTTCCACTTCAGCCGGCGTGGCCAGCAAATTGTTTGCATCAGCAATGGTGCGGAGGAGCAGGGCAACCTTCACTCGCTGCTCAGCTTTCTTCGTGAACTCGTGCATCAGCTCCTCACGGGTTTTCTTGATGGACTTCAGGTAGTCTTCAAACTTTCCACCATCTTGCTCAATTGCGTGCTGAAGCTCGTGCACCATTTTGTCCTCTTCCGAGTGGACGAGGATGTGCGGCACCTCACCCACCGTGCTCTTCTGCAACGCAGCTTCCACAATGGCTTGCTCAAAGCGCTGCTGCTCGCGATTCTCTGCTTCTTCTTTAAGGTTTTCCATGATCTTTGCGCGGAGCTGTTCCATGTTTTCAAACTGGCCCATGCGCTTGGCAAAAGCATCGTCCAGTGCGGGCAGCTGCACGTCGTACACTGCAGAAACTTTTACTTTGAAATCAGCAAGTTTCCCCTGCAAGTCTTTTTTGCCATAGTCCTTGGGGAAAGTGAGCTGGAAAGTCTTTTCCTCGTCAACCTTCATGCCCACCAGGTTGTCTTCAAACCCAGGAATGAAAACCTTGTCACCCAACGTCAGCGGGGTGTTCTTGGCTTGGCCACCATCCAGCGGTACTTTATCAATGGAGACATTGAAATCCACATCCACCCGGTCGCCCATCTTCGCTGGTCGGTCTGCGCGGACTTCCGAAGCCTGCAACCGTTGCAATCGCTTGAGGGTGTCATCAGCATGGTCAGCCTTCAGCTCCACGGGCTTGCGCTCAGCTTTGAGATTGGAAAAGTCGCCGAGTTTCACTTCCGGGAGAACAGCGACATTGGCTGTGAAAATGAAAGGATTACCCTCAGCTAACTTTTCGACGTGGATATCCGGACTGCCAATGGACTTCACATTTTTTTCCGTCACCACCTTGGGGTACACGGAACGCACGGCCAAATCCGCAGCTTGTTCCATAATAGCTGCATTCCCCACCTTCTTCTCCACAATCTCCCGGGGCGCTTTGCCCGGCCGAAAACCAGCCAGCTTCACCTCGCTACTCAAGGCCTGGACGGCCTGGGCAATGTACGGGGCAAATTCCTCTGGTGTTAATTCAACTTTGAGGCTAACAATGCTCTGTGGCTGGGGGGTAACAGTGGTCTGCATACAGGCAAAAAAGACGGGGCGAGAGTTTCACGCTACCGTATTTCCATGGCCTGGTCAACCCAATGAAAAGAGCTCCCACATTTAATGAGAGCTCGTTTAGTATTTCCTTAATCAAGGAGCTGCAAAGCTTGCTGAAGGTAGGAACCAGCCATTTCCCAGACAATCGGATCTTGCGCACTACCACTTGACCGAAGCTGACCTTGTGCGTCAATGCTCAAGTTTGGAATTTCTTCAGCGAGCGGTTTGACCAAGTGAAGTGTACTCGGCCCCAGTCCACCAGCCGCGCCAATACCTAGTGTTGGAAAAGCTTGTTTGATTGCCCTTGCAAACAGAAGGAGTCCGGCAGCATCCATCCCCTTGCCTTGGCCCATGCTTTTATCAAGGAGGACTCGGTGAATAACCCCCTCATAATCTTCGAGTTTTCTCACAACAAGCTGAGGATCATTTTCTGCTTCATCCAACGCATACTTTCCAAGCTGCAGAATTACTTCCACATTCTTGCGTGACGTATGCACTGCGTTTGCAATCTGCCCAGGTTCAGGCCAAATCATATCCAACTGCAGAGCATGAATATGAATTCCGCCGTGGGAAATTGCTTGAGAAATACTTTTCCAAGCTTCTGGGTACCCATCGTAATCTGCGTAGTGTATGCAGTTATAGGTTTCCAAAGAGCTGAATATTTTTCGGATTTGATTCTTATCCGGAAAAATTCCACTCCACTTGCTTGGAATTCCGTTGAGGGTTTTGTAGCTCATCATTACCCCCACGTGCAATTTTCGCTGCGAACCTGGCCGCAAATGCGTGTTGAATACTTCCAGCATTGCTTCCACCTGTGTAAATTTCGTGAAATCAGTAATGCCAATGTACGGGTCCATATTATTCTCCTTTGGAAAAGATCTTTTTGTCTAGGACTACTTTGGCATACGGCTGTGAAAAATGCAATAAAGCAAATTGCATTGTATATAAATCGTTATTTCTTGAACTTTCCAAGCACTCTTGCCTCTTTTGATTGCTTCCTTTAAGGTGGAGGGAATATAAAGAATCTTTGACAAATAACCCAATAAATGGAGGTTCATATGAAGCGATGCTTGCATGGCATCGGCTACCTGCTTTCTTTAAGCGTTTCAATGCTTGCGTGGTTTTTTACCTTCGTCGGTTGTGTGGTGTGCATGCCTTCCGGCTATGGACTTGAGCTGAAAATTATTCCCCTCGGTGTGGTGATGATCACCTCGTTTTTTTTCTTTGTCTACCAGGTCTCCATCGCATACGATTGTTTTAAGAACGTACTGCGAGGAACAGAACGCTGGAACAAAAATGCCGTCGACTGGAATCCCCTGAGTCTGTACTTGTACAAGCTGCCAAGAGCAATCTGGGAATACGGTAAAAAGTGCATTGCCAATGAAACGGCATTCCTCACGAAGGTGTAGTCAAGTGTTTTTCTTCAGGTTGGAACAAGGTCTTCCCTAAAGTATAAAACGTAAATTTTTCTCGGAGGTTTCCATGAAGCGAAGTTTTCACATTGGTATTGCCTGCGCCTGTGGTGCTGGCATTGGCACGTTGATTGCTCTCTCAATTGGCGGGCTCTGGTGGTGGGTTGGCGCACTGATTGGTGCGCTGTGCGGGTACATTATCATTGATTTCCGGGGGATACCGAAGAAAATCAAAACTGCATGGCTGAGTACGTTTACCTGGTGGGGAGACAAAGCTAACATTCGAGTGTTTGCTCATTTCAGCGCCTGTCTTTCTATCATGTTGCTTTGGCTCGGTATTCTGGCTCTATCATTTACTATCGCAGCATCGAACCCAGGTACATTTCTCTCCGGACTTATGGGAGTTGGTTTTATAGTTTCTATAGGAATGGTGCTAATAACCTTAGCAATAATGGATGGATCCGCTCCGAATGTAAAGAATGGAACCGACTCGTGGTACGAAGCAGCGCTTGCTATAAACCCTCTCGCGGTATTCTTGTATTGGATACCTAAAGGTGCCTTCATATTCTTTGCCCAGCTCCTACCCAGTTTTGCCAAAAAATTCAGCGCATTCCTCAAGGTAGCCTTCCGCCTTATCCACTCCGACGTCCGCGTGCTCTGCGCCGTGGATGCAGCCCTTGGCACCTGCCTCGGCTACTTCCTTGGCCATGTGTTCTACGGTGTTGGCTTTGGATTCGTATTTGGCCTCTTGTCTTACGAGATTGTTTCCAAACGCATCCAAAAGCGCATTCCTGTTCGTTCGTAAAATAGTTCTCCATCTAAAAAAGCTCGTCTACCAAAGACGGGCTTTTTTTATGCAAAAAATTTAAGCAATTTTGCCATTGCGCTGATTGTACTTGACACTTCTCGTTTCCTGTGAGAATATGGCTCGAAAACTAAAAATCAACCATAAACATACACAAACGTACTTTAAGAAAGGAACACAATGAAGTGTGAAGAATTTTTTCGCCATCTGAGTACCCTGCTGGTCTATGACCTGATTCGCCAGGTGAAGGCTTTCCGCGATGACTTTGAAACGTGGTATTGCAAGACCGGGCACCAAAAAAGTCGCTTGCCATTGCTAGGCCACTACGATGTTGATCCAGAATCCTTCTATCTTCTGAAGGCGGTAAGGAAATACCTGAAAACGCAGATTTGGCCAACAGTTGAACGGGGAGGTGAGCCAGGCATGTTCGAATGTGAAACAATTGACTGTCTCCTTCGTACAAGCGCGGAAGACGTTTTCGACTTCAAGTCAGACACTTGGGTGGAGGAATCACCGTTTCCATTCTCAAGTTACTTACGGAACACATTCCGGCAGCGGGCAGTTGCGCAGATGGTCAAAGAAATCAAACGAGCCATACGAGACGAAAAAATCACAGACCCATTGAAACTGCATGACCTCGTTGCCGAGCACATTCTCAACCATATTGGAAGGATTGCCGTGAAATACACTCGGTCTCGAGGATCATTAACTGACTTTGTTTTATCAAAAGCCGCAGCCAAGTACGGCAAATAGCCGCCGCAAGCCTGTCTTACCAAGCGACAGGCTTTTTTATGGCCTCACATCTCAGTCACCTACTGCAAAAACGCCCGCAGCGCTTCGTTCTGCAACGTATCATTGTACCCCCGGGTAAAAACTGTATTTGCATTTGCATTGTCGATATCCCATGGGGCCATATTGAGGTTGGTCTTTGGGATCAAATACGTAAGCGCCACATTTGGTGGGGGCACAAAATGCGCTATCTGTTGGATGTAGGCCAGCTGATTTTTACGGAACGTTTTGTTCCGTACCTTGGCTAAAAATTTGCTAAAGAGTAAATTGCCCCTATTATCCTCAGCATGCCAACTATCAAAGATAAGAATTTTGGTTGCACCTTCCTGTATAGCTTTCGCAACATGCGGTTGGTAACTGGCTGATGCAGTTGAGTCTGAGTAGTCTTTCCCGTTGATGGTTACCCCTTGGATATGAAAAAGGTTAGTGAAGAAGGGTACTGACTTTGCCGCCCGGAGCACTTCCCAGGTGTCAACAGCATCGGTGTTGGAAAAGTATTCCAGTTGGCCCGTTTTGGAATTGGTCAAAGGGAATAGTATCTTTATTGGCGAGGTGGCAACCTTCGCCATATCCAAAGGGTTATCTTTTTTTAAAACTGTATCAATTAAGTAATCAATGTCCACAACTTTCCAAAATCGCAAAAAATTTACAAATTTCTTGGTGGAGAGTGCTTTGCACCAGACATTTTTTATTGTCTCGTGTTGCCCAGTGACGTAGCACAAACTTGTTGCCGCGCTACCCGAGCATGCAATGATGATGTCTGGCTGTATTGGGTGTAATTGACACACCGCGTACAGAGAACCTGCGGTGTAGACAGTCCGAGCGGCTCCCCCGGCCAGAATCCAGGCAATTTTTTCTTTGGGTTGTTCTGACTCGTTCATGGTTGCGAAAAATGTATTATCTACCTTTAGCGAAGGAGGAAATGCAGTCCACATACCCTCACCTCGCCAAGCCGAGGCATGCCTGCCCGCCGTACTCCGAGTGAAACTCGGAGGCAGGTGGGAAAGCCTCGGCTACCCTCCTTGGTTCAAAAAACTTACTCTGATGCATCTACACCGCAGCTTAGAGAAGCTGCTGCTGGGTTTTTTGGTCTTGGCTTACGGCCTACGGCTTACCGGCTTATGGCTTCCCCCCTCAGTTCTTCGGTCTCTCATCCACTACCCGCTTCTCCTTCAATTCGCTCTCCATGCCAATCATGCGGAGCACATCAGCGAGATCGCTCTTGCGGATACGGACGGAGACCCCGGTTTCGTTCAGCACGCTACGGTGAATGGTGTGTTCTAAGGCGCTGAAGTCCGCATGTGGCTTGGGCGCAACGTGGAGCACGAGCTCATCCACTTCAAAAGGATCGTCGTTCACTTTGCGGATTTGGAGCTGCCACTCGTCTACGTCCGGCATGCCGGAGAGCAACGGGTAGAAAGCATTCAGATCCACCAACTCGCCCTTCACCTTGGTGAGGTTGAATTCTTTAATGTCGGAATTGCGGCGAATGTCTTTGCGGATCCTGGGCACGGTGCGGCCGCAGTGGGGACAGGGGCCGCGGTCAATCCCCTGCACCAAGTCACCTGTGCGGTAGCGCACCATCACTGTCCCACGCCAACCCAAGCTGGTAATTGCAAGTTCACCGGGTTGGCCATCCGGCACGCGATTGCCCTGCGCATCCACCACCTCAAAGAATTCTTGGTCTGGGTAGGTGTGGTAGCCAGTTTCTTCACTGCACTGCACCCAAGCGGCCTTCCCTTCGGTGAGTGCGTACGTCGCAAAAATCTTGGCCTCACCCGCGCCAACCTCCCGAAGCAGATCCTTCACTTTCGCCCGAAGTGCATCGCTTACTCGCTCACCGCCAAAGACAATGTACTGCAGGTTGGACCAATTTTTCTTCTGCGCCACGGCCTCCCGGAGAATGTGGTAGAAGTACCCAGGAATAGCAGTAACGACCTTGGCTTTCAGACGTTCAATGGCGTCAATAATTTTCTGCGTACCCATCACTTTACCCCCACCGCTCTGGAGCGTCGTGAGCTGCAGGGACGAAGTGGCGTAGAAGGTTAGCCAAAAGGCCAGGTGTGGCGCGTATGGAAACGCATTCACCACCACCGCATCACCAGGAATGCCCATGGTGTTGAACAGCCGGTACGCGGATTCTTTCAGCGTGAGTAAATCTTTGGTGGTGTAGCCAACAACCGTGGGCAAAGCAGTGCGACCAGTGGTGAAGTGTAGGTGGGTGGGTTTGTACTCCCATTCCAACTTCTTCTTCACATCCTTTCCCAAAATTTTCTTCGCTACAATCCCCAAGAGTTTCCCTTTACTGGCGTACTGCTTCAGCAGGTGCTCATCTGGCTGCAGCATGAAGCCGCGGGGCCGGGCTGGGTCTTCCGCGGTTGGAGCAAGGTCAGCCTTGCTGGTGAAAGGCACTTTTTGTAAATCATCCGTGGATTGGATGTCAGCGAACCGAACATTGTGGTCGGCAAAGTGTTTGCGGAAAAACGGACTGTAGGGCAGTTCGTGACGGAAAAATGTGCGGAGCGCTCGGTTCTGGAGCGCGGCTATTTCTTCAGGGGCAAGGTGGTCCAGGGTGTGCCAATCCATAAGCGTATGGGTTAAAGAGCGCCCAGCATTGCTGCTTTAAGCGGGCGACGGGAACGGGGAAGGCCGGTTGGAAAGCTGGCCAATTGGATCCATGATGGCACGCGTGGTCTGAATGAGCAACTCCTTGGTGATCTGCTCGTCCGGGGTTTTGGGGAAACGCAACGGGGCGCCAATACGGAGCGTCATATCTTTCCGGGGGGTAAGGAAGGCACGGAGTCCTTGATTAAATGACCACGTTGCCGGACCTTGAAAGCCAAAAGGAACCACGGGTGCCCCAGACCACAAGGCTAATCTGGCAACTCCAGTTTTTCCGGGTAAAACGAAAGGGGCAGAGTTCCGCATGCCTTCGGGGAATATACCCACAGGGTTTCCGGCGGCTAATTCACGTCGCAGCTCCACTAAGCAGGCATCGGGCGCTGCTTCATTTTTTTCTACCAAATGCACCCAGCGTCGCGCAAATTTCTTCCCCAGCATGTGGGTAATGATATCCATGGCCACGAAGGTAATGGGCCGCCGGACGTGGCTGTACACTTCAGCAAAAATGAACGCTGGATCGGCTGATCCAACGTGATTGCCAGCAAGAATAAAAGGTCCAGAGCGTGGGAGATGCTCTGTTCCCAGAACTTCCCGAAACCGCCAACGCGCAATGGGGATGAGCCAGTGCAGGCCAAGGTAGGATTTCATCCAACGTATGTTTTGCTAGCGAGGGTTGCCACAGGAGTCATGATAGCACGCATGACAGTGTCCAGGAGCGGCCGGTCTATTGTTCGGTTGTGAAACTCTTGTAGATTGATTGCAGAACCAATGGCAATGCGAACCTTGCCAAAAAACATATCTTGGAAGTGCTCACGTTCGGTCTGTGCTGGGGGCGTTGTTCGCTGCAAACCAACGGGGAAGACAGGCACCTTCGTTTGGAGCGCCAAACGTGCAGCACCAGTTTTCACTTTGGCAATGGTCGGTAATGGATTCACCTTTGCCTCCGGGTAGATAAGGACAAGTTCACCAGCCTCCAGGTACTGCTGCGCCAGGTGGAGTGTTTGCTGCGGGTCAGCGGCTAATGGAATCGTTTCCAGCCAGGGATGCAGGGGCCAGGTTTCAAAAATTTTCCACTTGGTAATGGCATGCACTTTCCGGCCACCGGTAGCCAGGATGACCGCGGTCATGAGCAAGATGGGATCTTGCAGACCCACGTGGTTGGCCACGAACAAGGCCGGACCGGATTTGGGAATTGTACCCAAACCCTCCGCCGACGCTATACGCCGGCGGAGGAGTGGTCCAAAGATGTGTCTGGAAAATGCGTAGGCCATGGTTGGCCTGTGACCAGGATTAGAACTTCGCGCTCACCAGGAGACCAACGATGAGCAACGCGACGATGTTGATAATCTTGATCATGGGGTTGATAGCTGGGCCAGCCGTGTCCTTGTACGGATCACCCACGGTGTCGCCCGTGACGGCGGCCTTGTGCGCCTCCGAACCTTTACCACCAAAATTCCCAGCCTCAATGTACTTCTTGGCATTGTCCCATGCTGCGCCGCCGCTGGTCATGGACACGGCGACGAAGAGCCCGGTGACAATGGAACCCACTAGCACACCACCCAAGGCTACCGGCCCCAGCCAGAAGCCAACGATGATGGGCACGACCACAGGAATGAGCGCAGGGACAATCATTTCCTTAATTGCACCCTTGGTCACAATGTCCACGGCGCGCTTGTAGTCTGGTTTGCCCGTGCCATCCATAATGCCCTTGATCTCGCGGAACTGGCGGCGAACTTCTTCTACCACTGAACCAGCGACTTTCCCCACGGCTTGCATGGCGCGCGCACCAAACAGGTAGGGCAGCATGCCACCAATGAACAAGCCAATGAGCACGTTAATGTCATCCAAGGCAAAGACCAGGGTGTGCCCACGGTCCGTAAACTCCTGCGCGTAGGCCGCAAAGAGCACAATGGCGGCCAAACCTGCGGAACCAATGGCGTAGCCTTTGGTCACGGCTTTGGTGGTGTTCCCCACCGCATCCAGAGGGTCAGTGACGTCCCGAACTTCCTGAGGAAGCTTGGCCATTTCTGCAATCCCACCGGCGTTGTCCGTAATGGGACCAAACGCGTCAATGGTCACAATAATGCCAGTCAACGAAAGCATGGCCATGGCAGCAATGGCAACGCCGTACAGGCCGGCCAGTTCAAACGAGGCCCAGGAACCAGCAGCAATTGCCAGCACAGGCAAGGCAGTGGCTTTCATGCTCACAGCCAAACCAGTAATGATGTTCGTACCATGCCCCGTGGTTGACGCTTTGGCAATATCCTGCACTGGGCGGTACCGCGTGGAGGTGTAGTACTCAGTAATGACAACGATAAGCGCTGTTACAACCAAACCCACCAAACTCGCAAGGTAGAGTTTTGTCACATCCGCACCTGCAACATCTTTCATCAACCATTGGGTGATGGGGTAGAAAAAGATGGCCGCAATAACTCCGGAGGCAATGAGCCCCTTGTACAGCGCACCCATAATGTTCTTCTTGCGTCCCAAGCGGACGAAGAATGTACCCAGGATGGAAGCGACGATCGAAATGGCACCCAAACCCAAGGGGTACAGAATGGCATTCTCGCTGCCCTTGAACACGAGGGCGCCCAGCAACATGGCAGCCACTGCCGTCACGGCGTAGGTTTCAAACAAGTCAGCGGCCATGCCTGCATCATCTCCCACATTGTCTCCCACGTTGTCGGCGATCACGGCTGGGTTGCGCGGGTCATCCTCAGGAATCCCGGCTTCCACTTTGCCCACCAGGTCAGCACCTACATCCGCGGCTTTGGTAAAGATGCCGCCACCCAACCGGGCAAAAACGGAGATGAGCGAACCTCCAAAGCCCAAACCAATCAAGGCTTTGACGTCACCGGTAATCCAGTAGAATCCTGCGACACCCAGGAGACCCAAGCCCACCACCAGCAAGCCCGTGACCGCTCCTCCGCGAACAGCGACCAGCAACGCCCGAGCCAAGCCGGACTTTGCGGCTTCTGCCGTACGGACATTGGCACGAACTGCAATGTACATCCCAATGTAGCCAGCCAGTGCTGAGAGCACCGCGCCAACCACAAAGCCCAGGGCAGTGGTCCAATCCACCACTAAGCCAAGAATCACAAACACGATAACCGCAATCATGGCCACGGTGCGCGTTTGCCGGTTCAGGTAGGCTTTGGCGCCTTCCTGAATTGCCTTGGCAATTTCAATCATCTTTTCTGAACCCTGACCCAAACCCAGAATCCACTTCGCCAGCCAGAGGCCGGTGAGAATGGCGAGAACTGCGGCGACCAGCGCCATGATTATCGGAGTGCTCATACAATTAGATTACGAAAGGAAATGGAAAAATGGAGAAAACTACTCTGCCTTGGCTTCAGCCGCAGGCGCTGGTTCTTCTGGTTTGGCCTCAGCTGGTGCTTCCACTTCTGGAGCAGCAGGTTCGGCCGGCGTTTCTGCGGTTGCCTCAGGGGCTGCGTCAGTCGGCGCTGCCACGGCGTCAGCAGCTGGGCGAGGTTCACCACCTTCTCCTACAATATCAATGCGCCACCCAGAGAGTTTGGCAGCTAACCGGACGTTTTGTCCAGCCTTGCCAATAGCCAGAGAAAGTTGATCCTCTTTGACCTCCACCTTGGCAGTGTGGCTGGCTTCGTCCAGGGAAATGGAAATGACCTTGGCGGGTGAGAGCGCGTTGCCGATGAATGCCACGGGATCGTCGGACCATTCAATAATATCCACCTTCTCACCGCCGAGTTCGTTAATGACGGTTTGCACACGGCTGCCCCGCTGACCCACGCACGAACCAATGGGATCAATGTTCGGCTGGGTGCTGGCCACCGCAATTTTGGTGCGGTGCCCGGCTTCACGCGCCACGGCTTTAATGTCCACGGTGCCATTCTGAATTTCCGGCACTTCCACGGAGAAGAGCTTCTTCACCATTTCCGGGTGCGCGCGGGACACCACAATTTCTGGACCCTTCGTCGTCGCGTTCACGGACACAATGTACACCTTCAACCGGCTACCAGCGCGGTACTGTTCGGTTGGCAACTGCTCACTAGGGGGCATAATGCCCATGGTGTGCCCAATGTCGAAAATCACCAAGCGACCTTCCTGGCGCTGGACGGTGGCGTTAATCAATTCACCTTCACGATCTTTGAATTCTTTGAACACCATGTCGCGCTCTGCTTCGCGCAGCTGCTGGATGATCACTTGCTTGGCAGTTTGCGCAGCCATGCGGCCGTAGGAGGCAGGTGGGAAAAGTTCGGTGCGAATCACATCACCCACCACCGAACCGGGCTTCAACTTTTCGGCATCCGAGACGGTGATCTCCGTCTTTGGGTCAAAACGTTCAAAGGCGGATTCTGCTGCTTCTTCCGTTGCTACCTCGGGTGCAGCTACAGGTGCTTCCACAGGCGCATCTTCTGGCCGGACGACAATTTCCCCAGCCGCAACTTTCGCTTGGCGTTCGGCTTCCTCTGCTTCCAACCGAGCTTTGCGCTCGGCGTCGTAGGCTTCGGTTTGGGCTTTCTTGGCATCTTCCACCACCGTTTTCACGTCAAAGACCCGGCTGGATCCGTCTTCAAGACTAAAATCCACCTTCACGTTTTGGTCTTTCTCACCAAAATCTTTGCGGTAGGCAACTGCTAGCGCAGCTTCCACCGTGTGCACAATCGCCTCCATGGGAATGTGCTTCTCATCGGCGATCTGCTGCATTGCGGCTACAATTGGGCTTTCGGCCATGGGCGTACGTATGTAAAAAAAGAAACAGTCTCCATATGGACTGCTTGGCTAGAGTATACAGGGAACCTGGGGAATGTCAAGGTCAGTAAATAAGGAGGGAGTGTTTTATGTACGGACATTTGGCGGGTTGGAACGAAGATACTTCCCTAGAAATTCATTTGGCGTTACGCCCTGTAGTCCGCAGTGCTCCAGGTTGTTGTACGTAGTATTCCACTGCACTAGCTTCCTGTGCAACTCCGCAGCGGAGGCAAAGGTGTTGCGATCATAGAAAGTCTCCTGGTCGGAGCGGTGGGATCGTTCCACAGTACCGTTCTGCGCTGGCTTCCCTGGATCAATGAGGTAGTGGGCGATGTCGTGCACCGCACAGTACTGGTCGAGGCCATGGACGGTCTGCACGGTCAGGTCGCTCCGTCGGTTCGTTCCCACATACCGGTTGGTGAAGATGCTCCCGTTATCGGTCTTCACGGCCTGGATGCGGGTGCGGGAAGTGCCGCCGCACCTCCTGCAAGAATCGTATGGCGTGCCAGGTGCTCTCGTGCTCGTAGATGGCGAGGTACCGCCAGCGTGAGGCACAGTCGATAGCGGTGTACTGGTAGTATTTCAGCCCTGCCACTGCGCCAGGAACGTGCTTCACGTCTATTTCGACCAGTTCTCCTGGCTGCCGCTCGGCTTTGAGGTATTTGTACTTTATGCGCTTCGTTCGGTACCGCCGAACTAACCCCTCAACTTTGAGGATCTTGCCAACAGTCCGTTCATGCAGACAGACACCCTCTTTCGCTAACCGCCACGCCAGTTTCAGGGCGCAGAGTTTCGTGGCCTTGCGGAGGGCGATGACCTGTTCTTTGGTGTGCATGGGTGTCTCCTGGGGGTGGGTTTTCGGCCTGGTGGACTTTGGCACCAGTCCGGTGGCACCGTGCTGGCGATAGAGGGTCACCCATCGCTCGAGAGTGCGTTGACCGTACGGGAAGACCTTGGCCACATCACAGAGCCGCACCTGCTTCTCGATGATTGGCAGAACCCAACGCAACCGTTCTTCTTGGATTGTAGTGACCATATGGGTAGACATTTCCCCAGTGTATGGGAAACCGCCATATGTCTGTACACATTACCGGAGGGCATTGACAAAATGCATATAATAACTTATACTATAAGTAGTAAGTTAATAATTAATCCAAAATTTTATGGGCATAGAATCAGGAAGACCCTCGGGAGTAGAAATGGGTCTAACTCCAAAAGTAGACTCCATTGACGATGACTTAGATCTTGTTTCCGAAAAAAAAGAAGTGAAGGATGTCGTCCCGGGTGATTGGATGCAAGTGGATAGCATGGTAGTTACTAATGACATTTCGCTTGGGAAAAAAGATTCGATTGTTGAGCGGAGTAATGACACGAATGATTCTGGAAAGTACGAAAGCAATAATGGCGTACTTACCTATGTTACCCCTAAGGGGGAAAAATTTGTTGGCCCACGAACAGATGCACAGCTTCAGGCATTAGAGGATGCAGGGTATGAGCGACAAGGCATGTTTGTCCCCCTGTCCCATGGTGAGATGCCAATGGATCCGGAGCAACGTAAATTGTGGAAAGACATGTTAGCACGAGGCAGTGGACAAGTTGAAAAAGAGAATCAAGAGGCTCGAGAAAAAGAATATCGGAAATCAGCAGAGAAATAATATCTATACAATCCAATAAACCCCTTCACATATCTTCTATGTGAAGGGGTTGTTGTATAGATTTATAAAAACTCTCCCCGCCCACTTGGATTTCATTAGAAAATATAGCGATTACTCCTGGTCGCCACCAATACCCCCATGCTGGCATAGTATCGAAAATGGACAATACTAGAGACGTTCTTATTCTTTAATTCGCAAAATAACGAGTTAGCTAGAATGACTAAAAATCTTAATCCAAATTTAAGTATGGCAACCCAAATGCTGAAAAAATATTGTTGTTCGTGATTGTGTTAGTAATAGTTCTTGCTGCTACGTTACTTACCTTCTATCAAATGGAATCAAAAGGGAATTCCAATGTAGTTGTAGGTAGCGCCAATACATCATTAGTTAATAATAGTAATTCATTTCCGATCTCAAACATCCAAAAGAATATTAACGCATCTCTTAATAATCTTGATATAAGTCTGAATATTTTTGTATTGAAGACTTGTTTAGATTCAGCTCAAAGTGATTTTGATGATCGTTACAGAAATACCTGTAAACAGGAAGGAATGAACTATGTTTGTGATTTTTATGCACCTGTTTTTGATAAAAAATTTCAAGATGGAAAAACTAAATGTTTTGATGACTTTGGAACGTCAGTGTCTAAATAGTTGTTGCATAACATCCTTTTTGTGACTCTCGTGTGCAGGGGGATGCCTCGTGATGTCGCGAGTTTGGTTTTTACTTGAAAAATCCTTTGTCCGTTGATAGTATTATCTTATCTCGTCAGTCAATTCATCTATATCAATCATCCACAAGTATGCGAGAAAATACCTCAAACCACGTTGAGCAAGCATATACTGAAGCAACTACCCAACGTATTGAGCCAACGAAATTCCTCACAAAACATGAGGAAGCAATTACCACAGCTGATGCTGAAAGAGCAGACGGTAGTGAATGTGGCTTTACGGTTGTGATGCGGATATTAGCCTCCGAAACCCAGTCTTTTCCCAGGGAGCGGATGATGAAAGAGATTGAAGAAGAAATTCGGGAAAATCAAAAGTTGAACGACACCGTAGATGAAGCTGAAGTGGAAAAGCATCTTCAACGTTACAATGTTGTCGTAGAGAATCTACTACAATCAGGAGTTCTGGTTGAAGAAGAAGGAATATTAAAACTTGAAAGAACTGTGTAGGATTTTGCAGAAGCCTTATTATTGTTAGACTCTTTACTAGGTCGTAAAGTAGTAACCCTGTAAGAATCAAAAATTTTTGTAAACCTCTTACTCTTGCGTGAGGGTACTTTAGCGTAAGTTTTTTTTCATTCTCTCCATCTTGACCAGATGGGTAGACTCGCCTACCCTCTATAGCATATGCCAAATCTCGTGCCCGTCGCCACCACGACCAGACACACGTTCCACACCAAGCACCGGCAAGAATTCATTACCATCACCCAGCAGGTGGAGGCGGCAATTGCTGCATCCGGCGTGCAGATGGGGACAGTGACCATTCAGAGCCTCCACACCACGGCCAGCATTTGGGTAAACGAAGATGAAAAAAATTTGATTGGCCCAAACCAGAAGCTGGGCTACACCAGTGACTTGTCCCGGGTGTTGGATCGGTTTGCCGATCCAGAAGAAGACTACGGGCACAATGACGTGCGCGATGCCCGGAATCCCAAAGGCAAGCGAGACACCCACCTGTGCGATGCTGACTCCTGCGGCATTGTGCATGAGTGCATCAACGGCCACGCGCATGCTCAGGCCATGATCCTCCCCTGCTCCGTCACCATGATTGTGGAAAATGGAAAGTTGGTAAAAGGTCGGTGGCAGCAGATCATGCTCATTGAGCTGGACCACGACCGCGAACGCCAAGTAACGATTCTTGTGCAGGGCATCGGGGAGAAAAAAGCGTAACCAAGAATATACCAATACCAGAGCAGCCTCTCCAGGCTGCGATGCTTTTCCGATTAAAAAAACCCGCTCCATGGTGGGCGGGTTAAAAATTCAAATAGCAGGGTTCAATCGAGCCAATAGTAGGTGATTGCGCCGTCTTCATGCAAATCATCAACTTCATTGAGAGCTTTGTCGATTTGCATTTTCACGTCTTCTCCTGTCGGTTCGGTTTTGAAAAAAAGCAGTAGGTGCACCATGAAGCATTCTTTTTCCGACGGATGTGGGACAACTTTTATGGTGTTCCCGGTACTGTCTCTCGTAAACGGATCGAAGATTGCGTGCAGGAGCAACGTAGCGTTCTCAGAAAACGTAGGAGACAGTTCATCGAAAGGGAGTAAGACATATCGTTCATACGTTTGCCGGTACAGCCAGCCTTGGTAATAAAGTATGAGCTGACCAGTATGCTGGTGATGTGACAGAGTGGCCCAGTTCATGCACAGACCTAAATCGTCAAGTGACCGTACAGCATTCCCTGGACTGTCACACACTAGTGATTTAAACTCCGGCTTCCCTTGTAATGTAACAAATGACATTGTTCCTCCTTCTTAGTTTTTGCTTTTTCTTTACACATCATCCTATCCTTCGGACGTTTGCTCGTCAAGCGCTATACTACCTCCATGACCCTTGACCCCACCGGCGCTACGCTTGGACTGGGCTCAGCAGACTTGAAGGTAGTTGTCCTCTCCACGGTCAGCTTTGTGTTGGGCTTGCTGACACTCATTCAGACCATTGTGGTGCTCTACAGTGGTTTCATGTGGCTCACCGCCCGGGGTGACGATGAACGGAAGCACGAAGCAAAAATGACCCTCTTTCGCTCAGTGGTCGGCACCTTCATTGTTGGGGTTGCCTGGGGAATTGTCCTGTTCTTGTTCCGGTTGGTGGAGCGAGCAACGACATAGCCGGATCTTCCTCCCTCTCCTCTCTGTCATTCTGAGTCTTCGACCTGCCCGCCGTACTTCGTCGCGAAGGCAGGCGGGAGAATCTCCGAACAATTTTTACAAACCATGGAGATTCTTCATCCCGAAGCGGGATTCAGAATGACAAAGAAGAGACCTCTACAGCTCTACGGCTTTATAGCTCTACGGCTCATCCCCCCTACTCCCCCACGTTTTCCAAATGCACTACCTGCTCCTTGCCGGTCGTGTTCGTAATGGCAATGACGTCCAGTTGGTACTCACCTGTCCAGCCTCGTTGTTCCACAATCCACTCCATGGATTGCTCCAGGCGTTCCAGCTTTGCCGCGTTGATTGCTGCTTCCGGTGGGCCAAAGCCCGTGGAGGTACGGTACTTCACTTCCACACCAACCAGCACCTTTGCTTTGGTGCAGAGAATGTCCACTTCCCCATAGGGTGTGCGGACATTTTTTTCAATCTTGGTGTACTTCTTTTTCTGCAATAAAGCCACGGCCAGTTGCTCACCGTACTTCCCGCGTTCGTGTGCCAGTACGGCACTCATCCTACTCCTTGGTGAACACCAAGCCGAAGTGGTAGGGACCGGGCACAAACTCTTCCACAAAGGTAAAACCAACTTGATCCGCAGACTTCCGAATACTGGAAGCGTGTGCCAGACCATCCACATTGTGCGGCCCCATCCGCATGCCAGATACCTTCCAATCAATAACCAACAGCCGACCGCCAGGCTTGAGCATGCGGTACGTCTCCTTCAAAATCTCCACCGGCTTCTTGCTTTGGAAAAGGAGGTTGATGAGTAACCCAAGATCCACAATCTCATCCCGCACCAGACGCGCGCCACGGAATACTTCCAGGTTAGACCACACCGGAATGATGTTCGGTAAGCCTGCTAACTTTGACCGGCTGACCAAGTTTGAAAGTGCGGACTTCAGCACATCAATTCCAAACACCGTCCCTTTGCTGCCCACCATCTTGGCCGCTTGCAACACGAAGTAACCGGAGCCACCGCAGCCTAAATCCGCTACCACTTGGCCAGGCCCCAAGCCCACCCGGTGGAGAATGTGCTCAGTGTCGAAAAGTTTGGTACCCGAAGGAATTTTGCTGGCCATAAGTATTTAGCGTTTGGACGAACGGCGTTTGCGAGAAACTTTTTTGGGAGTGACGCGGCGCGCCTTTGTGATACGAGGTTTTCCTTTTGCGAGCTTCCGCTTTGGAAGAGCTTTCCGTGGCTTGGGTTTCGCAATGACTTTCTTCTTCACAACTTTTCGTTTTACCCGTGCTCCAGTCTTCTTCTTTGGCTTCACTTTCGTCTTCTGCTTTTTCACTTTCAATCCTAACCGCGCCTTCACGGGAGCAAAAGATTTTCGGTGCTCTGGTGTTGGTCCGTGCAACGTTAATAACTGCTGGTGCAGTGCTGTGCCGTACCCTTTATGAATGTGAAACTGGAAAAGTGGGTACAACCGGTGCAGTTCTGAACTCATGATCCGATCGCGTACGACCTTCGCCACAATCGATGCCGCGCCAATGGTTCGCTCCAAAGCATCGCCATCAATAATGCTCACCACCGGAATGTTGGTGAAAGTAAGTGGGAAGGCATCCACCAGCAACGCATCCGGTTTGATGTACAACTTTGCCGTTGCACGTTCCAGTGCTTGGCGGTTGGCTTCGGTTATCCCTTCCTTATCTATGACCGCCGCTGGGACAATGTGCACCGCCCAGGCAATCGCCTTTTTCGTGATCGCCACAAAAAGCTCCTCACGCTGCTTTGGGGAGAGTAGTTTAGAGTCCGTAACCCCTGCTGGAACATCATTCGTATCCAAAATCACGGCAGCTGCCACTAATGGGCCAGCCCAGCTGCCTTTGCCAACTTCATCCACGCCGGCAATGTGCCGGTGACCGGCCTTGCGCAAGCGGTGTTCGTGCTCATTTGTTGGTTTCTTCCATTTTGCCATACGCAGAGTATAGCGCATTCCCCAGCTTTTTTCTCCTTTCCTTATTCTCTGCAATAATCCCTTACTTCAAAAAAATAACCAATTAAAAAAGGGCGCGAGCGTCCAAATATCATAGATAATAAGGGGACTGCGCCCTTTAGAATTCTCAAAAGTAGATATTTGCCGCTACGTTTACCGTTCCTCCGTAGAGAAGCCGTCAACGTAGCAGCAACTACCATAAACCTTATGAGAATGTATATTCTTCATTCCCACTTTCTTGAAGAATGTTTTTAACGCCAACCGCTCTTGTGGTTATACTCCCTGCCCGAGAGCTCAGAAGTTAACCTTTTAGTTCCAGTGGCTTTTTATAACCTCCTGGAGTTTTATTTTACAGACAGGCGTGTGGGACGCCTATGACGAGCAGTAGGACAGGGAGGTCACAACGCGTTTTGGGTGACATTGACTGCCCGACTTCTCGGTCTTTAGTAGCAAGAGTAGTTTTTTGCGTTGATTTAAAGAGCGTTCTTTATCTAACAGCGGAAGTATAGCACTGTTTTGACGTAATGTCAAATATCTGGTTTGGCTAAGATTAGCGGAAATTACGAATAGGGTTACGTCCCGCCACTGAGGCGGGATCCCGCCTTCCTCTTCTCAGAAGCAAGAAGTGGCGGGAAATTACGAAAAGAATGCTACGAAACTACGAATGTACGAATTGGGAGGGAGAATGCAGTTTTTTCGGAGTGCGGGCAGCTCTCGTAGAGTCTGAGCGACCCCGAGTCTGCTCGAGGGGGAGTCGAAGACTACCCGCTGCTCGACCGGGGAGGTTTTGGAGGGGGAAAGAATTCGGAGGATTTAGATTTGATTTGCATAAAGCCTTCCTCATGTAATACAGACGTTGCACTGGTAAGGGTTACCTCCCCCAACCCCTCCTTCGAAAGGAGGGGGGTGTTTGTGGTTTATGAAAACCAAGATCTTTAAACGTTCCTCCCCTTTCGAAGGGGAGGACAGGTGGGGTAACCCTTACCGGGAGAGGAATGCAAATAAACCTAGCTATTTTTTACATAGACTATCTCGCTTCTACTTCCCTCCCACTCCCGATAAGCCTTTTTCACTTTACTTATGACTTGTCGAAGTGGAATCTTGGTGGTATCCAACACAAAGCTGTACTGCTTTCGCAGAAAGACATTCACCCCGTACAGTCTTTTGTAGCGTCGTGTGTCGGATTTCACCCGTTGTTTATTGATTTTCATGATCTGCGTCAGGGTTGGCAACTCACCCACTTCATTTTTCCGGTTTTTCTGGTCTGCCAGTACCCGCCGAGCACCTTCCCTGGGTGCAACATCCAAAAAAACGTTGAAAGCTCTGGGGAAAAAGTGAAAGGCCGTGCGGCTACTCAGCACCAAGTTCGGATATTTCCGCGCTTCCTTCACTAAGGCCTTATCAAATGCCCGGTCACCAGCATCTGGGTGCGCTTCAGCCCACGCATTGAAGGCATGGAGGGTGAGCCCGCGTTTGGTCGCCTCAGCACGGCGCAGGTGCCCCACGTCTAGTTGCCGGTATTTGAGTTGTTTTGCCAAGGCACGACTTACACTGGACTTGCCCGAACCAATAGCGCCGCTGATGGTGATAATCATTTAATTTACGAATTACGAAAAGTGGTACGAATATACGAATGAAGAAGTACGGAGTAGAGACTTCAGTCTCTTGTACGATCCAGAGGCTGAAGCCTCTAGTCCATCATGCTTGCACCGTGTGCGTGAGGAGGTCTAAAGAATAACGTTTACCAGCTTGGTAGTCACGGACCATTTGCTTAATGTCTACGTCACGCAAGGTTGCACCGTCCATGGCTGCAATTTCCTCTGGGGTGAACCAACGTGTTTCCGTGGAGTCGTCAGCAAGTGCTTGCTGCGTTCCTGTAACTGTCCCGACGAAAATAAGTTTTATTGCATGAGGCATTACCGTTTCATTTTCTCGGATATCATGCCGGACAAGTGAGTATACTCCAAGTATATGCGTGGGTGTAAATGTGAAGCCACTCTCTTCTTGAGCTTCTCTTTGCACAGCATCAACTGGATTTTCACCTACATCAATCCAACCAGCCGGATGACTCCACTTTCCTGCATCTGGCCCTTTTCTTCCCGCTTCGCGCATGAGTAAGAATTTGCCGTCACGTTCAATGATGGCACCAACAACGCCAAAGGTTTGAGTGAAGACACGTTGTGTCATATTCAATGTGCTTTAGAGGTCCTGCGCAGGATAAAATAATCACTAGCAAACACCGCGGCCACGAATAGACCAAACCCGGTGTACGCCCAGTAGCCAACTTTGTACCAGATGCTGGCCGCGTAGCAGATAGCAACCAGAATGAGCACGGCCTTGAAGACGATGGTTGTGAAGCGTAACGCCGGATGACGATCAAAACCCCAGACTTGCCGCAAGGTGAAGAAGCAGTCCAGGATAATGAGAGTACTACTGATCGCGCCTGCCCACACCAATTCATTAGACAGACCGTAGCGTTGGGCCACGAACGTCATGATGATCACGACCAACCAACCACGGAAGAGGTAGGTGAACAGGAGGATGATCTCAGTGAGTGGTCGAACCTTACGCGGTTTGGTGAGGTGATACATGGGTGAAGTATAGCAAGGGGTTGGTCAAGAAGTTAGGTTTGGGTAGAGCGGCGAGTATGGATAAAGGTTGCAGGTGTGGGGAAATGCAGAAGTTTCAATCATTGAGTGGGGTTGACAAAACTGAATAAATGCGCTACACTACAGCGTTCTCAACAATTGTAGGTACTTTGAAAATTGACAATTTTCATCTCCAGTTCCTTGCGTGGGAAATTCGTCTTGCGCAGGGTTGCTGGAGGTGAAAGGGATATCTCCGAAGCAATGTGTGTGTTTGCCTGATCCCTAGAGGGAGGCGTAATGCCTTACCAACAGTATTCCGGTGAAGTAGTCACCGTGAATGTCGAGAAACAATTTGGCTTCATCGGCTTGCTGACCGTACGTTTATCGAACGACCAGGAACACGACCTGGTAACGTCGGAAGATATTTTCGTCCACCAAAATGACGTCGACACGACGTTAATCCCAGGATTGCGTGTTGCCTTTGACGTGGAACTCGATGACAAGCGTGGCGACGGTACGTTCCGGGCAGTGAATGTCATCGCTCTGGTGGAGCACGACTTGCTGCCGGCTATGGTGGAACCGATTCCTGGTTTCCACGTGGTGGTGCCAGCGGGTCAGAGTTTCAAACTCACCGCCTATCACGCGCAGATGAAGGACGTGCGACCCGAGGTAGTAGCTCAGGTGGAGGCAAATCAGCCGCTGCCGGGTATTCCACGGGAAGATATCCGATTGGACAATGAAGAGACCAGGAAGTTCTTGCAGGCTTTCCTGCTGTACACGTTTCCTTCGTTGGTAGATTATGGGGCCGATTTCAACATCGGCACCCCGGATGACACGGCCATGCAGCTCACGCTACAGGAAGCAATCGAGAGCCACCGCGCACTTGGGTTAACTTCCCAGGTGGAGGTGCTTGAAGAGGAAGTCAAACGTTTTGGTAAGTTTCGTGGGGCACTGAACTTACTCTGGGCAGATGGCGTTGCACGGCCGGGATCTATTATTCCGATCGAGAATTTGCCGGATCTCTTTATGGCGGTTCCAGTCTGGTACCACTACTTCGCCAACGATACCCAAGGGAAGAGTGAGGCAGTTGAAGCAGCGAATACGGATGATCCATGGGTGCATGCGCGCACTGCTTTCTTCTGCGACCTCGTGCCAACCCGGCGTTGGTCGGACCTTTACCAGATGTTCAACCGTCGGTTGCGAACCCTGGAAAACTACAAGGGGGACATCATTCCACCGCATGTTGCACGACGGCTCCAGAACGCTGCTGAGGTGTTTGACTACTTAGTCATCGCAACTCCGTACCTGGAAGAAGCTGGTAAGGACTGGGAAAACCTGGACTGGATTCGCTCCATTGATCCGTACGTCCTGGGTTTCATCAAGGATTCTCCTGTGTTCTTCGTAGTGGCACGGTTCAGTAACAGTGGGACGTTCCCGCTGTACAACGAGCTACTCGGCGACACGGTGGAATTTCTCCGGTCGAACCGATCCAAGTTGGATGGGTTTAATACCGTCAGTAGACCGTTCTGGTACAGGGGTGGCGATACCGGCGTGAATGACGGCAACCCCTTGCGGGATTGCTTTGATGGTTTGTTAGGTCAGCATCTGAGCAAACTCACTGAAGAGCTGCTCAGGCAGTTTGACCAGGGCACACTCTTCCCCTGGATTCGTCAGGAAGAAGAGCAACCTACTAAACAGTAGATTTTTACTGAGTACTTTCAAAGCAACCTCGCTCCACGGGGTTGCTTTTTTCTTGACTTCCTTTCACCGCATGCTACACTTCGCGGAAATACGAAAACAAAAACAAGGAGGAAAAAATGGTACGTATCCAACACGCGTTCTGTGATTTAGATGACACGCATTTACATTTCATGGCTGGCCATCGACCCGCTATTGCCTTTCTTGCCAAGGAGGTTGGCCAAAAATTTGCAAATGCATTTGATGCCACGTATCAAGTGCTGCACCTTGGTGGTCAAGCGCAAGATGGGGATTGGTCCATGGTCCCTGGTGGCCAGGAGGCATACGAACAGCTTCGCAAGAAATTGCAACTGACAAAAATTGGCAGCCGATCCTTCCCCTGGTCACGCGAACTCGCGGCACTGCATGCGGCGCAAGTTGTGGACATGCAACTGCATCCAAGAGAGGCAGTGGAAATTGCGGCAAAGTACTGGGCGATATTGAGTAGCAATATTACGCTCTACCCAGATGCGCTGCGTTTCCTGGGCCGCTTAAAAGCAGAAGGTGTGCAGAACCACATCTCCACTGGGTCTGACAGCAGTCTGCGCTGGGCAGAAAATGGTTGGGTGTATGACCCAAAATTGGCCAAGAAAATTAAAATGTTCCGCGTACGAGTACTTGATGAGTTTGGTTTTTCTCCGGCTAGTGTCACAACCGGAGATCCAATTGACAAACCCGATAAAGCATTTTACGAACAGGTTATGCTCAATGCGTGCATTGAAACTGACCTGACGACAATTGATCCCGCAACCTGCATCACGGTAGGTGATTCTTTCCGGGGCGACGTCGCAATGCCCATGCAGTGCCTGGGCATTCCGCAGGGGTACTGGCTCCAGCGAGGACAACCAAGACGGCAGCTGACAGAGAACATTCACCTGATTGGCTCCTTGGACGAAATTCCGTTGGAGTAATCCGCTCATTAGCACAACAGTCTCACACATGTGAGGCTGTTTTTGCTTGAAAATATTTTTGGATTCGCCGTAACCATCTTCCGGTAAGTGACCCAATAACCATCAGCCAAAAAATTCCAGTCCATCCGTACAAATCAAGCAATGGACTCCGTGTTGCATCCCACCAAGTCCAAGAGATAACGAATTGCGTCACCACAAAGCTAAAGCAAAATAGTACTACCGCCCGCAGCCAATGTCTTGGAAGAAAATAGGCGAGTGATATACTTGGCCCCAGAGTGAGTACGAGCGCTAGGAAGAATGAATGCGTGATAAAAACAAGCACGGACATCCCCACCCCAAGAATGACCAAAATACCTGATGGCTCATTCCGTACCTGTCGTGCCACTGCGGTACGAAATGTTTGTAATCCCAAAAGCACAAATGTTACAGCTGCAACGCCGAAGGAAATGAAATGCCGTTGGATGAGAATCGGATCCATAGCATCTTTGATCGGATTGGCCACATAATCTATCATTTCCCTTTTAAAAGGCCAGAATACAGATTCAAGAAAAAACTCCATGAAAATAAAAACCAAAAAGGGTACGCCGATCAGCAAAAAACTATTCAGGTAGAGCCGATCGAGTTTGAAGCGTGTCGGACCAAAGTCAGTAGGCTGTTCCATAATTCCCGCAACAAGTGTTACTGCACTTAATCCAATAGTAACCGGAATTGCTGTCAGGAAACTGAGTAGTATATCCCAACCCACGGACTGCGGTCCGCCACCAGCGGGTGGTGTCAACATTGCCACCGTAGTGCTATATATGAGAACCAAAATTCCAAGGTGAACAAAAAAACGCGTTAATGCATTTCCGGAACGATGCATTCTGGTCGCGGTTCGACCAACCCAAATCGCCATTGCCGTACATCCAAAGTAGGCTACGAATTTTCCTAACATATAACTCAAACTTGCCTGCACAGATTGCCCAATGTTCGGAGCATTTTTTCCAAGGAGAAACCCTAGTGCAAGAAAAAACGCGATGCCGACAATCGGGACAAGCTGTAAACGAAAATTTGTATGCAACCACCCAATATGCACTCGGTTCAGCCGGGTGGCGAGTTGATCGGGTTTGCCCAGGGCATCTTCAGCAGATTCCGACTCGTCAACATCATCCAAATGCCCTTGCACTTCGGCAATGAGCTCTGCCCGTTTAGGTTCCCCTACCCGGAGTTTGGCGGTGAAGAGCTCTAAAAATTCCTGGGGGCTCATATAGCTGCAGCGTGCACAATGCGCGTGATGGTTTTTTGGAAAACCGCCCAATCCTGTTTCAACGCCTTCAGTTCCTTTTGCCCGCGCGTGGTCAGTTCGTACACCCGGCGCTTGCCTGAACTCACTTCTCGCCACGTACCGGTGATGAAACCCTTCTTCTCCAGATTGTGCAGGAGTGGGTAGAGCATGCCCATCCCGAATTTAAAGGTATCCGGCATTTGGTCACGAAGCGCCTGAGCCAAGGCATACCCATGCATAGCTTTCTGGTCCAACGCGGCCAGGATGAGCATCCGCGAATGGCCTTTGAGTTGTTCTTTATTCATATTGTATATCGTATTACGATATAGAGAGTATAGAACATACTTTTCTTATGTCAAATGTGTACGATCTAAAAAACAGCGCACCTTTCGGTACGCTGTCAAAGAACGAAAATCAGTTACACTGGCCGGTTTGTCACTAAGACAACCATCAGTACCCAAACAAGCGCGGTTACGGCGTGGTGTGTGCCGCGAATAAAGAATGTACGCAGGCCGGAAATCAACCACGTGAAGAGTAAACACAAACCAAGGAGGAGGCATAGATACCCAGTGTTCAGTAAAGGACTACCCTCATGCGGGAATACAAGCGTAAAAAAAGTAATGGTAAATAGTGCTACGATTCCCGCTACCCGCATACCGCCGCCAATGCCAATGTACACCGGTGGATCTTCAATGCTTACCTTCAGCGGCATATCTGCCAGATCAGGATTGCGACTTGCTTCATCTAATCGCTTCAACACTTCTCGCAAAAGATACGTTGAAAATGTAAACAACATTAGCTGTCCAATGACGCTACCCTGAGCAAAACTTGCGTCCAATGATCCCATAACGACGCAATTCATGCAGATATAGGCGACAATTGTGCTTTGGTAAAACCAGTATCGAGTCTTACCGCAGACCAATGTGTATGCCATTACCGCCATACCTTGCATGAGCATGATCAGTAATCCTACCCATGGTAAGAAGCGGGCGCATAGGATCAAGGCGAGCAAGAAGGAAGCTGCCGCCGCCAGGAAGAGCACATGTCGGTACTCTGGGAGTGGGCGGTCAATGAATTTTGGGAGGTACTTCATTCCTCGCCACGGTGAGCCAGCGTAGAACAAACTTGCTGCCAGACAGCATAAACTCATGACCACGGCTGGCATGAACGCTGCAACTGACCACGGGTCGATCATTGTCGTGAGAAGTGTGGTTGCCCACGTGCCAGCAAAGGCAGTGAGGCAGGCGACTGGCCGGGTAGCCAGGCAAAAAATTTTTAAAGGACTCATCTTTTCCTCCAGGTTTTAAGTATTTTGAGTTTTTTTCACCTTAGCTCCGGACCGATGGAATGTCAAAAGGCTAGGACTTCTTTTGAAGGAGTAGGGACTTTAGCCTCTCGTAAGTATAAGAGACTAAAGTCTCTACTCCGCCAGTAGCGATCTATGTTCGGTTTTATGTAACCAAAAGGCGAGGTCAAGGGACCTCACCTACCCACATAAGCAATAACGAAAAGAAATGATTGACAACCGTACCGGCTGTTGGTAGGGTCAAAAAAAGACAGGATTAAAAAGATATTTACAAACCCCAAGGAGGTACGCATATGAGTAAACGTGATTGGATCATCGGTGGCCTGTTTTTCCTGGCAACACTTGTTATGTTCGCCATTTGGAAAGACAAAATGCTGGAGGTGGATGATGAGCAAACGCGAGCTGCCCAGGTTGATTACTCCATTCCGATTCTGGAGCTGCTGGCACAGCACGGGTATGATTACTCAACATCAGAAAAGCGAATTGTCGCTATCGATGATCGAAGTGATACAGCGTTCACTTTTGTTCCGGTGACGTTCTACTGTTTTTCAGACACCGGCCTAACGCCCGATACAATCTTGCAATTCTTTACGGCAGAGGGAATGGAACCTGCGACCCTTCGGGAGGCGTGCATAGCGCTTGGTACAAATTCCCTGGTGTCTGGGGATTTCTGTGTCATCGCTTTAGGAACGAAGATGAAGGATGACCGATTCGTCAATGATGACTATAGTACTTTTCGATTTGCTCGGTTGACGTATTGCTTGGGTGTCAAAGGTGCACAAATGGCACTGGACAATCCGATGTTGCCCGACGCAATAAACTACTACGCTGCAAAACCGAGAGCGAAGCAAACGTAATCCACTGAAGCACATTGATGTAATAAGCCGCAGGTTTGCACCTACGGCTTTTTTGTTACGCAAAGGCGAGGTCAAGGGACCTCGCCTACCCACCTTGGGATTTACTAACTAGAAATTTCCTGGACCACCACCACTGTCGTCGCGATGTGGGACGGGCCGTGGACCACGGTCGTGGAACCGGCCACCACCTCCGCCGCGAGAACCACCCCGGTCATGGAAGCCGCCGTTGCGGCCCATAGGCCGAGGCGCGTGACGACCAAAGCCACCACCGGCGTCGCTGTGGTCAAAAGCGGATTCAGGGACAACCAGGTCACTCTCTGGACCCAGAGCTTTTACGGACAGGCCAATGCGTCCGCGCTCCTTGTCCACTTCCATCACTTTCACCTTCAGCTTCTGGCCAACCTGCACCACGTCGGACACAGCGCGGATGCGGCCATTGGCGAATTCGGAAATGTGCACCATGCCGTCCTTCCCAGGAGTGAGTTCCACAATTGCGCCAATCTCGCTCCCGGAATTCCGGTCTTTCATAATCTGGGTTACCGTCCCTTCAAACACTTCGCCTGGGGTAATTTCCCGGGTAATGTTCTCAATCCAGGTTTTGGCTTTGTCGGCCATTTCCGCATTGGTGGAGGTAATGAAGATCATGCCATCGTCTTCAATGTCAATCTTGGTCACGTCAATGCCACCGCACTCATCAATAATCTTGTTGATCGTTTCCCCACCCTTCCCAATCACTTCGCGGATCAGGTCTGGATTGATCTTCAGAGTGGTGATGCGTGGCGCGTATGGTGAAAGTTCCGCACGTGGTGCAGCAATGGCTTCACTCATGACCTGCAGGATTTGCAGCCGGGCTTTCTTGGCGCCGGTGAGCGCTTCTTCCACCATGGGCATGGTCAGGCCGTCAATTTTAATGTCGACCTGAATGGCGGTAATGCCTTCGGCTGTGCCGGCGACTTTGAAGTCCATGCCGCCGCTGTGATCTTCAATACCTTGAATGTCGGTAATGATCTTGTAGCGGTTGGCATCCTTGGGATCCACAATCACCCCCATGGCAATACCTGCCACTGGAGCGGTGATAGGCACACCCGCGTCCATCAACGCCAGGGATGAACCGCAGGCAGAGGCCTGTGAGGTGGAACCGTTGGAAGACAGCACTTCGGAAACCACGCGAATGGTGTACGGGAACGCTTCCTTCTCTGGGAGCACAGGCAGCAAAGCTTTTTCCGCCAAGGCGCCATGACCAATTTCCCGGCGGCCAGGGCCGCGGTTGGGTTTCACTTCACCCACAGAGTAGGAAGGGAAATTGTAGTGGTGCATGTAGCGCTTCTTGCCCGTCTCTTCCATGCCGTCCAAGGTCTGCTCATCCCCAGGGCTGCCCAAGGTGATGATGGACATGACTTGGGTTTCACCACGTTGGAACAAACCTGAACCGTGGGTGCGTGGTAACAGAGCAACGGCAGCACTGAGCGAGCGCACTTCATCCAATGCTCGGCCATCCACGCGCTTGCCAGTTTCCAGCACCAACTCAGTGGCAGCTTCGTCAGCCAAGTCTGCCAACATGCCCACGCCAGCGGCGCGGAGCTCTTTAGACACTTCGTTGTCGGCTTTCAGCTGGACATCCAGCTCTTCCTTCAATTTTGCCATCGCGGCTTTCTGCTCAGCTTTGTCTGGACTGGCGAACAAGCTGGCTTTGCGTTCAGCGGTCAAGAAAGCTTTCACTTTCGTCTTCACTTTTTCCGTGTCGGCATTCGCTTCGGCGGTTGTCAGCTCAACCTTGGGTTTGCCAACGGCAGCAACCACGTCTTCAATGAGCGCAATGACTTTCCGAATGTGCTTCTGACCAAAATTGATGGCGTCTACCACGGTCTGCTCTGGTACCTGCTTGGCGCCGGCTTCCAGCATGACCACCTTGTCTTTGTTGGCTGCGAGTACCAGGTCAATGGCGCTCTTGTCGCGTGCTTCGTAGCTGGGGTTCAAGACCCACTCGCCGTTAATTTGGCCAACGCGGACACCGGCCAAGGGACCGTTCCACGGAATTTCGGACATGCTCAAAACCGTGGCCGCGGCAATCAACGCCGGCACGTCGGGGTCGTTCTCTTGGTCAACGGAAAGTACCAAGATGCTGACCTGCACGTCGTTCCGCGTGGACTGGTTGAACAGCGGGCGGATGGAGCGGTCAATCACCCGGCCGGTGAGGATGGCCTCATCCGTGGGGCGACCTTCCCGCTTGATGAAGCGGGAGCCTTTAATTTTGCCGGCGGCGTACAGCCGTTCTTCGTAGTCCACCATCAGGGGGAAGAAATCAATTCCTTCCCGCACGGAGTTGGAGCGAACCACGGTGGCGAGCACCACGGTGTCTCCGTAGCGTACGGTGCAAGCGGCGTTGGCGAGACCGGCGTACTTACCGGTTTCGATACTGAGGGTTTTGCCGCCAATCTCGGCGGAAAACATTTTGGGTTCTGACATAGGCACAGGTGGCACGCCCGCTCGCCCATAGTTTGCAGTGAGTGCAGCGCCAAAAGGCAGACGCGGCGGTCACTTCAAACTTTGAACTGTGCGGTGGGTGCGGTTAAAAAAAGAGAACTACCGACGGAGTAAACGGAGCCGACCTTCACGGGCCAGGCGGCTGGGTATAATGAACGAACGTTTATCTTTGGAAAGGTCGGTGAAGAGGTCAACTTCTTCTTTGAGTTTGATGGCTGTGGATTCACCGTAGGCCATGCCTTCCACCCGCACACCTTGGTGCTGCAAGGCCTGGACCAGGGGAATGAAGTCACCATCACCCGTGACGAGAATGACGACGTCCAGCTTGGGGGCGAAGCGCAGCGCGTCCACGGTCATGCCCACATCCCAATCACCTTTCTTCGTCCCATCGCTGAAAACTTGGAGGTCTTTCATCCGCAGTTCAAACCCTTGCTTGGTGAGCGACTCCAGGAATTTCTGCTCTTCTGCCGCCGGGCTGGCAATGCCGTAGGCAAACGCACGGATGAGCGTGCGCTCTCCCACGCCGCGTTCCAGAATGTTCCCAAAATGCGGCCGCGCGCCGTGGATGCGCCGGGCGGTGTGGTAGAGGTTGGAGAGGTCGACGAAGACGCCGACGCGTTGATCTGCTGTTCGCATTATTCGGCGGGGGCGGTGGGCACGATGTAGGTAGCAGCCTTCAGCTTCAACTTCTTGGTGAGCTCCTCAAAGCGGGTGTTATCCTCGCGCTGGAGGTAGACCAGCAAGCGGCGACGTTGGCCAACTTTCTTCAGTAAACCGCGGCGAGAGCTAAAGTCCTTCTTATGGGTCTTCAGGTGCTCCGTCAGCTGTTCAATTTCGTGCGTGAGTATGGCAATTTGGACCTCGGGTGAGCCCGTGTCGCCTTCGTGCTGTTTGAATTTCTTGATGATCTTCTCCTTTGAGTCGCGTGCGAGCATAGCTGGTTCCTTTCGCGGCAGCCGAGTAACCCAGAGGTGGGTAACCAAGCAACCGTACCGTTAAGAATTGAGTGAGGAGACTATACGGGTAAAGGCGGAGTTTGTCAAGGTATTATAAAAAGCCCACAGTTCGCTATGGGCTTCGTATACATGTTACTCGAAAATAACTTCGTACTGAGGAAAGAACTGATGAAGCGCTTCGACAGTTGGGTGCTCCAGTGCGAACGCCTTATGGTACTTCTCGGCAATTGTCGGGTGCATCGTGCCAAGGGCGACCTCAATGGTGCCTGAACGTTTTGGCACACCGCCATGCTCCGGGTCGAAGGAATCGTACGTAAATGTGTCGCCATCGCGGGTAACACATGTGCTTCCAATATCCGAGCCGTTGCACAGGAATTGGTCACTCACCTCAACAACCTTACCGTTCTTTACTCGAACGATATTTTTAGGTTTAAAAGTTGCAATGTCCATCATTTTCTCCTTTGGATGATGTGCATCGCTACCTTAACGATTCACTGGTTCGTTTGTCAAGCCCGGTTACGAATTACGAACGAGTACGTCACCGCTCTGAGCGGGATCCCGCCTTCTTTAGCTCAGTTGCAGAAAGTGGCGGGAAAAATACGAATGTACGAATGGGGAGCGGGAAAATACGTATTCTCCGAGTGCGGGTCTCCGTGCCCGCGCTCGACCGGGGATGGTTATGGGGTAGGTAGGGAAGTAACCCTCACAAAAAAAGCTCACCCAAATGTATGGATGAGCCGATTGACTACAGAAAGAGTGGACAACAGATATTTGCCTCAATTTCCAGTTCACGCCATTCGGGGCCAATCTTCTTCCAAGCGTACTTGATTGGGTAACGGTCCGGTGGCACTTTGCTATTCGGAAAGAGGGTAAGTTCTGTCTTATCCAGAACCATACCCTCAGCGACATCAAACAAGAAAACACCGGCAGCCGCAGAGTGAAATTGGTAGTTGTATACTTCAATCCGCCGACCAACGGCTAAAGCTTTCTTCAAGCTGCTGGTGACAAGCACAACCGCAACATCAAGTCGCTGCTCCGTGTCGTGTTTTGCAATGAGCACATACATACTTTTTCCTCCATCTTTTCCATTTGTTACAAGGTACACAACGGCAAAGCGTGTTGCTCTGACCACTTCCGGTACGGACAGTCCAAGATTGCACTGCAGACTTTCTGGTCACCTTCCCGCTCCATGAGTTTGCAGGACTGATGAAGAGCGCGAACTTTTGCAACATGCTCACCCAGATGTTCCGCCTCTGCCGTCTGATTGAACTCTGGGATGCAGGACAGTACATAGCTATGACAATCAATGAGCTGCGTGACGAAAAACGGAAAAACATGCACTTCTTCATCCATGACGTGGAATGTCGTCTCACCAGAATCTGGCTGGAATCGTAACCGACAATGGAGGACCAGGAATTTATACCCACCGGTAGTTTTCTTCCGTCTGGCGATATGATCCAAAACTCTCTGCCGGTGGAGCTGAATCTTTTTGGGATCAGGTTCCCCAGAACGTTTTCGTTCCTTCCTTTTCCATGCTCTGCGCGTACTTTTTGATCGAGACATTTTCCTCCTCGGTTTTTTCAATTTTCTATTTCAGCCGAGTGTACGTTAAAAAACGTACCTTCGTCAAGGGGGGTGGGTAAGGTTTGGGTGTGGCAGCGTGTATGGTTGGAAGGTTGGGGTGTGGGATGGGTAGAGGGGAAGACGGTGAAAATTTGGTTTGATTTGAATAGAGCATGTTCCATGTAGTACAGACTTCGGACCGGTAAGGGTTACTTCTCCTTACCCCGGGGTGCTTCCGATGGGTCGCACCCGCCTGCTGGCCCCCTTGGAAAGGGGAGGACATCTATGAACAGGCTTTGGTCAGTAATAAACCTCTATCCTCCCCCCTCTGTCATTCTGAGTCTGACGACCTGTCCGCCGAAGTTTCTGAACGTAGGCGGAAGAATCTCCGAAGTGTACCCACAGTCTGGGGATCCTTCATATGATTCAGGATGACAGAAAGGAGGGCTTAAGAAACCCGGTCTGGAAAATCCGTGGCTACCCCGTCAACGCCTAGGGCACGTAAAGCCGCAATGCGGGTGGGTGTATTTGGAGTCCAGGCAAAAATTTTCAAACCCATACCATGCGCACGCTCTACCATGTGTCTCGTTATGATGGGGAAAAAAGCACAGATTGTCATTGCCTGCATACGACGTGCTCCCCTTTCCCAGCCCCACGGCCACCAAAAGACAAAGCCCATCCTCGCCGCGGGTCTAAGCACACGATATGTTTGGAGGAAATGCGAATGAAAGGAGATGATAAGCAAGTCGTCTTCCCGTACATGCTCGGTCTGTGCCACAATCTTCGCAACAGCCTCAGCACTCCCAAAACTTTTTAATTCTACATTAATGTAGACCTTTTTATCCACCAACCTGAAAACTTCCTCCAAGGTTGGGATTCGTTCCCCTTTACCCGCGTCCAGCTTTTGCAATTCTGCCAACGTCATGTCTGCCACTCGGCCATGGCCGTTGGTGGTTCGATCCACCGTCGCGTCGTGGATGACCACCACTTCCCCGGTCTTACACACGTGCACATCCAGCTCCACCATGTCGCAGCCCAGGTCGATGGCTCGCTGAAAAGACCGGAGCGTGTTCTCCGGTTCCAGACCTGCGGCGCCGCGATGGCCAATGGTGAGCATGAAAGTATTGTAGCCTGAGCCGCATCTCACCGCCAATCTCCAGTACCCTTGACCATTTCCACTTTCCGTAGTACAAAGAACGTTCAGTAAAAAACAAAAAACTTGGACGTTGAAAGGATGCAACATGGACAACTTGGAAATATACCAAGCCTTCGAAAAAAAATGGTTCGCCCTCCCGCTGGGAAAAGTGATTGTGGCGAATCTTCCTCGAGATCGCCGAACCTACACAGTCGCTTTCGCCTGCGGCAACCTTCGGCTCATATCCTCTTTGATTCTTAGCTCGCATGGTACCGTGTCGGAAGAGGTAACCCTGGTGGATATTGCGCAGCCCGTCGCCACGGACCGGGTACTGCTGCACGATAGAACCTTTGTGGGTCTGCCCACCCTGCTCATTGAATTGCCTAGTCTGGACCACATGATTCGGACAGGGCAAGGCGCGCCGCACGATCTGTGCCTGGAGCGCATGCACTTCAAGTTACTCTGGTTAAAAAGTAATCCAGAGCAATCGGAGGCATTTCTCCGTTCCCTCAAGCCCCATACGGAAACCGTGGGCACCCTCTCTGCCTGGCGCACTGCCTACACAAAGGCGTAACAAAAAAAGTTCCTCCAGCAGCACCCCCAAAGGTGCTGCTTTTTTATAATGACAGAATTCCCTTTGTGTCGTACAATATCAGACATGGCCGTCCCCATAAAAAAACTCCTTACTGACTTCCTGGAGTATTTGGAAGTGGAGAAGAATGTCTCACCGCTTACCGTGCGGAACTACGGCTTCTACCTCAAACGATTTGTAGATTCAGCCAAGCTGGAAAAACCCACCGATGTCACTATCGAAAAAGTGCGGCAGTTCCGGCTTTTCCTCAACCGCCAGCTGAACCACCAAAAAGAAGTATTGAAAGCCAGTACTCGGAATTATCACTTGATTGCGCTGCGCGCATTTTTGAAGTACCTGGCCAAACGGGATGTCCCCAGTCTGGCTGCAGAGAAAGTGGAGCTTGCCAAGCAGACCGAGCGGCAGGTGAGCTTTTTGGAAGGGACGGACTTGGAGCGATTCTTGGAAGCACCGTTGAAATTGGAACAGCCGGATTTGCTGAAGGCCCGGGACAAGGCGATTCTGGAACTCCTCTTCTCCACTGGCTTGCGCGTTTCAGAACTGGCGAATCTAAAGAAGGATGGGATCAATTTGGAGAAAGACGAGTTTACGGTTCGCGGCAAAGGCGGGAAGCTCCGCATTGTCTTCCTCTCCCACAATGCCCGGCACTGGGTAGGCGCATATTTGAAAGCCCGGAATGATGACGAGCCGTGGATTTTCCTACGGCATGACCGCGCCATCAAACGCTCCGGCGCAGAACACAAACCCTTGACCTCCCGATCCATTCAACGGTTGGTGCAGCACTACGCCACCGTGGCCGGCATTACCAAACGAATTACCCCGCACACGCTCCGGCACTCCTACGCCACCGACCTGCTCATGAATGGGGCGGACATTCGGAGTGTGCAATCCATGCTGGGACACGCCAGCATTACGACCACGCAAATTTACACCCACGTCACCAACCAGCAGCTCCGCGAAGTGTACCAGGCCTACCACGGCCGGCGCCGGAAGAAAGACTCGTCCAAATAACTCCCTTATGAAATACCTCATGATCGTGTTCATCGTTGCTGCCACTGTCATTATCATTGCCGGACATGGGCTGCTCTTCGTCTCGTGGGTGAAGTTTTTTCACATCACCTCGCACAGTCTCAAACTCTGGCTGGGTATTGCGTTGGGCATACTGAGCATCAGCTTCTTGGTGACCATCCTATTGGTACACGCTGTGGAGACGCAGTACACGGACGCACTGTACGCCGGTGCCTCGGCCTGGCTGGGTTTTGTGTGGTACGCCGCGTTAGCTGTTGCACTCACCTGGGCGCTCATTGGTTTGGCAAAATTGGCGCAGGTGAACCTGCCCATTAGTACAATCTCCGCCATACTCCTGGTCATCGCTTTGGGCGTGAGTGTGTACGGCGTCTGGAATGCCTTTCACCCAGTGGTCACGCGCATAACCGTTCGTTTGCCCAACCTGCCCGAAACATGGAAAGGCCGGGTGGCTGTGCAACTCTCCGACATTCACCTGGGACCCATTCACCGTAAGAGCTTTTTGGATGACGTGCTCGCCCTGACGAAAAAAGAAAACCCCGACATTGTTTTTGTGACTGGTGATCTATTTGATGGCGGCGGCGCAGATATAGCAAACCTCCCCCTTGCCTTCAATACCCTTACCCCACCGCTTGGTACGTTCTTCAATACCGGGAACCACGAACAGTACCTGGGCTTGGAAAAATCCTTGGCTGCCATTGCAAAAACCAACTTGCGCGTGTTGCGAAACGAAATTGTGGATGCGGATGGAATGCAAATTGCCGGGCTGGATTACGCCGACACGCCGGATCGTACGGCAATCCAGAGTGTCCTGGCCAAGCGGGATACCACCGCCCCACTCATTGCCCTGTACCACGTCCCAATACTGCGTGACCTCTTCCAGGAAAATGGCGTGAACCTGCAACTCTCTGGCCATACGCACAAAGGCCAGCTCTGGCCCTTTGGGATTATTACCAAATGGGTGTACCAGGGGAAGGACATTGGCTTGCACACCGATGGCGAGTACAACATTTACACTTCAACCGGTGTTGGCACCTGGGGCCCGCCCATGCGCACGGGTAATCGACCAGAAATTGTAGTGATAAGATTTGAGTAGTGGTTGACGTGCAGAGCAATCCAACGTAGTATGAGCAACTTGCCCCGGTAGTTCAACCCCGACGTTTGCGCAGCGCAAAGTCGGGGCTCCGACGCCAAAGGCCGTCGGAGCGGATAGAACCGTGGACTTCCCCGCCCGACTCGCCTGACGCCCTTGTAGTTTCCGGCGGAGCCGGATCCCCCGCCTCCCGAAGCCGTGCGGCGGGCAGGCGCTTCTGCGGGACAATAGAGAAACCACGGACTTCCCCGCTTGCCTTGTTCGCCCCTGTAGCTCAACGGATCAGAGCAAGGGACTTCTAAGCCCGAGATGCACGTTCGATTCGTGCCAGGGGCACCAAGGCAAGCGGGGCAGGTAAGCCGGTTGTTGGGTTTCCGGCGTAGCCGGACCCCGCTACGCGGGGCAATTCCCTCCCGGGGCACCACCTATTCTGGACGAGTTCTGAAGGTGTACCTAATATTGTATGTTTGTCTAAAGACCTAACACTAAATAGAAAAATGGGAATTCAAGCACATAAAAAAACTCTCCCTTTGTTGACCGGGAATCTAGACGGCCTCAATCACTCGAAGTTACCGATACAAAATTGGGAATTTGTAGAAGCACGGTCATCTATCCGCGCTGCGCTTCGGTTCTTATTAGGAAAGCAACGATCGGACGGATCATGGCGCGATTTTAACGTCTTATTTGGTGAATCTTCTTCTTGGGTCACTGCATGTGTTCTCATCTCGCTTAGCGACACTCCTTCGTATGTACCTCGGGCTGACTTAGCCGGCGTTAAGGCCAAAGCACTTCAATTTCTTCGTTCGAGCTGCAAACCAACAGGCGGTTGGGGCTATAATGAAAATCCGATTGTTCCAGATGATTGTGATTCTACTGCCCATGCGATTCTCGCGTTCCGAATGAATGATCAGATGGTACCAAATCGTAACATAAGACGACTTGAGGAATTTGAGATCGAACCCGGTCATTTTGTCACATTCCTTAATCGAAAGGAAGGCCATTCTTGGGGTTTAACACATTCCGAAGTTGGGGCTATTGCAACAATCGCATTAGGTGGGTCTTCACGAGTTAGGGGACTGGCTGAGAAACTTGAATATGATCTGGACAGATTTGGCTCCTGGCCCAGTTTTTGGTGGCGCAAACCACTATATTCGACATATGCATGTTCTTGGTTCCTTTCGCATTTTGGAATTTGTTGTAGGTCTTTATCAGATCGTAGCGAGCAGTTGGCAGATACGCTGAGCAGTAGATCACCCTTGGAAGCAGCATTCTCAGGGCTTGCGGCGTATCAACTTGGCCATCACCAATTCGTGAAGAAAGCCTTTCGATACCTTATACGCAATCAGAAATCGGACGGATCTTGGGAATCATCAAGGCTCTTGCGTAATACCGATTCAGATCAAACTTCGAATTGGCTAAACACCGGTAAGGTTCGAGGCAAGTTGTATCACGATCAAAATAAAGTTTTTACAACATCTACAATCACACGATTTCTTATGACTGTAATCACCGAAGTACAACCATGTGACTATTCGATGTCGGCCTTTGAAGCTCATAATGTTCTATAAACTTCTATAGTTCATTGATAGCCTGCAGCAATGAACTCATTCTGATCCCAGCAAGCTCGCTGCCGAATCCACTCGCAAAAAGCCCTGAGTTGCTCGCGTGTGCTGCCCGGCGAGAATTCAGCAAGCAGCCTCAAAGTCAACTCGAATTGTTTTTCAGCTCTCTGAAGCGCTGTTACCTGAACTTTCAATTCTCTCAATAATTGAGCAATCTGCCCTCCCGTCTTGGAGTCACACGTCTTTCCAATCGCGCCCAAAACTAGACTTCGCTCTGACGTGCTCGCTGAATCCAAAGCCACAGCGATCGGCAGGCTGAGATTTACCACATAGGAACTAGGCGCTTTTCGTCGCACCGAACTTTCCCCAGATTCATCGTATACATCATTATACATCTGATACGTCTTGCCAATTTCATTACCCAATGTCGCATAGCGAGTTACTGAATCACTATCGAAGCGCTGTAGACGAGCTGCGGCTATAAAGACAAAACGAAATAACGCGGATGTCTTCTGAAGTACCACTGACTCATAGAGTTCGACATATGATCCTCGAGGGGAAACATACCCAACGTCGGCAAGTTCTCCAGTTGACATGCGGCGTATGGCGTGTCCGAACTCTGCGGCTAGATCTAATTTGTGGCTCTTATCTACTTTGTGCAGCCGAAGTATCGACTCTCCCAACAAGAGGGGAATGAGCAAGTTCGTTGCTTTGTTACCGTGCTGTTGGTGAAAGGTCTGATGCCCACGTCGGATGACATCCTCGTCAATTAAATCATCGAGAATGATTGATCCACGATGACACAATTCGATCACGGTCGCCAATTCTCCTGCTATCAGGTCATTTGACACGGTGTTCTTCTCAAGAAGCAGCATAAAGGTAAGTGGGCGCAATCTCCTGCCGGGGAAAAGAGCATCTCGCAGCAGTCCACGAAGCACAGAATCGCTTGTCGCCATAACGAAGTGATTCAAATTCTCATCAACTAACGATTGCACCTGACGGCGCGTCGAACGAGATAGAAACGAATCTATAGTGAGCTGCGGTTGGGACATATTACAATACTACCCCTTTGTCGTTAGCTGGCACAAGGACAAACCCCATCTGCATGTGGCTTCAGTAACTTACTGTGCCACAACCGCTCAGACAAGTGTACAGAGCCTCTACGCTCCTTCCCAATTTTCCTTCCCCCAGAAACACCAGCTTCTTTATTTTTTTGCAGAAGCTCTTTGAACGTGAGTATGCCAGGATTATTCTGGTAGAAGGTTCAAACGTCGTGTATCAGGGCGCACCACCACAATAAAGCCTCTTGACGATATATCGTATATGATATATAGTAGTTGTTGCGTAGACTATTTTATGAATAAGAATAACTATCTCTACAAATTGCAAAAAAATAAGGAGTATAAGAAACTTCTTAAAGAAGAGAAGGATCTACTTGATATTGCTTTGCAGATTTCCCAAACACGAAGGAAGCGTAAAATTACTCAGGTGCAATTGGCAAAAAGAGCTGGCATGCCCCAAAGTCAAATTGCAAGAATTGAAAGTGGGAATCATAACGTGACTATCGGGACTCTAAATAGGGTTGCGGGTGCATTGAACTTACGAGTGGTTGTTGGAGAGTAGTACGCTGGCATTCATTCTGAAAGGTATACCTAAACTTCCTCTACTTACTTTGAGGAATTTTACGTATTCACAGATTGAACGCAAAAAAACAAAGGTATGTTATGATTTCCAAAAATCAGCTTTTTTAGTCAGCCTTGACAACGTTACCAATTTGGTATAAGTTCGTATTTGGACATACACAGACACTCACATTACAACCCAAGGAGGAAATTATGTGCGGTGGATATCCTTACCCGCACCCGGCAGGACACGTCATTGCGCAGCTGGTATCTGGGCAAGAAGTGAAAGTTGCCAAAGGCTTTGGCTTTCCGAAAAAGCAAGAAGATTCGACCTGCATTATTGCACGCGTCGTTGGCTACTCTGCGCTTTGCGCTGATGGCACGCTGCTAGGTTGCATGGATGGCGCAGGCGTCACACCCACAGACGTCATCCACCAAACTTTTGAACTGAGCGATGCAGCCAAACAGAAAATCGCCGAGGTTGACGCAGAAAAACAAACCTAAAAATGTTACGTTAACCGAGCGTCCTCTGCGCTCGGTTTTTCATTATTCTTGCTATACTACCAAAAGTTCGCTTTTCTTTGAGTTATGCCCATCAACACTGATCCTCACATTCACCAGAATGTGATGTGCGCAAATGTGTACATCCGAAAAGGTGATAAGTATCTACTGCTCAAGCGCTCACCCAAGAAGCGGTTTTTGCCAAATCTCATTAATCCCATTGGCGGAAAAATTGAGCCCAACGAAAACCCTTACCAAGCCGCACTCCGCGAAGTGCAAGAAGAGGCCGGGATTACGCTGAAGAACCTTCGGTTAGAGGCGGTGATTCTGGAAATTCAACCCTACAAGGATAAGCCGCACAACTGGCTGGTCTTCCATTTTTCTGCGGATTGGGACGCTGGTGAGCTGCAGCCCACAGAAGAAGGCGAGTTCATGTGGTTCACCGCCGCTGAGATTCCACAGCAACCTCTTTTCCCGTCCGTGCGGGAAATTATTCACCATATCCTGAACCCAAAGGATGGCACGGTTTTCGCCACGATATCCTATGATGAGAAAGGGAAGGTGGTGAACGTAGAAAAACAACTTTGCCTATGACGGACATAGAACTCCTCCACGTTATGGATGAACAAGGTAATGTGCTCCGCACAGTGACCCGTGAAGAGGCGGAGCGGGATAACCACCTGACCCCGAACGCTATCATGTTTATTTTTACGCCCAAAGGTGAAGTTTGGATCCAAAAGCGGGCGAAGACCAAGAAGCACTTCCCCGGGGTGTGGGATATTTCCGCGTGTGGCGGGATAGTCCACGATGAGAAACCAGAAGAGAGCGCACGGCGGGAAATGGAAGAGGAGATGGGCTTCACTTGCAAGCTGCATTTCGTAGAAGCATTTTTGAACGAATTCCCAGGGGAAGACGGCTCGCTACGGCGGCGGCTATCCCATCTCTTCATTGGCGTGAGTGACAAAATTCCGCAGGTGAACGAAGAAGTAGAAGAGTTTGCGGCAGTGTCTGTGACTGAACTGGTGAAAAGGATTCAAAGCCAGCCGGCAATGTACGTTCCCTCATTCCTGATGGAACTGGAGAAGGCGCGGGTAGCTGCCCAAGCTTTGGGTTTCCTACAGTAGCCACCTCGTCAGTTGCCCTGTGGTTGGTTAATGTTAGTATTGAATCATGCTAAGTCTTTTCCGCAACAATTCATTTCTTGGCATGCTACACTAAGATTTATGAAGAGCAAGCAAATCATCACCAACGTCGCAAACCTCGTCCGCAAAAAGTTTGAGGGTGAGGGTTCAGGCCATGACTGGTGGCACATTCTCCGGGTTTGGAACATGGCCAAACATCTGAACCAGGAAGAACGGGCTGATGCTTTTGTGGTGGAACTTTCGGCGCTCTTGCACGACATTGCAGATTGGAAATTCCACGACCGAGACGAATCGGTTGGGCCACGGGTAGCGCGGGAGATACTTACAAAGCAAGGGGTACAAGCCGCAACAATTGATCACGTGTGTGATATTGTGGCGAACATCTCCTACAAAGGCGCAGGTGTGCAAAATGGCATCAGTACTTTGGAAGGCAAAATTGTCCAGGATGCTGACCGTTTAGATGCCCTTGGCGCGATTGGCATTGGACGCACATTTGCATACGGCGGGCATGTGGGGCACGCCATGTACAATCCAGAAGAAAAACCTGTACTGCACCAAACCAAAGAAGCATACAGCAAAAGTACAGCCTCAACGGTCGGCCACTTCTACGAAAAACTCTTACTCCTCAAAGATCGGATGAATACGAAGACCGCGAAACAGTTGGCGAAAGACCGACACAAGTTCATGGAAACCTTCTTGGCGGAGTTTTATAAGGAGTGGGAGGGGGAGCTATAAAAAATCCTTCGCCAGTAGAGCGAAGGTTGTAGCATTCGGTGAAAAAAGAATTAGATCTGCAATGGTACCCCAAGCTTGTCAGCGATTTGCTTGATCCATTTTTCATGCCGGTCAACACGGTGTACTTGGACAACGAGCTCTTGGAAAAAAGTATCAGCCTTTTTGGCGTAGGCATCTACTGAACTAATAAGCGAAGACACCTTTTCATCAAGGCGTTTTTCGGTATCTGCCAAATCTTGCTTTGTAGCAAAAGCATTGCTGAGACCATCAATTAGTTGGGTGATTTCTTCCTTGTTTAACATAGCTTCCTTAGAGTACCGAAAAGCGGTTTTCTCGTCAAACCGGTTGATTATCCATCTTGTACGCTTTTCTTACGGGGTCCCCACGAATGTGGCGCGGAGTCCTGCCGCAGGACGAGCACGCGTTCGTGGGGCAAAGCGAGGCTTCGCGCGACGGGCGGAGCGGAGACGTAGCAACGTCTACGCGCAGCTCTGAGCGCGAAACGAGCTGGTGCGTCCAGAGGGAATCGAACCCCCAACCTTGGGCTTAAGAGGCCCCTGCTCTGCCAGTTGAGCTATGGACGCGTGCCAGACTATTGTACTTATTCTGCAGCGCAATGCAAGCCTTTCGGTTATCCAGTTGACCTATCAAACGTAAAAGAGTGAAATTGGACAACAAAATGAAAGGCCCTTTGAAAGGCGCCAACGTGCCACGTGCGAAGCATGGCGCTGCTGGCCTCATCATCGAGAAGAAAAAATGAAGTACCTTGGGCGACGTAGCAATGCGCCGCCTTCTTCATCTGCAAAAAAGCCGAGTTGTGTAAACTCGGCTGTAGTAACGGTCTGCTATTTTCCGTAGTACATATGGACTAAGGAGATAGCAAGGTACTCAGGAAAAGATCGGCACGAGCGAATTTGGAAACCAATACGAACTGTGCCATCCATCGTATTGAACCCTGCATTGTAACCATCGCCACATTGCGCAAGGAATGCGGAGCCCCATGCACAGGCACTTTTTTTAATGACCTTTTGCACATGATCAATTGCAGCATCCACAGACTGGAACGTTTTCCAAGGACCATAACCATTGAAGTAGGAATTTGGCCTCCCAGGTTCTGGCGCATGCCATCCACCAATGAAGAGCACGGGGTAGCTCGCGCTTTGGTCCTTGAACACTGGAGGCAAATGTAGGCTGAAGTCTGAACTCGTCCTGTCCAGCATTTTCACGGCCAATTCTTGCGTTGCATCCAGTACCGTTGGCATAGCTACAGTTAAGTACTGCTTGAGTAGTGCCGGTGAATCAACTTCAACCAGAAATTCTTGCACTTTGTGAATGGGCATTGGCGCCCTCCTTTCAAACTTTTTTCTACTATTTTGGATACTTCTTCTTATCATTCCACCGAAAGTTTGTCAAAGCATATAAGCATATAAAAAAGCCGAGTTGTGTAAACTCAGCTTTGAAAGTACATTGAACTCCTTACAGCCCGCGTATTGCATCTCTCCGAATGTCGAGACTAATTATAACTCCAGGGATGAGACTCTCAGCTCGTTGCCGCATCTGGTCCAAGAAAGGTTCAAGTGCGCAACGTTGGCAACTCAGACTCGCCGTCGTATCAACCCGTGGAATGGGTGTTTCCAGCAGCGTGTGAAATTTCTTCCTGGCACCCGCCTCAAGTGCATCTTGATTCTGATATATACGGTGGAGCTCAAGTAGTCGCGCAGTGTCCGGCATTACCCAGGCCCACATCGTGCTGCCGTCAACTGATACCCTATAGTACTCCGCCACCTTTTCACCATGCCAAGTGAAAAAGAAACCATCACCCATCCGATCCAACAATTCATTTTCTGGGACGCAGATAACCTCATCATGTGAAGCATGATTGATGAGCAGCGGCAGGCTAAAGCCGGCTTGCCAGATCAAAGTACCCACTACCAAGTGTGCCCAAGTCAATTTGTCAGACACCATCGGAAATAAACTAAATGCGAAACCGACCAATATTCCTAATACCAGAATGAAGCCCCGGTCAACCGTCATGCCGCCCCATACGCTTGTGCCTAACCATAGAAGCACCCAAATCCCACTGGTCAAAACGAAATTCGTTATGAGCCACTTTTTAAAACTCATACCTTCTCCTTGTTTTTATCATCGGCTTAATTTTACTCTTCTTCAATTTCCCCAAGCTCTTTTTTGAGCTGCGTGATTTTCTCTTCGTTACGTATTTCAGCACTCACGACTTTATTTACAGCAAGCAGCCAGGCCCCAAACCAGATCAAAACGAACGCAACAAGGAAGAAGACATTTTCAATAATGACTGCTACCTCAGGGTTGCTGTCTGCCCATATCCGAATAAACATTGGAACCGGAAACATCATCAGCGTGCAATACAATACTGAGATGACCCAAAAGACGAACTTCTGTTTCTCAATCTTTCTCTTAAGCCTCTGGATCTCTTGCCGTTTGTCCTCATCGGTCTCAAACATTTCTACCTCATTTCGAATTACTCTTTGTTTTCCAAATACCCACAGACACAAATAATGAGAATGAAAAACCCCTCAATAATCCACGACCAATACAAAACCAATGGATTCTCAGTAATTTTAATAACAATTTGCGCACGGTCTGGAAGAATGAACATAGCAACCTCTGCAATAGCAATAAAAACTAGTATGGCGCGTGGACCAGAGGAAACCCATATGATTCTTCTGACCCGCTGAGTAAGCGGTTTGTCATTCCTGAAAAGCAGCCGGAAATCATTGATAATGAATGCAATCAATGCAACCACTCCAAGATAATAGAATGTCGTTAACGTATATGCCTCATTTCTCAATTGTGAAAGTTCTTTGTTTAACCACCTATGATAGCGCAAATATACGTATATGTCAATTATTACGTTATATACTTAGTCAATAATTTAGCTAATATTAAACATATATTGGATATATATTTATGAATGACATAATTATTGACACATTTTGATATTTGATTTATACTGAAGTTATGGATATTCAAGAAGCACTGACCGAGCTCAACCTCAGCCCACGGGAGGCGGCAATATATACGGAATTACTGGGGATTGAGCATGCTTCCCCGGCTTTTTTGGCTCGGCGGACTGGCTTCAAACGCTCCACTATATACCTGGATTTAGAATCCCTGAGAAGGAAGAAACTGGTGGGTCTAGCTTTTGCCGGCAAACGGACTGTATACGCCGCAGAATCCCCCACCCATTTGCTTCAATCTATAAAGCAACAGGAAAAGACGGCCGTTGCCTTACTGCCCTATTTGCAAGCCAAAGCAAACCACCAGAAGGGTAAACCGCAGATTCGGTACTATGATGACCCTAAGGACATCAAAAGAGTCTGGGTAGAGGAAACGTTTAATGCAAAAGACAATGATTATGTCTCACACTACGTGGACACGCTGACAGAATTTGCAGATCTTGAGGAGAAGTACCAGGCAAAAATTAATGATGGAACAATTCAAAAAAATAGGGAGCTGCACCCTTACACGCCCGAAAGTATTTCTTTTTCACTAAAACACGCAAAGAAAAACCGGCCTATCCGAATAATGCCCGCGGGTATGCAGTTTGATGTAGATATTTCCGTCTGGGAAGACTCCGTGGCGCTGTACTCGCAGTCAGGCAAGTACATGCTGGTCATCCGAGATGCGGCAATCGCCCAGAGCTACCACACACTCATCGACATGGCATGGCAGGTGTCTTTGACGCCGCAGGAAGCGGAGAAACAATTGAGAGTGAAAAAATAAAACACCGCTCTGGGAAGCAGAGACGGTGTGTTTGCATAGAAAGGGCGAGGCGCTACGGGATGATGATGCTTTGCGGATCAAACGTCGGGGTTGGGTACCGCATTTTCAAATCCTCCAGCGTTTTAACGACAATCCGGGCGATAGCCAGGTTCCGGTACCACTTGTGATTTGCCGGAATGATATGCCACGGAGCAGCAGAGGTGCTCGTTGCCGAAATAGCGTCCTCGTACGCTTGTGTGTACTTCGGCCACAGTTCACGTTCCTTTAGGTCGTCCGGGTTAAACTTCCAGACTGCCGTTGGATCTTGCAACCGTTCCAACAGACGCTGCTTCTGCTCTTCCGGATCAATGTGGAGGAAAAATTTCAGAATGGTAACGCCACTAGCAGCCAGTATGGCTTCGAAGTTGTTAATAGCGGCGTACCGTCTGCGACATTCTTTTTTGGTAATCAGACCATGGACAGGCACCACGAGCACGTCTTCGTAGTGGCTACGATTGAAAATGACCAACTCGCCTTTGCCCGGCACTTTCTGGTGCACACGCCACAGGAAGTCATGGCTGCGTTCCACTGCAGTGGGTACTTTGAAATTGGAAACTTGCACTCCTTGGGGATTCACACCACTGAAGACATGGCGGATAACGCCGTCTTTACCGCTGGTGTCCATGCCCTGCAATACGATGAGAATCTTGTGCTTGTCTTCTGCATACAGGCAAGCTTGCAGGGCGCCAATTTGGGCTGTAAGTTTTGCCAGCTCCTTTTGACTCTTTTTCTTGCCACCATCGAAATCCGGTGTAGCATTCGGATCAAGCTTTTCCAGATTGACCTTGGTTTGCGGTTTCACTTTGAGACTCACGTTTTCTCCTTGGTTGTAAAGGTTGCATTCTACTTTTCTGTTCCAGCAACCCTAGCGGGTTTTGGGGTGGCTGTCAAGACCAATGCCATTCTCTTGACTGCCAATCAGGAGTGGACTAGGTTGAAATGAACACCAAACATTGGAGGTTATATGCACGTTGCTATTGTGTGCGGGTACGGATTGTACGATCCTGCAGTACGCACCCCAGAAGAAATGGAGGGTTTACAGGAATACCTGACGGCGGTCTTCCAAGATATTCAACGCCGACCGGAAATCACCACCATTGTGCTCTGCGGTGGATGTACCAACCCATTGCGACCACAGGTATCTGAAGCGAAGTCCGTCATGGAAAACTGGGTGCTGAAGCAAACCGTTTTCGACCCACGAGAGTACCGGTGGGCCTTGGAAGAGGCGAGTGCGAATGCAGCGCAAAGCCTAAGCTTCGCCGCGATGCTACTGCTGTACCACCTGCCACAAAAATGTACGGTATACTGTGACACTGTGCGAGAGTGGAAAACCCGGATTCTCGCAAAGCAAATTCTTGGCAACCTGGGCTACGCGTACGAAGTGGTTGGCTTCCCCCGCCGTGACATCCACCCGCGCAGTACCTGGGGTATGCAAATTGCCCAAGGCATTCGCTGCCTGGTCTCTCCAGAGTACGTGCGCAGCCTGCTGATGGCCGAACCCGCACATCCGCCTTCTCCTTAAGAGAAGGCGGTTTTCCTATGACAAAAAGCCGAGTCCTTATGACTCGGCTGTGGCAAACTTGTGGGCTTACGACGTTTCCTTCGGGAGTAGCTTCCAAGAAGGAAGCCACTGAGATAAAACGGTGAGCACAATTGCTTCCCGCTCAGCAAAGGTATTACTCTCGCTATACCAAGGAATGAGCTTGGTCAGCCAGAGAATGTCCACCGCGCCAGTAATAGCAAACTCTTCCGGGGTGTCTTGATCGTAGTAGGTCCAAGATTCACTCCGAGCACAGAGCTCCTGATTCTCAAAGATACTGTTGAGTGTACTGGCGACATCCTGTAATTGGCTGTCGGTCAGCTCGCTGAAAAACTGCCACCGCTTCGGATGCTGTTCAACTGCTTGAAGCACAGCTTCAACGATGTTCCCATCGCGGTCGCCATGTATCCCTTGAGGCAAATCAAAGATGAGAAATCTGAATCGCTCCTGAACTGGTGTAGTGTACAAATCCTCTGGCGGTACAGGGGGTTTGTACCCCGGCTGTAAGCAATTTTGGCGGGTGAACTTCAACCAGAAGAAGACAATTGAAAAGAAGATGATTTGCTGCTCACGAAGATTCGGTTTTCTCAAAGATCCACAATCCATGTTTCCCTCGCTTGGTTTGGATTTTCAATAACAAAAAGTAGCACAGTAAGCCGGCTCTGTCAAGCGTCTGTACGTTCTCTACTCCCCCTTCGCTGCCAAAAACTTCTCTGCGTCCAGCATAGCCATGATACCCCAGCCAGCCGCAACCCCAGCTTGGCGGTAGCGCGGGTCTTGCACATCACCAGCCGCAAAAACCCCAGGCACGGAAGTATTGGTGTAGTTCGATACCACCATGAACCCATGGCTATCCGTCTGCACCTGGCCTTGGAAAATGGTGGTCGCTGGCACGTGACCAATTGCCAAGAATAACCCTTGGCAGGTAAAGTCTGATTCCTCTCCGGTTTTTGTATCTTTGAGCTTAAGCCCGGTAACGACATTTTCACCCAGCACATCGGTGATGCCCTTGTTCCAGAGTACGGTGATTTTTGCATTGTTCAGCACACGCTGCTGCATAATCTTACTGGCATTGAAGGTGTCTTTGCGGTGGACGATGGTCACCTTGCTGGCAAACTTGGTGAGGAAGTTTGCTTCTTCCATGGCTGAGTCACCGCCGCCCACAATTGCCACTTCCTTGCCCTTGAAGAAAAATCCATCGCAGGTGGCACAGGCCGAGACACCCCGACCGCGGAGCCGCTGCTCATTGGGCAGGTTCAACCAACGGGCACTAGCGCCCGTGGCAATAATGACGGATTCGGCCTGGTGCTCTTGGTCACCCACCCAAACTTTGAACGGTTGGTTTGTGAAATCCACCTTGGTTGCATCGCCGTCCACAAAAGTTGTGCCAAAGCTCTCGGCCTGCTTCCGCATGACTTGCATAAGCTCTGGACCTTGGATGCTGGGTACACCGGGGTAATTTTCCACTTCCGTGGTGTCCATTAGCTGGCCACCAGGCTTGCTGCCAGAAATGACCACGGGTTTGAGATCAGCGCGGGATGCGTAAATGGCGGCGGAAAGACCTGCTGGGCCGGAACCGATGATGAGAAGTTTATGGGGATTCATAAAGATAACGTTGCTTGGGGTTTGATAGTAAAACGACGAAGATCATTTTCAACAAAAACCCGTTGGATATCGGTACTCGCGATCATCGTCGGAACAGGCTTCGTTGATTCTGCCGCATCTATTGCTGGAATTGAAAAGCCGATGTACTCAATAAGTTTCTTTCCACGATTTCGAACCCAGTCAATGGCAGGGACAAGATCTGTGTCTGAGCTCACGACAATTGCAACGTCATACCTATTATCAACCGCTCCTACAATAAGATCAGTTGCAAGCTTCACGTCTATACCTTTCTCTCGACTTCGCGTAAATTCAATTTTTTCTACACCTAGTTTCAAAAGACGCTTATAGTCCTTTACACGCGTATCAATAGTGAGCCGTTCTGTACGTATCCGAAGTTTGCTTGTCTGAATTTGCCACCCTGTCTTTTGAAGTACTGTAAAAAGCTGCGTTTGCCTGGACATCGCTTCTATAGTTTTTGGATTTTTTACGTCTTCACGAACAGTGCCAATGTAGTAGCGCTTCCCTAATGAAGTAATCACGCGCTCACCTGCAAGAAATATGGAAAATTTTTCAAAGTCAAAATCACGCTCTTTCAGTCCAAGCGGCTTTAACGCGCGATGGTAGAAATTTCCAGCGTCAATAAAAATTTGTACTCGTTGCATAAATGAAGGTATAGAAACCCTGCACACTGCCCCCGGAGGGGCAGGCGCAGGGGACGTAACACTTGAAGCCTAGCGGATTGTGGGACATCTGTCAATACCACGCTTTAGCAGAGAATTCCACAAAATTTTTTATGAAAAGACATGCATCCTTCAGCTATATTTCATGAGTTCGATTTTTGATCTTCTTCATATTTTCAAATCTTTGCGCATCGGGCATTCCGTTCTTTTTGCATATTTTTTCATGTTCTAGACGTTCTTCATTAGTGATGTATGATTTTTCACAAAATGTGCACTGGTAGTATGTGGGCATAAAAAATTTTAGGGAATCAGCGTTTCCATAATAGCATATTCAACTACCTGATACTGTTTAGGGTTACCACCCCTTCCCCTCCTTAAAAAGGAGGGGACAGAAAATGCACCGAGGCTGGTTCCGTGTTACAGCGGGATTGCCGCGTCACTCGAGGACTCGTTCCTCGCAATGACAGATTGATACAATACTGCAAGATCTCTAATGCTCTATACCTTTATACCTCTACACCTTCCCCTACTCCTCCTCCCAACTCAAAATATCGTACTGGCCAGTGGTGGGGAAAGAGGGTGGCGGGGCAAAGGTGAGGTTGGAGTCAAAGATTAAGTCACGGGTGCAGTACCCGGAATTGTTCCAGCTGCTGCCGCAGTTGAAGAGATTGAAACCGGTCCAGGCAAAACCGTACCGCTGGTTGGTGGCAATGGAGCCAAAGGCAGTGAGCTGGGTGCGGCCACGGTACTCCTGGCAAGTGGAGGTCCCAGCCGGATTCGCGCTGATGATACAGGTGCCTGGGTTGACGCAGTTTGCCGTGGTTGCACAGGCGCGGTTCACGTTGTTGGAACAGTACCCCCGAAGCGGACTGAATAAGCACACTCGATTACTTCCAGATGGACAATTACTGTTGACCGTACATACCTGGTTGACGCTGTTCTGACAGTAGCCAACCGTAGGCGAAAGTTGGAAATTCGCATTGTTCGTGGAACTGGTGAAGCCCGCTCCATAGTATGGGCGGCCCACCCGGCCATTCTGGGCAATGAGCGCCGCGTCAATGCGAAGGTCATTTTCGCTAAAGAATCCAGCGAGAATGTTGTTCTGCGCTATGAGGCCAATCGCATCTGTGCCATCGTACGGGGCAGTGTACGTTAGGTCATTGGTTACAAAAATATTTGCATTACCAGATGCCAAAGGCTCACGTGCGGCTACAAGCGTCACCCGAGAATTGTTGACAGAACCGTCCACCCACACATCGTCCTCAATGAAGATAATCCCATTCGTTGGTAAGTCAACCCCCAATGATGAACCGCTATTGTACGTAAAGGTAGACTGATCTGTATCACGAGAACCAATGGAGTGACTTGACTGCGTGCAGGAAAAACCATTGGTAATGCAAGTACCAGCGCCTTGCGATGAGCAATTGAGGTTCGTGGTACAAGTGAGATTCCCATTGCCGGAGCAGTAGTTACAGTTGCTGGTTTGCGTGCACGAGCGGTTGAAGTTGTTAGAGCAGTACCCATAGTCCCGCCAGTTACCGCCAGAATTGTACTGGCAGCGAAGCTGGGTGTTGACCACGCGCATATCCACTTTGCCGTCCGTACGGAAGGTCACATGGTAGCCTTGCCCGCCGGAAGGCAGGAGGTGAATCCCGTTGGCCAACGCAAGAGTTTTCATGTTCTGCAGATCGACGGTGATGGCATTGAAGTCCACGCGTGGCACAGGAAATTGCCGCCCAGCCTCAAAGACATCTGGCCGAGCGGGTACTGGGTTTGGCGGAGCTTCCAGAGCGCGGAACGTGTCATTGATGGTTGAGCCAGCGCCAGTGTCCGTATCATGCGTGTGCACGGCATATTCATCATTCCCGCTATGATCCGGGTCGTCATAGGTGGAACGGTACGACGTCACCAGATTGTGCGCCAGACCGTCAAACCGAATACCACCATTGCTATGGATAGGACCAAAGACTTCCGTACCCACACCAAAGCGCATATCCGCATTTGCCACCACGGCCCACTGCGTAAAGGAGGGAATGCCCTGGCGGATAGTCACCGTGCGCTTGCTCCCAGGCTTGTTTGTGAGTTGACCCACAGATTGAATGGTCACCACGGTGGAACCTGATGGCGGTGGCGTAATGCTGAGGCTGAAAGTGCCAATCACATTCCCGCTCACATCTTCGTAGTTATGGACGTACGGACCAGCCGCACCAGTGCCGTCTTCAAAATCATCGGGTACGTGCGCCAGGTGCCAGCGGTAGTATTCCACTCCAGCTTCCGCAATCTGGAGCGCGCGCTCCCGATCCACCCGCTGATTGGTTGCGTTGTTCTGGGTAATGATGAACTGCAAAGCAAGCATGCCCAGAGTAACCAGCAGCCCGGTGATAACAAGGATGCTGACGAGCATGGAACCGTGAGGGGAAGCCATACGCCGTAAGCCGTAAGCTATATGCTTATGCATTCTCTTTTTCGTATATTCGTATCTTTTTTCGTAATTCGTACGCATGTTCGTAATTCGTATTTATAAATTATCCTTCAAGTTACGGAACGCAATGTTGGTTTCTAATGTCAACGTGGTCGGTGGCAAGTTTGGGTCGGTATCAATTTGGAGATTCACGTGCACCAACCGAACGTTCTGCGTGGTGACCGGCTGCGTCAGCGCCGCCTCAGAGCCAGTAAAGCTTGCATCGTAGTAGGTGAAAACAGCTTGCGCAGCATTGCGCACGTTGCTCGCCATCACCCGCACAGCTTCGCTCCCTGCTGGGTAGGTTGCCGGCGTGCCGGTGGGCTGAATGATCCCTTCACGCAATTCCGTGCCCTGCAAGAAGAAGCGTACTTGCTCACGGTCAGTATCACTGTCCACGTTCGTGTAGAAAACCAAAGATTGCGCTGCTGCGGCGTTGATGGGGTAACTGCCGTTACTCGACGTCTGCGCTTCTCGGATCAGCTTGGTCATCCGCGCCAGCGCTTCCCGAGCGGTTTCCTGCGCTTCCACCTGTGCACGATTTTGGTTCCAGGAGCGCAAGCCGCTGACCGTCAGGACGCCCAACAGCGTCCCTACCATAGCAGTGATGCCAGCAGTGATGAGCAGTTCCATGAGGGTGAAGCCTTTTGGTGAGGTACGGCGCATAGGTTAGCTTGGGCTGAGGGAGAACGTCTCTTGCTCGTTGCCATCCACATCCACATCCTGGGTAAACGGGTTGTAACCGGTTTTAGAAATTGTTACCGTGTACGTCCCAACGCTTAGCGCATCGAAGAACGATTGGCCAGGCGGCGTGCAGCCAGAAGTGTACCCAACGGCCACATCGGAAACCCCTGGAGAAAACTGGGGGTCTGCGGTTTGCAAGAAGAGCCGATACCGTATGTAGCGCTTGGTCTGCTGCGCGGCGGCCACGGGGGTGCCACTAATGGTGTAGTACGTCCCGGCAGTACCATCTGGCCCAGCGTAGTTCCAGGTGGCGTTATCATCATTCGTGGCCAGTTGGAAACGCACACTGTCTGCACCAGTGCCCACCGGCTGGCTTTCGGGGTTCCAACTAAGGGTGACGAAGGTGCTGGGTGTCCCTGTATCAAAGCTGGAGGAGGTGAGTGTGCCCGAGCCAGCGTACGCATCCACAACTACCTGTATACTCAGGCTATCCACGGTTGGCGTTATGCTCCCATTGCCCGTTGCCAGAGATACCCGGAACCGGAAGTCATTGCCCGTGGTGACAAAGGTATGCTCCACGCCTGGGGTCACATCCTCAAAGTTAATGCCATTCGCCGTCAGGGCATACTGGATGGTTTCCCCATTCGCATTGTCTGAGGCCGTGAGCGTTGCGCGGACAACTTTCCCCGCCGGAATGCTCAGGGTAGAGCTCTGCGCCTGGGCTGATGCATCGTAGACTCCCGCGGTCTGCGGCAGACGCAATTCGCCCGCGCCTGTGTCCCACACCGCCGTGGTACTGGCGCCGTCCCGGTTGCTGGTGGTGCTAAAGGTTTCGCTGAGGTTTTGGGATGAACTGGATTGCGTCAGCGTCACTTGCCCACCGGTTGTCGTGGGGTCAATATTAGCATCGGCAGATTCGAACATCGTGGCATCGGTAAAGTCCGCTTGGCCAGCACCGCCAATCCAGGTGGTCTGCGCCCACGCGCCTTGGCCCGTGGTCTTGGTTTCATCGTACACGCCGCCCTGCACGCGAATGGTGGCACCGCTAATGGCCAAACCGGTATTGGCATCTTTCAGGTTCGCCAGCAGCGTTTGCGGATTATAGGTGCTGGACATAATCAAATCCAAAGCAGCGTTGGTGCCGGGAAGGACATTCAGACTCGCTGGCGGAATGAGCCCAATGAGATTTCGGCTGGTACCGCCAAGCGTGAGCTGGTAGTTGTCCCACTCCAGGTTCGCAATGTTCCGTGCGCCTGCGCCATCAGTCGTGAAATTTTGGTCAAACTCCAAAATTGGTGTGGGTGGTGGATTGCCAATGAGCTTTTGGCCACGGAGGTTGAAGCTAATATTTCCCAAGGGCTGGCAGAGATCATCCTTCGTGGTAATTGCCAGACTAGCTACTTGGTCAATGGCAAAGCTACTGGTAGAAATGGCGTTGGCCAAAATGGAAACATTGGGCTTGATGGGATTTGGGTTGGCGCCGGAAATGGCAATGGTCGCGTCCGTGGTATACCCAGCTTTGCTCACCGTCACCACGTAGTCGTCAGCGTCTGGTGGGTAGCCAATGAATTGGTAGTTGCCGCTGCCATCAGTTTGGCGAGTGAGATCAATGGCTGGAACCAAGGTGCTATTTGCCAAGCGGACATCTGCATCTGCCACAGGTAAACCCGACGCATCAAAGACGCTCACGAGTAAGGAGCCGGTATTCGCCGGGGCTTCCACGCCCTGGGGCGCAATGGAAGAGGTGAGCTTCACGCTCGCCGTGGCGTTGGGCCAGGTGATTTGCACCTCAGCTTTTTTGTAGTCTGTGGGCGTGGTGTCAGCCGGGATCACCCCATCAAAGGGATCATCCACCCAGTCCACGCGGGTGGTGACGGTGAAGGCAATGTTGGACCGAGTGATGGTCTGGGTTTGGGGAATATTTCCAGATGGCACCCCGCTCTGCGTACCCACGGCATTGAAACTCAGATTCCGAATCGTCTCTAGCTGCTCATTCGCTAAGGCAGTGGCCAGCACGCGCATTTTGGAACGGCTCAACCGATCTGTGCTGGTAACGAACACCCCAATGACAAAAGTGAAGATCATGGCCAGAATCGCCGTGCCCACCAAGGCTTCAATTAATCCCACACCACTTTTCAGACCCTTTTGCTTTTGCATGGGGATAGTATAGCGCAATTTGCTGGTTTTCTGGGATAACAAAAAAGCCGACCTTGGTAGGGGCGGCTTTCTGGAATGTGCAAAATTAATTCTTACGACCTTGGTAGAGCTTTGTGACCGTGATGGATGCATCGGGTCGCTGTTCGCTATACTCGTGTAGAGCGTCCGTGTGGTCGAGCAGCTGCTCGGCACGGTGTGCATCAGCAATGGCCGCGACTACGTCTGCAAATTGCAGAGCAATGGGCCCGTTACCTTTCTCAATGCGCGTTGCGGCAATGCGTTTTGCCTCCTCGACAATCGCATCATCGATGAGCGCACCACTATTGAGATCGGAGAGTCCAAATTGTACTTCTTCAACACCTTCTGGCGTCGTCACGCTCAACTGGTACAGGGGGTACCGGTCAGAGTAAAGTTCTCCCGTAGCTTGCTCGGCAAGCGCTTGAGGGCTCACACCATCGAGCGTCACGCCGTTGAAGTAATAAGTGAACATTGCGACGGTTGCGGTCTGGTCGGGACGACCCACGATGATCTTTTTGCTAATTCGGCCTGGCCGAATGAGCGCGGGATCAAGTGTACGATGACGATTCGTAGCGCCGATGATGAACCCTGGTGTTTGGTCAATTTCGATGAGCATCGTGTTGACCAAGGTGTCCGTGGCGTCAGAGCTGATGCCTGAGCCACGAATTTTTCCCACCGCGTCAATTTCGTCGATGAAGAAGATTGGTTGAATACCAGTCTTCCGGAAGAATGCAAGTCCCTGCGCAAAAATGTGGCGAATGAGCGCCTCGCCCTGGCCAACTAAGGAGGCCAGCAACTCAGGAGCCTTGATGAAGAAGAAGCCTTGTTCGAGGCCGACTTTACCGTGCAGCTTGAGCATGGCTTTTGCCGCAGCTTTTGCTACACGTGTCTTGCCGCAGCCTGGAGGGCCAATCAGCAATACACCTTTCAGTCCCTTCATTTTCAAGGCTTGGATAATGTCGGCACGTTTACCGGGAAGTTCGATCGCTTGGCGTAGTGCGGCTTTTGCCACGTCTTGGCCAATGACGTCATCCCAGTCTACATTTGGCACTTCTGTGAAGTGAAACCCGAGGTCAGTGTTCCCAAGGTTTCGGAGGATGAGTTTACCGGTGCTGTCGAGAACGACCCGGTTCCCAATTTCTACATTTGAGACCGCGGGTATTGCGGTTACTATTCGTTTGGTCATGCTGTCAACAGTGACCACAAACTCGTGCGTACCGGCGATACTATCTACCGTTGCAAGGTCGCCTGCACCGTCTGCCCATTTCGCCACGCTCGAGAAGTGTTTCCTGCCATCCAGGCGAACCGTATCGCCGGGAATAACCGTGACATTCTCAGGAATGGTAATTTCGATAAAGGCACCACCCAGCGCTACGACCGCTGTTTTTGATGACAGCGGAGCGCGAGTGATAGCTTCGGCGGGTACTGGCTCTGTTCCGTCGTGGAGTTGGTACTCACTGTGTTCGCCATTCGCAAACACAACGAAGCACTGACCATCCGTCTCTTCCTGAAGCGCGTAACCAATCATACCAATGCATGTAGCATTGGCACTTGCAACGACGCGCACGCGGAAAAATTCAGACGCATCTGTTGGCATACTTGGCTGAGTAGGATCGCTCACCCAAAGAACGTGTGCTAGGTCTTTTGGCTCCGCACTGCTTTGTTCCAGTTTGCCCACAATTTCATAAAGAAACGCAGTTGCGCGTCCTTCAGTGGCAACCTCCTGTTGCAGCTGCTCTTGCCTTTCGACTCGGTGGTTCTGCGGATCAGCCTTGTCGAATTCTTCTTTCGAAGTATCCAACGTAGACAAATCGCCCAACTTTTTTTGAAGGGCTTCCCATTTTTTGCGGATAGAATCCACCATGTGTTTTCCTCTCTTTCTTGTATATACAACTATTCAATTTTCAAAGTTCAACAAAAGAGCATAGCAGTTTTCTTGAAAAATGTCAAGCCTTTACTAAGAAAAAACGAACAAAAAGAAAAGCCGAGTATTTCTACTCGGCCTTCGAAAAGTGCATGTGGATTTTACAGCTCTTTAAACTGCCTTTTGATGTCTCGTACAAAAGTCAGAAAGTGTTGTTCTTCGGTGATCGAAGGTCTCCAGGCCAAACCCTCTTCAACGAGATTATATTTGTACTTGATGTACGAACCAGAGGTGGGTGAGCCATCAGGATTGTTATCCCGGCCCATCAACCACAAGGTATCGGCCACAGTACAGCCTGCAGTCACGTCGTGGGTGACGACAAAGACTGTGTTTTTCTCGTTCTCGTTCGCAACTTCCATAATCGTCCTCGTGACGTTGTCAACTGCGATGGGATCGAGACCGGAAAATGGTTCGTCCATTAGCAGCAGGTGCTCAGAACACATAAGCTGCTGACAGATTGCAATGCGCTGGCGTTGCCCTCCGGAGAGGAGTACCGGCCACTGGTCTGCTTTATCGGCCATGCCGAAGCGGTCCAGGTAGTGCATTGCTTTTTCCCGTGCCCCAACTTTAGTCAAGCCAGCTTGACGGCCAGCAATGACTAAATTTTGTAGCACTGTACGGTGCTCGAGCAACGGGTAAAATTGTGATACCACACCGACCATGCCAGGGCGTACGACTGTTCCTTCTGGACCAATAAGTACTTGACCGGTGGTGGGTTTTTGTAAGCCAGCGATGATGCGGAAAAGTTGGGTCTTCCCACGACCCGACGGTCCAAGGAGACAAACAATTTGCCCCTGGGTCATATTCGGCCGAATGATGTCGCTGACTGTTTCTGAGATGCCGTCCAGAATGAGGTGCTCTGCACTAGCAATGGAACCATCAGGATTCTTCTTGATTTTTCCATACGCCATGGAAATGCCTTCAATCCGAAGCAGGGTCTCACCAGTGGTATAACTGAAGTCTGTTATCATGCACGCCTCCCAATCTTTATGAATGCGTAGGCGCACTTACGACGAATAACAACTCCACCGCAGAGATCAATAACAACCCCAACGATGAAGATGGCGAGCGCCATGGCAAAGATATCCTCAATGCGTAGGTACTTGTCACTGTTCAGTATCATCACGCCGATACCACCCTGGGATCGCGATAGACCTTCAACGGCAGTGAGAATTGCCCATCCATAGCCAGCAAACTGCAGCAAGACGCCTAGCGTCTCATGCAAGGTGCCGAGGATAACAATTTCCCACAACGTCCGCCACCGACCCATGCGCATCGTGTACCCGTACTCAATACGATCGTCGGTCACCCCACGGACAATCGCAACGATTGCCATGAGATAGAACCAAGTGACTGCAAAGAGCATGAGTGACATCTTCAATCTAAACCCGGTACCGATGTACAGGGAAAAGAGAAAGACTAACCCAGTGAAGCCCAAGAAACGTAACTTCGTACAGAAGATTACGATCGGGCGGATGGCTGGGATCGTGGACAAGTACCCTAGGCCGAATGCAATGCATGAACTTGCGCCCAGGGCGTAGAAGTTCAGCTTCAAACTCGTTAGGATTTCCCCAAACAACCCGCGCGTGGTCCAAAGTGTGCCGAACGCACTGAGCGTATCGCCAAATTTTGGTATGAACGGGAGCTTGACGAATGTCCACAGGATCAGTAGCAAAGCAACTAATCCCCAGCTGTACCGACGCATCGCTTGTGTTGACACAATCTCAAGAGGGGTTAAGAATCGCACCACCTCACGGAGAATTTTTTTCAACATGTTTTCCTTTCTGTGTACTGCCCAACCTAGGAGAGGTCGGGCAGTCACAAGGTGCAAAGCGTTAGCGGCCAGTGATGACATCCACGCGACGATTCAGCTGACGACCTTCCGGCGTGTCATTGTCCGCCTTCGGTTTCGCTTCACCGTAACCCACAATATTCATGCGAGATATCGGGAAATTGTAGGGATAGTGACTGAATAACCAATCGCGGCATGCTTTGGCACGCGCCTCTGATAACAGTTGATTCTTGTACTCATCACCAACGTTATCAGTGTTGCCTTCGAACATCATTTTGAGATCGAAGTCACTGCTGTGCTCGGAAGCAAGTTGTTCAAGCGCAGCTTCGCCCTGAGACGTCAGTTGCGCACTGCCGAACTCAAAGGTGATGCTGCCCCATGACTTTTTACCAACGGCCTGCGTAATTTCCGCACCCGCTTGGTACTTTGCCATGGTCGGCGAAGCCTGCGTATTTGTTTCGTTCTTCACCTGCAGGATGTAACTCAAATTGACGACCTGCTCGTAAGGCGGGTAGGTCGGAATAAACTCTGGGTAGAGTTTGGCGTACAATCTGCCAAAGTAGTTGTACGTGTCCTTGAAGACGTCACGACTATTCGGTGCCATACCGAAATAGCCAACGACATCCTGGAGGGTACAGACTCTAGAGCCACCAAGACTGAGTACATACGAACGTCCTTCAACTTCAACCGTACGAGGTTCGCCGTCGAAGTACTTGTACCAATATGTACCGTCATTCTGCTTGTAAACCTCAGCACTGATTACCGCACCGCGCATACGAGCTTGGTCGTTGCTGCGGATGGCTTTAGCGCCTTCGTCTGCTGACTTGATAATGCCCTTAATAATTTCAGGATGGCGCTGGTTGAACGCCTTGATTCCAACGACCAGGCATGGCATCTGCCCGGCGTAATCCTTGGTAGAGGCAACGGTTATGACGCCACCTCTCTGATCAACGACTAACTGGTCACCGGGAAGCCAAGTAGCAACACCTTCGGCCGTGATGGTCTGGTTCTTCCCGGTCCGCTTGCCGTGATTGACGACAGGACGTTCCTCGGTCACGCCTGAGATGAACAGCTGTGCCGCATGGGAACAGCTATTGGCAGGGTAGAAGTTGATGGCATTCGGATCATAGGTTGTTGGATCCGGATTGACGTCAATATCATTATCGGCGGCCCACTTCAGTATGATATTCTGGTCACCATCACGTAAGACGCAAATGGTGAGACTACCCCGAGCCGAATCTGGAAATTGCTTCCAAATCGGTCTGCCAAGCCACTTGTCTTCTTCGTAGCTAAATCCCCACATGTCAAAGGCCTCGACAATGTACTCCGGCCCCAACTCACTGATAATCAGCGGATTGATGGCCTGAGCGAAGCTGGCGTAGTTGTCACCCATGAAGGCGGCAAAAGTAACACCTTGGCCACTGAAGTCATTGCCCTGAGCGCAGGCTTTGGCATGTGCCATGAGTCCCTGCTGCATGTGAGAGTATTCGTCGTCCCATTGAAAAGTCAGATTCACGCCATTCTTGGCCATCATGCTGCCTTCGGTAGTAGTGACACCGCCGTTTGCAAACATCGCGCCAAGCTGGGCGTTCCAGGCGGCAACCATCATGGTTGTCGCTTCGTTGCTCTGTACCGGTGTGGTACTCGGCATGGTCACATTCACCGTTCCCGCCAACTTGTCGCCGACGGTCACCTTTTGAATGTTGGTCTTCTCAAGTTTCTGGGATTCGGTTGTCGTCAGGCCGGGGGCAATAAAGTCCAGCCAACCGTACTGAATGGAACCATAAATAAGAATGGCGCCAACGACGACAATAATGGCCACCCACGTGGCCCAACCAATTTTCTGAAACATATGTTTACTCCAAAATTCGTGTTTATGATTCGTGCGGCCAAAGGTGACCGCGTTGATTTATCGCTTACTGCTGGTTCCGATTCCGCAACCCGAAGCGCGAAGGTTGAATGACCGGCTTCCGCTGTTCGGCAGCGTGCTCGGTAATTTTCGTCGGGTCGCCAGTCGCGGCCGCGTCGAAGTTCCCTTTCGCTTTAGTTGCCATCTGTTCGGCATTTGAGCGCAGAGCTAAGATGCGTTTCCTCATCTTTTCTCCCGCTATTGCCATGGAGAGATCCTTCGCAGTAGTGAACCTCTTCGTCAGGTCGAGAGCGGTATCGATCTCGCCTGCCATGCGACTGATGTCCTCGCGGACGATATCAGCCGCCATATTGAAGTCGCGAAGTTCCTTCCCACCAAGGAGTACACGTTGAGCTGCACGAGCGGATCTTTCACCACTCTGCATTCCGCGGTACTCAATTGACTTGATCCGGACTGTTTGGCGAATGTACTTCGCATTGTAGTCCAGGGTCTGGTGGAGGGATTTCAGTGCTTCGAGAAGTTCAAACAGGACATCCCGTGAACTCTGAAGGCGCTTAATAGATTCCTCGCTATCGTCGACGAACTTTGAGGCCAGGTTGTAGGCACCAAGTTCCTCATCATTTAGTTTCGTCAGGTCATTACCGCACTGACTCATTAGGAAGTCCGCATGCTCTTGATTGCTTGCTACCTCCTCTTTGAGTTGTTCGATAATCGTGTCCTGCTCTCGAATCGCAGCTTTTAGGCCTTTGATGCCCTCGGCGCTCTCCTCGAGCTTTCCGTCCAAGTACTCCTGCGCAAATCCTTCCATGAGTTCAAGAGGACCCATGCGAATAATTGCCTTGGAGATCTTTTTAGAGTAGATCGTAAACAAATTTCCACTATTCTTGATGAGAATGAGTAAGAAAATTGCCAAGATGATGAGGATTCCACCCATGACCGCAACGGCGATGCCGTAGGCCAGGGAAGTCAGAAGACCTTGGAGAATTGCGATCAATGTCGGCAAGATGAGCTTCAGGACTAGACCTGCAACTCCGATACCGACAATCGTTCCGATGACTCCCCACATTTTCTCTTTCTTCAAGAGGAAGAGTTTATTGGGAGCTTCGGTCATAATATCAGCCATTAGCACTTCCTTCAGTGTGTCCACCCTCCAGGAGATCCAAGAGTATGGCGATGCCAAACCAGTTGTTGCTGGGGGCACCCTGTTTCACGGCTTCACATGCGCTGGTGAATGCCTGGCGATCGAGCTCCAATTGGGTATCGACCGAACTGACGGCATTTGACTCGGCTTGCAACTTTTGGGTTGTGTCGTCGAGTTTTGTTTGTAAGTCTCGGAGATCCTGTTCAAGATCACTCTTGAGTCTCTCCAATTCCTGCTTCTTCTTCGCATGCTCAGCCTTTTGATTAATCGCGTCCTGCTGGGTATCCTCAGCGAATATTTTCTGGACCTCAGACATGGCCGTGAGTTGATCTCGCAGCGTCTTGATGACAATTTCCTTCGTCAGTCCCGTAGTGGGTCCGACTGTGGCTAAGGCCATATCAATGCGCTGCTCCAGCGGTACGGAAGCCATCGTCGTAGCCATAGTGAGTGCCAACTGAATAAGTTGATCAAATCCCTGTGGGCTCTTGACGCGACTGCCAATATTTTCCAGAATTTTCTGGAAGTAGTACTGGTCGAAGTCGGCTGGGGCTTTCGTCCCCTGTGACCTGCGTGCCGTTGTTACGCTACGCGGGACAACGCCAGAAGTCTGGTTTGACTGCCGCGGTACGTACGTTGGCCTGGCGCCAGGCGGAAGTTGCGTTTTCTGCGGATCTGACGATTTGTCATCGTCATCACCTTTATAAAACGCGCCTCCAATTTTTTTCCAATCAACCATTTACGTTTCCTTCACAAATCTCCGACATGTCATTACTGTATGTCGGTAAATGGAACTTCCCTCACAATCCCACATTACTGCAGGCAGAGGACTTCTTTCGACTTTTCGCGAACTTGCGCTCGAAGAAAGTCTACTTCTGTTTGACTACGTTAAACCGGATCAATCCAAGCTTTGTACGCACGATGCTTCACTTCATCTTTGCGTTTCCGCTTTGATTTTAACCGAGCTTGCTTCGACGGACGATGCTTTCGAACATCATCAAGTCGAACGTAGTCACCTTCATTGGGCCATTCACCTTTCCATGTTACTTTCCGCACCTTCGTGGGATCAGTTTCAATGGAAAAAGATATTTCGCCCAAATCTTTACGCTCGTCGCATCTTGCGAATGCATGAGCGCCGTTATGACCTACTGGAGCCACACGGGTTACATAGGCCAAAATTGACGTGTCTCCAGGCGCACGTCCTACCTTGTGATTACTCACATTGTTTCTCCTTTCCTTGTGTTTGTTCGCGGTTTACGTCTGTAACCTCCTTTCACTTTCTTTCTCATTCATGTCAACGTCCATACCACCCACTTTTTGCGCAGTAGTTGCCGCGCGTTTGGACAGATTTTCGCAGTGTGGATAGCGTCCCAACCTAGCGCATGTTCGTCAATTTGTCAATACCTAAGCCATTTTCACCAGTAAAAAGCCCGCAACGTGATGTTGCGGGCTACTGTAATTCGGTGCGTTACGACGCGACCTTTGGAACTGCTACTACCCAGCAGTTCGGTGCCCAGTCGCTCTCGTCCCAGTCGATCCAGAGCTTCCGGATCAGCTTTTTGACGTAGAACATAGTGACGTATCGGCAGCCGCAGGCATGGTTCCAGGTCTGTCCGATCTGAAGAATGATCGCATTGTTGTCGATTGCAAGTTGGGTAGCAACCACAGCCAGCAGGTCATCATTTTGCCCAGGCTGCAGACCTTCTTCGTCGAGCTTCTCCCGCATTTCGTCGCTGCTCAGGATTTCGTTGAAACAGACGAGGGTGATCTCCCTCTCGACCTTGCCGCTCGTTTGCTGGCGGGGGAAGTTTGGTTCAGTGATGTCGACAAAGACTTCATCGCAGTTGCAGCCGCTCACCATCACGTCGAAAGAAGCATCGTAGTCGATTGGCACGCGGAGCGTCATTTTTGAAAGTGGCATGTTGTACCTCCAAGTACGTTATTGGTTTTTCTACCCTAGGCGTTTTGCCACGCATTAGGTTTGAAAACTTCGCAATCTATATATGAGTTAGCATTCATAGCAGAAAAAGTCAAGAAGGGTGTGATTTCCCCATGAAAAAAAGCCCGCAACGTGATGTTGCGGGACTTTGTGTTTTGACCGTAAAGATCAGTCAGCACTGTACAGTGGAATCGTTGCCTGAAACCGAATGTTCCAGCCGACATCACCAATGTATGTGCCGAGTTCGAACACCCCCATGCCTAGACGAGCGCCACCTTGGGCAGTTGTGCGTCCAGACTGTTCAATAACTTCAATGTGCGGGCCAACCCAGGCTCTCGTACGAGACACCTCAAAGTTGTAATCGACACCAGCCCAGCCGTAGAAATCAGTGAAGTCCTTGTGGAGAATGACATCGGCCTCGATGTTCCCAAACCATGGTCCGTGCGGAAAATCAAGATTGATCCCAAGCATACCGGCGTCTTTTTCGACCCAGTTTGAGACCAAGCCGCCGTAGAAACTGGTATTCTTATACGTCGGACCAAGGTAAACAAAGGTCTGGGTAAAAGCACTTTGGGGCATGAAAAAAGCCGCAGCTTTGCCGAATAGGTGCCAGTTCACTTCTTGCCTGCTCCACTGCAACGGCGGGTTATACGTAACTTTCAGCACGAACTGATGTCCGGCGTAGTCACCAGCGTCAGCCTGCGCGGGATGCGGAAGTCCAAAAAAAGCAATAGCGATGAGTAGGGAGAAGAGCAAACTCTTCATTTTTTCCTCCTGTTTGGAAAAGGTTACGTGACGCGCACAATGCGCATTTTTTGATTTTCATAAAACCCTATCCATATTCTGCGGTTTTGTCAAGTCCAACAGAGTCAATTCCCTTGACAAAACATTCCCTTCCTGTTACATTTTTCTGCTAAAAATACTCACAGAAATTGTTTCATTACCAACTACATATGTACACACAAAACCTTGAAGGAGGTTCAGAATGATGGTTTTTGCAACGATCGGGATATTTGGCTTTGCCATACTCCTGCTGAGTTTGCTTTTCGGGCATGATCACGACCATGATTTCAGCGATCATGACCATGACGGAGCACACGATGGAGATAAAGGCCCATCAATTTTTTCAGTGAAAATGTTGGCCATCGTCATGGTAGGCTTTGGTATTGCTGGATTTGGGATAAGCGCAGGAACCGATTGGTCAATGCTCGCTGCATCCCTGTGTGGAATCGGCGGTGCTGTGGTCATGGGTTTTCTTGGCTACACTGTCATAAAGACAATCTGGAGCCAGCAAGCGTCATCGACCATTACCAAATCCGACATCATTGGTGCGGTTGGCCGATTAATTGACGCGATTGGGAAAGACAGTGTTGGCCAGGTGGCTTGCAATGTCCGGGGTCGCGAAGACACCTATATGGCGAAGACGGAGGATGGCCATGCAATTCCACTTGGCGCCACCGTAAAAATTATCGACAAAGTTGGACAGTACGTTATTGTTGTTGAATCGTAACCCAAAATCACCTAACCCAAGGAGGATTCGTGACTGAATTTTTCACCAATTTCATGTGGCCGATTTTAGCCCTCATCACCCTGTTGGCCTTAATCATTTTGGTACGCATCATGACCAGCTTCTACGTGAAGGTGCCGCCGCACAAGGCTGCGTTCTTCTACGGCGCGAAGTCGGGCCAGAAGAAAGGCGCCGAAGTGCATACGCCCGCAACTGGAGCAGCAACTGTTCGCGTGCTCCCAGCCGGAACCGTGGTGGTCACTGGTGGTGGTCGGTTGCGCAAGCCGATTATCGAAGCAGTGGAATTTCTGGATTTATCGGAAATCACGCTGCAAGTGCAAACGAAGAACATGGCGAACAAGGACGGCGTACTGATCACCGTTGAAGCCTTGGCGAATATCCGTTTTAAAGACGACGCGGATTCGCTGTTGATAGCTGGTGGCCGGTTCCTGGGCAAAACAGCACAGGACATCCGCCAGACTGCACAGGAGACGCTGGAATCGAACTTGCGTGGTGTGATTGGCCGTCTCACGGTCGAAGAACTCATCAACGACCGGGAGAAGTTCCGTACCGAAGTACTCAAGGAAGCCGGTGAAGACTTGGCGCGCTTGGGCATTCAGATTGACGTGTTCAACCCGCAGTCAATTACCGACACGCAAGGGTATATCGAGGCGCTTGGCAAGAAGCGAACCGCGGAAGTGCAGCGCGACGCTTCGATTGGCGAGGCTGAAGCAAAGGCAGAAGCCAAGAAACGGTCCACGACTGCGGCGCAACAGGCTGAAGTCGTAAACCAGAATAACGAGAAACTCCAAGCTGAGGCAACGAAGAATACGAACGTTGCGAAGCAGCAATACAATGCGGAAGTTGCGAAGGAAACAGCAACTGCCGGACAGGCTGGACCACTTGCAACGGCCCAAGCGAAGCAAAGCGTCGTCATTGCTGAAGTCAAGGTGGAAGAAGAGCAAGCACGCGCCATGATCGCCGTGGAAGAGCAGAACATCAAACGCGAAGAGAAGAAGCAGGAAGCTGACGTGGTTGTGCCAGCCAAAGCCAAGGCCGATGCACAAGTCAAAGAAGCGGCCGGCTACCAGCTTGCCCAAGAAGCCAGAGCTTCAGGTGACAATAAGGCGATCATCCTTCGCGCCGATGCCGAGTCGCACAAGCGGAAGGTTGAGGGCGAGGGCATGGGATTTGCGATCGAGGCTGAAGGTTTGGCCAAGGCAAAGGTGACCAAGGAAACAGGCCTTGCTGAGGCCGAGGTTATTCGGCAGAAGCTCCTGGCCGAAGCCGAAGGATTAGCGAAAAAAGCTGAGGCGTATAAACAATTCAGCCAAGCGGCAATACTTCTTGAAGTCGTGCGTGAACTGCCGCCGGTGGTAACGTCGTTTGCGTCTGTCTTTGGAGCAATTGCTGCGCCGATGGGCAACATCGACAAGGTCATTGTCTACGACGGTGGCGGGAGTGGTGACGGCCAGGGTAGCTCACTAACTCGCATGGCAATGATGGGGCCAAAAATGATCAGCCAACTCCTCGACAGTGCCCAGGCGATGGGTTTTGACATTGAAGGGCTCCTCAACCTTGCGAAAATCAAGGTTGCAAGTGCCCAGGATGCTGCCACAATCACTGATAAGAAGGAGTAAGTTCCACAATGAATGGACGCAACATTGCAGAACAATCCAAAAGCGGGAGAGCGAGCCAAGCTGAAGAAAAAGCAGCGAGGGTCGTTGCTCCACGACGAGGTGAACCGACGCCCATCGTGGCATCAGAACCACAGGAGGTACAAGCCACGGAATACCGGCACAACAAACCGGTATATCGTCTTGACAATACGCCGTCTGAAACGCTCGTAATCCACTGCAGCTCACCTCGGTTTCAGAAAGCTTTCCGGCTATTTGTTACTGAGGAGCTGGGTATTGAGCACTACACGCCAATCATGATTGGTGGCGGCGCTCATGCCTTTGGGATGTCAATGTTCTTACCGAAGAATTTGAAGTTCCTTTGGGAGCAAATCAAATTCTTCGTGAAGGAACAAAAGGTCAAGCAAATCATCATCATCAACCACCGCGATTGTCAGTGGTATGAGAAGATGAAAGGCTACCATCCGACAGTCGATCTCCCGTTGAAAGGACGGGTTGACCTTCGAACCGCAACCAAGTCAATTTTGACTGATTTCGCGGGGGTGCACATTCGATCATTCTACGCCGATGTGCATGGCGACGAAATTGTGTTCGAAGAAGTAGTGTAAATTCGTACATTCGTACTTTGCAGGAGCAGCCACTTGGCCGCTCCTGTTTTTTATTAGTCGTTTCTGGCCGTGCTATACTTCCGCCAACCCCGCAAACTAACCAAAAAAAGGTATGCGAACAGTCTCCAAACGTCTGTGGTCCAAAGTTAGCACCACGCTAGCCATCACCACCTTGCTTTTTGCTACCCCAGGGTTGTCCGCTCTTCCGGCTTTGGCCATTACCAATGTGGTGACGGGCACGGTGACCACGACCACCGGCACAGCCATTGCGGGTGTGGTGATGGAACTGCACACCCCAGACGGCATTTTTAGTGTGCAGACCACCACTGCCGCAGATGGCACGTATAGCTTTTCGAATGACTTAACCAACGGCACCAGCTACGTGGTGGAAGCGCGGACACCCACTGGCTACAACCGTTTTGGGGAAGGCTCAATTAACTTTTCCTACGTCACCGCCGCCACACACCCCAATGTCAACTTCCAGTTTATCCAAACTAGCAAGACCATTAGTGGCACAGTGCGGAACACCGCCGGCGCACTCATTACCGACGCGGACATTACCATTGACCCCTACAACATTTCCGGCGCCAGCCGAGTCTCAACCCGAACTGATGGCAGCGGGAACTACACGGCCACAGTGGTGGGCGGCACCTGGTTTGTCCAACCGGAGATCAACCTGTCCGAGTACACGCCCCGGTGGATTTCTGAGATTCCCCCACAGCGCGTGGATTTTGCCGCTGACGCCACCACCCAATCCACAACCCTGAATTTCACCGTGACCCCCGCCACCGGCAAGGTGAGCGTCTGCTTGCTCAACAGCGATGGGAGCAAACTCACCACCAGCAACTTCGTGGCAGATATTGACTTCCGCCGTTCAGACGGCGTGGGCACCCGACGCAAGGTGCAGCAGGCTGACTCCTGCCTGAGTGTCTACCTCACCCCAGGGATCTACGGCATTTCCGCTTTCCACAATGACCTGAATGGAAAATCATTTGACCCTGCAGCCACAACCTTTGTGATGACTGAAGGTGGGATTGTGGATTTGGGCACAGTAACCGCGCAGATAAACAGCGGGCACTTGAAAGGCAAGGTGACCAATACCACAGGCGCAGCCATTGGCAATGTTGCTCTACTCGCTGTTCGTGAAGGTGGAAACGAACGGGTGAATGCGAACAGCGACCCTGCCGGCAACTTTGACTTGACCGTGGGTGGCGGCACCTGGACCATTGGTTTGAATGCGCCCACCGGCAAGTCCCAGTACTCCCAAGTCACCCCAGCCACGGCAACGATCACCAACGGGCAGACAGTGACAGGTCTGAACATCCAGATGAAAACCATTGACCGGAATGTGAGCGGCAACGTGCTGAATAGCGCGGGAACAAAAGTGACGGACTTCGTAGGCAGCGCCTACGTCCGGACCACCAACAACAAAGTTCGTATTGCTGCCCCAGTGGTGGACGGCGCCTTCAGCATTGACTTCTCCTCTTCCGAAGTAACCGGCAGCAAGGTTGTGGTGGGCGTCATGGCTGCACCCGGCGCAGACTACGCGGGTGGTGCGGAAAAGCAGGTAACCATTGTTGGCGCCGGCGCAACCCAAAACCTCACCCTCAAAGCCTACGACGCAACCATGACCGGCAGCCTCCGGGTTGGTGGCGCAGTGCTGACCAGTGCTGGGTCTGACATCCAAGTTGTTGCCCTGGATGCTGATGGCAACTTCACCAGCACCACGGTTGCCGCTGATGGTTCGTACACCCTGCCCCTAGCAGCCGGTACGTGGCTGTACGATTACGATATTGAAAACCCTGAGCTGACTGCTGGGCTGCTGAACAAACCCGCCGGACAAAACAGCATTACGGTGAAGGCTGGTCAGGCTGTCACGAAAAACATTACGGTCTTCAAAGGGAACAATACCGTTACCGGTACAGTAACCGATGCCGCAGGCGGCGTGGTGAAGCGTGCCGTGGTTACCTTGGACAATCGGAATGCACTAGAAGCAACCGGCACCACGGATCCAAATAATCTCATAACGGTGACTGCAGAAACGAATGACAGCGGTGTGTATACCGCCAAGGTGCCAGATGGAACCTACCTCATTACCGTTGGCGAAACCCCCGCCGTGGCTGAGACGCAGCTACCACCTGATGCGAAGACGGTAAAAATTTCCGGCAGCACCACTGCAACTGCCAACCTGGTCTTCGAAAAGACTGACGCCACCTTGCAAGGTACAGTGAAATTCAACAACAAGGCGGAGAAGGGCGGAACCGTGACTGCGTACTCTAATGATGGTTCTCAGGTAACAGGCACGGTCAGCCCCACGGGGACGTACAGCCTGAGTGTCACCAAAGGTGAACGTTGGAATGTGGTGGTGACTGACCTCTCTGGGAATACCCTGACGTCCAGTGAGCCAGTGGGTGTTACGCCAAAAGCCGGAGCGAACACCGTCAACCTAACCTTGAAGAGTACAGGTATTGCCGTGCCTGGTCCGGTAACGAAGTCTGGGAATGCAGATGACAGCATAAGCATTGGTTTGGCAGATGGTACGACCGTGACCGTCCCGCCTTTCGCCTTGGGAACCAGCGGTACAGTTTCCCTCACCGTCACGCCAACCGTTGATATTGATCCCACCACTTTGGATCGGCCAGCCTCCCTGGCCTACGAAGTGAAAGCCCTTGATAGCACTGGGCGCGAGAAGAAGGATTTGGATCAACCTGCCACCATCACCCTGCCGTACTCCGATGCAGCAGTTGTGAACAGCGGGCTGCGCGAAAAAGGTTTGGCCACGAAGTTCTGGGATCCGAACACCGAAACGTGGTCCACCGATGGTGCAACTGGTTTGGTTGATGTGAAAGATAATACCGCCACCTTAACTACAACGCACCTCACCAAGTTTTCCGTCACCGGAACCTCTCGCGTCAAACCCACGGTGAGCAAATTTAGCGTAAAGAGCAAGAACAGCAGCACCATGGTGCTCACTGTTGCGGGCACGAACTTCAAAGGCAAGGTTGGGCTAAAAGTTGGAACCATCGCTGCCTCCAAAGTCCAGGTGGTGAATGCAACAACGCTGCTGGCCACTGTCCCGCTGAAAAATTTGAAAAACACCACATACGATGTGACGGTGACGAATGGCGATGGCCGCCAAACCATCAAGCGCATGACCTACAGTAAGGGTCGGGTGCTGGGTGCCAGCATAGTGAAGCTCATTCCTCGGTAAGGAATCGAGAAGAAGCAGAAAACCCGAGTGACAACGCTCGGGTTTTTTGTTGGGTACCCCAGGTCCCCCTGTCATTCGACGGGGCAGGCTTGACCTGGCTGCTGCCAGTATGACATTTGACAAGTACCAACCCTCTGCTAAGCTTCTGTGAAACCAAAGAACTCTAGAAAAGGAGCGGATATGCCGGTAATGACAGCGCATAAGATACCTAAAACCACGAATACAGTTGAAAAACCGTACCTGCAAACGGTAAAGAAAATGAGCGAGGACGTGCTCAGTTACGAGGAACTTGGCCGACTACAGAAAGTGCGCCTACGGAAATATGCAAAACACACCAGCTTGCAGTACCTGCTGGTTGGCGTTGACTGTACGGTTGAAGTGAAGATGAAAATTTCACCCAGCGCCCAGGTGAAAAACCACACGATTGTGGAAACTGAAGCGGTTGTGTACCGCTAGTAATCGCACGAAAGTAGCCCCCAGGAATAACCTTGGGGGCTTTTTACATTGTATTGACAACCCACACGGGTGCGTTAAGATGCAGCCAAAATACATTGGATACAGAACTTTCCCAAGGAGTTACAATGATCGAGATCTTCTCTGAGCTTTCTAGAAAAGCAATTGAATTTTCACGCGACGAAGCAGTCCGCCTTCGGCATGATTACATTGGTACTGAGCACATGCTCTTGGGACTTATTCGGGGTGGACCCAACCGCGTAACAAAAATTCTGGAGGATGCAAGCATCCAACTGGATGAGCTCATTCTTGAAATTGAGGATGTTACACAACCAAGCAACACTTCCTCGCTAATCATGGGGCAGCTCCCACTGACTGCACGGACAAAAAAGTGTCTGGAGCTAGCTCTGCAAGAAGCGCGGACACTGCAATCCAAAGAAATCGAACCTGAGCACATCCTCCTCGCGTTGCTGAAAGAGGAAGAAGGGGTTGCCGCACAAGTACTTTCCCTGTTCGACTTTGACTACAAGACTGCCTACGAAGGTCTCACAGGCACGCCAAAAATTGCAGCAGAAGGGACGAGTTTCCCAATTTCCCCGGCTGTACGTGACATTCTGGAGCATGCAAAGGCTGAAGCTGTAAAACTTCGCAAATCATATCTTGGTGTGAGCCTTCTTTTCCTGGGTCTCCTTAAACTCGAATCTGACCCGGCGACTCTATGGTTGGCGAACTCAGGCGTGGACTTCAATAAGGTAAAAGCCGAACTTGAAGATCAGCTCTTGCCGGATGAAAACACCAAAATACACGTTAACCTCCGTACGCTGAGCCTGCACGTGGGGCAACCCATAGTGGCTCCACGAAGAATGCCCATAAATACTGCATACCAGCGCACACTGTTACTTGCTTTAAAGGAAGCTCAGACGCAAGGGCTCCAGGAAATAACCCCGATGTGCATACTCTTGGCAATCCTCCGAGTGCCGGACAACCTACCGACAGAGGTTCTCACTCGGCACAACATAAAATACGAAATGCTAAAGTCCATGCACCCAACTGTGTAATGAAGGTCGTTTTTTACCGCCACTTCCAATAGGAGCTGGCGGTTTTTTATACCAAAAGCCACCGGTTTTCCGGTGGCTGTAAAATCGTACTCGTGAAACTTACTCCGTTACCTCACTCTGCGCTTCTTTGAAGAAGATGCGCGTTGCCGCTAGCTTTTTCGTGTTGGAGGTGTAGGTTCCTAATACTTTCACCTTGTCCCCAACAGAAACGTCGGCAAAGGTTCGGAGACCGTTCTCATCCACGTATTTTGTGCTGGCAGTGGTGGTAACGGTTACATCGCCAAACTTCTTGCTGCTCACGCGCAGAACAAAAGTTTGCGCTGTAGCATCCACGGATTTCACCGTACCCGTGAAGTCCCCAAACTTAATGGTGAGGGTGTTGTTGCGGATCACGTTCGCATTGAGGGTGTTGGCCGTTGCTGTCCGTGTCCCCCGCACTTCCAACTTGTCGCCCACCAGAAATTCTTCAATCGTGGCCTTCCCCATGTAGCGTCGGAAAAGCTTGGTGGCGCTGGTAACGTTCACGGTCCAGGTCTCGGTGGTAGTTTCAGTGCTGTCAGATGTGCTGGCGCGCACCGAACTGCTGTGAACTTTCACCTTCCGTTCAAGGGTCAACGTCGCTTGTAGGCCGCCGTTGGTGAGAGTGATGCTGGCAATGGTACCCGAGATGGTTTTCATGTCCACCACCACGCGGTCTGCGTCAATGCGGTTGCTGGACTGGCGCCAGAGCCCAATGACTTTTGCACGTTCGCCATTCTTCAAACCAGCACAGGTTCCCACTTCCCCACCCCGGGTAATTTTTGTGGTGCTGGAGAGGTAGACAGTCTGCTGCACTCGCTTATCAGGCAAAAAGGTGAACGTGTTGTTTACACAGTCCGTGGTGACAATGGTACCTTTAAACGTGCCACCAACGCGTTGCATAGTCCAATTTTTAACGCGTGTGGCGTTAATGGAATTTGCGGCGTCGTTCAAGGCAGTGCCGCGCACTTCTACCCGATCACCAATGAGAAACTCCCCCAGATCGGACGTGCCGTTGTACCGACGGAGAATTTTCGCTGTGGTTGGCACTTCCACCGTATAGGTGGTGGCTCCCACGAGCAGGCTGAGCGTGGACGGCAACGCAGTACCGCTGATGGCGGTAAGCGTCCCGGTAACGGTAATACTCCCAGCGGCTGGCTCACTGGCCGCTTGGGCTGGCGTGAATCCGCCAAAGACGGTCGCCAAAGCAATGGCGCCTGTCCCGATAATTGCTGCGACTTTTCGCATAGGCTTATGGGGTTAGGGGCGAGGTGGGAAGTAGTATAGCACACCCCTAAAACCCAAGGTTTTTAGCCAATTTCGTCCCGCTTCTCCCGCAAGAAAGAGAACCACTCTTCAACGACTTCCACGAAGATTTTGAAGGGCGCTTCAATGATGAAATCCAGAATGAAGCTGAAGAGGTTGAATTTGGGAATTTTCTTGGAAAACCACCGGCCCACCCGGAGAATGGGGAGGGAGAAGAAATCCAAGAGGAGCATGAAGAGATTTTCTCGTCGGTCCAGGATAACCAAATCCCGCACCACCAGCCGGACGCGCATGCCAAAGAAGCTGATGACCGAGAGGAAGAAGAGGAAAATGAGAATGCTAATCCAGGTGAATTGCAAAGACAGGAGCAGCCAAGCAATGCCGCCGAAGCTCAAGACGAACGTGGCCAGGTAGGCAAGCGTGAACACGAAATTTGTTACCGAACGACGGCGACGCGGCCGGTGCTTTTTCCCAAACACTTGGCGTGGTGAACTTGGATTCAAAATTTCACGCACGGCAAGGACCACCCGTTCGGTATTCTCTTTCCCCGGGACCACGGCACTGAGCCCAATGAATGCCATGAGCACCGGATGGAAGGTGGCGTTGATGTAGAGCGGGAGCAACGCATGGTTCCGGAAGAAGAGCAGTTCAATGGGCAATTCCACCAAGAGCGCCAAGAACATTTTGGTAATGAAGATGTACACAATGCTCCGGACCGTGGTTCGGCGCAAGCGGGTCCGCACCAATTTCACCCGGTCGCCCATAGCCTTCCGCACGGTCTCATCCATCAAATCGGGATTCATGACCAGCGTGCGCTCTTGGCCAGCGTTCGTCCGCAGCACGTCTGCCAGCGTAATGAAGGAGATGGCGTACCGACGGCAAATGCTCAACATCCGTTCGGACAGCGGATGATTGATGCGTCGTTCAATCCCTTCCACCAAGCTAGCAAAGTGGGTTCGGACTTCCTCAGTGATTTTATGGTCTGGATTCCGCCAAGTCGGATACGCCCAGGTGAACAAATGGTACCGCAGGGTTGCTTCGTCAGACTTCAGCAACGCGCGGTGCATGGCCAGGTAGACCAGCACATCCTGCTCTTGACCTGTCGGAACCTCATCCGGAAGCACAATGTTATTCCGCAATGTTCCGTACATCACTTCTACCAATGCATCTTCCCGCGTGGTTGGTGACAAGCGCTCTTCCACATCTGCAGATGCCACGCTCAGAATCCAACCAATGTGCTTCCGGTCTTCCGGGCTGGTCCGGTGCAGCTGCAGGTGGTCAAGGAGCGACAAGTACCGGTCAATGTAGTTCTGGACAATAGGTATGAGCGACTCCGGCAGTTTATCATTGGGTAAGTAGCGCGCGCGGATGAGCTCATGCACCAGGAGCTTCGCATCAATGAGCTTTCGGTTCTCCACCAAGTACCGCCGACGGAGAATCCGCTCAATGGCATTCCGGCGGAGCAAATGCTCTTCCCGGAAATCAATAGAGTTCCGCACTTTTTCGTACACGTAGGCCAGTTTGCTGATGACCTCATTGAGCTTAATCCGTGGCACGCCCGGCAAGGCCTCCAGGTTGGGTAGAGGTTTTTCGTACGAAGTAATGAGTTTTTCTACACTCTGTGGGTAAGAAGCCATAGGGAAACAAAAAAGGCGACTACCTATACTTTACAGGCTGCCAGACTGAATGGGAAGCGGGTGATACGCTGCTCAGGCGGTTTTAAGACCCAATTCCAATTTCTGAATGCGGATTTCAGCATCCCGGAGATGTTACCGCATGACGGTGCATTCCTGATTGAGGTCTGTCTAAATTTTGACAAACCGGTCGACTGACGTTGTGAACGTCTCAAATTTTTGTTCCATAACCAGGAGCTTTCTTTCCTGCGCGACAAGAGTTTCTTTCACAATGAGCAGGTCTTTACCGAGTGTACCCACGGTTACTTGTACAGCCTGAAAGTTCTCACTCATTTCATCAAAACCACGTTTCGCGGAGCCTAAAATATACTCCGCGTGTGCTTCTAAACGTTTGTCTAATTCTTCGAGGGTGAGGGCACTCATGGGCAATCTGTACTGTACTAAGCGGGTTCATTTTTTGTCAATTTAATGTGTCTAGCAGCACAGCTTATGAAAAGTACTTTGATTGCTACACGGGGGTCTCCAGGAACGAACTCTACGACCACCTATACGCCCTACCTACAATTGACAAAAAGGAGATACTTTGCTACGTTAGCCTGAAAATGAAAAGTCCTTCACATTCATCTTCCACACACGCAGAGGAGGAAATCATGCGTAAAGTAATGTTGATGTCTACCCTTTTACTACTCTTCATCCTTGCGATTCCTGTGCAAGTATCGGCTGGCCTGAGGATTGTGGCAAAGGCCTCAGTTGACAGCCAAACTGTTCAGGGAGTATCGACTGCCGTTGCGAACGGCGTGAACAAGAAAAAAATGCTGCTTTGGAAGCAATACCAGGCTCCTTACTCCGGCTACCAAGCGGTTATCACAATGGATGGGAAACGGTATACCATCTACATCTCAAATCGCTCGGGATTACCGGATTCAACCAACCTGGACCTAATCTCAATTTGGGTTCGGCCGGAGGGTACGACCGGGCAAAAAGTACTCACGACCTGGACGGACTACAATTTCGATGGATCGGTTGATTGGGCGCTTGGTCCGCTCGATTGGGGGACATTTGGTTCATCCGAACCACTCGATTTCAGATCAGACACCTCCCTTGTGGTTCTGAATAACAAAGGACCATTTCAATTGCTGCACAACGATACGATCATAAAACTTGCAATGTTTTTCCAAAAGAAGTGAAATTACGATCGTCCCGATTGTACCTAAACACAGAGTCTATTCCTACCAAGGAGTAGACTCTTTTAAAAACTATTATTTCGATTGGTGCACGGGGGTGGCCAATGCCCGCCCGACACGCTCCCGCCTGCGATGACGGGATGTCGGGTAGGTTGCTTGCGCAGCGGGAAAGAACACTTTTTACCTCGCACATTCAGCCATACGCGCACTTGACATGCGTCATTAGGTGTTGTAAGGTGTGCGGTTATTAAGAACCTTGAAAAATCGTTAGCATTTGTCTGCTATCAAGAATAGGAATGGCTCAGCCCAGCACCTTTGCGCTAACTACCATAGAGAAAATTACACCTTGTTATCACCATAAACCCAGATCATCCACGATGTGGAGGAACGGAGTGTTTGTATGCGAGGCTATGTGCGCATCGCAGTAGTCGTCATGGTGGCTCTGACCATCGTCTTTTTATCATCCTTGCCGGCGGCAGCAACTCATTTGACCGAGGCGCAACTCATGGCAGAACCACTCGATACCGGGATGGTTATCCAGTTCGACCAGGTGGAAATGGTTCGATTTGAACCACGCATCTGGTCAGACAGAAGCATTGGTGTCGTTTTTCTCTACACCGATTCAACCACCGAGGACGGAAAGAAAGTTCGCAATGTTTATCGGTATGATATCGATGACACATCGACGGTGTGGGTGATATTTAATATGGATGACAACGAGGTGGGTGATAATACTGCCTCTGTTGGTCTCCATGACGTGAACCGCCCCAATGAGGCTTTCGGACGGAGATCCTCCCCCGAAAAGAGGCTCGTACCAACCCTCTACATTAATTTAACAGATGTAGAAAGGGCAATAAGTCTCTTTCAGAAGTTGCCGGGAGTATTTTTACTTAATTTTAGCGACTAGTTTCAAGAGGCCGTGGAAACACGACCGAAAGCCCTTTGGAATATTTCCCCTGGGCTTTTTTTACACCAAAAAACTCTACCTTTTTTTGGCAGCCGTCCTCGCCCTTCGAGTCCCACATACTTTACTCCAATGACGCACCTAATGCCTGAAAAAGAGTTTTTGATTGGTGCACGGGGGTGGCCAATGGGACTCGAACCCACAACCACTGGTACCACAAACCAGTGCTCTACCATTGAGCTATGGCCACCCCCCTATATCAATCACATGACAAAGGACTTCTCTCAGTGTACCCAGAGGTAGCAGTGTACGCAACGGCTGAGATCGTGTCAACAAAAAAAACCAAGTGCGGTTCTACACTTGGAGCGTCTGTATGAAAATTACTTCGCCTTCCGCCGGAAAATGGTGGTGGTGACGGTCAGGCCGACCACTAAAATAATGCAGCTCCACACCACTGTCCACCCCACGTGGTTGCCCACTGGAGTACCCACTAGCAGAGCGCGGATGGCTTCAATGAGGTGGGTGAGTGGCTGGTTCTCAGCGAAGACGCGCAGCCACGAGGGCATAGTACTCACGGGCACGAACGCGCTGCTCACGAAGGTGAGCGGGAAAATAAGGATGAAGCCAAACTGCTGGACGAACTGGATGGATTTGCCAACCAACGCCACCAGGACGAAGAGCCACGAGAGGGAGTACGAAAAGAACAGCAACAGGGCGATGGCCAGCACCCACTCACTGGGGCTTGCTTCGGGCCGGAAGCCAACAGCCAAACCTGCGCCAACCATCACTGCGGTTGCCAGCAGGTTGCGGAATAAGTCGGCCGTCACGTGTCCCGTGAGCACTGCGCTCTTCACCATGGGCAAAGACCGAAACCGATCCATAATGCCTTTTTCCAAATCAATGGCCACGCTGTAACTAGACATGGTTGAGCCGAACGCTGCCGTCTGCACGAAGATGCCAGCCATGAGGAAGTTGACGTAGCTCACGCCACCCGTATCAATGGCTCCACCAAAGACGTAGCGGAACAGCACCACGAACATAATTGGCTGGATGGTGAGACCCAGCAGCTGCTCCGGGTCTTGCCGGATTTGCAGCAAGCTCCGCTTGACCATGACCCAGCTATCAATGAAGAACCAGGTGAGGCCTGAGTGTTTTTGCTGCGGGATTTTGCTCGCAATAGTTGTAGACATTATGGTTTCTCCTCGGTTTTTATCTCGGCTTCGTGACCAGTGAGCTTCAAGAACACGTCGTCCAACGTGGGCCGGTGGGTAGCAATGCTCTTCACGTTAATGTGCGCTTCATCAAACTGGTCAAGAATGGATCGCAGTTGGTGCACACCGTGCTCAACCGGGAATTTCATCGTCCGTGTTGCCGCATTGTGCTGGACCGCCTGCGTGCCAAGCTCAGCCACGGCTTTGGTAAAGTCCGCGTCGTTCTCCATTTCCACTGCCAGCTGCTCGCGGCCCACTTTGTCTTTGAGCTCATCGGCCGTGCCCATAGCAATCACCACGCCGTTGTCAATAACAGCAATCGTATCTGCCAGCCGGTCTGCTTCTTCTAAGTACTGCGTCGTCAGGAGAATGGTGGTCCCCTCCTTCACGAGTTCCTCAATAATCGTCCACATGGTGTTGCGGCTGTGCGGGTCCAGGCCAGTCGTGGGCTCGTCCAGGAAAATGATCGGCGGCGTCACAATCAAACTAGCAGCCAAGTCCAGACGGCGACGCATCCCACCAGAGTACTTCTTCACCGCCCTGCCCGCGGCATCTAGCAGTTCAAACCGCTGCAGCAGTTCCTGGGCGCGGCGCTTCGCATCGGCGGCGCTAATGTGATAGAGCCGGCCAATAATTTCCAAATTTTCCCGGCCGGTGAGCTTCTCATCCACAGCCGCAAACTGGCCCGTAAGGCCAATGATCCCCCGAACCTCCTGCGCCTGCGATTTCACGTCAAAACCGCCAACGGTTGCAGTGCCGCCATCAAGCTGTAGGAGAGTTGAAAGGATACGCACAATGGTTGTCTTCCCAGCGCCATTTGGCCCCAGTAGAGCAAAAACCGTGCCCGCGGGTACTTCCAGGTTAATCCCCTTCAGGACATGGTTTTCCCCAAAGGATTTATGGACGTTGGTGGCGGATATGGCGACAGACATAAGAGTACAAATACAATATCATACTAAAGCGGTATGAGTATAGTGTGGAAAAAAACGGGCCTGCTGGTGCAGACCCGTGTGTAGGTTAAGCGGAAAGCCACCTACTATTCGTCATCTTGCCAGGGATGAGCACTGTAAATCGAGATAAGCCAATTCCACCAGAACATCGTCAGTTACTCCTTTCTCGTCTTGAAATTGTGAGGGACTATTCCTGTACCCAAAAAGTGTACAGGGGCGGTTAAGGTACTACTTGTTGTCCTCTATTCTAGGGATAAATTCCTGCATATGCAAGTTCCAGACTGCAATTGATTCTTTTGACCTTCTGTGCAACCTTTGGTACAGTGGTCAACCATAATACAAAAGGGCAGTTATCTTACAACGGAGAAAGGAGAGTACTTTGAAAAA
>Ga0172379_10000198_pt1 | contig 160862 bp, 128 predicted proteins | sample GrowelOW334metaG_FD_119756 | JGI IMG/M metagenome (GOLD analysis project Ga0172379, IMG submission 119756) | Groundwater microbial communities from an aquifer near a municipal landfill in Southern Ontario, Canada - Groundwater well OW334 metaG | ecosystem: Environmental > Aquatic > Deep...
TCGACCTCACCCAGTTTTTCTGGCGGGTCCTGGAGCAGAGGGGAAACACCCTCCCTTCCCCCGGCGCCCCTGGGAACAAGTTCCCCCCAAGCTACGGGGCCCCCTTCACGGGAGCGGGAGGGTGTTTCCCCTCTGCTCCACCCGCCGTTTCTTAGGGTGATGTCGAGTCGTTATCCCCCCTTGCGCCGAGTAGGCCTTTAGACCTAGTATAATATAGGTCCAGCGGCGCTGTTGGGATGGAGGCGGGTGAGGCATATTATGGATATGGGAAGGATAAGCATCGCGATCTTGGCGGTGATATTCGCGCAGGCCGCGCCTATCCGGGCGGCCGAGTCTGAATCGCAGATCGTGGAATTGACGGTTGCGGACATACAATTCATCCAGAAGCAGGATGCCCTGCTCAAATCCATCGAAGATTGGAGATATTTCATCGGGCGGGCTGCGCCGTCCGCCCAGGACTTCCTTCCCAGGCTCGCGGTCCTCGACGATGAGGCCATGGCCGTTGAGAACATCGCGGGACTCGAAGGCCCTGTCGCTCGCTTCCGCGCTTTAGAGATGGAGATGAAGGCCCGGGTCCTCCCGGGCTGGGAGCAGATGACTCCGGCGGAGCGTGATGCCGCGGTCAATGGACTGCTCAGCAAGATCAAGATAATGATTTCGCTCCAGCGTACCCAGGTACATCTGGGCGCCGAACAGGGCAAGACGCTCGATAAGATCCGAACGGAGGTCTTATCCTCCGAGGATCCTCAGGCCCTGGCGGAGCTCTATGACCGCATCCAGCGCTACGGCGCGGGTGACTCCCCCATCGTCTCGGCGCAAGCCGTAGGCGAAATCGTGGGTAATCTGGAGCGTTATCTTCCGCGCAACCAGCTTCCTCCCGGGCTGCATGCGCATTCGGCCATGGACGTGCCGGACATCTCTTATAACGCGGATAAGGAGATGAAGGCGCTGCTCATCGGGCGGCGCTCAGGCATGAATACCGCGATCATCCGAAAGGCCATGAGCGAAGGCATGCGCCAGGGCGTGGACTATCGCCTGGTGCTCTCCGTCATCAAGGCGGAGTCCGCGTTCGATCCCGATGCGACCAGCCCCAAGGGAGCGCGCGGGCTCATGCAGATCATGCCGGATACCGGCAAGCAATTGGGTGTCTCCAAATCCTCCATGCTCTACGACGTGGACACTAATCTTCACGCAGGAGTGAAGTATCTCAAGCAGCTTTTGAATACCTTCACGGATTTTTCCGCGGCCGAACTCGCGACCTTGAATCCCGCCAAACTTCAGCAGGTCAAGAGCGTGATCGCTTCCTATAACGCCGGACCCAACGCGGTCAAGCGCTACGGCGGAGTGCCGCCCTATCGCGAGACTCGCGACTATGTGGTCAGAGTCCTGCAGAATTACTCGGCGTTCTGCAGGCAGTTCCCTCAATAATCTAGGCTTTGATGCGCGCTCGCAGGGAGCGGACCTGCTCCATGCTGCCCAGGGCAACGATCGACTCCCCGGGCGCGATGCAGCGCTCCAGCGAAGGGTTGGTCTCGTAGCCGGCCGGGCCTTTGACGGCCACGATCAGGGCCGTTTCCGGTCCTGATCCCTTTGCCTCTTGCAGGGACTTCCCGATGAGCGGGCTTCCGGCCGGGATGGCCACGTCCTCGAATCGGTAGGCTCCGCCGCTGTGCTCCCTGAGCATGGAATCCAGGAATCCCACGGTCGCCGGGCGGACCATCTCGGAGGCCATGCGCATGCCTCCGATATGCCCGGGGCTCACGGCCGCATCCGCGCCGCTGCGCAGGAGCTTTTCCCGGATGGAGGGGTCGTGAAGCCGGCTGACGATGCGCAGGCGGGGATTGAGCCCCCTCGCGGAGACGGCCACGAAGGAATTGTCCCGGTCGTCGGCCAGCGCGCAGAAGAGTCCATGGGCCCGTTCGATGCCGGCTTCCGAGAGCATCTCGTCGCGCAGAGCGTCGCCTTGGAGCACGAGCCAGCCGCGCTCCTCGAGCAGAGCGCGCTTGGCCGCATCCAGTTCCAAGCCCACAAAGGGGCGGCCGGTCTTGAAGAGCTCCTCCATGATGGTGCGGCCGGTGTTGCCTCCTCCGCAGACGATGTAGTGTTCCTTCAAGGCAGAGATCTTGGCCTTCATGCGCCGCCTCCTGAGCACGTCGTTGAGCTCGCCTTCCACGATGAAAGCCGTGATGGATGAGAAGGCGTAGCCGACGGCCCCAAGGCCGCCGAAGATGAGGAAGATGGTGAACGCTCTCCCCGCGTTCGAGAGGGGGTGGACCTCGCCGTAGCCGATGGTGGCTACGGTGATGACCGTCATGTAGAGCGCGTCGAACGCGGACCAGCCCTCGATGAAGACATAGCCGCAGGTCCCGATGAGCAGGACGACCGTGAATATTCCGCAGGCTATGGAAAGGCGTTCGCGCAGATCCTTGAACACAGCGGCATTATAGCGATTTGGTACACTCCCGGCATGCGCGCGCATCCCCTTCCCGCGTGGATATCCAGGGTCCTTGCACGGACCTACCCTGAAGCCGGCTGTTCCCTGCGGCGCACCACGGCGCTGGACCTCTTGGTGGCCACCATCCTCTCGGCGCAATGCACCGACGAGCGCGTCAACCGCGTGACCAGGCCGCTTTTTCGCAAGTACCGGAAGGCTGAGGACTATGCCCGCGCGGATCTTCGCGCGCTGGAGCAAGAGATCCGCAGCACCGGATTCTTCCGCATGAAAGCGCGGCATATCCGCGAGACTTGCCGGCGCCTGCTCAAGGACCACGGCGGCCGCGTGCCCGGGGACATGGAGTCGCTTTTGGCCCTTCCGGGGGTCGCGCGCAAGACCGCGAACGTGGTGCTGGGAACCTGGTTCGGCCGCGCCGAGGGAGTGGTCGTGGATACGCATGTTTTCCGACTGAGCCGCCGCCTGGGGCTCAGCCGCGGCAGGACTCCCGAGGCCGTGGAGAGGGATCTGGCCGCTCTTTTCCCGAGCAGGGAGTGGGTGCTTCTCTCGCATCGGCTCATCGCGCATGGGCGGGCGCTCTGCCGCGCGCGCAGGCCGCTGTGCGTGAAATGTCCGCTTAGGAGCCGTTGTCCGTCCGCCGATCTTTTCGGAGGGATTCGATGAGGACTCATCGCGCAGCCGTTCTGACTTTCGATAAGAAGAGCAAGCTCCAGTATCTCCCCTACGCCGAGCTGCGCGCGGATGCGCAGGGGCGCATCGCTTCCCTGCGTCCGCTCCCCTTGCCCAGGGGGCGGCGCTGCGAACGGCTCCTCATCCCCGGGCTCATCGACGCGCACTGCCATCTCAGCCAGTATCCCGCGGTGGCGCGCGACGGCTTGCCGCTTCTGCCCTGGCTCAAGAAGCATATCTTCCCGCTGGAAGCGGATTTCCGCGCGAAGAAGGCCCGGCCGAGGGCGCGGGCCTTCTTTCAGGAACTCGCCGCCAACGGCACGACCTTTGCCGCGATCTATACCAGCATCTGGCAGGACAGCACGCAGGTCTGCTTCGAGGAGGCCGAGAGGAGCGGCCTGCGCGCGATCATGGGCAAGGTGATGATGGACCGGCGTTCCTATGGGGGAGCCCATGGTTCCTTGCGGGGGGAGAACCTGACCGAGCTTTCCATACGGCAGAGCTGCGAACTCTGCGAGCGCTGGCACGGCCAAGGCAAGGGAAGGCTCTTCTATGCGTTTACTCCGCGGTTCGCCTTGAGCTGTTCTCCGGAGCTCTTGCGGGAGGCCGGGCGCCTGGCGCGGCGCTATGGGGCCTTCGTGCAGACGCATCTCTCCGAGAACCGCGACGAGGTCGCGGCCGTGCGCAGGGAATTCCCTTCAGCGCGCAGCTATGCCGAGGTCTATGAGCGGGCCGGGCTCTTGGGGCCCCGCACGATCCTCGCGCACTGCATCTGGCTTTCCCAGGCGGAAAGGCGCCTCATCGCGCGCTCGGGCGCCGCAGTCGCGCATTGCCCCACGTCCAATGCGTTCCTGGGCAGCGGCATCATGGATCTGCGGCGCTTGCGCGAGGGCGGCATCGGACTTTCGCTCGGCAGCGACGTCGGAGCCGGGCCGTCTTTGGATATGTTCGAGGTCATGCGCCAAGCGGTCTTCGGCCAGCGCTTGGCGCGGGCGCACGGTCTCATGGACGGCCCGGCTCCGGATGCACGCGAGGCCTTCCGTCTGGCGACCTTGGACGGCGCCCGGAGCCTGGGATTCGCAGACGCCTTGGGCAGCCTGGAGACGGGCAAGCAGGCGGATATGGTCCTGCTCGACCGAAGGGCATTCGAGCCGCGTTTCTGCGAGGACGACTCCGCGCAGGCGCTGGTCTCCCGCCTAGTCTACCGCGCGGGCCGCTCTGCCGTGCGCGAGACCTGGGTCGCGGGCCGCCGCGTTTATTGAGTATACGCGACGCTTCTTCGCACTGCTTTCTTCGTCATTCCGGCGGAAGCCGGAATCTAGGAACTGCCGTCAAGATGTAATCCTGGGTCCCGGCTTCCGCCGGGATGACGGAAGCAGAAACGTTTATGCTCCAGGCTATTGGTCCTGTTTGTTTACAGGAGCGGCGGACAATCCGGGGAGAGAGCGCAAGAAAGGCAGGATCGCTTCCGCGGCAAGGCGGTGGGCCCTCTCATTGGGATGGGCGTCGAAGCGGCTGACTACGAGCTCCTTCGAGCCGTAGGGAGCGAAGGTCTCCAGAAGATCCAAGTGCGGGACGCCGAGTTCTTTCCAGAATTTCGAGAGTTTCTCGTGGGCTTCCCGGTGCTCGTAGCCCGGTCCCATGTGGTGCAGGAATGGGAAGGTCACCACCGCGAGGCGTCCTCCCGCGGCTTCGATTCCGTTTTTGAACAGGAGGAGCTGCTTCTTCTGCAAGTCGAAGGCTTCCCCGGCATAGGCGCTCTTGACGGAGTCGAAATAGCCGCGCGCCGCGAAGTGCCTGGCGACGAGGATGCGGTAATAAAGGGTGTTGATCAGGAAGCTGTGCCTGACCCAGAACCCTTCCAGGCTCTGGGTCGGGAACTCCTCGGTCCAGCCTCCCGTCGCGATCTGCATGCTTTGGATGTCGTTGAGGCAGTAGATCAGGACGACTTGGTCTAGCCGGTAGCCTGTGCGCAAAAGATCTCTTAACCCCGCGACTTCATCGACCGTGTCCATCCCGTTGCGCGCCAGGACATGGACCTCCCACTCGCCGCGGGTCTTTTTGCGGATGATGCCCGCGAAGCGGTCTTCGATGCGGCGGATGCCGTGTCCGGCGGTGAAGGAATCTCCGGCGAAGCTGATCCGGCGCATCCCGGGAGGAGGGAGGGGCGCATAGTCCCGGTCATCGCGCACGCCGTAGGAGTTGTTGCGGTAGTGGCGGGCGAACCAGCGCGAGGAGGCCAGCGAGAAGCTGAAGGAATCCGTGATGTCCGCGAAGAAGCGGGAATAGGCTTCCCCTATCGCCAACGCAAGCGAGATCCCGAAGAAGACGCAGAGGAGCTTCTTCAGGACCCCGCTTGCGAGGGCTTTTGTGAGCGGCAAGGCGTCTATTTCTTGACGATATCGAGCAGTTCGATCTCGAAGGACAAAGGCGCTCCGCCGGGGATCATGGGGGGCGCGCCGCGGTCGCCGTAGGCGATCTCAGCCGGGCAGACGAGCCGGGCCTTCCCGCCGACCTTCATCTTCTGAACGCCCTCGGTCCAGCAGGGGATCACGCCTTTCAAGGTGAACTCGGCGGGTTCCTTGCGCTCCACGGAACTGTCGAACACGTGTCCGTCCATGAGCGTGCCGTGATAGTGGACCTTGACCTTGTCCTCTGCTTTCGGCGACTTCCCTTTGCCGGCCTTGATCTCTTTGTAGATGAGCCCGGATTCGGTCTTAACGGCGCCGGCTTCCTTGGCGGCCTTGGAGAGGAAGGCATCTGCCCGGACCTTCATGCGGGCTTTGCGCAGGGGCTCGATCTTCGGGCCGTAGGTCTCCAACTCCACGGCGGAGGGGCGCTGGAGCGCCGCGTCCGTGATCCCTTTCTCGACGGCCGCGTATTCCTGCGGGGTCAGGTAGAATTGGAGCAGGTTGCGTCCGAGCACCTGTCCGAGCGCGTAGAGGGTCTTCTCCTCATCGGAACCGGCGCTTTTTGGCTGCGCGGACGCCGAGATGGGCGCCGTGGGCGCGACCGCGTCGGCCGCGAAGGCCGGGAAGGACAGGAAGGTCAACAGCAAGGACAGGATCATGGTTTCTCCTTTATCTCATGGTTTCGGCTTTTTGAACAAGGCTTCGAAGGCGGCCTTGGATTTCCGACTGCGATCGTCCGGTATCGGCGAAGCGCCGGGCCCTGAAGACGGCTTGGGCCTGAAGAACTCGCAGAAGTTCGATGCTTCCTTATCCGCAACCGGCTCGGCTTGAGTCTCCCGGCACTGATTATTGTGCAGGCGCGAATGGTGCGCGCAGTTGAGACAGCAGCGATTCTCTCTTCCGCAGCCGCGGCAGAGTTCTCCGCGGCGGAAGTCTTCCGCCTCAAGGGCGCGCCCGCAATGACGGCACGCCGGGCTCATGCGCGAGCGGCGCTCTTGCTCCCGACGACCTCGTAGGTGTCCCGGGCGATCATGAGTTCCTCGTTGGTCGGGATGATCCAGGCGTGCAGGCGGGAATCCTGCCTGGTGATGCGCACGCATTCTCCGGGCGCGGCCTTTTCGTTGGCGGAATCGTCCAGGTGCAGGCCCAGGGATGAGAGTCCCTCGCAGATGCGCTTGCGGATGGGGGTGGCCCGCTCGCCGATGCCTCCGGTGAAGACGATCGCGTCCGCGCCGCCCATGTCCGCGAAGTAGGCGCCCACGTATTGGCGCACGCGCGCGCAGAAGAGGTCCAAGGCCAGCTTGGCGCGATGCCCGTCCGCGGAGGCTTCCTTGGCCAGCAGTTCGCGCATGTCGTTGCTGTGCCCGGAGACTCCCAGGAGGCCGGACTTCTTATTGAGGAGGGAGTCCACCTCGGTGATGGAGAGCTTCTCCTTGGCCGCGATGAAGGCCAGCAGGGAAGGGTCCACGTCGCCGGAGCGCGTGCCCATGACCAGCCCTTCGAGCGGGGTGAGCCCCATGGAGGTGTTGAAGGATTTCCCGTTCTTGATCGCGCAGGCCGAGCAGCCGTTGCCCAGGTGGAGCGTGATGATGTTCATCTTCTCCGCCGCGATGTTCTGGGCCTTCATGTAGTGCCAAGCCACGTAGCGGTGAGAGGTTCCGTGGAAGCCGTAGCGGCGGATGCGGTGCTTTTCGTAGAGACCGTAGGGGATGGCGTACAGATAGGAGGACTCGGGCATGGTGGCGTGGAACGCGGTGTCGAAGACCGCCACGTGCGGCACCGAGGGCCCGAGCACGTCCTGCGCCGCCCGGATGCCCTTGAGATTGGGCGGATTGTGCAGGGGCGCGATGTCGATGCATTCCTCGATGGCGGCGATGACCGCCTTGTCGATCAAGGCCGAGGCCTGGAACTTCTCTCCGCCGTGCACGACGCGATGCCCCACGGCATGCAGGTCCGAGAGGGCGCGCACGCCCGGCAAGGACGCCTGCGGGGAGACGATCCATTTCAGGATATGCTCGATGGCGGCATGGTAATCGCCCAGGGGGACGGTCTCCTTGCTCTGGGGCTTGCCTTCGGCTTGGAAAGTGACTTTCGTCTTGTCGCCGGCGAGTTCGATGAGGCCGCGGGCAAGGCATCGGTCGGCGTCCGAAGAGATGAGCTTGTCATCGGTCTGGACGATCTGGAACTTCACGGAAGAAGAGCCGCAATTCAAGACTAGGACGTTCATGATGTCCGTATTATAACTTTTCACGGTCATCCCGGCGAAAGCCGGAGTGCTCGTCATTCCGGCGGAAGCCGGAATCCAGGAGCTTGCCGGATCCGGTCAAGCCCGGGGTGACGGAGAGGATGGAAATCCGTGGGCGTCGGCCGCTTAGCGCTTCATGCGCGTGAGGAGTTCGTGGATCTGCAGCATGGACGCGTTGGAGCGCCAGAAGTCCTCGTCTTTCGGGTAGGCGGTACGGAATTCCTTCTGCAAACCGAGTTTCTCCCATACCTTGTCAAGGGTCCCATAATCTCCGCGCTGCAGGCACTCATAGAAGGTCATGGGTTCTCCCCAGCCGATCTTTTTAATGTCGCGGATCGTCCGCATGGGACGGGCGACCGTTTTAAGATCCTTGTCCAGGAGCGCCCGATCCTCTTTCATCCTTCGCGCGGAGAACTTCGCTTCCTCGAAGGAGAGCCGTTTCATTTGGGGGGCATCCATGGACAGCAATTTCCCTACGATCGTCAATGCTTGCGATGGGGGCGGAGGCGGAGGCGTCTTGAACGCTTCACGGGTGTCCGGATGCAGAAGCAGGAAGTCTTGCAAAGTCAGAGGAGATCGAGGGAATCTGAAGCCATAGCGGGTTTCAAGACCGGCCTTGATCTTCCCGGACTCCAGGATCCGCAGCGCCGTATCGAGTTTTGTGGAGCGTTCATCGAGATACGGTTCCAGCGATTCCATGAACTCCTTGAACCCTTCTCCGCGGCCGTTCAACTCAAGGATAGCCAGGTTCTGTTCCAGCAAGTCCCAGCTGCCTTCTTCGCGCGAGCGAGCGAGCCCGCGCAGGATGGCCCTTTGCAATGCGTACTGAAGGCGGAGCGTTGCCAGGCCTTTTTTATCAAGACTCCCGTCCTTGACCATGTTTTGGGTCAGTTCCTGCATCTCCTCGGGAGGGGTCCCATAGAGGAACTCCGCGATGAGAGAGGGATATAGGACGTTTTGACCGCCGACCCGCGGGAGTTTGTTTAGATGCGGCATCAAGTATCGCTCCAGCGCTTTAGAGTCCGCCCTCAGCTTTGCCGCTTCGATGCGGATTCCTTTGTCTGCGCGCTGAAGCGTGCGTCCGTATCCTTCTCGGAGACGGATGTCGGCCTCCGCGAGATTGAGCCACTCTAGGACTTCTCCTCTCTTTTCGTTGAAAGCCCGCATGGAGTCTTCCGGGAAATTCATTGAAGAAAGCTCTTTTTCCAATCGCTCCAGGTGGCGGCGTATGAAACGGCTGTAGAAGAGCAGCTCGTGCGTGCCTTTGACCATATCCCGTTCTGTATAGGCGGCGATGAGCCAGTCTATCGCGACATCGATCCCGCCTATCCGGAATGCATTGCCGACCTCGGATCGAAGGTGCGTCCCAAAAGAGATCCGCGGGTTCGCCTTCAAGAAGGCATTGAAGAAATCCGGGGTGTTGATGTTGCGGTCGCCGATCATGCCTTTCGAATCGGGATTCGGCGTCTTTTCCTTCATTTGGATCTTCCATCCGCCGTATCGCGCGATGATCCTGTCCACGGCGGTCCGCAGGGTCTCTTCTCGCGAGTCATAAGCCTCCACATGCGCTCCGGCAGGAGCGAGGCTCACGTCGGCATACGGCATCATCAGAATGGCTTCTTTAGGAAGACGCAGGTCTCCGAGGATGAATGTGTCGTAGGTGTTGAGATTTATGAGCTGGTTCTTGAGAGCTCCGACGGGCATGAGCAGCGCATAGGGGCAATCCTTCCAGGAGAATCCATCATGATCCCTTACCAGCTCGCCTAGTGCGAAGTGGATGGTCGGCCGGAACGAAGGCGTCTCGAATCCCAAGGTCAGTTCTCCCTTGCCTAGGCTTGCCGTCTTGGCTTGAATGATCCCGTTTGTCGGGATGAACTTTGTCGCGTGCACGGCGAAGAGGCGGCGCTCGATCGTTTGGGCGCTCTGTTGAATGGAGGGATCGAATTCCGGGGCTTTTCCCGGTTTAAGCGGGAAACCTTCGTCGTTGACCGGGGAGGGGATGTCCTTGAATCGAACATCGGCTGCGGCGGCGGGATCATGCTGATTCAGTTCCGCGAAGGGGCGCGCGGTTTTCTGCGAGGAGCCTGCGACGGTCGCAAGCCCTTGGGCTGTTTCGGCCTCCTGGCCGCGCAGCAGGGTCCCATCGAAGAACTCCCTGAGTTTAGACTCGAGCGCTTCTTGATCAAATCCGCGATCGGCGGCAGGCGCTTTTTGCAGGGATGACAGGACATTCGCGAGCGAGTTTCTTGCTTGCGGGTCTTTCTGCAAGGCCGAGGCCCACCGTTCCATGCCGGCGACTACGGCCTGTCCCAATGCCGGCTGTTCCGTTGTTTGCGCGGTCTTCAAATATTCTTTGACTCGGACAAGCCGTTCCGATTGGGCCCAGGCTTGCAGCAGAACCATCCCTGCGTAGATCCGGCCGGGATCGGTTTCGGGAGACATGAGTCTGTTGTGAAGAGTCCTGACCGCGGCCTGCGCGTGCAAGGGGTCTGCCTCCAACTGCGAAGGCGGGGTGTTCGCGGGAAGCGGGAGGGAGTCGAGACAATTCAAATGCGACTGGATATCCGCGGCCAATTGGATCGGCGTTGGGTTCCAGGTTCCTGCTTCGGGCTGGATCGAGACGATCGTGTCGGCGCGGCAATCCAGGCTGAGCAGGAACGCCGTGATCCCTGCCCGCAGGACCGCGCCAAATAATGACAGTCCCTTTTCGGGGTGGTTCTCGATCATGATGCCGCCCAAAAAAGGGTAACAGATGCATAGGGGATTTCAAGGGCCTTCCTGTTTCCGGAGGAAGTCGGGGGGGGGCGGGGCGACGCGGGTGGAAGTCTGATGCCATTTGACCTTTGCTATAATGAAGCATTCCCCATGCCAGAGAACATCCTCGTCGTCAATCCGGGTTCGACCTCCGACGAGATCGCTTGCTTCAAGGGAGACGCGCAGGTTTTCCATACGGTCGTGCGCTACAGCCCCGAGGAGCTCAAGCCTTTCGAGAAGGAGAAGGTCACTGCGCAGTTCCAGTTCCGGCGGGACCTGGCGCTGAGGACTTTGAAGGAAAAAGGCGTGCCTTTGACCGATCTGAAGGCGGTCATCGGCCGCGGCGGGCTCATCAGGCCCATCCCGAGCGGGACCTACCGCGTGAGCGGCGCGCTGCTCGAAGATCTCAAGAAGGGCGTGCTGGGAGACCATCCCTCCAATCTCGGCGGGCTCATCGCTCATGAGATCGCTTCCCCTTTGAACATCCCGGCCTTCATCGCGGACCCCGTGGTCGTCGACGAGATGGAGCCTCTGGCCCGCTATTCCGGCATGCCGGAAAATCCCCGGATATCCATCTTCCACGCTCTTAATCAGAAGCGCGTGGCGCGATTGGCCGCCGAGAAGCTGGGCAAGAAGTACGAGGACTGCAATCTCATCGTCATGCACGGCGGCGGCGGCCTCTCCGTGGGCGCGCACAAGCGCGGCCGCGTAGTCGACGTCAACAACGCCTTGGACGGGGAAGGGCCTTTCACGCCCCAGCGCAGCGGCGGCGTGCCCTCCGGCGGCTTGGCCAAGATGTGCTTTTCCGGCAAGTACAAGCTCGATGAGATCAAACTCAAGATCAAGGGTCGCGGCGGCCTGGTTGCCTACACCGGGACCTCGGATGTGGTGGCCATCAAGAAGTACATCGCCGGCGAGGAAGTCCCCGAGAAGGCGGGCTTGGACAAGAGCCGCGTCACGCCGCAGCAGGCCAAGGAATGCCTGCTGGCCATGGCCTATCAGGTCGCCAAAGAGATCGGAGCCCTGGCGGCCGTGCTCGAGGGCAAGGTGGATGCCATCGCCCTGACCGGCGGCATCGTCTACGATTCGGACCTCATCGTGCCCGCCATCCGCTCCCGCGTGGAGTGGATCGCGCCGGTGATGCTCTTCCCGGGCGGAGACGAGATGTGCGCCTTGAGGGATGCGGCGGTGCGCGCTTTGAAGGATGCGAAGAGCATTCAAGAATATCGCTGACGTCAAAAAAATAGGAGAGAACGATGAAATTCAAGAACATGGACGAGTTGATGCGGATGGTGAAGGGGAAGTCCAACCGCATCGTGGTCCCGGGCGCGAACAACGCTGAGGCCATGGAAGCCTGCAAGATCGCCGACGACAACGGGCTGATCTCCGGCGGCATCCTCATCGGCGACACCGCGCAGATCCGCGACATCACGGCCAAGGTGGGCCTGAACCTCAAGAAGTTCGAGCTCGTCGACTGCAAGGACGTGGCGCAGATGTGCAACCTGGCCGTGCAGTTCGTCAAGGAAGGGAAGGGCGATTTCCTGGTCAAGGGCTTGGTGGACACGAGCCTTTATCTGAAGGCGATCCTGAACAAGGACGCGGGCATGGTGGAACCGGGCAGCACGCTGAGCCATTTCGTGCTCTTTGAGACCTCCCATTACAAGAAACTTTTCGCGGTCACGGACGCGGCCATCCTGATCTCTCCGGACCTGGAGCAGAAGCGCAAGATCGTGCAGAACACGGTCAACCTTCTTCGCATGCTGGGCGAGGCGAAGCCGAAGATCTCGATCGTCTGCCCCATCGAGAAGGTGAATCCGAAGGTCCCGAGCACGCTGGATGCCGTGGAGCTCAAGAAGATGAGCGAGGACGGCCGCATCCAGAACGCGATCGTGGAAGGGCCTTACGATATCTACATCTCCTTCGATCGGAAGCTGGCCGATGAGAAGGGGATCAAGGGCGGCTTGGTCCCGGGCGACGTGGACGCGATCGTGCTCCCGGATCTGGACGCGGCCAACCCGGTCTACAAGAGCATCACGTACTTCGCGGCCGGCATGAAGTCGGCGGCCCTGGTCGCGGGCGCGAAGGTGCCGGTGATCCTGCCTTCCCGCACGGACCCTCCGCAGACCAAGGCGTATTCCATTGCCCTGGCCTCGTTCCTCAAAGAACAGAAAGTCCCCGCGTAAGAAAAAAGAACGCGCCCTCAGTTCGTCTCGAGGGCGCGTTCTTTTTTTTTCTATCTTTTAGCGAAGGGGTTCGAATTCTCCCTTGGAACGATTCTTACGGACGTCGTCCCAAGGGAAGCAGCGGCCGTTCATGGCGACATAAACGCCCGGGGGGAGGCACTGGGCGAAGGAGAGGGAGCTTCCCAGATTGAACATCCCATCCGAGCTGCCGAATTTGTAGGGGACCATCGCTCCGGTGAGCACCACGGTCTTCCCTTCAAGTCCGGCGGCGAGCACCTTCGCCGTCTCGACCATGGTGTCGGTGCCGTGGGTGACGACTATGCGGTTCTCCGGGCTCTTGCGGCAGGCTGCGAGGATCTTCTTGCGGTGCGCGGCCTTCATGAAGAGCGAGTCGATCATCATGAGCGGGGCGATGCGCACGGGGATGCGGCAGCGGCCCAGGCGGAGCATCTCTTCAACGTGCGTCTTGCGGAAGAAGAGCGAGCCGTCGAGCTCGTTGTACTCCTTGTCGAAGGTCCCGCCCGTGATGAGGATGCGGACCGCGAAATTTTCATGCCTGCGGGCGGGCATCAGTTCCCCCGGCGTCCGTCGAGCATAAAGGCGCGGTAGGCCTTGAAAGCCATGTAGAGGTCGAGCTTGCCGATGACTTCCCAGGGCGCGTGCATGGAGAGCACGCCCACCCCGCAGTCGAGCACCTGCATGCCGTAGCGCGCCAGGAGGAAGGCGATGGTGCCGCCGCCGCCCTGGTCCACTTTCCCGAGCTCCGCGGCCTGCCAGACCACGCCGGCCTTGTCGAAGATGCGGCGCGCTTCGGCCACGAACTCCGCGTTGGCGTCGCTGGCGCCGGACTTGCCGCGCGCGCCCGTGAACTTGGTGAGGATTACGCCCTGGTTGATGAAGGCCGTGTTCTTCTTCTCCCAGACGCCGGGGAACATGGGGTCATAGAGGCCGTTGACGTCGGCCGAGAGCGCCCAGGAGCGCTCCAGGGCGCGGCGCAGCTTGAGCCCGTCGTAGCCGCCCTCGGTTCGCGCGAAGAGCTCGGCGATGGTGTTCTCCAGATAGTTGGATTCCATGCCCGTGCTGCCGTAGGAGCCGATCTCTTCCTTGTCGCAGAGCAGCGCGCAGGCCGTGCGGTCCGGGGTCGCGCCGAGTTCCAGCAGGGCCGCGAGCGCGGCGTACGCGCAGGAGCGGTCGTCGTGGCCGTAGCCCAGGATCATGGAACGGTCAAATCCTGCCTCGCGGGGGGCTCCGGCGGGCACGAATTCCAATTCCGCTGAGAGGAAGTCCGCCTCGGTCGCGCCGTAGCGCTCCTTGAGCAGTTCCAGCACGCGGAGCTTGATCTTCTCCTTGGCCTTCTTGTCCTTGGAGGGGATGGAGCCTACGACCACGTCGAGGCTTTCTCCGTCGATGCCCTCGGCCAGGGTCTTCTTCATCTGGTCCGCGGCGATATGCGGCAGAAGGTCGCTGATGAAGAAGACGGGGTCGCCCGGCTCCTCGCCCACTCTTACCGAGACGCGCTTGCCGTCGGACTTGGCGAAGACGCCGTGCAGGGCCAGGGGCATGGACACCCACTGGTACTTCTTGATGCCGCCGTAGTAGTGCGTGTCCAAGAGCGCGAGTTCGCCGCTCTCATAGAGGGGGTTCTGCTTTACGTCCAGGCGAGGGGAGTCCATGTGCCCGCCCACGATGTGCAGGCCCTGCTCCAAGGGCTTCTTGCCGATGACCGCCGCGAACAGGGTCTTGCCCGCGAAGCTTCGGTAGACCTTGTCTCCGGGGGAGAGGCGCGCCTCGGCCGGGAGGGCGTCCAAGTCCTTGAAGCCGGCGGCTTCCATGCGCCGCAGGGCCTCATCATGCGCTTCCCGCTCGGTCTTGCTCTCGCCGAGGAAGGCGCAGTAGTCCTTCGAAAGTTCTTCGAGCTTCTTGGCTTGCGCGGGCTGGAGCTTCTCGTAGCCGTTCTTGCGCTCGTAGGTGAGAGATGTCTTGTCGGCTTTCTTTTCGGGCATGGGTTTCCTCTTTTGCGAATCCTAGCAAATCCGGGGTCCAACGACTTAATAGTGATTCCTGGATCCCGGCTTTTGCCGGGATGACGATTTCGGTACGGGCGGGCTGTCGGCAAAGCCGTGGATTCGCTAGAATCAGGGCATGGATATGAAAAAAGCCTCAGGCTCCGTCATCGAGAATATCCGGGTCCGCGAGCTGCACGCGCCCCTGCTCCAGCCCTTCAGGATCGCGCTGGGAGAGCATCGGGAGCTGGATAATCTGCTCGTCGAGCTGAGGCTCAAGGACGGCTCCATCGGCTGCGGCGAGGCCGCCATCGCCTCGCACATCACCGGCGAGACCGTGGAAGAGACTCGCCGGAACATCCTGAAGGCCGCGGGCCGGCTGCGGGGGCGCTCGGCTGGGGAGTATCTTCGCATCGTCCAAGAGCTGCACGAGGCTTTCCCCAGGAATAAAGCCGCGGTCGCGGCGCTCGAGACCGCATTGCTCGACGCGCTCATGCGCCGCTTGCGGCTTCCTTTATGGAAACTCTTCGGCTCTAAAGCCGAGCGTCTGACCACCGACATCACAATCGTCATCGGCTCGCTGGAGGAGACCCAGGAGAAGACCCGGGAGTTCCATCGCGCGGGATTCCGGGCCTTCAAGATCAAGGTAGGCGGGCCGGACATGGACCTGGACTTCCAGCGGGTCGCGGCCGTGGCCCGGTTCGCGCCGCGCTCGAAGATCCTGCTCGATGCCAATCAGGGCTATGATGCCCGGCAAGCGCTCAAGTTCATCAGGCGCTTGGAGAAAGCCGGCATCCGCATAGACCTTTTGGAGCAGCCTGTCCCTAAGAAGGATATCGAGGGACTCGCGCAGGTGACGCGGGGCTCGAAGGTCCTGGTCTGCGCCGATGAGAGCGCCTCTTCCATGCCCGATGTCGTGGAGCTCATTAAGAAGCGCGCGGTCGGGGCCGTCAACATCAAGCTCATGAAGACGGGCCTGATCCACGGCTTCGAGATCGCCCGTCTTTCCCGCGCGTCCGGGATGAAGCTGATGATCGGCGGCATGATGGAGAGCAATCTGGCCATGACCGCGGCCGCGCATCTGGCCGCTGCCTGCGGCTATTTCGACTTCATCGACTTGGATACTCCCTTTTTCGTCAAGGGCGAGGCCCGAAAGAACCCCTATCTGAGCGCAAGGGGCGTCTACGACCTGCGCAAGGTCCGCGCCGGCATCGGTTTGTGGTGCCAGGGGTCTTAGTGGACCCCCGGCACCGACCCTTATTAGTATAATCATCGACGGAGATGCCGATACTTTCCCGCTACCTTTTACGGTCTTATCTTCCGGCATTCGGCGCGACGTTGGGCGTTTTCCTGTTCATCCTGCTCATGCAGTACTTCCTGCGCCTCTTCAATCTGGCGCTCCTCAAGGGCATCCCGCTCTTCTGGATACTCTCCTGCTTCATGAGGCTTCTGCCTTATTTCATGAGCATCGCGCTCCCGGTCTCTTTCTTGACGGCCTTGATGCTGACGCTCGGACAGCTCACGGAGACCGGCGAGATCATGGCCATGCGCGCCTCCGGCTTCTCCTTTCGCGAGATACTCGCCCCGCTCTTCGCCGCGGCCGCGCTGCTCTCTCTGCTGCTGCTCGGCATCAATCATTACGGCAGTCCGGCGGGATTCCACTCCTTCCGGGAGGCCTATACGCAGGCTTCCTCGCGCCTGACGCGGGTCGAGCTGGAGTCCAAGACCTACTTCACCCTCGGAGACTGGCGCTTCTACGCCGAGGAGGTCGCTTCGGATGGAGTCCTGAGCGGCGTGAAGCTGGTCAAGACCAGGGGGCAGTATCAGAGGATGAGGATCCTGGCCAAGGAGGGACGCGCCAAGGTCCAGCCGGGCGGGTTGGCCCTGGAACTCCGGTCCGGGGTCCTTCAGTGGCCCAATGAGGACCCTCAGAACGTGACGGTCGCGGGATTCGGGCGCTACCGGCTTTTCGTCCCGTTCGTGGATCAGAGCAAGACCGAGCGGCCATTGGATATCCAGGAGATGCGGACGTCGTTTCTGCGCGAGAGGATACGCTCCGGGAAGCTGGAGGCTTCTCGGGTCAGGGAATATGCGACGGAAGCGGCTCTGCGCAGCGCGGGAGCGCTCGCTCCGCTGGCCGTGTTCTGGGTCGCGTGTCCGTTGGGGCTTCTTTTCCCTCGCCGCGGCCGCGCCTGGGCCTTTGGGTCGAGTCTTTTACTGATGTTCGCTTATTACGGGCTCCTGGCTCTGGGAGTGGGAATCGGCCGCAGGCAGGATGCGTTCTCCTCCTTCGCGCCGTGGCTTCCCAATATAGCCTCCTTGATCGCGGGCCTGCCGCTCTGGAGGCGGCTCTTGCGCCTATGAGCCTTCTCGGACGCTACGCGGTGCGCAGATTCATGGCGCCTTTCCTCTATAGCCTCGGCGTTTTCTCTCTCGTGGTGTTCCTCGCGGATCTTTTCGATAAGATGAACCGGCTGGTGGGGACCAAGGCGTCCGGGCTGGTCGTGGCGCAGTATCTGATGCTCGCGGTCCCTTATTGGACGATCCGGGTGGTTCCGGTGGCCACATTCCTGGCCGTGGTTTTCTCGATCACGGGGTTCATGCACAGCGGGGAATTCATCGGCCTGCAGGCTTCGGGGGTCCGGCCCAGGGATTTCTTCCGGCCGCTCATCGCGGCCAGCGGAGTCGTGGCTTTGGCCGCGCTCCTTCTGCAGGAGACATTGCTTCCGGTCTGCTACCGTCAATCCCAGCAGCTATGGCATGAGCAGATACACCCGGAGTGGGAAAGAAGCCGTTATCCCGACGCGGCGATCATCGCGGGGCCCGATCGCTTCATGACCGTTTCAGAGCTCGACACAAAGGCCGGCACCCTGAAGCGTCCGGTCATGGATTGGACGGACGCGCAGGGCCGGGCCCTGCAGATCGACGCCAAGGATGCGCTGTGGACGCGCGCGGCATGGAAGTTTCGCAATGGGGTCCAGCGCGAGTTCGATGGAGATGGAAGCGTTCTCCGCGAGGAAAGCTTCAAGGAGTTCGAGAGCGATCTGCGCCTATCGCCCGCGGAACTGGCCCCGCAGATGAAGGATCCCGAGGAGATGGGCGTGCTGGAGTCTTATCGGTATCTTAAGCGCGTCGAGCGCAGGGGAGAGCGCCGCGCGCCCGTGCAGACGGCGCTCGCGGCCAAGATCGCGTATCCCTTCACCAACCTGGTGCTCTGCGCCTTAGGCATCCCTATCGCCTTGCGCTTTGGGCGCTCGAGCCGGATGGTCGGCCTTTCCTCGGCCTTGGCGGCATGCTTCCTTTATCTCTGGGTGCTGGAAGCCGGGCGTTCTTTAGGGAATGTCGGGCGGATATCGCCGTGGACCGCCGCTTTCCTCCCGCATCTGCTGTTCTCCGGCATAGCGTTCTTGCTTTACCGGTTGGACCACGACTAAGTCTGCTCCTGGATTCCGGCGGACGCTTATCCCGTCGTCATTCCGGCGGAAGCCGGAATCTAGGAACTGCTGTTGAGTCGTGCCTTCTGGATTCCGGGTCAAGCCCGGAATGACGAGTAAGGCAAGAGAAAGGCCCTGCCGGGTTTCCCCGGCAGGGCCTCTGCTTGATTGAACGGTGTTATTGCGGCTTGGTCGAGGGCGCGACCTCTTCTGTTGCGAGCACGGGACCTTTTTCAGATCCGCCGAAGAGGATGGCGAAGCGCGCCGCTCCGGCGAAGTTGTTGGGGACGCGCTCGTTCTTTCCTTCGGACTGAAGCGTGGTGCGCTTGGCGCTGATCTGTCCGCCCAGGTCGATCATGACATGCGCGAGGTTGAATCCCACTCCGCCGGTCCAGGCGAGCCCGGAGCCCGTGTCCGAGAGGTTCTTCTGAATGCCGAAGCGCAGGGGGATGTTGATCCAGGAGCGGTTGAAGACATTGAGCTCCGTGCCCAGGCTCAGGTAGCGCGACTTATAGCTGTCGATATACGAGGTATTCTCGGCCAGGTCCAGGTCCGCGGCCAAGTGCCAGAAGTTCAAAGGCGTGAGAGAGGCGCCTGCCCGCACCTGTCCGTTGAGCGAGAACTTCTCGCGCTCTCCCGCGGCCTTGGCGATGTCGGGCTGGCTGAACTTCGGGCAGTTGATGTTGCGGCCCACCATTCCCAGGGTCGGATGCCAGGGAGCGGACTCATAGGTCTTGGCTACGTCCCAGAGGATTCCGAGGTCCACGCCGGGCTGGATGCTCGTCTTGGCCGTGTCCTTGAAGTCTCCAAAGGAACCCGAACCGGAATCTTTGGACGCGACCGTGATCTGATTGTAGCCGATCTTCCCAACGATGCCTTTGAGGTTCCCGCCGACCGAGACGCCGGAATTCCAGAGCTCATGGCCGTAGCCCACGCCGAACTCCGTGAACATGCCTCCGCGGAGCACGAGTTTGGACTGGTTGTTCGTGAGTTGATTCACGCCGACGCCGAGGGTCCGATCCACGATCGGATTGGCGCCGATGTAGGTCTCGTTGAGCGCAAAGAACGCTAAACGCTTGAACTTGAAGGTTACGGCCGCGCCTGCGTCGACCTGAGCGCCGTTGCCGGGCTGGCCGAGCTGATCAAGGGCCTCGGTGATATTAGCATTCGTGCAGGATGCCTCGCTGTTTTGGCAGGCTTTGTTGAGCGCATTGATGTTGTTTGCGCCCTGGAGCACCGAACCCGTGAACTCTCCGCGCCCGCCGACAGTGACCGCGAAGCCGGAACCGTTGTCCAGCCGCATCAAGGCCGCGGGATTGTAGAAGACCGCGTCGGGTCCCTGGGCAACGGCTACGCCGGCTCCGCCCATGGCCATGGCGCGGGGTCCGAAATCGTGCCAGGGGGTGGCGAGCGCCGGCTGGGCTGCGGCCAACAGAGCGGCGCAAAAGAGCGATGCGGCCAAGGCCTTCTTAGTCATGATGTCCCTCCAGGGAGCGTGTGAACGCGATCTCTACATCTCCGTATTTCGTGCGCAGTGCGCGGTACATCATCTCGACGGAAACAGCGGCTCCGAGCACGAGGCCCAAGAGGCCGGAGAAGGCAGTGAGCGCTTCCATGGGAAGCCCCAACAGCATGCCCAGAATCGTGAAAACAGTTCCTAATACGACGCCCGTGACCAGCGCCGCGAGCAAGGCCCTCCACATAAAGGCCCACCAGACTTTGAGCGCCAGCACCCTCGTCGGCTCTATCCTTTCCATGAAATCCTCTTCGTTCCGTTCGCCTTCTCTGCCTGGTGTCGTGCGGCTCAAGTCCCTTTACTTTCTTCACCCCGGCGAAAGCCGGAGGTCCAGCCTTGCGGCGTAACGGCGAGCCCTGTATCCCGGCTTTCGCCGGGATGGCGACTGTCAGCTGAGTGCCTGACACCATGGTACAAAAAAAGCGCCCCGAGGGAGGCTTCCCCTCGGGGCGCTTGGCGTACGGCTTAGGCCGCGACAGCGGCTTTGCGGGCGGCCTTGGTCCGGGCTCCGAGCCCGGCGTCGTCGCGCAGCAGCTCGGCCTTGTCCGTCTTCTCCCACTCGAAGCCGTTCTCCGTGCGGCCGAAGTGGCCGTAGGAGGCGGTCTGCTGGTAGATGGGACGGCGCAGCTTGAGGGTCTGGATGATGCCGCGAGGCGTCAGTTGGAAGTGGCGGCGGATGAGCCCCTCGATGCGGCGCTCCTCGATGACCGAGGTGCCGTGCGTGTTGATGTAGAGTCCCACGGGCTCGGCGATGCCGATGGCGTAGGCGAGCTGGACCGTGCACTCTTCCGCGAGCCCGGCCGCCACGACGTTCTTGGCGATGTAGCGGGCCATGTAGCAGGCGGAGCGGTCCACCTTTGTCGGGTCCTTGCCGGAGAACGCGCCGCCGCCGTGCGGGGCCCATCCGCCGTAGGTGTCCACGATGATCTTTCGGCCCGTCACGCCGGTGTCGGAGACGGGGCCGCCCACCACGAACTTGCCGGTGGGGTTGATGAAGAACTGGGTCTTGTCGTCGATGAGCCGCTTGCCGAGCACGGGGCGCACGACGGTCTCGATGATCTCCTTGCGGGACTTCTCGGTGATCTTCTCGCCGGACTTGTCGAGGATGCTCTCGTCGTGCTGGGTGGAGAGCACCACGGTCTCCACTCGCAGAGGGCGTCCGTCGAGATACTCGACGGTGACCTGGCTCTTGCCGTCGGGGCCGAGGTAGGGCAGCTCGTTGGATCGGCGGGTCTCGGCGAGCTTGCGGGTGAGCTTGTGCGCCAGCATGATGGGAAGCGGCATGAGCTCCGGGGTCTCCCGGTTGGCGTAGCCGAACATCATCCCCTGGTCTCCGGCTCCGCCCGTGTCCACGCCCTGGGCGATGTCCGGGGACTGCCGGCCGATGGCGTTGAGCACGCCCACCGTCGAGGAGGTGAAGCCGAAGCGCAGGTCGTCGTAGCCGATGCCCTTGAGCACGCGGCGGACCAAGGCGTCGACGTCCACGTAGGTCTTGGTGGTGACCTCTCCGCCCACGATCACCAAGCCGCGGGTGCAGAAGCTTTCGCAGGCGACGCGCGCCATGGGGTCGTCCTTAAGGATATCGTCTAAGACCGCGTCTGAGAGCTGGTCGCAGACCTTGTCCGGATGTCCTTCGGTCACTGACTCCGATGTGAAGAAATAGCGTCCGTGTCGCTGCATAAGCGGTGCTCCTCCCCTTAGTGGGCTATATCTATTACGACCATGTAATTATACCAAATCCTCGTCTTATAGGTGGGTGTGGACCCACTTGGCGGCGGTCTCCAGCAGGAGCTGGGTCTGCTTGGGGGAGTCGGTCTCCGCGTAGGTGCGGATGAGCGGTTCGGTGCCGGAGGGCCGCATGAGCACCCAGTGGCCGTTCTCAAGCACGACCTTCACCCCGTCGAGGATCATGACGTTCTTGACGGGGACTCCGCCGATCTTCTGCGGCACGCGCTTCTGGACCTTGGCCGTGAACGCGGCCTTGTCCGTGGCGGGCTTGCTGATGTGGAAGTCCACTCGCCGGAAGTCCGAGGCGCCGTACTTCTTCTCGATCTCCAGCCAGAGCTCGGAGAGCTTCTTGCGGCGCTTGACGATCATTTCCATGAAGAGGAGCCCGGTCAGGAGGCCGTCGCGCTCCGGGAGATTCCCTTTCCAGGCGTAGCCGCCGGATTCCTCGCCGCAGGCGACCGCGCGCCCCAGGGCCAGCTGTTCGGCCACGTGCTTGAAGCCGACCGGTAATTCCTCGAATTCCATGTTGTGGGCCGCGGCGACTTTCGCGGCGAGATATCCCAAGGATACGGACTGGACGATCTTTCCCTTGAGCTTGTGGTTCTCGATCAGATACTCCAGGAGCAGGGGGAAGACCTGGCAGGGCGTCAGATAGCGGCCCTTCTCGTCCATGAGCGCCACCCGGTCGCCGTCTCCATCGAGAGCGATGCCGAAGAGGGCCTTCTCCTTAAGAATGGCTTCACGCAGGGGAGCGAGGTTCTTCTCCACGGGTTCCGGAGCGGTTCCGCCGAAGAGAGGGTCGATCTCCGAGCGGATCTCCACGATGCGCTTATTGCCCTTGGCCAGTTCCGACATCAGCCCGCCTGAGGCGCCGTGCATGTAGTCCACCACCACCGTGCCCGGCAGGCGCGAGAGGAAGGCGGCCGTGTTCGCGTGAGAACGGAGATAGTCCAGGTACTCTTTCCGGTAGGACTTGGTCGCGGGCTCGCTTCCTTTCACAGGGTGGGCGCGGTCCAGGAAACTTTCGACCTCCGAGGTCACGGATTCCGGGGCGGCCCGGCCTTCCAGCTTGATCTTCACGCCGTTGTGGGAGGGAGGATTGTGGCTGGCCGTGACCACCACGCCCACGGCCTTGAGCTTCTGAGTCAGGAAGCTCACCGCGGGCGTCGGGATGGGCTCGGACGAGAGCGTGGTGCTGTGGCCGTTGGCTTCCAGGATGCCGGCGATCTCCTTGGCGAAGACATCGGACATGAAGCGGCGGTCGTAGCCCACGAATACGGAGTGCTTGGCCTTGGTTTTGGGCGCATGGGTCTTGAGATAGTCCGAGAGCGCCTGCGCCACCCGGCGCACGCCTTCAAAGGTGAAGTCGCGGGCCATGATGCCGCGCCAGCCGTCTGTTCCGAATTTGATAGCCATGAGAGTCTCCTTATGCCGCGGAATATTCCGTCAGCGTCGTCCTGTCTCCTAACGCTCGGCCGGGCCCCACCACGGAGCATTCGCCGATCCGACAGCCGCGTCCGATGATGCAGCGCGTCAAGCGCGCTCCCGCGCTCACTCGGCAGCCGTCCAGGAGCACGCAGTCCTCCAGCACGGCTTGCGGGCCTACGACGCAGTCCCGGCCGAGACATACGCAGCCCCGCAGGCGTGCGCTCGGATCCACGCGGGTCCCGCGTCCCAAGAGCGCGCCGCCTTCGCCTTCATGCGTGCCGGGCTTTGGCGGCTTGGTCCCGGCTTCTAAAAAGAAAGGGCCTTTCTTGCGCAGGCCTTTGACGCGCAGGGGCGCGATGCCCAGCAGGAGGTCCAGATGCGTCTGCAGATATTTCTCAAGGGTGCCGATGTCCGCCCAATAGCCCTCGGTCGTGAAGCCGTAGAAGGGCCGCTCGGCCTGCAAAAGGGAAGGGAAAAGGCCCCGTTCCATGGAATAGATTTCTCCTCTCGGGATGCGGAGCAGCGCCGAGGGCTCAAGGAGATAGGTGCCGGCATTGATGGTGTCCGTGGTTATTTCCTCGGGAGGGGGCTTCTCCAGGAATCTGCGGATGCGTTTTTTGGCGTCCAGCTCCACCAAGCCGTAAGGGGTCGGGTCCTTGACCCGGATCAGCACGATGCTCGCCTCTGCTTTGTGCGCGCGATGGAAGCGGAGGAATGCGCTCAGGTCGAGGTCCTGGAGCACGTCGCCGTTGAGCACCAGGAGCGTCTCGCGGGGATCGGGACAGCCGTTGCGCACGCCGCCGCCGGTGCCCAGAGGCGTCTTCTCGTAGGCATAGCTGAGCTTCAGGCCGAAGGCGCGGCCGTCGCCGAAGGCCTTGCGGAATCCTTCGGGTTTGTACGCGGTGGCCAGGGTAACTTCCCGGAATCCGTGGCGCCGCAGAAGATGGAACTGATGCTCCAGGAAAGGGATGTTGGCCAACGGGAGCAGGGGCTTGGGCGTGGAACAGGTGAATGGGCGCAGGCGCGTTCCTTGTCCGCCGGTGAGGATGAGTGCTTTCACAGGAGAGGGATTCTATCAAAATTCGTATAATGTCGCGGCATGAGCGATAGGGGATATCAGCCGCGTCTTGCGGCCATTGAAGCGGAATTTCACGCGGAACAGAAGGCGGTCAAGGACGCCTCCAAGCGCCTGGGCCCGATACTCTCCTTGTTCTGCGTCGCGGGCCTGCTCGTGTTCATGGGTTTTCAAGTCTCGGATTGGGCAAAGCGGAATACCCGTCCTCCTGCCTGGGATCAATCCATTCAACTCGAGATTTCCTTGGATCTGCGGGACGCTCTGGCGCGAGGGGACTTGGCTTCTTTCCTGCGCATGCGCCCCAAGCCCGGGATGCCTCCGTTTCCTCCGCTCTACGCGCTCACCATCCAGGGCTTCGGCGCGGGCGCGGATGCCGGCCGCGCTCTTTGGGCCAACTGGCTGCACCTGGTCCTGCTCGGCTTCTCGATCTGGGGCATCTCCAGGCGGTTCATGGGGCCTTGGCGTTCGGCCGCCGCGGCAGTCTGCTTCCTTTGCATGCCTGTCGTCCAGGACCTTCTGCGCGATCAGTTGAGCGATCTGGCGCTGACGGCTTGGGTGGCCGCGGTCTGGTGGGCGTACTTCGAATCCCGGCGCTTTGCCAGGGCTGTTCCTACCGTCTTGGCGGTCCTGGCCGTTTCCGGGGCCATGCTCATGAAGTGGAGCGCGTTCTCTTATCTTTTCCCGATCGCGTGGGCCGCGCTGGATGCCTTGCGCGATCCCCTGCGTCGGCGCAACGCCGCTGGATTCATCGCGGGGGTCCTCATACTTTGCGCGCCGTGGTATCTGCTCCAGTGGCCCGTGCTCTTGCCTCGCCTGGTCCAGGCCTCCTCGGACTCCGCGGTGCCTGTCTGGCAGGGGCTTGCGAGCCTGGGCTATCTCTTCCAGATGGCCGAGGGCTTGGATCTTCCGCTCTTCCTTCTGGGAGTGATCGCGGTCGCGGTGCCGGCGCCCGTGCTCTGGCAGGATGATTCCGAAAGGAAGCCGCTTCTGGGCTGGTTCCTCCTCGCCTACATCTTCTGGATGATCGTGCCCAACCGCCAGCTGCGCTATCTCCTCCCGGGTCTGCCTCCCGTGGCGATCCTTTGCGCCATGCTCTGGCCGAGGCCGGTCATGGGATTCCTTTGCGCCTTCCAGATATACTCCGCCGCGAATTATTCCCAAGGCTGGATCGGGCGGATATTCGTCGGAACGCGCCCTCCGATCAGTCTTTTCAATCAGCGGCTCCCGCCCAAAGAAGACTGGAAGCTTGAGGAGATGCTGCGCTTCGCGGAAGCTTCGCGCGACCGCTCGCGTCCCTTCGCGAACATGACCGTGGTAGGCAACCACCCGGCGTTCAATGGGCCGACCTTCAACTGGGTCTTGCGCAAGGAAGGACTGCAAGGGCTGTATCTGCGCGGCGTCAACCGCAGGCTTTGCGAATTCTCCGAGTTCGTGCTGGTCAAGACCGGCTCTCTGGGGCCTTCCACCGTCATCGGCGGACTTGAGGAGGCTCGACAGCGGATATTCGACCAGCGCGGGTGGTTCCAGAACGCCTATCGCGAGGTGCGGCGCGTTCCTTTGCCCGACGGTTCGGAGGCGGTCCTCTTCCAGCAGAAGCGCTTCAACCGGGCGCCGATCCAGGAGAAGTCCGCAAGATTCGATTACTATGAAGCCGGGGACCTGAAGGCGAGAGGCCTGCGCGTGGAGTTCGGCGCATTCGACTCCGCGCGCGGCATGTACCCGAAGGTCCGCATATCCGCGGACCAGCTTGAGATTCGCGGCTTGCCGGTGCGGGGCGCGAGGGTGGAGTTCGAGGACGCCCTTTTGGTCCCGGTGTTCGACGATCTGGATTCCGGGATACAGCTCGGCGTCGGGGCCGGGAAGGTCCTCGATGTCCGGCTCCTGCGCATGAGTCGTTTGCGCCTGCTGGGCGGCGAGATGGAAAGCGCGGATATCGCGGCCTTCCTGGTCCGCCGCGCTCCCGGGCTCGAACGCGCGGTCGTTCGCATGGAGGATGGGCTTGTTTCAGCGGCCGCGGTCTGGCACGGGATACGGTTCTCCGGGGTCCTGCGTCCCACGCTGGCGGAGGACCATTCTTCCTTGGCCTTGTCGTTGGAGAGGCTGCGCGTCGCGGGCTTTCCCATACCGACCTGGATCTTCGGCCGCCATGCGGGCTACGTGCGCTCAGCGTTTCCGGATCCCGAATTGCCTTTCGAGATCGAGCTTCCCTCTCTGCGCCTGGAAGGCGATTTCCTTAAAATCGGCTGACGGTTCCCTGGGCTCCGGGTCAAGCCCGGAGTGACGACCATTTTTCGTCATTCCGGCGCAAGCCGGATGTCGCCGTCATTCCGGCGGAAACCGGGATCGCTTTGTCGTCATTCCGGCGGAAGCCGGGAGCGCTTTATCGTCATTCCGGCGGAAGCCGGAATCCAGGAGCTGGTTTTTTACAAGACTTGAGCGTAGGCGGATTCGTAATTGGAGAGCATGTCGGAGAGCTTGAAGTCCGCGGCGATGCGCTCTTTGGCGGCGGAACCCAGGGCGCGGCGAAGTCCCGCGTTCGCGCAGAGCGAAGCGAGGGGAGAGAAGAGCGAAAGGGCATCCCCGCTTTCGCAGAGCAGGCCGGTCTTCAAATCCTCGACGAGTTCCGGGATGCCGTCTACGCGGGCGGCGACCGCGGGCAGGCCCAATGCCATGGCTTCCAGCAGGGCGTTGGGCAATCCTTCCCATAATGAAGGCTGGACGAAGACGTCGAAGGCCGAGAGCCAGTCGATGAGGTTCGACTGCTCTCCCGGCAGGAACACGGCATCCTCGATGCGCAGTTCCGCCAGTTTCTTCTGCAAAGCCGGGCGCAGCGGCCCCTCTCCTAGGATCGCGCAGCAGACCGGAAAGAGCGCGCGGACCTGGGCTAAGGCCTCCAAGAGAAAGATATGTCCCTTCTGCTCATCGAGCCTCCCGGCGGCGCCGATGAACACGGTGTCCTCGGGCAGGCGCAGCTCTTTGCGCACGCGTTCCCGGCCCTGGGCTGAAGGCTCAATCCCGGCCAGCGCGGTCCCGTTGTAGATGCGTTTGACTTTTTCGGGCGCGTAGCCGCAGTGTTCGATGAGATGCTTGCGTGAGGCATCGGACTCCGCGATCAGGAGCGAGTCTTCGCTCTTGAGAAACCGGTCCACGGCCAGGGAGAATAATCCTCTGCTCCGGTAGTGGACTCGCGGAGAAGTCACGAGCTTGAAAGACGTGCGGCCGTATCTGTGCGCGGCCCTGCAAAGCTGCATGGCCTGATACATCTGCGCATGCACGATGTCCGGCTTGAGCTCTGCGATGATCGAGCAGAGCCTGCGCAGGCTCCGCGGGCCGAAGCCGCCTGCCTGCGCCACGCCCAGCGTCTGGACGGGGATGCCGGCTTCTTCCAGCGCGTGCGCGTAGGGTCCCTTGTCCTTGAGGCTGACGACCCCTACAGGGAGGAATCGGCTGCGGTCCAGGCGCGTGGCGACCGTATGGAGCGTCTTCTCGGCTCCGCCGATGGTCGTGGAGGTGCTGACGAAGAGCAGTCTTTTGGGAGTCATCGAGTGTTGTACGCCACGAATCTAGTCACCTCGACAGAGTCGTCATCCCGGGCTTGACCCGGGATCCAGCAGCTTCTGGATTCCGGCTTCCGCCGGAATGACGGAGTAGGTCCCGGCTTTCGCCGGGATGACGACTGAGCAATTCCGGCTTTCGCCGGAATGACGGAACAGCCATCAGACTCCGTAGAAGCGCCGGATCTCCGCGCAGACGCGCATTGCGCGTTCTTTGCCGAGTTCCGGGTACATGGGCAGGGAGAGGGCTTCGCGGCAGGCCTTCTCCGATTCCGGGAACGCTCCTTCCTTGTATCCCAGGTCCTTGAAGGCCGGCTGCAGGTGCAGAGGCACCGGGTAATAGACCGCGGTGCTGATCCCGGCCTTCTTGAGCTGCTCCATGAGCGCGTCCCGCTTGGGCGCGCGCATCGTGAAGAGGTGGTAGACATGCCGCAGGCCGTCGGCGTCTTCCGCGGGCATGGAGACCGGTGTGGCCGCCAGCTCCTTGCGGTAGATGGCTGCCACGGCCGCGCGGGCGTCGTTCCAGGCCGAGAGCCGCCTGAGCTTGATGCGCAGGAAGGCGGCCTGCAGTTCGTCTAAGCGGGCGTTGCGGCCGGGCTGGGCGTGCAGGTAGCGCTCGCCCTTGGCGCGGCCCGCGTCGCGCAGGATCGTGCAGGCGTCGCAGAGTCCCGCGTCCTGCATGACCACCGCACCCGCGTCGCCCAGGGCGCCGATGTTCTTGGAGGGATAGAAGCTGAAGGTCCCGACGTCTCCGAAGCCTCCCACGCAGCGGCCCTTGTAGCGCGCGCCGTGCGCCTGGGCGCAGTCCTCGACTACGCGAAGTCCTTTCTTCTTGGCCACCGCAAGCACGGCATCCATGTCCGCGGCTCTGCCGAAGAGATGCACGGGGATGACGGCCTTGGTCTTGGAGGTGCAGGCTCGCTCCAAGGCCTTCGGGTCGATCGTGAAGTTCTTGGGCTCGATGTCGACGAAGAGGGGGCGCGCGCCGATGGAACTGACCGCGGAGGCCGTGGCGATGAAGGTGAAAGCGGGGACCGCGACCTCGTCGCCGGCCTTTACGCCGCAGGCCTTGAGCGCGATCTCGATGGCGTCCGTGCCGTTGGACACGCCCACGCAGTGAGGTACGTCGAGGAAGCGGGCGAACTCGGTCTCCAGGGCCTTCACTTCCGGGCCGTTGATCACGGTCCCCGAGTCCATGACCCGGGTGGCCGCGCCGACGAGCTCCTCGCGGATCTGCGCGTACTGTTCCTTAAGGTCCAAGAGAGGCACCGGTGCCGTCGCGGTCGAGGTCGTCATTAATAGGCTCCTTTTGCGAGGATCATGGCCGGGATCGTCCGAAGGATGATCTCCAGGTCCATCCCGAGCGACCAGCGTTCGATGTAGAACATATCCAGGGCGAAGCGCTGGTCCGCGCTGATGTCCGAGCGTCCCGAGACCTGCCAGAGTCCCGTGATGCCGGGCAGGATGTTCATGCGCTTCTTCGCCGTCGGACCGAAAGCCGCGATAAGTTCCTCCATCTCTCCGGTGGTCACGGCCAGCGGGCGGGGGCCCACCACGCTCATGTCTCCGGTCAGGACGTTGAGGAACTGGGGGAACTCGTCGAAAGAGAAGCGGCGCAGCCATCTGCCCACGCGCGTGATGCGAGGATCGTTCTTGGCCTTGAAGAATCCTCCGGCCTGCGCGTTGAGGCCGCGCACCGAGGCCAGGGACTTCTCCGCATCCGAGACCATGGTCCGGAACTTGAAGGCCTCGAACGTGCGTCCCTTCATGCCCAGGCGCTTCTGCCGGTAGAGGATGGGGCCGCGCGAGTCCAGGCGGATGAGGAGCGCGATGAGAGCGAGCGGCACGGAGAGCGCGGTGAGCACTGCGAGGCTGAAGAGCACGTCGAAGGCGCGCTTGGCCATGAAATTCGTCCGGGTCAGGGAGGTGTGCTGGAGCTTGTAGGCCGGCAGACCCAGGGAGTCGTCCAACTGGACCTCGCCTAAGCGCAGCTCCAGGAGGTCGGGGATCATGGTGAAGTCCAAACCCGCGGACTCGCAGGCCTCGGCCAGTTCCAGGATATCCGCATGGGACTGATGCGCGCGCACCATGACCACACCGGATGCGCCCGTGCGTTCAGCCAGGGCCGTGATCTGCGTCGCGGCCGGAGGCTCGGAGCGCTCCACAATCTCCAGGCCGGGGTGCCTGGAGAGCAGGTTCTCGCGGACGAGTTGGGCGGCTTTGCCTCCTCCCAGGAGGATCAAGGGGAAGGTCCGCTCGAAGCGGGAGAGCCATGCGTCGATGCGCAGGACCAGGAAATGGGAGAGCCCGATGAGGATCATGGCGTAAGGGGCGGCCAGGAGCATCATCATCCGGGAGTATTCGAGCCGGGAGTAGATGTAGGTCGCGGCCAGAGTGGCCAATGCGGCCAGCACGGTTCCTTTCATGATGCGCAGGATGCGGTCGAAAGTCCCCAGCCATGGCCGAGGGTAGAGGCGCGCGACATAGTGCAGAACGGCCAGCCAAAGGGGGACTACGGCGAAGAGCATGCGGCTGTAGAAGCTCCAGCCGGGGTCTTCTCCAAGGAAGGGGAAGCGGGCGACCCAGGGTCCGAAATGAAACCGCGTCTCATAGGCCAAGCGATAGGCCGATGCCGCGGCCGCGGCATCCATGATCCAATGCAGGCTCGTGCGCAGGCAATGGCGCAGCCAGCGCGGGAGTCCTCCTCCGGTGTTTCGGGGGGGCGGCGGCGCGCGGAGCTCTTCTTTTTCAGCTTGGATCGCGACGCTCATACGCGGGCCTTCCTTCCGGCTTGGGCAAAGGCCTGCGCGCGGAGTTCCTCGATCTGAGGAATCTCCTTTGGGCAGACGCGCGAGTCCGTGAGATTCTCATAGCCGTTCTTTCGGACCAAGAGATCGTCCTCGATGCGGACCCCGCCGAAGTCGAGGAAGCGCTCGGCCTTGGAGAAATCCACGGAACCCTTGTGCTTGGCCCGCTGCGCCGGGTCCATGAGCAGAGCGTCGATGAAGTAGATGCCGGGTTCGACGGTGAGCACGAAGCCTGCTTCCAGCTTGGCCACGAAGCGGATGGGGACTTTGCCGGGATTCTCCATGTGGCGCTTCTTTCCGCCGCGGCCGTCATGCACGTCGAGCCCCATGAGATGGCCGATGCCGTGGGGGTAGAAGAGCTTCACCGCGCCGTTCTCGACTAAGCCGCAGGCATCCCCTTTGAGGATGCCCAGGGACTTGAGGCCCTCGGCGATCACGGTCATGGAGAGTCGGTGCAGGTCCGTGGAGAGGGCTCCTGCGCGGACTTGGCGGATGCAGGCCTTCTGCGCCTCAAGCACGATGGAATAGACGTCGCGTTGTCTTTGAGAGAAGTGCCGGTCCACCGGGAAGGTTCGGGTGATGTCCGAGGCATAGCCCAGGCATTCCGCTCCGGCGTCCAGGAGCACGAGCTGTCCCTTGCGCAGGAGCGCGTCATTGCGGACGTAGTGCAGAATCGCGGAATTGGCGCCTGCGGCGACGATGGAAGGGAATGCCAGATGCTTGAGTCCGCGGCGAAGGCACTCCCCATCAAATAGGGCCTGGACCTCGTATTCCCGCATGCCGGGCAGGGCGCGCAGCATGGCCGAGCGGTGGGCCTGTTCGGCGGTGCGGCTCGCGGCGCGGATGAAGCCGAGCTCTCCATCGGACTTGAGTGCGCGCAGTTCTTCCAAGGCGTCGAGCAGGGTGTCCGTGTCTTTCTTCTTGAATGAGGCGAGTTTCGGGAAGGTCTTGGCAGCAGCCGGGTTCGCGTAGCATCGCCGGGAGCCTTTGCGGGCCTTGCGGAAGTGGGCAGGCAGTTCATCGGCATAGGCGATACGGCTGAATCCATAGAGCTTGCGGCACTGTGCGGGGCCGGGGATGGGGCCCAGCCAGACCTTATGCTCCGCGTCGATGCGGGGGATGAAGAGCGTGCTGCGGCCGCTGCGGGGGTCCAGAAGCACGTGGAAATCCGGATCTTGGACCCCGGTCAGGTAGATGAAGTTGGAATTCTGCCGGAAGGGGTAGTTGATGTCGCTGTTCCGGGGGGTCTCTATCTCGCCGGAGAGCAGGATCAGGCCGTCCGGCAGGCGTTTCATTAAGGAAAGCCGATGCCCGGCGCAAAGGGATTTCATTAATGGAATTATACCATTCTTATACATTGTCCCAGGGAACGGTCCAGAGGTGGATGTCGGCTGTCGGCCGGGTCCTGCCGCGAATCTCGGTCCGCGGGTACGCGGGGCTCTTGATCGCCCCGCTCTGTCCTCGCCCGCCGATCTCCGCAGCCCGTGCGGAGTGTCGGCTGCTGCGCGGCGGCCTGCGGAGGCCCCGCGGACCGGGACTTCGCGTCACCCCGCCCGTCCCCCGCTATCCAATAAAAGGGTCATGAGGAGGCGATTCGTCATTCCGGAAAAATCCGGAGCTGTATCTCGTCATTCCGGCGAAAGCCGGAATCCAGCAAAGGCTGTTATGGCGTGTTCCTGGATCCCGGCTTCCGCCGGGATGACGACGTGGGCTTACTGTTTGGGTCCTAGATAAAGAGAGGACAATTCCGACAGGAGGCTGTCGAGGGAGTACTCCGAGCGAACCATGGCTAGGCCGCGGGATCCGAACTCCGCGCGGCGCTCGGGGGTGTCGAGGAGTTCGCTGACGCGGGTGAAAAGGAGGTCCTCATCGCGGGCGATCCAGCCGTTCTCGCCCGGGCGGACCACGTTGCGGTTGCCCGAGATGTCCGAGGCGACCACGGGCAGGCCGCAGGCAAAGGCATCGAGCACGGCGTTGGGAAGCCCTTCCCAGCGGGAATAGTGCACGAATACATCGCAGGAGCGCAGGCGTTTGAGGGCCTCTTCATGCGTGAGCCAGCCTGAGATCTCGAAACGCTCGTTCAGGCCGTACTCTTTGGCCAGACTGCGCACTTTTTGGCCCAGCTCGCCGTCCCCGATCCAGAGGCAGCGTACGTCCTTGCGCGCGGAGAGCAGCCGGGAGGCCAAGCGCACGAAGGCCTCCGGATTCCTTGGGAAGCTCAGCCTGCCGGCCGCGCAGACCGTCAGCGGGGCCGTATTTGAGGGACTCGCATGTCCGTTGGGTGTGGACGATCCATATGCCGTTGGCGCGGAGATATCTGATGGCTCATGGTCGATGATCGCGCCGAGATAAGCGTCCCGGACCACATGCACGCGGCGAGGCGTGAGCAGGGAGCGGGCCAGGGCCGCCTCGCTTTCCGAGCAGGCCGCGATCTCTCCGATCCAGGAGACCGAAGCTTCGACCATCCGGTAGAATCCCCGGCTCAAGGCGGAGCGGTCGAGCTGGAGGAAGGCATAGCCGCGGGGGGAGTAGAAGATGCGGGGCACGCCCGCGGCCAGCGCTGCGGTGCGCGCAAGCACGCCGGCTTTCGAGGAATGCGCGTGCACAACGTCGGGCCGGGACTCGCGGAAGAGCCGGTAGAGCTTGCGCCAAGCTGATAAGTCCTTGGCAGGCGAGATTTCCCGCGTCATCTCCGGGATGCGGACATAATGATCCGCGCCCGAGGCAAATCGCCGGAACTCCTCATCCGAGGCGCCCGGCCGAACGTTGTAGACCAGCGTTGTCTCAAAACGGGACTTTTCGAGTCCGCGGACGATGGCCGCGACCTGGTTCCCGGTGCCTCCGGGTCCCCCGCATTCCAATACCTGCATCACTCTTACGCGTTCCATTAAGCAAGTATACCCAATTCTCAAACTCCTGCTTTGTGAGTGAGAAGGCATGAAGTATCTGGTAAAATAGTCCGCGCGTTTGACGATGCGCGACTTTGCGGGATTATATAATGGAGTTGAAGACTATGAAAAAAAGTCTTGTGCTTTTGACGTTCAATGAGATTGAGGCCGCTCCCAAGGTATTGGACGGCATTCCCGCTGGAGTCGCCGACGAGGTCTTCGCTATAGACGGCGGCTCCAAGGACGGGACCATTGAGTTCCTGCGCTCCAAGGGGCTGAGGGTCGTGATCCAGGAACGCCGCGGGCGCGGAGTGGCATTCCAGCTTGGCGTGCGTCAAGCGCAGGGCGACCATGTGGTTTTCTATAGCCTCGACGGCAACGAGGACCCCGCGGACATCGCCAGGCTTTTCGCCAAGCTCGAGGAAGGATTTGACATGGCCATCGCCTCCCGCATGATGCGCGGGGCCTTCAATGAGGAGGACGTTCATTTCTTCCGCCCCCGCAAGTGGGTCAATCAGACCTTCACGCTTATCGCGAACCTGCGCTGGAACCGCGGGCCTTACATCACGGATACCATCAACGGATTCCGCGGCGTGACCAAGAGCGCTTTCGAGAAGATGAGGCCCGACGCCGAGGGTTTTGTCATTGAGTACCAGATGTCCATCCGCGCCATGAAGAACCGTCTGCGCGTGGCGGAGATCCCGACCCGGGAGAATCCGCGCGCGGGCGGAGAGAGCACGGCCGAGTCCCTCCCGACCGGGATAGTCTTCCTCAAACAGCTCGCCAAAGAGATGTTTTCTTAGAGTCGGATCGGGGCGTAACGGACGTAGAGAGAGGCCGTGATCGTGTCCGTGAGCTTGAAGGTCCCGGTCTTCCGATAAGGCAGGCGTTTTGCTTTGACCATGGAACGGATCTGAGAATCCAGCTTGAGGACGGATTCATCGATCTGCGCTTCCGGGAGTCCATCGACGAGCAGGAGGGCGTTCGCGTTCTTTTCCTGCAGGCGGAGCACGGTGCGCTCGATGCGCTCCTCGGCGTAGCCGTAGCTCACGAAAGAGACAGGCAGGTTTTTTAAGGCGCTGAAGTACGCGAGATTGTTCGCGTTCAGATGACCGTGTTCCGAGCCGATGGCCACCACCGAAGGGCTTGGAAGGGAGCGCGCGAGCCAATCAACGAGCCCGTCCTGGTTCCATTCTCCCTTGCTCTGCGGCGGGAAGGAATAGCTGGTCTCTCGGACCAAGACACGCAGGGGTCCTGAGCGCAACTCCGGCAGCAGGCCTTTGCCGAAGCTTTGCTGAGAAAATTGTTCGAGCGGGAAAAAGAAGAAGACTGCCAAGGCCAGGCTGCTCAGGCGGCTGGAGCCCGCCGCCATATCCAGGCCTCGCGCTAAGAGCAGGCTGAAGGCCGGGATGCAGGGCGTGAAGAATCGGATGTCCTTGTTTACCCCGAAACTGGAGACCGCCAGCGGCAGGAAGAACCAGAGTGCGATGCTGCGAGTGCCCGCGTTCTGCTTGAACTCCCTCGACAGAAGAGGCAGGCAGAGCAGGGCCGTGAGCGCGTAGTATGGAGAGACCCCGTCATTGGCCAGCATCATCCAGTAGCGCCCCAGCACTATCGGAGAGAATACGTTCGTGCTCCCGTAATGGGAGGCGATATCGCCGAAGCTGGCCTTGAAGAAATAGCCTGCCACGTAGACCAGATTGTTGGCGTACCAGGTGAGGCTGATGGCTGCGGCGATATAAAGGAGGGTCTTGAGCGGACGCTCCAAGTCCTTCAGGAAGTTCGGGCCGAGTTCTTTGCGCCTTTGCAGGAACAGGGCTCCCAGCGGTCCCAGAAGGTAGAACGGGAAAAGGACCTTGAGCAGGAGACCCAGCCCGAGGAGGGCTCCCAAGGCGCGGACATGAGATTCCCTGCGCAGGCCTTCGGAGCGGAGAAGATGATAGACCGCGGCCGTGACGCAGGCGGCCAAGGAATACTCGACGAGCAGGCGGCGCGAGAGCCCGAAGAGCATGGGGACCGTCATGGCAATGAGCACGCTTAAGAACGCGGTCCTCGCATTGTAGATCGAGCGGGCCAGCCGATAGAGATAGATGCCCAAGAACGCCATGGCCCCGATGTTCACCCAAAGGGCTTGTTTCAGGCCCGGGCCGAAAAGGAAATAGAACGGCAGGGGCAATACGGAGATGAGCGGCGCCTTGAACCGGAATGAATTCTCATAGGCGGCCATGAAGGCGAGGAAGCCGTGTTTTTTAAGCGTCCAGTAGAAATGCAGGCTGTTTTCGAGATACCAGGCATCGTCGAAGGTGGGCGGCATTCGGTGGCGGCCGAAGAACCAGATATCCGTAAGGATCGCGCAGAGCACGGCCAACGCCGCGGCGGCGGGCCAAAGCAGGGAACCTCTTCGCGAGGGTCCTGAATCCGAGGATTGGATATTGGGCATCACTCTCCCAGGCGGTAGCGCAGGAGACATGCCAGATATACGAGTCCGTCCTTTGCCCGGATCTTTTTGCCTTCCGCGTAGGTGCGGCCGCTGTAGGAGATGGGCACCTCGTAGATGCGCAGGCGGCGCTTGCAGACCTTGGCAGTGATCTCAGGCTCGAAGCCGAAGCCGTTGCTGCGCAGGGTGATGCCCGAGAGGGCTTTCCTGCTGAAGAGCTTGTAGCACACGCCCATGTCCGTGAGGTTCACGTTGTAAAGGATGTTGGTCAGCAGGGTGAAGAAGAGATTGGCCGCGTAGTGCCAGAAGAAGAGGACCCGGTGCGGGCCGCCCAGGAAGCGCGAGCCGTAGACCACGTCCGCGCGGCCGTCGAGGAAGGGCTCGATGAGCCGGTGATAGTCGCGGGGGTCGTACTCGAGGTCCGCGTCTTGGATGAGGACGGCGTCGCCTGCGGCCGCGGCCAAGCCCATGCGCACGGCGGCGCCCTTGCCGAGATTGCGTTCATGGCGCAGCACGCGCAGGTCCGGTCCCGCGAGCCGCTCCAGGATGCGGGGGCTCTCGTCGGTGGAGCCGTCGTCTACGGCCACGATCTCGCGCTCCATGGGGAGCTCGACTGCGCGCACGCGCTTGATGATCTCTTCCAATGTCGATGCTTCATTGTAGATCGGCAGGATGATGCTCAGTTTGGGCATTGTGCGCTCCTTCGGCGCAGCAGCCGTTCCAGACCGGCGGCCGCGAACGGGAATAGGCAAGGCAGGTGCTGAAGCCTGTGTCGGGAGGCGGAGCCCAGGTCGAACTCCAAGAGACCGTAGCTCGCGCTCAGGATGATGAAGAAGGCGAAGAGCATCTGCGCCGGTGGGTTCCTCCAGAAAGAGCGCAGCGTCCAGAGCCCCATGAGGAAGAGGAACAGCAGGAGCAGGTTTTCGGCGGCTGCGGCCATGCGGCCCAGCTGTCCGTCCATGGGATAAAGACCCGGCAGAGGCATGAAGAGCGCGTAGAAAGCGCCTTTGGGCCAGAAGCGCAGGACATCCCCCCAGGTCTTGAAGCGGGCGTCCGGGAATATCTGCGTGCCGATTTTCCGATTGGAGAACTTCTTGGCCCAGTTCTGATCCTCGCTCATGCGGATGCGGCGGAACTCGGAGATTCCTTCCGGGCTATAGGGCTGGACATAGCGTTTCGGGCGCTCGGGGGAGAACGTCGAGGGAGTCAGTGAGGCTCTGGAATGAGGGTCTATCGCGTAGAGGCTGTCGGCGGAGATGAACCTTCCGAAGGCTGCGTCATAGAGCGGTTTGTAGAGGAGGATCGTGCCGATGAGGGCTAGGCAGAGCGCGAGGGCCTGTCGCTTTTCCGGGTGATTCCGGAATCCGATGTGCGCGGCTGCAGGGAAAACGGCCGCCGCGCTCAATATTACGAGATAGGACCGGAAGAATCCTGTGATCAGGAGAGAGAGGGAACAGCCTGCCGCAAAGAGCGAGGCTTTCCGGAATTCCGGCTCCTTGAGCGTGCGCAGACAGAAGAAGAAGAATGAGGCGCAGCTCAGCGTGATCCAGGATTCCTTCAGGTTCTGGGACGTGAAGAAGATGTGGCTCGGCCAGAGCGCCAAGGCCCAAGCGGTCCAGAGCGCGCAGGCAGGCGGGAAGAACATCGACGCGATGCGATACCAAAGCCAGATCGTCAGGATCGAGAGAAGGCCGTTGAGGAGTTTCGGGCCTATGGGATGTGGTCCGAAGGCGCGATAGATCCCCGCCGCGATCACGGCATAGAGACGTCCTTCGGCGCTGAGAGAAGGAAGATCGCCTTTTCCTGAGGACCAGCGCTGCGCGAGAGTTGAGGCGTTGCGGTGGAATTGTCCCGCGTCCGTGTAGTAGTGGGGCGGGAATATCGGGTGAGTTTGGGTGACCAAGGCTGTAGTCCAACGCAGTCCTAATGCTGCGGCTAGGACGATGAAAAGAGAGCGGTTCATTTGAAACCTGGACCCCGGCTTTCGTTGGGGTGACGAACGTAAGGGGATTGATGACACGCTGCAGCAGGTCTTCGCAGGAAGTACCATGCCAGGGCCAGGCCATAGCCTCCCAGCAAGGAAAGCGCTGAGCCCGGCACTCCCCAGTGCGGGACCAGGAGCAGATTCAGCAGCAGATTGCCTGCTCCGGCGATGCAGGCTCCGGCGACCGAGACCATGAGTCCGTTCAAGTCGCGCGCGGCATACAGGGCCGAGAATACCCCATGCGCGAACACCGCGGCCGCGGCCGTTCCGAAGAGCAGCATCCAGGAGAAGTGCAGGGGGTAGGAACGCCCGGCCAGGAGCAAGGCCGCGCTTCCGCATGCGATGAAGAACAAGGTTCCCATCCATGAAAAGTCGCGTAAGGATCTGCGCAGATAAGACCAAGCGTCCTTCTGTCCGTCCGGGCGGCTGGTCAAGGGCACGATCACGGCCCAGAGCATGACGCTCAAGGCCAGCGAGACCTGTATAGTGGCCGTGAAGTACGCGGAGAAGACTCCGGCTTCCTCGGGGGAGCGGAAATGGAAGAGGCACATGCGTCCCGGTGCTTGGATGAAGGCCGCTGCCAGGACATTGAGCGAACCGATGAAAGCGAAGGGCAGGGCCTTCCGAAGAAGTCCCCAGTGCAGAGCCGGGCGCAGATATTCCCGAAGGGTCCATGCGCCGAAGGCCGTGGACATCGAGAGCCCTCCGGCCAAGCTCAAGATCAGGGTCGCGTGCGCATGATGTCCGCTTGCCAGGAGCCCGGCCAGCAGCACGGTGGAGGCCAGGCTGTAGACCGCTTCCATGATTCCGCGTTCTCTAAAGCGCGTCAAGCCCTGTAGGGCTGCGCAGACCGTCAGGTGCGAGGCGGTGGCATAGGCCAGCACCAGGGCCAGGTGATAGTCCTTCGTGGACAGGGAGGTCCAGTTGCTCAAGGAACTCCCCATCCCGAAGAGCAGGGCTGCGCTCACTCCCAGCCAGAAGATGAAGACGCTCATGAGCGTGGAGATGAAGACGGTCCTTGTCTGTGCATCGGTGCTTTCGGTCTGGCGGGAAAGGACCAATGGGAAGCCCATGAGCGGGATGAGCTGGAGTGCGGAGTTCACGGCCAGGATGAGATTCGCGGTCCCATATTCCATGGGGCCCAGCCAGCGCGCGGCCACAAGTTGGAGCGCCCAGGTCCCGAACTTGGCGAGCACGAAGAAGGCCGCGATCCAGGAGAGCCCGGTTAAAAAGGATTCCGCGGTCGCGGAGAGGCTTGCCTGCGCGGCTTGCGGGCGGGCCGGAGACTCGTTGATGAATCCCAGAATCTGCTCGAACTGCGTCGAGGATGAGTGTTTGCGGGCTTCCTGGATGCGGTCGGCCACGCGTTGGGGGGTTTCCTCCGCGTCCAGGCGCGCGGCTGCGGCCGCGAAGTCTGCGGGAGACTTCGCGATATAAAGGAGATGCTTGAGATTGCCCAGAGCGGGAAGCTCCGAGGAGATGATCGGAAGGCCCGTGGCCAGGGATTCGTAGATCTTTGCCGGACGGATGCCGCGGTTGAACTCGCAGTCCGTGTAGGGCAGGAGCAGGGCGTCGAAGCCGCGCAGTCGTTCGAGCAAGGCCCGCGTGGGAAGAAGCCCTTCGCGCCGCACCCCGGGTTCCAGCCGCGGCGGCGCGTCCTGCTCCGGTCCGATCAAGGAAACCTCGCAGCCTGCGCGGGCCAAGGCGTTGATCGCATCGTAATCGAGGCCCTTGCGCAGGGTTCCGAAGTAGCAGAAGCGGCGGTGCTTCTTGGGCGGCTGGGGCGGCGGAAGGAAGAATGAGGAGGGCACTCCGTGGTGGATGCAGTGCACGTGCGGGTGGCGCGGGGCGTGCAGGTCCTGCAGGAGCTGGGCGGTGGTGAAAAGCACGGCGGAATCGTCGATGAGTTCCTGTTCCGTCTGCGCGTAGTCCGCGGGCCTGTTGGGATGTCCTGGGAGATTGTCCACCACGTCGTAGACCAGCTTGCTCACGGCAAGCATCCGCAGAAGGTCGAGATTGGTCCTCGTCGGCGTATAGGCGATGCACAGGCTGCCTGGACGAAGGCCCATCCTCCGGAGCTTGCGCAGGACCAGGGGAAGGAGCACGCGGCGGTTGATGAGCCGGAAGAGGTCGTGAGTCGGCGGCAGGACCAAGGGGGCCATCACGCGGATATTCTCCGGGACCGGGTGGATATGGCGGCGCTTGCTTGTCGGGAGAATGATCCCGGACAATCTGCGCAGCACGCGCCGCGCGTCCGAGAACCGCAGGTCGCGGAAGCCCGTGTTCTCGACGAAGAAGACCTGGGTCCCGCGCAGGGCGAATTCCGAGGCGAGCGCCTGATGCCTCTGCCAAGCCGCGTCCCAGTCGATGCTCGCCAGAAAGACGGCTTGATTCGGAGTTGCGGGGTTCGTCTGGGAACCTGTTTCATTCGGATAACTTTCGTTCATCTTCCCAAGCGCCTGAACGCGAATCGTACGCCAAGTCCCACGCATTGCCAGAGGAACGCGGCCGAGTGCAGGGGATCCTTAGGCTGGTTTTTCTTGAAGAGATGCCAAGCGCTGGAATATTCCCTCGCCAAGTAGTTCCAGCGCGCTTCCCTTTCCAGGGATGGGCGCTCGTGGAGACAGCGCGCCTTGGGCGTGTAGAAGTTCCGCCATTTGCGGGATACGCGGTAGGAGAAGTCCACGTCCTCGTTGATGCCCAGGCCCGGCAGGCTCTCATCGAAAAGGAATTCACTGAACACTTCCCTGCGCCAAGCCGTGAGCCCGCCGGGCAGGAACTCCACGTCCATGGGCTTCGCGGCTCCGTGCGGGACCGTGGGAGCGCCCGAGAGGCGGAAGCGCCCATCGCCGTCGCAAGGCAGCATGAAGAAGCGCTTAAGGGCCTGCTTGAACGGCTCACTGCCTCTGGGATGTCCGATGATGTTTCCGGTCACGCCGGCCAAGCCAGGATCGCGCTCCAAGGGCGAAACGAGCTCTTGGATGAACTCCGGCTCCAGGACCAAGTCGTCGTCGATGAAGACCACGATGTCTCCGGAGGAACTGCGGATGCCGTGGTTGCGAGCTTGCGTGAGACTGGAAGGGAAGTGGAAGTAGAGGACTTCCTTGAAATCGCCGCGTAGGGAATCAGCCAGGGCGCGCACGGCGTCCTCTCCGGCCGCGTCGATGATCACGATCTGCTCGGGCCTGCGCGTCTGGCTGCGAAGGCTATCCAGGCAGCGGCGCAGGGACTCTGCCCGGCGGAACGTGGAAAGCACGGCGCTGACGCGCATGGTCATTCAGGGAGATCGCTATGACGCACGATACTGGGCCCGTTCATGCTCCAGCATGATTTCGAGGCTCTTTCCCCAGGACACAGCCGGCTTCCAGCCCAGTTCCTGCAGGGCTTTCTTGCGGCTGCCGCGCATCTCCGATATATCCACGGCTCTTTTTCGCGCAGCACTCTGCTGGAGCTTCAAGGGCTTCTTCGCCATGCTCAAGAGTCGGCGCACCACGCGCTCGATGGAGACAGAGGTCCCGGAGCAGAGATTGTAGGACTCGCCCGGCTTCCCGGCCTGCGCGATACGGAGCATGCCTTGCGTCACGTCTTGGATGTCGATGAAGTCTCGTCTAGGCGAGAGATCGCCGGTCTCAAGGATGGGAGCTCTGCGGCCGTTCTCGGCTTCCACGGTCTGGCGCACGAAGGAGGCGATGGACAGATGATTGGGCAGGCCCGGGCCCAGGAGATTGAAGATGCGGGCCACGAGGACATTCAGGCCGTTGCGGCTGAAATAAGACGCGGCTGCGGCTTCCGAGGCTTTGACCATGCCGTAGGCATTGACGGGCCGCGCAGGCATGTCTTCGGAGCAGGGCATCACGGTGTGCCCGCCGAACTCCGCGGCGGAACCGGATAGCACCACGCGCGGCGGTTTGGGAAGGCGTGCGCAGGACTTCAAGAGCGAGAGCGTGGGCAGAAGATGTCCTTGGAGCATGGCATCGAGATCATTGCGGGCTGGAGCTCCGGCGCAGTGGAACACCCATTTAAGTTTCGTCTTCTTTAAGAGCCTTTCCAGGCGCGAGGAATCTTTGAGATCACAGGCCCAGGTCCCAGGACCCGGCCGCAGGTCCAATCCCAGGATGTGAGCGGAAGGGAGCCTGCGGCGCAGGTGCAGGCGCAGGTGGCTGCCCAGGAATCCTTCGGAACCCGTGATCAGGATGGAAGTCATCAGAGAGTGTTCTTCTCGACCAAGGTTTGAGCGGCCTCGTAGTCGTCGGGACGGCCGATATCGAGCCACTGGTCCGAGGAGCGCTTGCAGAAGACCTTGCGGCCCGCGGCTTTCAGGCGCAGGGCGAGCTCCGGGATGCCCAGGGCTTCTCCGGGTTTGATGAGGTTCACGGCCCTTCGATTGAAGACGTTGATGCCCATGCTGACCAGGTATTGATAGGCGGGCTTTTCGATGTACTCGGAGAGACAGCCGTCGGGCTGGGTGCGGATGACCCCGTAGTCCACGCGCGATTCCCTCTGCGTCACCGCGAGCGTGGCCCAGGCCTTGGCGCGCAGATGCGCGCGGACCAAGTCCTTGAAGTCCATGTCCGTGAGGATGTCGCCGTTGATGACGAGAAAGTGCGGTGCGAGTCCGCGGATCAGGCGCAGGGCGCCGGCCGTGTGCAGGGGCTTGTCCTCCCGCACGTAGCGGATGCGCAGGCCCCAGCGCTTCCCGTTGCCGAAATACGCCTCGATGAGCTCCGCCAGATGGCCCGTGGAGATGATGATCTCCCGAAAGCCCTGCCGCTTGAGCCTGCGCAGGAGGATCTCCAGGATGGGCTTGTCTCCCACGGGGACCAGAGGCTTGGGCAAAGACGTGGTAAAAGGCCTCAGCCGCGTGCCCTTTCCTCCTGCCAGTATCACCGCCTGCATGATGAGTACCTCAAAGGTTGTAGATGTTCGTCTTGTATTCGTCTAAATGCGTGCGAACATAATCCAAAGTGAGGCGCAATCCTTCTTCCAAGGAGAAGCGCGGCTTCCAGTCCGAGAGCTTGCGGGCCTTTGCATTGGAGGCGATGAGCTTGAAGACCTCGCTCTTCTGGGGCCGGATGCGCCGCGCGTCCTTACGCACGCGCAGGCGGCTGCCCGTGATCTTCTCGATGAGCCGCAGGGTCTCCAGGATGCTCACTCCCCGGCCGCTGCCGAGGTTCACGGTCTCTCCGATCGCGCGCGGGCTCTTGGCCAGGGCAATGAAGCCCTCGGCCGTGTCCCGCACGAAGTTGAAGTCGCGCACGGGCTTGAGATCGCCTAAGGCGAGTTCTTTATTGCCTGAGAGCAGTTGGGACATCATGGTGGGGATGACCGCCCGGGCCGATTGGCGCGGGCCGAAGGTGTTGAAGGGCCGAACCGTGGTGACGGGCAGGCCGAAAGAGCGGTAAAAGCTTTCCACGATCTTGTCCGCGCCGATCTTGGAGGCTGAGTAGGGCGACTGTCCCTGCAAGGGGTGCTCCTCGTCGATGGGCGTGTAGCGCGCGGTACCGTAGACCTCGCTCGTGGAGGTGTGCAGCATCCTTTTGACCTTGTGCCTGCGGCAGGCCTGCAGCACGTTGAGCGTGCCTTGGATGTTGGTCGCCACGTAGCGTTCCGGAGCCGAGTAAGAGAAGGGGATGGCGATGAGCGCGGCCAGATGAAAGACCGTGTCCATGCCCGCGATCGCATGGTCCATGAAGAAGGGGTCGGTCACGTCGCCCGGGAGGACCTCGATGCGCCGCAGGAGCTCCTTGGGGAGCTTCTCCAGATGGCCCCAATCGTTGCGGCCATTGTAGCGGACCAAGGCGCGCACGCGCAGGCCTTGGCGCGCGAGCTCCTCGGCCAGATGGCTTCCGATGAATCCGCCGGCTCCGGTGACCAGGACTTTTTTCATGTTCATAACCCCGAGCGGCGAAGGTCGTGCAGATGGATCATTCCGACGGCCCGGTCTTTGCGGTCTTTGACTGGGAGCACAGCAAAGGGCTTGGGCCTATCGAGCATCAACGATAGAGCGTCCGCGGCCAGGGTCTCGGGCCTCACGCAGGTGGGCCGCGCATTCATGATGCTTTTAAGAGAAAGCTTGCGCACGTCCTCCCCTCGCTCCAGGACCTTGCGCAGATCGTAATCCGTGATGAGCCCCAGCAGCCTGCCGCGGCCGTCGACTACGGAGACCGCGCCGGTATGGTGGCGCGTGATGGCCAAGAGCATCTGTGAGACGCTCGCGTCTTTTCCGATGACGGGATTGTCCTTGCCGTCGTGCATGAGATCGGCCACGGTGAGCGTCAGCCGCTTGCCCAGCTGTCCGCCGGGATGGAGCAGGGCGAATCCCCGCGCGTCGAATCCCCGCAGGCGCATGAGGGCCACGGCCAAGGCGTCTCCCACGGCCAACGAGGCCGTGGTGCTGCAGGTAGGGGCGAGGTTCAAAGGGCAGGCTTCGGCGCGCACCGGCAAATGCAGCACCGCGTCCGCGCAGCGGGCCAAGGTGGAGGAGGGGTTGGCGGTGATGGCGATCAAGCGCACGCCCAGCTTTCGCAAGGACGGGAGGATATCGTTGAGCTCCGAGCTCTCCCCGGATTTTCCGAGCGCCAGGATGACGTCTTGCTTCTGCACCGCTCCCAAGCCTCCGTGCAGGGCCTCGGCCGGATGCAGGTAGAGCGCGGGCGTGCCCGTGGAGGCCAGGGTGGCCGCGATCTTCTGCGCGATGAGCCCGGACTTGCCGATGCCGGTCACAAGCACCTTGCCCTTGCAGGCCGAAAGCAGGCGCACGGCCCGGACATAGGAGCGGTCCGTGCGGTCCTTGACCGTATGGATGGCCCGCGCTTCCATATCCAAGACTTCCCGGATATGGCCAAGGATGCGGGAGTCTGTATTCAAAGGCTTTTTCCCCATATTCCAGTATAGTTTTACAAATTAGAAGGCTGAGAAGTCATCGCTTTCAGGGAGGCGGCAGTAGCGTTGGGCGTAGCGCAGGCCGGCTTGCCTGCGCGACTGCAAGGCCGGGCCTTCCAGCGCTGCGATCTCTTCCAAGACTGAGCGCAATTCCCGCGGGGTGCGCGCGGACCATTTAAGCTCCGTGAACCCGGACATGGGGTCCGTGTTGAGGAAGCGGCCCACGCGCAGGAACACGGCCGGGATGCCGCGCCGCACGGCTTCGAGCCCGAGCGTGGAAGAGGCGAAGAGCACCACGTCCGCGGCGCCCAGGGCTTCGTTCAGGGGGCTTCCGGAGTCGATCTCGTACTCGAAGGGCAAGGGCGCGGCCTTCAGAGCCGGCGCCAGAGGGATCACTGGATGCGGCCGCAGCACGAGTTGGTGCGTCTGTCCAGGGAAGGCGTCTTTTAGGAGGCGCAGGGTGGTGCGGTATTCCTCCTGGCTGGAGGCCAGGGCCGAGAGCACGCGCAGTCGAGAGCCAGGGGCTCGGGTTTCCCGAATCTTTGCAGGCGACTGACGCAGGGCGCAGCCTAAGGCAAGGCGCTCTCGCGGGAAAAAGCCCTGTTCCGCCATACGCTCCAAGGTCACCTCGCCCATGGTCACGATGCGGTTCGGCAAGGGCAGAAGCTCCTGGCCTTGTTCTCCAAGCATGAAGTTCAGGTGGAAAGGCGTGATGGTCGCATGTTGGTAGCCGATGAGCGGGGCTTGAGGCGCGTTCTCGCGGAAAGAGGCCATGAGCATGCGTTCCCAGGCTCGGTTCTCAAATGGGAAGAGCAGTCTCTCGGCGCGGATGTTCTGAAGAAGCGCATCCGCGCAGGCCTTGAACCACAGGTCCGAAAAGAGACGGCTTTCTTGAAAGTTCCGCGCGAGTTCTTCCTGTATAAGCGGCAAAGCATCATGTGTTCGGAAGTGGGAGTCTCCTTTTAAGGCAAAGCCCACGAGCCGATAGCGCAGGGCCTTGAGCAGGACCGGCCAAAGATCGCGGCCGCGCAGGAAGCTCTCCATGGGCAGCACCGGGAACTCGGTGCATGCGCGATTACAGCGCGCGAGCGTGCGCTCGAAATCATGGGTCACGGAGCCAAAGACCAACGGTTCGCGGCTCGATTCGTCCGTCTGATTTTTGTCGCGGGCTACGGAGTCTCGGCTTCGACTGTTGTCGTTGGCTGCCAATGAGTGGAGCTTTCCAGGCAGGGGGCCGAAGTAAGCGTCATGATAGCTGCCTTGCGAGTCAAAGGACTGGTGATTGAGAAGGGTCGCGACAACAACATAGGCGCGACCTGGCTCAGGTTTCCAGCGGATCACGGCGCGCACGCGCAAAAGCTGCCAAAGGGCCCGCAGATACCCGAAGATCGGTCCGCTGGGCAGGGCCGCGTTAAGGACTTCACGCCAAGGGCGGGTTTCGCGTCCGCCCAAGCCCTCTGTTTTCAGGCCGCGTTCACGGGCGGCCTGTGCGATTGCGCGGGCGAGCGCTCGGTCGCGCAGGAAGATGAGCAGGGAGCCCGCGGGCTCTTCTTTCGCCAGCGAGAGCGCAAGGTCGAGTCGGAAGCAGCGCTCCGGCAGGCGGCTTGAGAGCGGGTTGCGGCCGATCAGGGTGAAGGCCCACCAGTCCGGGCAGGCATTGGCGCGGCTGAGTCCCGCGATGAAGTCCGTGTAGTCGTGCGCAAAGGAGGGGCCGCGTTCATCGGCCAGGGCCGGAAGGTCCAGGAGCCGCACGCCGGCCTCGCTGAGAAGGGTTTGCAGGCCTGCGTCGAGTCCAGGCTCCGCATCCAGGACAAGAACGCGCAGGGGCCGCGCAAGGCCCGCGGCTGCTTTTTGGATGCCGGCGGACGGGTCGGCCAGACGCAGCACGATCATCTGGCCGAAGCGCTGGAGCTTTGCGCGTCGTTGAAGAGCCCGTTGATGATGTCGGAGATGCGCTCCAGGCCCTTGCCGTCGGAGAGGCGAGCGCCGCAGTCCGAGAGCTTCTTGCGCAGGGTTGGGTCCTGCACCAGCCGCCGCAGGGTGCGCAGGAAGCCCGCCTGCGTGACGTCCTCTCCGAGTCCCAGGAGCACGATGCTGCCGCTGCGCTCAAAGCGCTGCATGCGCTCAAGCTCGCGGGCGTTCTGGCAGAGCACGATCGCCGGAGCGCCCAGGGCTCCTGCCTCGTAGGCGCCGATGCCGCCGGACATGATCGCGATATCCGCGCGCTGGAGCAGTTCGCCCATCCGATCAGAGGGGGAGGTAATCACCGTGGTCTTGCAGCGCAGGCGCCGCAGGCGCTCGCGAAAGCGCGCATCCTGTTGTTCCTTGCGCAGGACGATGGTCAGGCGCGAGAGCAGGTTCGGCGCTCCGGCCAGGAAATCCAGGCAGCGTTCGCTCAGGCGCATGGGGTCCACGGTGCCGAAGGCCATGAGCGCGTGCACGGGCCCGGCCGGGAACTTGCGCTTGCGTGAGCGGCCGATGCGGGCGCGCACGGATGCGTGCAGGGCCGCGAAGGAGGGCCCGCGGTGGTAGCGCGCGTGCGGTAGGGGCAGTTCCTCATCGAGCAGGCTGATGACCGTGCCCAGGCGCGGGGTCTTTGGGTCCAAGTCCGAGACGCTGTCGACTAAGGTGATGGACTCCGCGGCCAAGTCGCAGAGCCGGTCGCTGTACTGCGCGGGCACGAAGGGAAGATCGCTGAGCACTACTTGGGGAGCGTACTCCTCGATGCGGCGGACCCAGTCGGCCGTGTCGCCCGAGCGCACCACATCAACATCCAGGCCGCGCTCAGAAAGAGCCTTGGCGCCTTCGAGGTGATCCGAGCCCACGAAGAAGCGGGCTCGCCAGGAGGAGCCGTTCTCTTGGCCGCTCTGTTCCAGATGGCGCGCGAGATTGGCTAGGCGCATGACATGGCCCATGCCCATCTTTTGAGAGCCGTCGCAGCGAAGCGCCAGGCGCTTGGGGCCGAGCAGGCTCTCGGCCAAGCGCAGATCGTGCTCGGTGTCCACGCGGAAAGCGCTTTCCTCGGAGATGGAGAGCTGTCCGGTCTTGGGCGCGTGCAGATTCACTCCGGAGGGGCCGAGCTTCCATACCGTGAGCACGCCGGGCTCGCTGAAGTGCTTCTCGCCGGGCTTTCGCTGATGAGGAGGGGGCACCACGAGGCTGCACTTTCCTTTCTTGTCCTGCTTCCAGATCACGTACTTCTTGAATTCCGGGACCACTCCAACGACACGCTCGAAGCCGCCCTTAGAGGCCAGGGCCACGGCCCGGTCGATATCTTTTGGGTCGCAGAAGACCGCGTCCGCGGGGATGCAGACGAGCCTGCGCAAGGACTTGTCCCTGCTCAGCAGTTCGCGAGCCGCGTGCGCGATGGCGGCGTAGAGCGGCGTGGCATGTCCGGAGAGGTCCTCGGGCCTGCGCAGGACGTCCGCGCCTTCCTGGATGGCGACCTGCGCGATGCGTTCATCTTCCGTGGAAACATGAACCGAGTCCACGGAAGCGGCCTTGCGTGCGGCGGCCAGGGCATAGTGGAGCAGGGGCTTGCCTGCCAGCAGGCGGGCGCTCAGGAACGGGACCGCGTCGCCGGTCCCTCGCGCGAAGATGACGGCCGCGGTCTTCAATCCAGCATCTCCCATTGGAGCACCGTGTCCGCCGGAATGTCCTTCTTTGCCCGGCGTCCGAGTACGAGGTCGAAGTGCTTGGGAGAGATCCCGGTTCCGGGTCGCTTGCAGTCCAGGGCGGACTCTTCCAAGCGCTGTCCGGCGGCCACGGGCTGAGTGGTCACCACGCTGCGCCGCGCTCCGGCTTTGGCCGGGGCCTCGGAGGCCACGGGTCGCTTGGCCGCGTTGCCCAGGGCCGCGAAGACTTGGCGAGTGCCGTCGACCAAGGACTTGAGCTCCTTGGGATCCACGCCGAACTTGTGGTCCGGGCTGTCCGGCAGGCCTTTGTCCAAGGTGTAGTGCTTCTCCATCATCTTGCAGCCCAGCGCGGTCGCCGCGATGGCCACGTTGACCCCGTAGGTGTGGTCCGAGAGCCCGATGGGGCACTCGGGGAACACGGACTGCATGAGCGGGATCATGCGCAGGTTCGCGTCCTCGAAGGGCGTGGGATAGGTGAGGGTGCAATGGAGCAGGATGATGTCCTCGTTGCCTTCCTTGCGCACCACCTCCACGGCTTCCTCGATCTCGCCCAGGGTGCAGGTCCCGGTGGAGAGGATCACGGGCTTGCCCGTGCGGGCCACATGCCTGAGCAGTCGATGGTGCGTGATGTCCGCGGAGGCGAGCTTGTAGGCGGGCACCCCGAGCTTTTCCAGGAAATCCGTGTCCGCTTCGCTGAAGGGGGTGGAGAAGAGCACGATGCCCAGCTCCTTGGCGCGCTGCATCATGTCCCGGTAGGCTTCCGGGGGCAGGCCGTCGAGCTTGTTGAAGAGCTCGAACTGCGAGGAGACCTTGGCGGCTCCGGGCACGTTCCAGTAGACCGGCGCGGATTTCGTCACCAAGCGCTCGGCCTTGTAGTTCTGGAACTTGATGGCATCGGCCCCGGCTTGGGCCGCGGCCTCGATGAGCTGGATGGCCAGCTCGGGCTTGGCGTTGTGATTGACGCCGGCCTCCGCTACCACGAAGGGCGGCGTGTCCTCGGAGATGACCCGTTTCCCTATCCGGATGCTCTTCATCCCAAAACCTCCATGCTTCGGCGAATTGTCGTGTCGCGAGCCATCAGGGGACCTTTTTCACATCGGTACGCAGGGGCTTCCATTGGAACGTGTCGCGGAAGGTGCACCGCTTGCAGACCGGCACGTTCCCGACGCGGCCCTGGATGTGCTCGCGTCGCACGCGGTTGATCTCCGGGCCGTCCCAGAGCTCGGCTAATGTGGCGGCCTTGGGCTCGGGCCGGTTGTAGCGGTCCGGCATGCGGGCCGCGATCATCCCCTCGAAGCCCTTGGCATGGGACGCGATCTTGCGCCGGACATCATCATAGTCCCGGTTGCCGGCGCGCGCCGCGGCTTCGTCCAGCCAGCCCAAGGGATGCTCGTTGCCCCAGTCATTGCAGCACATATAGACGCTGCCGTCGTAGGCCACCATGAGCCGCTGGTAGGGCTGCTGGCAGGGCAGGCGGCCGGAGGCATAGAGCATGTTGCCCTCGGGCTTCTTCCAGAGCATGCAATCGGCCATTGTTCCTGGGTCGCGGCCGAGCTCTGCGCGCAGTTCCTCGCGCGCGGCCTTTCGGTCCTCTTCGCGCAGGACTTCCAGGCCCCAGCCGCGCTCCTCGTAGGCCTTGACCATCACATCATCGACGATGGGCTCGAAGCGGGACTTGAACGCGTCTACCTCTCCCATGGCCTCCGGGGTGAGCACCATTTGGATGCGCGTGCGCGGGAAAGGCGAGCCCGCGGCTTTTCGCAGGGCATGGAAGCGCGCGATATTCTCGTAGACGGCCTCGAAGCGGTTCGGGCCGAAGCGGCCCACGCGCACCTTCTCGTAGGTGGAGGCGGTCCCGCCGTCAAAGGAGTAGATGAGCACGTCGAGCCCCGCGTCGATGAGCGCGCGGGACTTCTTCTCATCCAAGGCCACGGCGTTCGTGTTGACCAGGGTCTCCAGGATGCCGTTCTTCTTGGCATAAGCGATGAAATCCGCGAGCTGGGGGTGCAAAAGCGGCTCTCCGCGCCAGTTGAACTTTATGGAGGGCACGCCCATGCCCGCGGCCTGGTCCAGCACGCGATAGCAGAGCTTGTCCGAGATGAGCTTGTCCGGGGTCACGATGTACTGCCTGAAGCAGTGCGGGCAGGCCAGGTCGCAGACTGCGGCGGTCTCGATGTCCACGGACATGGGCACGGCCTTCATCTGCGAGACGAAATCCTCATGCAAGCCGCGGCTGATGGCTTCCTCGGGCATGGCGCGCCAGCTCTTGCGATAGGCGAGGTAGCGCTCGCGCAGCTTCTCCAGGCGCGCCTCTTCGTCCGGCCCTCCGGGAACGAAGGCCTTGTTGCCGCGCATGTTCTTCAAAAAATAGTCGATGCTCACCTGCTCGGACTTCGTGAACTGGACCGTGTATTCCCGCGCCATCAATGGGTTCCCTTGCGCGCCGTGCCTTTATCGCGCGCCGCGAAGCGATACTGCACGCGGCTGGGGGCTTTGACCAGGCCGGGCGTCATGCGCAGGCGGGCTTCCAGCTCGGGCTTGGCGCTCACCGCAGCCACGAGCTCTTTCAAGGTATAGCCGTGGTTCTCCGGCCCCAGCAGGGCGACCGTGTCCCGTATATTCTCCAAGTCCTGCGGCGTGTCCAGGGTCAGGCGCCAGGACTTGCGCAGGGGCTCCGGGATGGGGAGGTCCGCGGAGTGGAAATTCGCCTCGTCGAGCAGGTACCAGGTCAGGTACTCGGTGGTGAAGGCCGCGTCCGCGTAATCCTGGATGATCTTGAGCGCGGAAAGGCTCATGATCTCGCAGTGCGTTCCAGTAGGCGCGTTGAACATGGACACGTAGTCCAGGTTCTTGTCCAAGGCCAGGTCCACGGCCTGCTGGAGCAGGTCCGGGTCCAAAAAGATGTTGTCTCCGGTTGCGCGGATCGCGTACTTCCAGCCGAATTTCTCCGCGCAGGCGATGAGGCGTTCCAAGGGCTGGTCCGGGTCCCCGGCGTAGGAATCGATGCCCGCCTTGGCCGCGACCTCGAGCAGGGGCGCATCCTGCGGGTCCGTGGAGGTGCAGAGTACCGGACGCTCGGCCGCGGTGCAGAGCTTGGCTCGCGTGATGAGTCGCTCGATGGAGGTCATTCCGTGGATGTCCGCAAGAGCCTTGCGCGGGAGCCTCTGCGACTTAAGCCGCACCACCAGACAGAGCCCGGCTTTGGAGCCCACATGCTTGCCGCTGAGCAGGGTCCCCGCGGGAATCTTCTGCGCGGATCGGCTGCCCAAGGCTTGGCCATACGGTAGGGAATAGCGCTCGGGCTCCATGTTCATGTGGAAGACGAGGTCCTCGGCCGTGATCGTGCGGCCTGCGGGGATATCTCCGGCCGCGCTCAAGGATTTCTTGAACCTGCGGCGGTATTTCTCTTGCAAGGCGCTGGGCGCAAGGCCCGTCTCTCCGCGCGCGGTCTCGGCTGAGCGCAGGTCTTTGGCCAAGGAGGACAGTTCCTTGGGTTCCAGCGCGGATTGGTAGTCGATGCCCTTGGCCGAGCGGTTCAAGGTGATGTGTTTTTCCACGCAGCACGCGCCCAAGGGCACGGCCATGAGCGGAAGCAGGCGCGCGAAGGAGTGCTCGGCATCCAGATGATCGCTGAGCCCGACGGCCGTGCCGAAGGTGCGCGAAAGATGGGGGATGCGGGCCAGGCCGGTCTCTTCCAAGGGGGTAGGGAAGGCTTGGAACCCATGCATGAGAACCACGCGTTCCAGCTTCTCCAGCTTCGAGAGTGCATGATGGATGTCCACGTCCGAGCTTCCGCCTGTTCCGATGAGGATGGGGCAAGAGGTCTTGGAAAGCTCGGCCAAGAGCGGGACATTGGCGATATCCGCGCCGTGGATCTTAATCCCGTCCACGGGCGGGAGTTCCGCCAAGGAGCGGTAGGCGCGCACGCCGAAAACGTCCACGAAAACGCCCAGGCCGCGCTCGCGCGCGCAGGTGATGAGCTTCGCCCAGGTCTTCGCGTCCCATTCCCAGGCCTTGAAGGTGGCCTGCATGGGATGCCCGGGCGCCAGCATCTCCTCGGCATAGTATTTCTGGAACTTGACCGCCCCGCAGCCGGCATCCGCCGCGGCCTCGATCATGTGTTCGGCATCCGCGGCCCTGCCCTCGTGCGCATTGGCGATCTCCGCGATGAGCAGGACGCTGCCTGGAGCTTCCAAGGTCCACGGTTTCCAGTTGAAAGTCTTCTCTTGAACTGTTTTCGTCATGGCAAAGGGGCCTCCACGGGAACGGCGGGCGTAGGGACCTGCGCGGGTTCGGCGATGATGCGCGAGCGCGCCGACGGGCTGAATCGATAGAGGCACTCGCGCAGCTGCGAGGCCAAGCTGTAGCGCACGCTGGTCGTGTAGCCGCAAGAGCAGCCCGGACAGCGCTTGTAGAACATGGCGCGGTGCGCGTTGAGGGCCTTTGGGGAGGCCAGGATCTCCGAGATGGAGGATTCCAGCATGGAGCCGTAGGCGCCCAAGGACCAGCAGCCGCCATGCACATGGCCCTGGGAATCCACGAGTATCCGGAGCTGGGCCACGGAGCAGGGAATCTCGGCCTGGAGAGGAGCACTGAAGTAGCGGCCCATGTACTCAATGTCCGTGTAGGCATTGGCCAGGCTGCGCGGAGAGCGCGACTTCATCTGCACGAGCTTCTGCTGGAAGGCGCGCAGCTGTGCGTTCTGCTCCGGGCCGACCCAGGTGCCCTGCTGCTGGCCGCGCAGATTATCCGGCAGGCGGAAGAAGAAAGGCGTGCTGTCGACTAAAGAAACCATTACGGGCAGGTCCAGTTCCGCGGCAAAAGCCTGGAGCTTGTCGAAGTTGGCGAGGGTCTGGCGCATGGCCACGAAGCCGATATTGGCCTCCAGCCGGCCTTCACGATGCGCTTGGGCGGCCAATCGCGCGGCCTGCTCCGCGCGGCCCCATTCGCGGCCGCGGATGCGCTCGTAGTCCTCGCCCACGCCGTCTAGCGAGAGGGTCAGGCGCCTAAGCCCCGCGGAAAGCAGGCTTTCGAGCCGCACCGCATCGAGCAAAAATCCGCTTGTGATGAGTGAACACTCCATCCCCAGTCCAGAGGCGAAGGCGGTGATTTCCGGGAGGTCCTTTCTCAGCAAGGGCTCCCCGCCGTTGAATCCCACGCTCCGGATGCCCAGTTTGCGGCATTGCGTCAGGACGTCTTTCCATTGGGCGGTGGTCAGTTCCCCGGTCTTGGTCTCCCGCCACTGCGTGCACATGATGCAGCGCATGTTGCAGTTATCCGTGGGATTGATCCAGACCGATGTGGGCCGCAGCCGCAGGATGCCCCAAAGCCCGGGAAACCTCCGCAAAATCTCCGTTTTCGCGAGGATAGGCAGGTCCGTAAAGAGAATGTTCTTGGCTCGGCGAAGATAACTCATGATAAGCAGTCCACGACGAAGGATATTATACCATTCGCGCGCGCGTACGAGCGACCGCCTAGATCGCAGTCGAAGCGCCAGATTCAGTCTGTGGCGTTATTTATTGTTGACGATGCGGCGGGCCAGGAAGAAAGTGATAAAATGATGTCGCTGAGCGCATGAGAATGCACTCTTTTCTTTCTGGCGAAAGCATGAAATACTCCATTGATCCGCCTATCGAACTAAAAAGCTTCATCGGCCCGAGTCCTTCTTGGGAGGAGTTGGATCACGAACTGTCAAAGAGGCTCCGATGTCGGGCCGTGGCCGTGCCCTCGGTGAGGGTCGGCATGTTATGGATGCTGGAGCATCTGGGGTTGCGGCGCCATGAGAGCGAGGTGCTGGTTCCTCGCTATGTGGGTCGCTGCATCCTCGATGCGCTCGGGCGGGCCGCACTCCCGGCCCTTTCTCTCGGGATTCGTACGCGCGCGGCCGTGGTTGTTCACTCTTTCGGGCTTGAGCCGGATTGGGAGAAGCTGCGGCCGTCATTGTCCTCGGCGGGAGTGCCGTTCATCGAAGATGCTCCGCATGGTCTTATGGAGGAGGAGTCCTGCGGCGAGGGCTCGCTGGGGAAATTCATAGCCCTCTCTAAGCTCTTGCCCATGCTGAAGGGTGGATGCTTTGTTCCCCAGGATGAAAGTCTGGCGGAATTCATGCGGCAAAAGAGGTCGGAGTCTGGGCCGATTTGGATTCCATGGTGGATATTGATGACCCTTGCTCCGGTGCGGCGCGGGCGCCACACGGCTCATTGCGTGGCTGCGGAATCGGCTTATTCCGTCTACCCCTACTCGCCATCGGACAACGGTCCCTTGAGGAGAAATTTCCGGGAAGCTTTGCGCCGGCTGGATGAGTATTCTGATGTCGAAGTCCGCCGGCTCGGGGAATTGCGCTCGGCCTTGGGGGCGAGGGTCATCGTTCCCCATGCGCGGCGTCTCATCTACGGCGTTCCGATCCTAGCCGACGGCAATAGCATTGAAGAGGATTTGTCAGCCTGCGGATTTTGCGCTGAGCGCTATACGATGGATATGGCCTGCAACATGCTCTCGCCTCGCTACGAGAAGGTTTTCTGGGTGCCTGTCCATCCCGGCGTGCGGGAAGACGATTTCCATCGGTTGCTGGACCGATTGAGCGTAAGGCGTGACGGCATGCAGTCAGACGCGGCATGAGGCATTTAAGATGAGCTATAAGCCGATCGAGTACGCGGATGTGGCGCCGGGACAATGGGATGAATGGGTCATGATGATGGAGAATGCATCCCACTATCATGCCCGGTATTGGGTCGACTACTGCTCCGAGTTTCCCGGCATCGTCGAGAATTGTTCTTTCGTTTTGCAGGGAGATGACAAACAGTCTGTTGCGATTTGTCCTGTCGCGGTATCCAAGGACCCCATATCGGGAGATCATGAGTTGTCTTTCGGTGGGATTCCCGCGGGCTGCCCCGCGATAAGGGCCTGCACTCCAAGCTTCCGCAGGAGGGTCCTGGACGCGGTTTTCTCCCGCCTCGGAGAGATTGCGCGCAGGCATGGAGTCAAAACCGTGAAGATGGCAGGACACCCTCTATCGGTGGCCTGCTGCTCCGGAGCATCTCCGTCGCATTGGAACTCGTTCGAGTTCCTTCGTTACCGCATGTTTTATTACGTGAATAACACCTTGGTCATTGATACCGCCCGTCCGGAAACCGAACTAACGGCTTCTCTCAGTAAATACCATCGGCGGCACATCAACAAGGCTCGCGCCGGGGGCTTTCGATGCCAGGTGTTCGATTCCAAGAGTGAAGCCGGAGCTTTGGATCGCCACTTCCAGCTTTTTCAGGAGATCCATATGAAGTCGGCGGGCCGGTTGACCAGGCCTCAGTCGACGTGGGATGCCATGCTCAAGGCGGGCAGAGAGGGAAAGGCGAGCCTTTTCATCCTATCCGTGGGGGATCGTCCGGCGAGCTTCCTATTCTGCGGGGAATTCTCGAGTATGGCATTCGGCTGGTCGCAAGCCAATGATAAGGATCTCGAGGAGAGTCATTCGCTCCGGCATCTGCTGGAATGGGAAGCCGTGCTCCATTACAAGTCTCGGGGGATCAGGTTCTATGAAGTGGGCGAGAGATATCATGGCCCCCAGCTGTTTTATATGCCGAGTCCGAAGGAAGTGACGATCAGCGAATTTAAGGAGCGATACGGAGGCTCTCCGTTGCCGAAAGTCTTCTGGTATGGATTCTGCGATCAGGAGACTCTGACGAGGTCCATCAACGAGAAGACGGCTGCGCTTGTGGCCAACCACCCGATCGTCCAGTTCTCTCAGGAAGAAGAGCAGTAGGGAGTTCCTCGGCTTGGTCTTCGGCGAGCAGCCGGATGAATCGTCCGATGGCCTTCCCGTCAAGATAGGGGTCCATCATGGGAGAATCGGGCGGGATTTGTGCACGATTCCGGCTGGAATTCCCCCGGAGACGGTTTGTCTCGCGGATGAGTTCATCGAGGCCATGCGTCAGCATCCCTGGGAATCGAGAGTAAGGACTCTCGTGGTAGCATCCTAATGGATCATGCCAGAAGGCCGGCTTGCCGATGCTGTAGGCCTCGAAGGTCGTCGAAGTGAAAGGGAAGGATGCCACCGCGTCGACAGAGGCGATAAGCTCAGAGGAATCCGCGTTGCTCGAGAGGATTTTTATCCGAGGATGAGACGCAAGCTTTTCATATAGGGATATGAGTTTTGGGCTCATTGATGGATCGAAAAGACGATGGATGTCGCGTTCTTTCTTCTCTTTGAAGACGATGCGTATGCCAGGCGTTGCATCCGCCAAGGCCAAGATGTGCTGCGCGAAAGCGATCCCTTCCTCATAGCAAGCCATGCCCTTGAGCGAATAAGTGCTGTCGAATACCCCAAGCGTGAACTCTCGTCGGCTGGATGCTGTGGTCCCAGCGGCCGCATGTTCTGCCCATAGGCAGCCGACGATATGGGGCGTCATGGCGGTTCCGGGGTGCGACAGGAAGAAATCGGCGCAGAGCCCGCACCATGTGACGAACTCATCGTATAACAAGTAGGTCCAGTAAGGATGTCGGCGCTTCTCTCGGTCGGTCGTGTCGGGACCGATATTCATGGAGTCCGTGAAATACCAGGTCCGGACGCTCTGCTTCTTCAGGGCCAAGTTGCGCCCGATATGGCCGACGGCAAAATCGCAATGCGTGATGAAATGGTGGAAAGAGAATCGCTCCAGCAATCGGCTCCATGCGAGGAAGTGGAAGAGAGCCGTGGAAGCGGCCTTGATCTCTTCAGCACCGCAGAACGGGCTTTGCTTTAGAGCGGCATTGAGCAGACGGTTCCAAGCTGCAGGATCCGAAAAGAACTTCCCTTGTGCCGGCGGATATATGATGCGGCAGCGTTGTCTTCGAAGACTCTGTTTCTGGGCTTTACTTAGGGTAAAGGTCGGCACGAAGGCAACGTCGGCGTCTCGAATGACGGACCCATCGATGATGAAGTTGGGGCCTCGGCGGTTGTCCGCGAATTGGCGCGGGCCTGTGACGGCAACGGCATAGCGGAACTCTTCTTTCTCTTGCTCGGGCTGGGGAGGCCTTCTTCCGAATAGATTGCTTGCGAAAGCTTGCGCCGCCAAGAGCCCCAGGCTCGAGAGAGACCTGATGCCTCGCTCTATCCGGCTGATGAGCCGAGAGCGGAGCGGGAAATAGATGTCTGAGTCCGGATAAGTTCCCTCGCCGCTTTGGCTGACTAAAGCCCGTATCTCCTCATAGGAGAGCACGTCGGCATCCGGGAAGAAGAGGATTGGTCCAGACCCCAAGTGCCGACGGACGCGTTCGATCACCAGATTTTGCGAATAGAATTCCGCCAGTCGAAAACATAGAGTCTTCTTGAATATATATTCGACTTTTGGGGATCCGAGGAGACGACATAGGCAGTCTATCATTACGGAGTAGCGCTGCCGGTATGCCGGGAAGACTTGCTCGACTGCCTGAACGGCTTTTTCCGCGGCTGTTCCGTATAGGGTCCGGTCATCCAGGGCGCTGACAGGAATCAGGCCGACCCGGCCGGAGCGGATCTGACGTTCCAAGAACAGGGGGAACGGACGCGGGAACTTTGGGATAGTCCCCCTGGATTTATGATGACAAGCGAACGGCTCTATGACAAAGACGGGTGCTTTGGCGGCCAGACGTTCGAGAAGGAACCGGTCTACATGAGCGCCGGACTCGATGACGACGGCTTTCCAGCCTGCGCTCACGCACCCTCTATGGGGATGATATGGAAGGGCAGAGGAAAGACGGCATCCAGAATGCGTCCATTTTCAGGGATGAAGGGCAGTTCTGATGGCTTTTCAGGGCCCAGCAGAAGCCGTACCATTTGAGTATCCGACAGCGTCACGCCGATCGTCGGATGAGAGTCGTTTGGGCAGCTGCTCCAAGGGTATTCGGAGTCTCCGCGCTTCATGGTCAGCCGCACTGAACGGCCCAGAGAATCAAGGTGAGGAACAATGGAGGGGGCCAGCTTGGCCATGAGTGCGTCGAAGTCGTTGATACGGATGTGGGCCGCGTATTCCCGATGGGCCCATTCATAGAATCGGAAGAAAATGGGATCGCGCGCGAGGGAAGGATCGGCGTATATCGAGCAGTCTCCATATTCGGATTGCGCCATCTTCCAATCCAGCAGGGCCTTGACTCCATTGAAGTCGCCTCCGGCGTGCAGGACCTCGAGGGTCCGCTTCGCCGGATCCTGCGAATTGCTGAAGCTGACGAGCGCCGGTCTGGAGGGATCGTCGAAGACGTAGGTTGTCTGCAGCGCCTTCCCAAAGACGCGTGCCGCATGATGCGGGACGTTTTTTAGCGTCAGATTTCCTTCTCCGATGATCGTGGATAGGAGCTGTTTATCTCGTGACCCGTCCAGTTTTCGCAAGCGACTCCTTTCTTCTTCGCCGATAGGCTGGAACTTCCTTTTAGGGACGAAGAACTTGTTGCGGGAGCCGCACGATTCGTATCCGAAGCGTCCATATCGGTCGCGGTAGCCCCACAGGATGGCAAGAGGCTGTTTCTTCCGGGCCATGAACGTTTCGGATTCCCGCATGAGCAGACTCATGAGCCCGCGGCCGCGGGCTTCCGGGCGGGTCACCACGCCGGTTATGAGTCCCGTATCCACCCATAGTCCCGATATTTTTAGGGACATTGGCATGATGGCGACGGCAGAGATTATCTTGCCCGACTCGCGCGATACAATGCAGTGTTCATAGGGATCGAATCCGTCAACGGCGAATATATGGGATCCGATCTCCTGCCAATTCTTTCCGAACCTGTTGCGCAGGATGTATTCATCCCAAAGAAAGAGCAGTTCTTCTTGATCCAGCTTGGTTGCGGCTTGGGATTCCAGGGTCTGCTGCATGGTGTTCTCCTTCACGCGGGGACCTGTTCAAGGGTTTTCCTGTTCTTCGCGACTTTAGTCAACGCCTCCGCGATCTTGCCGGCGACATCGAAATCCGACAGGAAGACGAAGTGAGGGATGGTCATTATTTCTTGGCAGGCTATCTCGACGTTAGGTAGCAAGGTGTTCCTGAAATCCAGCAGCCCGGCATCGAAAGACGGCTTATTGGCTCTGCGATAGAACTCGGTGAAATTCTTATTGTTGAAAACAGGATTCCGGTACAAAGGGTATGCGTACCCGGTCCCGCAAGTCACGCCTTCAGCGATGAGAGCTTCGTGGATGCGCTTCTTGGGCGTCGATCCCCAGAATTCCTGATCGATCTTGAACATATAAAGATGGCGCGCATGCGAGGTCAAGGGCGCGAGTTTGAGGGGTCGGAAACCCTCGATCATGCCGATGGCCGCGTCCAATGCGTTGCAGGCGGACATCCTTCTGCGGTCTTGTCCCGCCAGATTCTCCAGCTGTGCCAGAAGGATCGCGCTTTGGAACTCGGTGATCCTGAGATTTGAGGCGATGCTGTGATGCCCTTCCGCTCCGCCGATCTTCATGCCATGCCAGATGAATTCCTTGAATTTTGTTTTAAGGTCCTCGTCGTCCGTCACGAATATGCCGCCTTCGCCCGCGCACATGTTCTTATTGCGCTGGAAGCTGAAAACGGCTCCCATGCTGAAGGCTCCGGCATGATAGCCGTCGCGGCAGCTTCCATGGGCCTGCGCAGCATCTTCGAGGATGAGAATTCCATGCGCTTGGGCCCAATCATGGATGGCCCGCATGTCTTCTAAGTATCCTCCGAAATGGACCGGGATAGCGGCCTTGGTCTTCTGGGTCCGGCCTGCTTCCAAAAGGCGGGCATTGGTGCACATCGTGTCCGGATCGATGTCGACGAATACCGGGATGGCGCCGGCCCGGATGACGCTGCTGGCCGTGGCCATGAAGGTGTAGGAGGGGACCAGCACCTCGTCGCCGGGGCCGATGCCGGCGATCGCCAGCACGCCTTCGAGTCCCTGGGTGCAATTCGAACATGCCACTCCGAATTTTCGCCCATGATAGCGCGCGAATTCCTCTTCGAATCGGACCGTATAGCCGACGGCCCTTGCCTGAGAGGCGCAATGCTGGGAATCCTTGAGCGCTCGAACAAGGAAGTCCTGGTCCTTGGTGCCGAATTGCGGCCAGCCCGCGATGGGCTGGGTTATGGTTTTGCTGCCGCCGTGAAGTGCGAGTATTGGAGTGGTCATATAGTGAACCCCTGCCGTTTTATGGAGCCGGAACCTTGCCTGTCTTTGACGGCTGTCGTCCGGGCAAGACGAACTCATCGATATTGTCCTCATGACCATGGTAATAGGTGCATTTTCCGCAGACAGGATGGCTGGAGATATCTCCCGTCACCCACATGGAACGGAAGCGCCGAAGGCGCTCGCCGTTCCAGATGTCTCCTACCGTTTGCGTGCGCGCGTCGCCTACTATCGTCTTAAAAGACCAATCGACCGGACAGATTGATGCTTCCCCGTTAAAATTTATGTTGAGCTCATACCAGGCGAAAGGACAGACTTTTTTCTCCAGGAGGTGGCCTTTCGCAGCGCCCATGGTGAGGTCTTTTCCGTGCGAGTTATCCCAGTTCATGGGCTGTTCATGCAGCACAAGTTCGTCGGCGATGCCGCCGAACTCTGCGCGGAATATCTGTATATCTTGTGGTGTGATATAAGGCAAGTGGCACATTTTTACGGCAATATGAGTTTTTGAAGAACTCTTTTTGTCACGGAGGTTGCGAAGGAGCTCGACATTGCGCCTGACCTGACCGCGATGAGCGGCGTTGTTCGTGTGCAGGGCATAGATTTCATCCCGGGGGGCCAGATAGGAGACCATGATCCAATCGATATCAGTGGCAATCAACTCTTTCGCCATCCGGTGGAGGAGCGCGCCGTTGGTGGTCATCCGGATTTCGTCGGCGATGTTCTTTTCCTTGGCATAGCGGATGAAGGCCGGCAGTTCTGGATTCAGGAGAGGTTCTCCATCCTTCCATAATTTGAGTGCCTTCAGGTGACCATCCATCCGTGCGACATCGTCCACGATCTTTTTGAATAGAGACAGCGGCATCAGTCCATTCGGGCGGAGCCCGGAGATGTCCTGGTTGCCTGTAGGACAGTATTTGCATCGGAAATTGCACAAGCTTGAGGGGTCCACGGCAAGTGCTAAGGGGATTTTTAATGGGAGACAGTCGATCAGTCTAGGCATAAGACGCTTTGAATTCCTTGCGGACAAGGCTATAAGTACAAAGTTGCCGGAGCTTGTTCATTGATTGAACAATTATATTCTTTTGCGCTCTGGGAGGTCAAATTCAAGTGAGCTTAAGATTTGTAGCCCGCATCAGATCGGCCTTGAGAAAGCGTTGCGCGAGGCTCTACCGTTTCATCCGACCTCACCCCATGCCACCGACCCTGTGGAAATAGTGCTGGCGTTCATGGCGGGTGTCCTGACGGGATCAAGACGCCTGACGTAGGTTAGCGGTGCTACTCTTTCAAACCCGGACCAAAATCAAATTGGTAATCGTCGGAATGATTGGCATCACGAAGGGACAAGGCGAGAATCGATATGTGGAGATTTAATCGTGACTTGTGGCAGAAAGCCTCTTCGTCAGGGACGTCAGTTCCCACCCATAAGCGCAACATAAATCCTTGACGATCCGTGCGGCTAATTCCTCGCCGGCAACCGCTTCGGCAGCGTTTTGCGCAAATGCGGTGATTTCCTTGGGATAGGCCTTCATTTTCTCTGAGAAATAGTAGAAAGGGTTTTTCCCGATTTCTCCGGTTTCCAGTTTTTCATAGACCCCCGGTTGTTTGAGAAAACGAGCCATATCTTCCGGCGAATCGAATAACTCATTTTTGAGAAACTCCTCATATTGTGAAATCAAGGAAGATAATATTTCCGGCTTTTCTAAATCGAAGATTTTCTGCAGGTACGCAGAAACCAGAAGCCCTTTGTCGTGGAAAAAAGAAAACGTGCTGGGGCTGAGAATATTATTGTAAAAAATGTTCACCAGCAGATCCGCCGCGCGACACCTGAGAGAATCTTCGAAACTCAGATTTTCCGTGCCCACGCAAATTTCCTCGCACTCGACCGCCAGTTCGGAAGAATCTCCGACTTCGACTTTTTCAAACCCTTTAACAAGGATGCGAAACTTTGTCTGCAACTTAAAACGCTCTTTGTATTCCGAGGCCGTCATCGGCGTGTCGGGCAGAATCATCAACTGGCTGGTTCGGATATCATTAACTTGTATGTCCGCCATATCCTTAATCGATTTGAGATGGCGCGCATACGAATCACCGGGCAGTCCCAGGATGATCTCGCTGAAACTTTTTCGACCTTCCCCGCCCCCTTTGGCAACCAGGGTCAAAACCTCTATCGAGATATTCTTTCTCTTCACATTCGCCAAAACTTCCGGGTCCGTGCTTTGGACCGATGCGGTTATCATTAGCGCCCCATCCAACAACTCGCTACAGCGGATTACCCGGTCTTTTGAGTTCTTCCCGGTTGAAGTGATGATTTTCCGGGGCCAGTGATATCGGTCCTGCAGTTCTCTCAAAAATCCGCACAACTCAAGGTCCTCATGATACATGCCGGTATTGCTGTCGGTGAAATAGACAGTGTCGTGAAATGGAAGGTTCCGAAGGCTGGACATCTTCCGGGCGACATATTCGTATTCCTGTTTTAGATACCCCAAACTATGACGGGCAATGTGGCTGTGGTATTTGTCGCCTTCTCCGCAAAAATCACAGGAGAATGGGCAACCGCGGTTATTCTCCAGCATAGGCGTAAAACCCTGTTCGAGAAATTCGTCAAGAAGTCCGCCGAGGTAGGGGGACTCTACCGAATCAAGATCCGATATCCTGTTCTCTAGGGGTGAAGAAATGAGTTCGCCTCGCACGATGCTTCGGACCGACTTGATGCGGATTTCCTTGACTTTTTCAGCATCGAAACTTTTGTGATACAACTCCGTGCATAAATTGTTAAAAGCGATTTCGCCCTCTTTCTCAATAAAAAAATCAGCCTCGGGCAGCGCACGAAGGTACTGCTGTTGTCCCTCGGCATAAATCGGCAGATGAGGGCCGCCGAAAGCGACAATGCATTTGGGCTGGACAATCTTTAGGTGGCGGGCCAGATAGCGGGAGAGATTGGCATTCCAGACATAATGGCTAAACCCGGCGACATCAAACTTATCACGAAGGCGTGCGTAAAATTGTTCTGGTGTCCTGACAAGTTCAACCTGAAAATTATTTCCGGAGGTACCGTTGAGATTCATAGCAATTTTGCTGATTGCGAACGGCACAGGTAAGGGAGACGGTGAGCGCCTCTTATACGTTAAGTCTGCCAACAAAACCCTAATTCTGTTTGCCATTATTTAGCGCACGAAGTTTTTTGCGCACGCAACATGCAAATTAATGCCGGATGAATAATCATGCCGGACTGTTGCATGACGTGGCAGTCACCATCTCAAGCGAAGAGTCTCTTCCAGTAAGGAGCAAGATTATCTCAAGTTGATAGTCTATGTAACTTAAAAGAAAAATCACTAAATTCAACATAGCGATTATAGCATGTAACTGTTTCGTTCAGGGATGTGCCGATGTCCCAAGATGTCCAAGCACAGTGCGCTGCGAGGTTATCCTCTATTATGAGGACGCGAGAAGTCATTTTGAAGGATTTCCCCAGAGTTTTGGCAATCTTGAAAGCATTTCTCGTAAGGGCGTAGGAGGGAGTGCGTCTTGCACGTGCGCCAGGGCGAAGAAGCCTCCGGCCAGGGCGAGTTTGCACAGGAAATATGGCGCAGTCGTGAGCAGGGTGTGCAAAGGGAAGGTGATGGCCACGGCCGCGAAGAAGTAGGCGAGTAAAGGCCCGATCTTGCGGTACTCCCAGCCGATGGGGTAGCTTCGTTGGGAGAGGATGAAGAATATCGTCATCTGGATGGCTCCGGCCGCGAGAAGGGCCAAGGCTGCTCCACGAGCGCCCCAGAGGAGCACAAGCGGCAGGCCGAAGAGCAGATTGAGCGGGAGATTCAAGAATCCCAGGACCGAGAGGAGTCCGCCCTTCCCGCGATACATGATTTGGGGCGTCTTGCCGAAGAACTGCAGGCCGTAGTAGAGACAGAGGATGGATACGAGCTCCGCGGCGGGATGATAAGAAGGTGGGGTCAGGATCTTAAGTAGTTCCTCGGAGAACAGCGCGATGCAGAGCGGCGCGGCCAGGGAGAATACGAAAAATGGCGTTAGGTAGCGGCCGATATCATCGGCAGCCTCCAAGTCTTTATCGAACATCATCCGGTAGATGCGCGGGAAGAATACGTTCGAGAGCGCGGTCATGTAGCTGAAGCCCACCATGGCGATGCGCTGGCCGATGCCATAGAGTCCCGCGCCTTCAAGGGAGTTCATGCGGCCGACTAAGTATTTGTCGAGCTGGGAGGAGAGGATGCCTGCGAACATCAGCGGGACCAGGGGAGCGGAAAGCGCCAGCGTATGCAGGAACACGGAACGGTCCAGCGCGAAAGGCAAACGCCGCAGGGTCCGCGCCGACATGACGATGGTCACGATGATCCCGCTCATGAGCGGTCCGATCAGGAGTCCGGCCGGGCCTTTGCGGAGGATGACGACGAGCGTGATCCCGAAGAGGGCGTCTAAACAGCTTTCAAGGATTGTAAAGAAAGCGAATTCGCTTGCATGTTCGGAATTCCTTAAACGGGCGTAGAAGAAGGTCTCCAGCTTGAGCACCCCCAGACTCGCCAAGCCCCATAGCGCCAAGCCGCCGTAGGCCGTGGATCCGAAGACCAGCATGGAGATCGGCCGATGGAACACCGCAGTCACGGCTGTGCAGAGAAGCAACAGCAAGGCTACGAAGCCCACGCAGGAATAGAGCAGGGCCGCTGCCTTGGAGGGCTCCCGGTACTGATGGAAGCTGCGGTCATAGACCGTGTTCAGGCCAAAGTTCGCGAATCCCGCGACCGAGGTCGCAAAGGCTTGGGCAAGGGCCAGGAGTCCGTAATCCGCTGCGCTGAGCGCGCGGGTGAATAGCGGCAGGGTGAAGAAGGGGATGATGTTCCCGATGACGACGGGGATCAGATACAGCGAGACATTGCGGAGGCGCTTGCCTTCCTCGGCGGAGGGCGGCGTCTTTATCTCAGTGGGCATTCGCACTCGCCTGGACGCGCCAAGTTTGAGGCTTGCCCACGCGAAGATGTTCCACGGACAACCCTCCGTCCGGGTCCGTGCGGTGGGCGCAGCAACGGTCGCGCTCCGTCTCCCACACGCGCTTTCTCAGGCGATGCGCCAGGAAATAGATGTCGACGAAGAGTGGAAGCAGAGGCGTAGGCATCAGATAGAAGCCGAACCACAGGCGCAGCCAAGCCTTGAGCCGCTGCAGCGGCGTTATGGCGATATGAATGTGGACCGCGTTCTTTTGTTCTTCTTGGGCGCAGGCCCATTGGATCATCCTTTGCCAAGTCTTCAGGATGAAGTCCGGATAAGGGGTCAGGTTGCAGTGGATGCGCGAGGCAGCGTCCTGATCCGAGACCTTGAGGAGATACTCATGGCGGTCGGGAATGATGCCGCGTTCGACGGCCCAGTCCCAGGTGCGGCCTCCGGGATATGGCGTGGCGAAAAATGGAGTGGCGCTGAATATTCCGGCCTCGTGCACTGCGGAAATTGTGTCCTTGACCGAGTGATCGTCTTCCCCCACGTTGCCCACCATGAGCGAGGCCGAGGCCACGACCTTGGAGGAATCCACTAGACGATAGGCGTCGATGTTCTGGCGGCGCGTGATGCGCTTCTTCATGAGGTCCAGCATGCGCTGGCTGCCGGACTCGAAGCCCCAGGCGATGTAGAAGCAGTTGCCTGTCTCTAACTCGCGGATGAGTTCGGGCGTCACATGGTTGGCGCGCGTGGAAGACGACCAGTAGACGTCCGGCAATTCTTCCTTCATCCTGCGGTTGAATTCTTGGGCGCGGTGCAGGGTCGTCAGGAACATCTCCTCGCCGATGCTGACGACATGGATGTCATATGTGTCGCGCAGGAAGCGTATATTCTCGATGACGCGGTCCGTGGGGAAGATCTTCAAGCCCACGAACTCCTGCTCATGAACGCAGAAAGTGCAGCGGTCCGTGCAGCCGAGCGTGCCCATCACGGGAGCGTAGCGATGGTTCTTGACGCTCTTCCCGGTCTGCTCCAGATACTTCTGGAGCTTCGGGGACTTGATACCGTTGACTGTGGCGTAATGCTCCATGTCGACGAGATGGTAGGCGGGCAGAGGCACATCCTCCATGCAGGGGAAGTATTCCCGGCCCGGATTATCAACGGCTGCACCTTCACGGCGGTAAGAGAGGCCGGGGATGTCTTCGATGCGTAGGTCGCCTTCCAGATGCCGTACGAGCTTCTCTAGGGCGATCTCCCCGTAGCCGTGCACGATGTAATCCACGGCCATGTGCTGAAAACAAAGGTCCGCGGTGTTGATGGCTACTTGCCCTCCCAGGACGATGGGCGCGCGCGGCATGGCGCGGCGCAAGGCGTGGGTGAGGCCGATGATATAGGCGTAGGCCGTGATGATGCCGCCGACGCCGATGAGATCGGGCGCGAAGTCCGAGACAAGGGACGCTATCTCTTCATGAGGTTTGCGCAGGGCCGCGCCATCGAGGATGCGTACGGAGTGGCCGAGGCGCTCCATGTGCGCGGCTAAGGACATGATCCCCAGCGGAGGGAGAGGATTGGGTGCATAGGTCCGCGTGGGGGTGGAGATCAGGATGATGCGCATGGATCAGTCTCCTGGAGGTCGGCGCATGTTTGCCGCAAGGTGAGAATGGGCTTTTTCGAGCTTATCCCAGTCGCCCGAGGTATCCACGTCGATCCCGACGCCTTCGGGCAGGACCACCCCGCGCACAGGGGAGAGATCTAGGAACTTCTCAATCTTGCGCGAGGGGTCTAGGTGCAGGGCGTAGAAGCAGCCGGCGTCCGTGAAGGCCGGCGAAAGTTCTTTGGTCGGTCGGAGGTACATTTCCGGGAATAGAGCGATCAATCCTTTCTTTGGATCACCGGAGAGCGCCAGATAGGGCGAGCATGGAAAGGTGCGTACGGCAAGGACCAAGCCTTCGGGGGCTTCCTGATGGAGGCGAAGGGCTTCCTCATAATGGGCGGGCTGCACGAGGGCGGCTGTCGGGACTACGAAGAGCAAGGAATCATCCTTGAAAGCCCGGGCGAAGCGCGGGGCATCTGAGCGCAGAAGGTCCATGAACGTGGAATTGTCGTCGGCCAGGGAGATGTCGCGCGGACCGAGCGTGCGTGCCGCGCCGTGGCTTTCAGCCAATCCCAGGATCTCCGGATCCTCGGAAGAGACGCCGATCCCGGAGAGCCCATGGACCTTGGAGAGCGCGTCGATGACGCGCAGGAGCACGGGGCGTCCTCCCAGCGGGCGCACGTTCTTGCGCGGGATGCGCTTGGAACCTCCTCGGGCAGGGATATAGGCGAACATTATTTTTTCGAATCCAAGGCCTGGCTGAGGGCTTCGAACTTGTCCAAGAACGGAGTGGGGATCATCTCGCGTTCTTTTAGGTAGGCCTTGTCGCACACGATCTTTTTGGTGTCCCACTTGAGCGTGTTGAGGCAGTAGTACCAAATGTCTTCCTGAAGTTCGATGCGCTCCAGGCGCTCCAACGTATCGGCATTCAGGCGCGCGCGCGGGATGACGGTGACGCCGCCGTCGTCGCATACGGCCACGCCGCCGTCGCAGTCCTCTCGGAGCTTTCGCTCCAGGTCGGTTGGGAAGGGGTCCGCGGGGGTGTTGAAGCAGCCCAAGGGGCTGGCTCCCTGCGCCCAGATCGGGTAGCGCTCGCGGCGCAGGCGCGCGGCATCGCGCATGAGTCCGTTGACCACGAGGGCCTCGGCGCGACGGTAAAGCAGGGTGTAGCGTGACACCAAGTCCCCGAACAGGGCGCGCTCATCGCAGCAATGCGCGAAGACGATTACAATCTCTCCTTCCTGGACGGAACGGAGCTGGTCGTGCAGGGCGTAATTGGAATCGTAGGCCGTGAACACGCAGTGCACGGGTCCCGCCCGGAAAAGATCGGGCGTGATCGCGGAGAGTTTGGGGAGCACGCCGGTCTTTCCGAGAGCATCAGCCACCTCGGTCGTGGAGACGCGGTTGCGGCGGATGTAATCAAGGATGTTTTTCTGGTGGTTCATGAGGCCTCCAAGGCGCGGCGGTGGAGCTGCAGGGTGAACTCCCATAGCGGATAGTCGTGATGCAGGGAGACCCAGCGGGTAAGTGTTTTGCTGAAGTCGAAGAGCTCTCCCGGCGGATAATGGAAGTTCTTCGGATGTTGGAAGTCGACGAAGCTGCTCAGGAAGTTCGCGGCCGCGGTCTCGTTGGAGAGCTCGAACATCTTGCGGAGCATGGAGCGGGCATGGGACATATTGTCCGCGATGCGGAAGTTCAGCGCACCCGAGAGGACCACGATGTCGGCTTTCGGGAGTTCCTGCTCGAGGATGTCCGCGACCAAGAAGCGCCTGTGCGGACCTCCGAAGGTCTTCTCCGCGTCCGCGATGAGGGATTCGGAGATGTCCGTGCCGAGGTATTCGTAATCCTTTCCGGTTTTTTCGTCGAGGAAGGGAATGAGGTCTCCGAGCCCGCAGCCCACGTCCAGGAGGGTCTTTCCGTGGATGGGGAGGCCGCGAAAAAGCATTTCGAAGCGCAGGCGCTGGTCCTTGCGCGAGCTCCAGCCCACGGTCTCGTGAGAACGGCCTTTCTCCGCATAGCGGTCGTTGTAGAGCGCGCGGATGGATGTGCGTTCTTCGGGGGTCAGCGGTCTTTCCAAGGGAAGAACCCCTCCGCGTTGGTCCTGAATATCCGCCGCAGCTGCTGCGTGTCCAATCCTTCTGTCTTGAGAAGGGAGAGGCTTTGCTTCAGCGCGTCTTTGATCGGCCTGTCCGGATAGTCCGAGCCGTAGAAGACCCGCTCACAGTGCAGGCTTTTAACGGCGTATGCGATATCTTTTGGAACGGAGCTTGAGCGGTAGTAAAGCAGGGAGTAGGAGGTGTCGAAATAGAGGTTCGGGAGCCTCTTGGCGAGCATGAGGAAGTCCAAGACGTGATGTCCGCCCATGTGCGCGGCCACGATCCGGGTCTTTGGGCAGGCCGCGGCTAGGCGCGCGAATGCAAGAGGGTCGAATCCCTGCATGAGCCAGTCCCCATCCGGGAATGCGTCCACGATCACCGGAACGTCCAGGGCTCCGGCGGCACGGACCAGCCGGAATACGCTGGGATGGTCCACGGGATAACGGTCGAGTCGGGGATGGAGCTTGAGTCCGGAGAAACCGAGCTTCAAGACGCATTCGCGCAGACGCCGAGGAGCATTTCTTTCCTTGGGATGGAGATTTACCAGGCCGAGGAGCCGGCGGGGATGTGCCGCGATGGCCCGGCCGCATTCCTCGGCGCTCCAGCGTTGGCCGCGCAGGTGTAGGATTACGGAGCGTTCCACTTTGGCCATGTCCATGGAGGCGAGCAGTGCATCCACGGCCGAGCGAGCGGAGCCGGTTCGAGAATCGTCGAGATGGACATGGGCATCGATGGGCTTGAATAGGCTCATTGAGGCGTCACCTCGAAATGGATCATGGATTCAGCCTTGTCCGCCAGGGCCTGTGCCAAGCGTGGAGTAGGAGCCTCGGCGAAAATATAGCCCATGCGATCCCCGTCGCCTTTGACGGTGTTGACCTGTTCTCCAGGAGAAACGAAGGGGCCCGCGCGCACTCCTTCGAGAGCGCAGGCTTCCTCGAAGCCGCGGATTGAGCGGACCATGCCCGGGCGGCTGGGGAAGAACCGGAGGACGCCGGCCTTGGGCGAGATGCGGACCTCGGGAGCCGGCAGTCCTGCGGCCTGCAAGGCGCAGGCGGTCGCGATGTCGAATCCGCTCAGGCGCGGGACCAGGAGGTCGAAGACCATGAAGCCGCCGCCGCGGCCCGCGCTTTCGACGAGCCCCGGCCGTCCCTCAGGGCTGAGGATGATCTCGGTGTGTCCGGGGCCGTCGGTGTGCCCGAGCGCGGTCAAGGCTTGGACAGCGGCATCGGCCACGCGGCTCACGAGCTCTTCCGGCAGGTCCGGGGTGGCGAGTTCGTTGGCTACCGTGCCGCCGGTCCCTGGGACCTTGGTCTTCCCGGTGACCGCAAGGACATGGGTGCGCCCTTGCGCGGCGAAAGTCTCGACGGTATATTCGGTGCCCGGCATATGGCTTTCGACCAAGGCTGTTTTTGAGGCTGAAGCGGACAATGCGGTTTTGGCAAAGCTCTGCCAATCGCTTCCTGGTTCGACCTTGAAGACTCCCCGACTGCCCGCGCAATCGACAGGTTTGATCACCGCGGGCAAGCCGATGCGTTCGAGGGCCGCGCCCGCTTCCTCGATAGTGCGTACGCGTTCCCATCTCGGGCCGGGGACCCCGGCGCGGGTCCAGGCCTCGCGCTGACGGAGTTTGTTGGTCAATGCCGTGGTGAGGTTTTCATCGGGCCCAGGCAGGCCATAGGCTTTGCGCACGGCCGCGGCCGCGTTCATTCCGGCTTCAGCCACGAAACTGATCGCTCCGGCCGGCCGCACGGCCGAGGAGCGGACCGCAGCCAAGACTGCTTGAGGGTCGCGGATGTCCACGACCGCGTTGAGATCTGCTTCAGTCAAGCCGGGGGCTTTGGGGTCTCCGTCCAAGGCCAGGACCCGAAGCCCTGCCTTTTTAGCGGCTCGTATGCTTTGCAGCTGCCAGCGTCCGGCGCAGACTGCCACCAGCCAGCGTTCCGCGCTCACAGAAGGCTCTCCAGCGCGGAACAGATACGGTCGATCCCGCAGCCATCGATGACTCGTGAGGCTTGCGCGCTTACGCGGGAAGCCAGTTCCAGGGAAGGCTCACGCAGAGGGCCGGGTCCCATTCCGAGCAGCGCTCCGCGTTCAAGGAGGGGCCGGGCGAATTCTTCTTCCGCAGAAGTCTGCGAAAGGACATGTACGGGCTTGCCCAGGCAGAGCAGTTCCATCATCGTGGTGCCGCCGTTGGCCACGGCCCAGCGGCACTGCGCCATGAGCTGAGGGAGGTTCTCCGGCGAAGAAAGCACGCGCACGCCTTCCGGCGGATTTGAGGCTGCCTCGTCGCGTCGGCAGGGACCTTGTACCCAGGTCACGGATTCCCTGCAGTAGGCGAGTCCGCGTACGGCCTCAATGCCGTCGTTGCGGACGTCTCCACCGCCGATGACCACCAGGACGCCCGAGCCTTGCGGCGCAGGACGCAGGCGGCGGACATCCTCGCGCACGATCGCGTAATCAAGGCCGCTCAGGCGTTTCGCCTGAAAAGGCGGGCGGGCTCTTTCCAGCACGCTGATGGTAAGAGCCGGGCGTTTGGGACCGGCATAATCGAGCGCGACTGCGGGAATCCCAAGGGACTCCGCTTCGCCGAGCGTCTCATCGACGTTTTGAGGGAGGTCGAGCACGAGGAGGGAAGCGGGCCCGGGGTCCTGGGGAGAGGGGGGGAGAAGGCTGCGTCCTTGTTCCGATACGGCGCAGACCCGCACGCGATGCCCGCGCTCACGCAAGGCGCGTCCTAAGGAGCTGCAGCGGCTCAGATGACCGAACCCGGCCGAGCCGCCGTCGCAGAGTATCTCGATGAGCTTCGAGGGCACTATGCGCCGCTCCCTTTCAAGAAGTCCTCCCAACGAAGGGGAGTATCTGCAGCCACGTTGCGCACGAGGCGGCGGCCCAGCAGGAGGTCGATGAGCAGGGGTTCCAAACCGATCCCTGGGCGGACGACCTTCACATCCGTCGGTCCCAGTACGGCGCCCGTTTTCAATGCATGCACGGTAAAAAGGCTTCTGCGTCCGCGGCGGGCATGGGGCTCTTCTTCGGGGACGCGCCGCTTGCGCGAGGAGCCTACGGCCTGCTCGGCTGCGCGCATCATCTCGACCATGGAGCGGAGTTCCGCGGGTTCCAGGGCGAACGCATGGTCCGGTCCGTCTCCGCGTCGGTCCAGGGTGAAATGCTTTTCCAGGACGTTTGCTCCAAGGGTCGCGGCTGCGACCGGCACGGCCATGCCCAAAGTATGATCCGAGTAGCCCACGGGCACGCCGAAGGCGCGGCGCAGGGTCTCCATGGCCGATAGATGGGCGCCGGCCATGCTCAAGGGATAGTTCGAGCCGCAATGCAGGAGGCAGAGTCTTCGCGCTCCGGCTTGGACGGCCGCATCCAGGGCGCGCTCCACGTCGCCCAGGCCGGCCATTCCGGTGGAGAGGATGAGCGGGAGTCCCGTCGAAGCCGCTCGGCGGATGAGGGGCAGGTGGACGAGTTCGAAGCTGGCGATCTTAAGGGCCGGAACGCCGAGCTTGGCCAAGCGGTCCACGGCGGCTTCGCTGAAGGGGCTGGAGAAGAAATGTATCCCGCGTTTGCGAGCTCGTTGGGCCAAGGGCTCGTGGAATTCGTCCGGCAGGGCGCATGCGCGGTAGAGTTCCTGCAGGGAAGAGCCCCAGCGCGAGAACTTCGCGGGCAGACGGGTCTCTTCTCCTCGCCAATCCGAGGCGATGTCGTCTCCGCGGAAGGTCTGGAACTTGACTGCGTCGCAGCCGGCCTCGGCGGCTGCGTCCACCAAGGACAGGGCTTTCTTCAGATCCCGGTCATGGTTGGAACCGGCTTCCGCGATGATATAGCAGGGATGTCCGGGGCCGACGGCGCGCTTGCCGATCTCGATGGCGGGCGGCAGGTCCGGCAGAGCGGGCGCGTGCAGCTGGATCGAAGGGGGGTTCTTAGAGGTCATAGTCCATGCACCGGCTGCAGAGCGGGATGTCATCGAGGCGTCCCTCCTCGTTGGATCGGCGGAACCGAGTCCGGATATCTCCGGACCAGAGTTCGGAGATGCTCCGGTCCCGGATGTTGCCGATCGAGAGTTCATGATTGAAGTCCGTATCGCAGAACCCTACTTCTCCGTCGGAGAAGATGAAGCAGTCTCCGCGTTCGATGCGGCGGCAGTGCTTGATCGTCCCTCGGTCCCTGGTGCGAGCATGATCGATGTTCGTCGCGACGTTCTGGCTGAAGGCTTCCAGGAGATTGATGCTGAGGATGTCTCCGTCATCGGCATGGGCGCGGAGGAACGCATCGATCTCTCCAAGGGCCTGCGGCTGGTCGATGATCTGCAGACGGAGCCAGGGCCGGTGCGTCAGCTTGCGGCGCATCTTGGCTTCCTTCAGCCGCGCAAGGTTGCTGCGCAGGGTCTGGAGGCTGCCCGTGGGCGCGATGCGGCGATAGGTCTCCTCGGTCACGGCGTTGACCGAAAGGTTGATAAAGGAAAGAGAGGAGTCCATGAGCGCGTCGAGGTTCTCTTCCGAGAGTTCTTGTCCGTTGGTGCTCAGCCAGATTGAGCCGAGGTTTTTCTTGGTCCCGCAATAGGCGAGTATCTTGCGGAATTCCGGATGGAGCATGGATTCGCCGATGTTGTATATCCAGAGGCCATCGATGTTCCAGCGGTCCATTTCGTCGATGCAGCGCATTGCGAGCTCGACGGGCAAGTCCATTTCCGGACGGCGAAGGATGTTTCTGGGGCACATGGTGCAGCGAAGATTGCATCGGCTTGTGAGCTCCAGAAGCACGCGTGAAGGGAATTCCTGCCTGTGAGCGGCAGGCTTTTGCGCGCAACGGCGCAGGGGCGCCCAGCGCAGGCCTTTTTGAATATAGGTTTGCGCAAGCCGGAGATTTTCATCATCGGCGTGCAGGCGCAGGGCATCGTCCGCTCGGATAGGCGCCATGTTTTTGGCTTCCGCATAGGCGGGGACTTCTCCCGAGGAGGCTCCCAGGGACGATCCATCCGGCAGGCTCAAGCGTTTAAGGTCGACGAGTTCCATTTCTCTTCCTGACGGTTTTTTTAGCGGAGGGGTCGTCCAGCTGTATGCGCCGGCCGGTCCGCGCGGACTCCTTGGCCGCGATCGCGACTTGGAGGGCTTTGCTCGCGGCTTCGATGTCCTGAGCCGGGCTCTCGCGGCCTTCGATGCAGGCTAGGAGATGGCGCGCCTGCGCGATGTACATCGCGTTCACTTCGCCGTAGGGGAGAGGATATTCTTCCCAGGTCTTTGACGCGGCCCGGAAGAGGCGCACGCGCGGGATATGGAAATCCCATTCCAAGGTCCCTTCGGTGCCGGTGAGCAGGCAGCTGCGGCGGTAGGCGCGCTGGACGTAGTCGAGATGGATGTTGGCCAGGGCGCCGGTCTTGGACCATACGAGGATCTCGGCCGTGTTCTCGGTCTGGGTCTCGACGTTTCCGCAGCGGCCGGCTTCGCAGGTGACGGATTGGACCGGGCCCAGGAGGTCCAAGAGATAGTCGATCTCATGGATGCCGTCGAGGATCACGCCGCCGCCTAGGTCCGCGCGGGCGCTGTAGCCCTGGCGGTAGTCTTCCCAGGGATGCCACTCGGGCAGATAGGAGCCGGCCATGACCCGCGTGCACACGATGCGGCCGATGGCGCCTTCCTTGGCCAGCTCCATGGTCAGGGCCACGCCGGGGTGGAAGCGCATGTTGCAGCCGATCAAGGCCGCGAGCTTGCGGGTCTTGACCTCGGCGAGAAGTTCTTTCACTCCTTCCATGGAATGGGAGAGCGGCTTCTCGATGAAGAGATGGCAGCCTCTTCGGGCCGCGGCCAGGGCCGGCTGCATGTGGAAGCTGTTGGGGGTCGCGATGACCGCCAGCTGGGGCGCGCGGTCGAGCCCTTCTTCCAGGGTGCGGCAGGGCTTGCAGCCCGACTGGTCCGAGGCTTCCTTCATGCGGTCGGGCCGCGGGTCGAAGGCATAGAGGTCCGTGACGCCCACGGAACGCAGGTTCCGAAGGTGCCTCTTCCCGATCGAACCGCAGCCGACTACCAGGGCTTTCATTGAATCCGCGCCTCCAAATGGGCCATTAAGAAGTCTTCGCTTCGCATGTGCGTTGCGCGAGCGCCTTTTTGAGTTCTCGAACCACGGTCTTTTGGTCCTGCTCCGATAGGGTGGGGTAGATCGGCAGGCTGATCTCTTCCTCATAGAAGCGCTCCGCGTTCGGGCAGAGGTTTTCGGGGTAGCCGAGCTTCCGGTAGAGAGGGTGGCGGTGCACCGGGATGTAGTGCACCTGGACCCCGATCCCGTTGGCCCGCAGGGAGGCGAAGACTTGGCTGCGGTCAGGGCCTTGCGCGCGGGTGCGGACGCGGATGGGGAAGAGATGCCAGGCCGAGCCGCCTGCCTGCGCCGAGGGAGGAAGCGCGAGCTCTTCGATGCCGGCTAAGTCCCGTTGGTAGCGGTCCGCGATCTCCGAGCGGCGGGCCACGAAGGAGTCCAGTTTCTTGAGCTGGCTGGTTCCGAGCGCGCACTGCATGTCCGTGAGCCGGCCGTTGTAGCCCAGTTCTCCGATATCGTAGCGCCAGTCCGGATGGCGTCGGGTGACTCCGTGGGTGCGGAAGGAGGAGAGCTTCTCGGCGAGAGAGGCGTTATTTGTGAGAACGGCTCCGCCTTCTCCGGTGGTGATGGATTTGACGGGGTGGAAGCTGAACACCGTCATATCCGCCCAAGCCCCGACCTTCTTTCCTTTAAAGGAAGCGCCGAGGGCATGGCAGGCGTCCTCTACGAGGACCAGCTTCTTCTGGCGCGCCAGGGTGAGGAATGAGTCGAGTTCCACGGGGCGGCCCGCGTAGTCTACGGGCGCCAGTACCCGGGTCTTTTGGGTGATGAGCGTTTCGGCACGGTGCACATCGAGATTCCCGGTCAAAGGATCGACGTCCGCGAAGACCGGTTTGGCTCCCAGCCAGAGCGCGGCATTGGCCGTGGCCGCGAAGGTCAGGGGAGTCGTTAGGATTTCATCGCCGTCTTTGAGTCCTGCCGCGCAGTAGGCCGCATGCAGGGCCACGGTCCCGTTGGCAAAGACCACGGCATGGCTGCTGCCGCAGTAGGAAGCAAGGGCCTTCTCGAACTCCGCGACCTTGGGCCCCTGGGTCAGCCAATCCGAATGCAGGGTCTCGACGACCGCGCGGATATCGTCTTCGTCGATGGTCTGGCGGCCGTAAGGGATCATCAGGCCCCCGCCATCTCCAGGATTTCTTCGGGCTTGAGCCATTGGTCATTGATGTCGCTGGAATAGCGGAAATCCTTGGGCAGGGACTTGCCTGCTCGCCAGTTCGAGTCTTCCCACCAGTGGAAGAGCGGCTTCACCACGAAATAGCGGCCGGAGTCCACGGCGCGGGCGGATTCCTCTTCCGTGAGGAGCACCTCGTGGATCTTCTCGCCGGGCCGGCTGCCGATGACATTGATTTTGCATTTCGGGGCCAGGGCCTTGGCCAGATCCATGATGCGCATGCTCGGTATCTTGGGCACGAAGATCTCTCCTCCGTGCATGTTCGTGAGCGCGAAGAGGACCGTGTCCACGCCCTGGTCCAGGGTGATCCAGAAGCGCGTCATGCGTTCATCGGTGATAGGAAGGGTTCCGGAATTCCGCTTTTCCTTGAAGAGTGGGACCACGCTGCCGCGGCTGCCGACTACGTTGCCGTAGCGGACCACGGAGAATCGGGTCTTGGTCCCGCCCGCGTAGGAGTTGCCCGCCACGAAAAGCTTCTCGAAGCAGAGCTTGGTCGCGCCGTAGAGATTGACAGGGTTGACGGCCTTATCCGTGGAGAGCGCCACTACCCGCTCCACGTTCTGGTCGATGGCTGCGTTGATGACGTTCTCCGCGCCGATGATATTGGTCTGGACCGCCTCGAAAGGGTTGTATTCCAGGGTCGGTACCTGCTTGAGCGCGGCCGCGTGGATGACGATGTCGATTCCGTGGAAGGCCCTTTGCAGGCGCGCCAAGTCCCGGATGTCGCCGAGAAGGAAGCGGATGCGGGGGTCTTCGCCGATCTCCTGGGCAAGCTGAGACTGCTTGAGCTCGTCGCGACTGAAGATCACGACCTTCTTGGGTTTATGACTCTTGAGCAGGGTCCGCACGAAGTGAGAGCCGAACGAGCCGGTCCCTCCGGTCACGAGCACTGTTTTCCCGTCGATGTAGGACTTAGGCATTGGGGGCTCCTGAGAACTCGAATTTTAGGGCTTCATATTCCAACAGCGGGATGAACCGCTGGCCGGGCTTGGGGGAAGGGGTGGGCTCCACGGTCGCGGTGAAGATCGTTCCGGGAGTCTCGGCAACGTGCTTGAAGGCGTCCGTGTATTCGACTTGCAGGCTCTCGAAAGCGGTTTCCTGAAGGGCCTCTCGGATCATCTCCGCGGTATCGGGCCAGGCGACGACCATGGCCGTGCGCATTCCTTGGGCATATTCTCGCTGGACGACTTCCTGAATCCTGCGCCGGATGAGCCGGGCCTGATGATAGGCATGGAGCGCATAGGCGCAGGATTTGCGGGTCTTTTCCGCGATCCCCTGTACGGTCAGGAGATAATGCGTGCGCTTCCAATCCAGGTGCTGAATCTTGATATAGCCTTTGCGCGCCAGGCGGCGCAGGAGGATGTTGGTCATGCCCAGGGAGAGGCCGGTGTTTTGCGAGAGCTGGCGCTGGGTTTGGGCAGGCTCGCGGCCTAGGGCTTGGATCAACGAGAATTCGTTGTCTGCCATTGGGCTCGGGAGTCCTGTTGTGACCGACTGTTCAATCATTGAACAGATATTGTATCATAAGTTCTTGGATACAGTAGCAGATAAGAAGTAAGCTGGACCCCGAGTCAATTCCGGGGTGACGAAAGAGGCGTCATCCCGGCGAAAGCCGGGACCCAGGAGTTTTCGTTAAGCCGTAAGCTGGACCCCGGCTTTCGCCGGGGAGACGAAAGTAACGTTCAAAGGTAGGTTTTTTATGACAAATTTCAAGGGTGTTCAAGAGAAGCAGATCACGGATTTCAGAAAGTCTGACGCGATGAGCCGGAGGGCTCAGGAGCTTATCCCGGGAGGAGCGCATACCTACAGCAAGGGTCCTGACCAGTCGCCAAAGCTTGGACCGAAGTTCATCGAGCGGGGCAAGGGCAGCCATGTCTGGGATGTGGACGGCAATGAGTACATCGACTGGGCCATGGGCCTTGGCTCCATCAGTTTAGGGCATGCCTATGAGCCGGTATTGGAGGCGGTACGCAAGGAATTGCTCAGGGGCAGCAACTTCCAGTGCCCCTCGCCTGTCGAGGTGGAGTTCGCCGAGCAATTCTTGTCCCTGGTGCCCGGCGCCGACATGGTCAAGTTCGCCAAGAACGGCTCCACGGTCACGACCGCTGCGGTCAAGCTCGCACGCGCCTACACGGGACGTAAGTACGTGGCTTATTGTTCCGACCACGGCTTTTTCTCTTACGACGATTGGTACATCGGCAAGAAGTCCAACAATTCCGGTGTTCCCGAGGAAACGGCTGCGCTGTCGATGACCTTCCGCTATAACGATATCTCCTCGCTTCAGGAGCTCTTCAGTCGCTATCCCAAGCAGATCGCCTGCGTGATCCTTGAACCCATGGAATTCGATTTCCCGCAGGACGGCTTCCTGCGCAAGGTACAGGACCTTTGCCGCAAGGAAGGCGCGGTCTATATTCTCGATGAGATGATCACGGGCTTCCGCGTGGCGGTTCCGGGAGCTCATAAGATGTTCGACGTGGAACCGGACCTGACGACTTGGGGCAAAGGTCTGGCCAATGGTTTTTCAACCTGCGTGCTGGCGGGCAAGCGTGAGATCATGGAGTTGGGAGGCCTGACGCATAACAAGGAAAAAGTCTTCCTCATATCGACCACGCACGGCGCCGAAACGCATGCCTTGGCCGCGGCCATGGCGACTCTGCGGGAGATCGTCCGGCAGGACAGCGTCGGCCATGGAACAAAAGTCGGAGAGCAGCTGCGCAAGGAACTCGCGCGTCTGATCGTCGAGAACGGACTGCAGGGTTACATCGATATCAAAGGGCATCCTGCCTGGCAGGTGCTGATATTTCGCGACAACGAGAAGAAGGTGAGCGACGGTTTCAGGACTTTGGTCTTCCAGGAGACCGTGCGGCGCGGGTTGCTCTATCGAGGAGCTCTTCTCCCAACCCTCTCTCACTCGGAACAAGATGTGGCCCGGACCCTCGAGGTTTTCTCCGAGGTCTTCAAGGTCTACCGGCAGGCGCTCGACAAGGGTTCCTATACCCACTTCCTCGTAGGCGAGCCGGTCAAGCCCGTGTTTCGGAAGTTCAATTGAGAGAGAGGTCGCGGCGCATCGGGCGCGGGGAGTTGTTTTGTGATTGATTTTTTTCGTGGCCGTCCGCGCTTATCCGCTTTTCTGATCCTCTTGCTGGCGGAGTGGGTCGCCTTTCGGTTGTTCATCTCCGCATGCGGCTTTTATCATGATGACTGGATCTTCCTGGAGATGCTGCAGAAGGGCGGGGGATTCTGGGGCGCGGCCAAGATCTTCGCCGGCCGCGGGCATTGGCTCAGACCCGTGCAGATAATCCAGCTTCCGTTGTTCTATTCGCTTTCCCATTCGTGGCCGCCTGCCGGCCAGTTGATCTTGGCAGGGCTGGAGCTCTGCGAGGGCTGGTTCCTCTTCCTGCTTATTCGGCGCATCACGAAAGACCATGCCTTGGCGCTCTGCGCCGCGGTGTTCGCCTTGCTTTTTCCGAACCGGGATGTGGTGCATTTCTGGCTTTCCAATGCTTCCCAGCTTCTTGCGCATGTACTGGTGCTCTCCGGGATGCTCCTGCACGTGGAGGGCTTGGCCGGCCGCGAGGAAGGCCAGCCGGGTTCGAGGCAGGGGGTTGCGCGGATTTTCTTCGGCCAACTGCTGTTCTTGACCGGCGTCCTGACTTATGAATCCGTGAGCTTCCTTTTCTTCCTGCCGGCGGGGGCGCTCCTGGCCGGGGAACTCGGCTCGGGCCGAGGCTGGAAGGCGGCTCTTCTTCGGGTTGTGCGCGGATATTGGCCGTTCGCCGCATCCTTGGCTCTGGCCGTACTCTGGCAGCGCTTGGGAGCGACGTTCTTCTTCGGCGCGGAGAATCCGAAATCCCTGGGTCTTTCTATTGGGCATACCGCGAAGGTCTTTGCCGCGGGCCTGGAATGTTCCTCTAACCGGGCTCTGCATAATTGCGCCAAGAGCTTCTGGTCCTTCCTTCGTGAATTCGGACGGCCGGGTCCTTTGGCGCTGTGGGCTGGGACTGCGCTTTTTTTGGGCTGGTTTCTTTGCCGGGAGCATGGGATGGATGGCGAGCATCTGGCCGATAGGATGGGAAAGGGCCTGCATCATCGCGTGATCGGGCTTTTGCTGGGAGGATATATCGGCGCTTACCTGCCTTATGCCTTCTCCCGCGACTATTCGCCCGCGGCCAACGGCTTGATGAGCCGCACGAGCGCATCGGGCGCCTGGGTCGGGGCTTTGGCTTTGGCATGGGGAGTGCTCTCACTGCTTCGCGCGAGCAGGGGCAGGTTCAGGACATGGGCGCGCGGACTTTGCGTCTTGGCGGTCGCCGCCTTCCTTTGCGCGGACTGGAGCGTGTCTTTGTCATGGTCGAAGTCCTGGAGAATACAGCAAGCGATCCTGCGCGGGGTTTCCGAGCGCATCGCGGACTTGCCGGATCCCGTGACCGTTCTGGTCCGCCGCGCGCCTTCCTACATCGGCCCTGCCGTGGTCTTTGACTCGCATTATGACCTGGATTCCGCTTTGCGGCTCTTCACGGCAAGGCCGGGCGTGCATGCCACCATGTTCGGCCGGCGGATCTTTTTCGTGAAGGATGGAGTGGAGGAGCGCTTGGACGGCGCGCTCCTGCGCAAGTACGGCTACGACGGCCTTTATTCCTATGATTACGGCCGCAAGGACCTTGTCCGCATTCCGGACCTCCGATCCGCGCAAAGACTTTTCGGCCCCAAAAACTGACCGGATGATCTTCACCCGGTGAGCAGAGGGCACGGCGCGATTCATTTTAGACCTTGGCTTGCGCGCGGTGCGGCATCCCTCTCCGGAGAGGTTCTATCCGTCTTCTTCAGAAGACGCGGGGAAGAGCGCAGGCCTGCGCATGCTGGCGCAGCTGCCGGGAGTCGGGCGCCGGCTTGCGGGACTGCTTCTGCAAGAGTTCAAGAGCTTTGAAGGGGTTTTTCAGGCCGACGAGGAGGAGTTGCTCCGCGTTCGAGGGATCGGGCGAGAAAAAGCGCGCAGAATGCGAGATATTTTCCATGGATAGTATTGTTATTGCAAAATATCATGATATATTGCATGCTATATGTAAAATATCATGATAATTTACAGCCGTGTGCTTGATTTAGCAAAAACTATTGAAAGTAGCAGCTGTTTCTTATTCGGCCCGCGTTCCACGGGCAAGACATTTCTTATTAAAAGCAGTCTGCCGGATGCCAAGGTTTATGATCTTTTGGATGCGGATGTTTTCTCCCGCTTGGTTCGCAGGCCAAAACTTATCGGGGAAGAACTCACGGAGTTGCAGGACTGCGTGGTCATCGATGAGATACAGAAGCTTCCTGCGCTTCTCGATGAAGTGCATCGGCTCATCGAGGCGCGAGGACTGAGATTCCTGCTCACCGGCAGCAGCGCGCGAAAGCTCCGACACCAGGGCGTCAATCTTCTCGGAGGCCGCGCGCGGCAAGAGCATCTGTATCCGCTCTGCTCTCAGGAGATACCGGATTTCGATCTGCTCGCGTATCTTAATCGGGGGGGCATCCCGCGCATGCTCGCTTCCTCCGAGCCTGCGGAGGATCTTCATGGATATGTCTCCTTGTATTTGAGGGAGGAGATCCAAGCGGAGGCGCTCACGCGCAAGGTAGAGCAGTTCGCCCGATTCCTCGATGTGGCCGGATTGCAGAATGGAGAGGAGATCAGTTATCAGAATCTCGCGAGTGATTGCGGGATATCGGCCAGGACTCTTCAGGGCTATCTGCAGATTCTCGAGGACACTCTCCTGGGCTTTCCCGTGCACTCGTTTCGCGCGACGAAGAAGCGCAAGGCCATCCTCCGTTCGAAGTTCTTTCTTTTCGACGTTGGGATCGCCAACACCTTGGCTCGACGATCGGAGATTCTCCCCCGAAGTGAGCTCTTTGGAAAGTGCTTCGAGCATTTCTTATTCCTTGAGCTGCGCGCTTTCATCGGGTACCGACGAAAGCGCCTCCCCATCCAGTATTGGAGAAGCACCTCCGGCTATGAGGTCGACTGCGTGATCGGAGACAGGCTCGCCGTCGAGTTCAAGTCCTCCGATTGCGTGAGTGATCGGCACTTGCGCGGACTCAAGGCCTTGCGGGAGGAAGGGTTGGTCAAGGAGTATGCGGTGGTCTCTCAAGACCCGGAGATCCGCGTGCTTGACGGGATCCGCGTCTATCCGTGGAAGACCTTCCTTTCCGAGTTGTGGTCCGGCAGACTCCTGGCTGATTGAGAACTCATAAATCCCGGAGGCATTCCGAGGATTTCCAAACCGCTGTATAAATTACAACGATTGTTGTAATCATGTGAACGATTTTTCGGCGGCAGTTTTGGGTGGAAGATGCTTCACAAGTGCATGCAGATTGTGGATTAGGGACTGCGTGCTGGAACTTTTCTCCCATGCGGTCGTATTCATGGGGGATGAGGGCTTCTTTGCGGCAGATGCTGCTTCCTTTGGGCTCGGCGTCCCTTGCCGCGGCGGGGGAGCCGGACTCAGAGCTGGGCCCGAGCGCGCTCGGGCGGCTTGGCGGGGAGTGCAAGGAGGTGGAGATCCTTTGCGACGCGGCCGAGGCGGCTTCCGGGATACCGGACTTGCTTCAGGAGGCAGGCGCGCAGGCCAAGCTTTGCCGCTTGCCTGCGGGGGACTACCTCGTGGCCGGGCGCTGGCTCATCGAGCGCAAGGCCGCGGGGGACTTCATGGCTTCCTTATATGACGGCAGGCTTTATCGTCAACTCGGCTATCTTTCGCACGCGCTTCCTCCGGCCATGCTTGTGGTGGAGGGCTGTCCGGGCTATTACGAGGGGTTCTGGCCGCCGGCGCTGAGGAGGACCCTGCTGGCGTCATTCGCCTCATTTAGGGTTCCGCTGATCTTCACTCGGCGAGCAGAGGGCACGGCGCGATTTATTTTAGACCTTGGCCTGCGCGCAGTGCGGCATCCCTCGCCGGAGAGGTTCTATCCGTCTTCTTCAGAAGACGCGGAGAAGAGCGCAGGCCTGCGCATGCTGGCGCAGCTGCCGGGAGTCGGGCGTCGGCTTGCGGGACTGCTTCTGCGGGAGTTTAAGAGCTTTGAAGGGGTTTTCCAGGCCGACGAGGAGGAGTTGCTCCGCGTTCGAGGGATCGGGCGAGAAAAAGCGCGGAGAATGCGCGCTGCTTTTCACGGAGAGTCGGGCAAGCGCGAAAAATCATGATGCTTCGCGCGATCCACGGGATCAGAGATTAGCAATATTCGAGTATGCTAAAATCCGCGCGTGGAATTTTCTGTTCTTTTAGTGGAGGATAATCCTGCGGAGCGCCGCTTTATGCGGCGCGCGCTGGAACGTTTCGGTTTGAGGATGCTTTCCGCTCAGGATGGGGCCGAGGGCATGGCGCTCGCGCAGGAGCAAAGGCCGGACGCGATCATCCTCGACCTTAATTTACCGGACATAAACGGCCTTATGGTGATGAGGCTTTTAAAAGCAGATTCAAGAACGGCCAAGATTCCCGTTGTTTGTCTTACGGGTGAGCCGGATCCTGCAAAGCTGCTTCGGACCGCATCCATGGGGCTGCGGGCGGAGTCCTTCCTTTATAAGCCCATCGACGCGGCTGCGCTGCATGCGCATATCCTGACCCTTCTGGGGCGCGAATCCCAAAAAAGAGCGGCAGGCGCAAGTCTGGAGCGCGGCGATTTTCGCCGGAGAACGGATGAGAAGAGGGCCGATCCCTACCGCTATCTTCGGCGAGGCGCGCTTGTTGTGGATATTTTAAGGAGATGCGCGTCTCTTGGCGGGCGGCCGCTTCCATTCCTCACCGGCCATCGCTTCGACGTGCTCTGCGCTCTTGTTCGCGCGAACGATTCCTTGAGTCGCGAGGAGCTTCTGCAAGAAGTCTGGGGCGGCGAGCAAGATTTGGGCAGCGTGAGCGTCACGATCAGCCGCTTGCGCGAGGATTTGGAGCCCTTCCCATCCATTCAGATCCTTTCTTCTCGCGACGGCTACACGCTCGCTGTAAAGTAATTTCCCATCGAAGGAAATATGGTTTACACCCTGTTATCGACATCCCACAGCAGCATCGTTAAAATTGCTTCATGTTCTTCTTGCGCAAAGCGCGCATCATCTGGATCACCGGACTGTTATCTCAAGTCACGGTTCTTGGATTTGCCAATACATCCTTTAGCGGCTCTCTGACAGTCGCTGGGACCATGACAGTCCAAGGTAATGAATTCTCTGTCGGAAACTCGTCATTTGTCGTCAAAGAAGGTCGCGTAGGGATCAGAACATCCTCTCCCTCGGAAGCATTGGACGTCACTGGGGAAATCGTTGCTTCCAGCATAACATTGACCGCAACCGGCCCGAACGTCTACAGCCTTACGATCTCTTCAAGCATCCGAATACTCGCTGGAGGAATCTCGTTCAAGAATGGCTCGACTCTGACGACCATCCCGCCGAATATCGCATTTTCAACTGGTATTCCGCAGGTGGCAGCATCCGGAATAAATACAAGCTGGGAGATCTTAGCCGGGTCAACGATATCCCTCACGACAAATGGGGGGCGCGTAGACATGGATTACAGTTGTTCGGCTGGGAACTACGACACCTATATTGCAGCGACACAATTGTCGTTTTTTATCGACGGGGCTCTGGCTGGCGGGCAGAGCTCCGATAGGGGGATAGCCTATACATATGATAAGAACTCGTCCATGCAAAAAATAATTACACTGGCCGCACATTACACTACGCCGACTTCGCTCTCAGCCGGCATGCATAAATTCTCCATAGCGACAAAAACCACATCTGAGGCATACGCGGAGTGGTGGCTAAATTCAGAAGCGAATACCGTCTGCATTTTCATTGTTCAAGAACACCTTTGATATGCTTGCGCGAATAGCCATAAGCATCCTAGCTATCTCCTTCTTGATTGTAGCGCCTAATGCGGATGCGATGACATATCTCACCCAAACGGCAGTCATCATAGGCACAACAACGATCAGCGGTAATGCATTTTCCGTCGGCGAATCGACCTTCATGGTTCGAGGTGGAAGCGTCGGCATCGGCGTTAATCCTTCAGAGTCGCTTGAGGTCGCGGGCGCGATGAAAGCATCGAGTATGACATTGACCGCAACGGGAACAGACTCATACGGATTAACCACATCCTCGGCGATTCATCTGCAGGCTGGCGGGATTGTTTTCCCGGATAATAGCACCTTGCGAACAGCCTCCCGCAACATTAAATTTACCGTTGCACCCAGCACGACACTGAGCGCTACTAATACAGATTGGATGCAAATCGACGGATCATCCGCAACGCTCACGATAGGCAACAGTCGTGTCCGTATGGATTACAGTTGCGTACTCTCAAATTCTTGTCAAGATAATTCCGAGACATTATTAACATTCTTAATTGATGATGTCGCTGTCGAAGGGACAACTCCTTTAGAAAAAATTCGCGCTATTCCCGTCTGCGGAATGCTATGCGTCTACCAAACCGTGACAATGCATTACATCACCCCGGAAAAATTAGCTGCTGGATCGCACAAGCTTGCGATAGCAGCCAAAACAGGACAAGACCACACGTGGAGCTTAAATGCGTTGAGCAATGTTCGATGTACCTTTATCGCTGAGGAATTGAAATGACTCCCCTCATGCGAGTGTGCCATTTGCATCGCAGACGATTCCGATGGATATTGCTTTGCACCTTAGCGAAATTCCTTGTGATTGGCCCGCCTGATTGCATGGGGAATTCCTGGCTATCAGGACAAGCCGTGATTTCAGGAAGCATGACCATACAAGGATCCGCATTCTCCGTTGCTGGAACCTCCTTTGCTGTGAATTCTGGGAACATCGGCATCGGTATAGATTCTCCACAATATCCCTTACAAATTTTCGGTGGGATTCGAGCATCCAGCATGTCTTTAAGCGGCACTGGGAATAACATTTACACTCTGACAATATCCTCCAGCGTTCATATCTTAAATGGGGGTATCTTTTTCGCGGATGGCACCACTCTCAATTCCCCATCAAACATCGCCACATCCACACTTGATGAAGAATTCACCACAACAGGAGCCTCAATCGCGTGGAAAACCATTGAAAACTCCACTATAACGCTGCAGATTGGGGATTCTCGCGTCCGCATGGATTATTCCTGCCCGGTGGTAGAAACTGACGAGAATTTTCAAACCGCCAGTATATTGTTGGGCACTCGAATGGACGCAGATGAAATTCCAGAGGGCCAGAGTAATATGATTGGTCTTGGCCTTAATTATGACAACTCAGCCGCATTTTTTCAGGCTCATATGCTTGCATTCACATATATAACTCCCTCCAAACTCTCCGCCGGACAACATAGCTTTTGGCTCGTCGTTAAAACGGATCAAATAGAAGCGCGAATCAATCCTGACGGCATGGCCACATGCATGTTTTCCGTGCAGGAACTTATCGAATAGCAGACGGGATGGGTGATTTCAAGACGAGTGAAAAAATGTTGATAGAGGAACCATGAAACTATTATTGGGTGTAATTTTATTTCTGTCCGCGACTGTGGCGTCCGCCAGAGAATACACATTCTCAAAAAAGATAGAGGCCGGACGACTACAGTCCGAGTTGCGTTCCGCCGGTTTCCAGGTCGACTACATCACGTGCCTGGGCGAAAAGTGCCGCATCATAATGCCGGACAAAGAGAAGAAAAATCCCAAAGCCATCATCGATGCCCACAAAATCATCGACAGGCGGGCTCAATTCGAGGCTCGATTAGCCAAGGCTCGCCCGCTTGCAAAGAAGATGATTGACGGTACGATTTCCCCGCAAGAAAAGGACGAGCTGCTCAAAATGCTTGCGATCATTATCTTACGCATGGACGAATGATTCCGTATATCGTTAGAACAGAAATGGACCACCAATCGGAGTCGCGGAGGTTCTTTATGCACGGACTTCTTTTGGCTATGGCACTTTTGTTCTGCGTGCCTGCTCATGCAGACATCACGGACACCGGCGATTTGAATATCCGTGGCCAAGGCATTATCGGCGGGACCATGACGGTGCAGGGGAGTGCCTTTTCTGTCGGCGGCGCGATTACAGCTTCCAGCGCCACGCTGACCGCATCAGGAGCGAACACCTACAGCCTGACCCTCTCTTCCAGCATCCATTTGACTGGCGGCGGAGTCGTCTGGCCAGATGGGACAAGAAGCACGACAGCCACATCTGGCAGCGGGTCCGGCGTAGGCGGGCACACGATCAGCACAGGCGCGCAGAACGGCCCTTGGACGAATCTCCCGGGGCGCACGAACCTCAACTTCGACAGTAATTTCTTCGTAGCGGTGGATTCTTCATCAGGAAGTGGAACGCACATCAGCCTGTCCACATTCTCCAACGCCAGCACGCGGCAGGTTTTCACTTCAGGGAACGGGACCTATACAACGCCGGCGGGAGCCATTCAGATAAGGATTCGAATGGTCGGTGGCGGTGGTGGCAGTGCTGGCGCATACGGGGGGAGCACCGCAGGCGGGAATGGAGGGGCATCTTCTTTTGGAACCGTTGTGGCGTCTAGCGGAATTGGTAGTGCGGCGAGCGTCGGGAACTATCTAACTGGAACTGCTGGAGGAGCTGGCGGGACGGGAACCGCATCATTTAGGGTTGCGGGCGGCGGGGGTGGAGTATGCAATACGCTTAATGGAGGTGTTGGAGGAAACAGTATCTTTGGTGGCGGGGGATATGGCGGCATCGTCACGACGGATGTTCACGGCAGTTCCGGGGCGGTGAATTCTGGCGGTGGCGCTGGTGGTGTTGCTCGTGACAGTGCTGCAGGCTGTACTTCGGGTGGAAGCGCAGGCGAATATGCAGAGATCGTCATTGCGAATCCCGCCACAACATATCCATATGTCGTTGGAGCGGGAGGCGTAGCCGGTGCCGGAAGCGTAGCTGGGGCAACCGGAGGCTCCGGCATTATCATCGTAGATGAGTTCTACCCGGCCATTTCCAACACGGCGCAGGTGCACAATGAGCCGGAAGTCTTCAACTCCTCTTTCACGGCGAATGGGCTGGCGACATTCAATGGCGGGATATTCAACTCGGATAGAAGTTCTGCCACTTTTGTTTTCACTCAGGATTTTACCAACATATTGCTTGGTCCATGTATTGGCTCAACCATCACCTACACGAACGCATCATCAACAGTTGAAATAGTTGGGGTTATATCAGCTTACGGTTCGACAATTAGCAACATTGTCGCTACAGTAATAGTCGATCACAATTTTGCGTCTAATGCTAATTCATCAAAAGGATGGGTTGCCGCAACAAGCCATTCTAATACGGAAGTTGTATCTTTGCCGTTAAACAGACTTTTGATTATGCAACCTGGGTCGCATACCTATTGTCTTTCGCTGTCCGTCGAGTCTGGAGGAACTGGAAAAGTTAGTAGCGACACTATTGGGCAATGGCGAGTTAGAGAGGCGCATTAATGGACCAAGCAACCTTTGCTTGTTCACTCCGATGTAAATCGATTAGCGGGCAGGGCAATGGAGGACTTCTATGAGAGGATTTCTTTTAATTGGTGTATTTTTATTTTCCACATCTGCTCATGCGGATATCACGGACACTGGCGATTTGAACATCCGAGGCCAGGGCATTATCGGCGGGACCATGACGGTGCAGGGGAATGCATTTTCTGTTGGCGGTGCAATCGCGGCGTCCAGCGCCACATTGAGCGCATCGGGCGCGAACACCTACAGCCTGACCCTCTCTTCCAGCATCCATCTGACTGCCGGAGGGATCGCTTGGGCGGACGGATCAGTCAGTACGACAGGACGCATCTCCTCTGGGTCCAGTTCCAGCGGGCATATCATCAGTACGGGGACCGACCTTGGTGGGTATAGAACCTTCATTCAGAGATCGACGTTGGCATTCGATAGTTCATTTTTTACGATTCGGGATTCTGTCGCAATAAACGCAAGTATTGTTAGTATGTCCACCGGAATTGGATTTCTTCAGATTGCTTCATCAAGAGCATTCGTACCAGCAAATTCGACAAGCATTTCCGCTTCTGTTCTCGGAGTTGCTGTTGCCAATTCTTCCGTTACTTTTACTACTACACGAGCTGGACGCCACTATATACATATTTCTGTTCCGATACGAATAAGCGATCCTGCGGCGTCATTGAACTGTGGAATTCTACAAAACGGTTCATTTTTTGAGGGCCAAAACACTACACTAGGTTCCTATGGGACGAATTCGTCACCCAATTCCGGTGATTATGTGATGATGGGGCCTCCCTATCACACGTCGATGTCCTATCCGGCGGGGACATATACTTATGCAATAACCTGTTCCGTTTCAGCAGGGAATGCGCAATTTTGTTCGAATTTGTCTTCGGCAAGAGATGCGACTTGTTTTGTTGAAGCAGGAGAACTTGCAGAAAATGCACAAATAACTTCGGGTCCTGCCATCAGCATTCCCGCAAGCACTGCTACGATTATCCCCGATTGGAATACGGGAAACACGTCTCCGACAGACATTCCGGAATCCACCATAACGCTGACAATGAACGGCGGGAATCTTCTGGTTGGTTTCAGTTGCCCGCACAAATTGTCGGCTGGCTCTGGGTACTATAGCTACCTACAATTGCTTGTCAATGGATCTATTGTGCATCGTATTGAAGATCAGCAGAACAATGCAAACTGGTCGAATGAATTTGATTTCGCATGGTTGAATCCCGCAGTCACATATTCAGGACCAACTTCACTATTCCTACGAGGGTTTCGTGGTGGCAGTGGAACCCTTTACATAGGAGACAGTACTGGAGGCACATCGAACTGTAGATTATGGGCCCAAGAGGTCAGGAACGTCGCTGGGACAGGCGACGTGGCAAGCAATGGGAATAATACATTTATTGGCGTAAACACTGACCAGGGACCTCGTGTTCAAAACAGCAGCTTTACAGCCAATGGATACACGGCGTTGACTGATGGATTTGTTTTTGGGCAGACATCCGGGCCCAATCTTGGGCCAGCGATGCCGCAAAATGCATTTTACGCAAAGAGTGCCGATGGAGCATCCCAATCAGCTGGCTGTGTAGGTTTTTTCAAGATGTCGTCACCCACAAATTCTTCTGCTGAAATGATTTGGACGTCCACCACGACTTCTGCGCTGACGCGAGCCAATGGAGATGGGATACCTGCGGTATTGCTGCAAACTTGTGCCCCGGGAGCATGGTGTCGTGTAAGCACACGTGGAATTTTTTGGATTACAGCAGATTCTAGCGGAATAACCGATGGTCATACGCTTCACACATCTTCAACACGTTGCAGAGTCCACACCAACGGCGTGGAGGATGCAAATACAATAGGATACAAGCTCGGTGATGGTTCGGTATCCGGCGATACATCTTTTTGGGCATTTATTGGCGGGCGGTAGGCAATCCCGAGATGCTCCATTGATACTCTTCCCACTGACGATTAGCAGTCGCTAATATCGTTTGGTTCACCGACAGGAGCAGAGTTCGGGCAATGTTTTATAAGATTCCGAGTCATGATCGGCAAGAAGGTGCGCAAGCCTGCGAGGCGGGCGGCGGTGTTTTTGGATAGGGACGGGGTGCTCCTGCGCTACCGGCCTTATCTGCGCGCGCCGGAGCAGGCGATCCTTTTGTGGGGAGCGGGCCGGGCGGTGGCGCGGCTCAGGCGCGCGGGATTGGCGGTGGTCGTCGTTACCAATCAGTCCGCGATCGCGCGCGGGCTCGCGACGCGCAGGGAAGTGGATACTGTGCATGCGCGAGTGAGGCGGCTTCTGGTGCGGGAGAAGACGAAGCTCGACGGGCTTTTTCTCTGCCCGCATCATCCGGATTTCGGCCGTCCTTGCCGCTGCCGCAAGCCCTCCGACTTCCTGCTGCGGCAGGCCGCTCGAAAATTGTTCCTGGATCTTTCGCGCAGCTATATGGTCGGAGACAACGGCTCGGATATGGAAGCCGGTGAGCGGGCGGGCTGTACCACGGTGCTCGTGCGCACGGGCCTGGGCCGGCGGCAGAAGCGCGCGGCGCTTTCAGCGGACCGCATCTGCAAGAACCTTTGGACCGCCTCCGGCTGGATACTGCGAAAACACGCCGAAAAAAAGGCTGAGCCTGGATTCCGGCTTCCGCCGGAATGACAGGACGGAAGAGAACGACAACGACGATGGCTGTGTTCCGGCTTTCGCCGGAATGACGAACGAACGGGATACCACCATCAGCACTCCGAATTTGACCAGGCGACCGTCACCCCGGTCTGGACCCGGCAATCGTCGCCCCGGGCTGGACCCGGGGGCCAGGCTTACGGTTTCAAGGCGAGGAAGTCGCTTTCGCGTTCGGAGGGGTCGTAGAAGAGGATGGTCGAACCGCTGTTCTCGAAGCGGAAGGGGATGTGCAGGAGCTTGTCCAGGCCGGAGAGCAGGCGCGCACGCTCCTGCGGCCGCACGAAGAACAGCAGGAACCCGCCCCCGCCTGCGCCGAGGAGCTTTCCGCCGAGCGCGCCGTGCTTGAGGCCTGCCTCGTAGATCCGGTCCACGTCGGGCATGGAGATGTTGTCGGCCAGGCTGCGCTTGAGCATCCAGGACTCGTGCAGGAGCTTGCCGAGGTCGTCTAGGGGGCCTGAGCCGGTGAGGATGGAGACGGCCTCATCCACCATCTTGCGCATGGCGGACAATTCCGCGTGCTTTTTCGGGGTGTTGCTGATCTGCTTGGCCGCGATGGCCGAGGCGTTGCGCGCGAAGCCGGAGAAGATCATCACCAGATGGTCCTGGAAATGCTGGAAGCGGTCGTTGCGGATGACGATGGGCTCCGGCGTGATCTCGCCGCTGGGATGGAAGACGATCTTGTTGAAGCCGCCCAGGGCCACGGCGACCTGGTCCTGGCAGCCCACATTCTCCTGGATCATGTCCTGCTCGACGTGGATGGCGTCCCGGGCCAGCTGCATGCGCGAGGGCATGCGCTGCTGGAGGGCATTGAGCGTTTGGAGCAGTCCCACCGTGAAGGAGGAGCTTGATCCCAGGCCCGTGCGCGCCGGGAGATCGCCGTCGTGATGGATCTCGATGCCCGCTTGGATCTTCATGAAGCGCAGGCACTCCCGCACGGAAGGGTGGTCGATCTGTTCGTTGGAGGAGACGTATTCCATCTTGGAGTAGGCGACGCGGCTTTTATGTTCGAAGAAAGGGGGCAGGTAGCGGCAGGTGATGTAGCAGTATTTGTTGATGGTCGTCGAGAGCACCGCGCCGCCGTGTTCCTTGAACCAGACGGGGTAATCGGTCCCTCCGCCGAAAAAGGAGATCCGGAAAGGCGTTTTACTGATGACCATGAGGCTGGATTATAACACTTCGCATCAGACAGAAGTCCAGAAGATGAGGAACTCCACGTTGCCTTTGGGGCCGTGGATGGGCGACTCGATGAGGCCGCGCTCGATGAGGCCGCGCTCTTTGGCGAAGGCGCTCACTTTGTTGACGGCTTCCTGGCGGAACTCCTCTTTTTTGACCACGCCCTTCGGGACCTTCTTGGGTTCCAGTTCGAACTGAGGCTTGATGAGGGCGGCGATCTCGAAGGGCTGCTTGAGGCAGGCGATGATCGCGGGCAGGACCTTTGTGAGCGAGATGAAGGAGACGTCCGCGACCGCGAGGTCCGGGCGCTCCTGCGGCGGTCCGAAGAGGCCGGGCTCCATGCGGCCGGCATGCGTGCGCTCCAGATTCACGACGCGAGGGTCCGTGCGCAGGCTTACGTCGAGCTGTCCGTGTCCAACGTCGACGGCATAAACCTTGGCGGCTTTGCGTTGAAGGAGGCAGTCCGTGAATCCGCCGGTGGAGGCGCCGACGTCCAGGGCCGTGCGGCCTTCCGGCTTTATCTTGAACTCGTCGAGCGCGGCCTGGAGCTTGAGCCCGCCGCGTGACACGAAGGGGACCGCGTCTTCCAGGACGCGGACCTTCAGGTCTTCGCGCGCCGGGTCTCCGGGCTTGGGGTTCGGACGGCCTTCGACCTCGACCTTGCCGGCCATGAGCGCGGCCTGGGCCTTGGCCCGCGTGGCAAAGAGCCCGCGCTCGACAAGGAGTACATCTAATCGTTTTCTTGGGATCATCTGATTGTTAGATAGTAATACTAAATGGCAATAAGCATTGCATTTGACAATTCCTGCGAGCGCGTGCTCGACGCAGCGGCACGCGCTCAGAACGGGTAGTTGATGTCCATGAACACGGCCAGGCCTTCTTTACCCACGCCGAAGTCGATGGAGCCCACGACCTGGGGCCGCGCGATGGCGCGCACGGCCGCTCCGACGACGGGCCGCGCGTAGTGAGAGCTTAGGCGCTCGGGTCCGTTGAACACCGTGCCCAGGCCGCAGAAAGGCGCTAGTTCGTACTCCGTGACAACTCCGGCGACCGGGAGCTTGAAGAGCGTGATGCGTTCCTCGAAGTTGGCCACGAGCAGTCCGCGGTCTACGTAGCGTCCGGTCCCGTAGGCGCGCAGGATCTCCTTGCCGCCGAGCTGGGGCAGGAGGTAGAAGGGCGCGTTGCCCACGAGCTGTTCATAGCGCAGATGCGCGGCGCCCACGAGGCGGGAGTCCTTTCCGTGAGGGAGGAAATAGCGGTATTCCGTGCCGTAGCGCTGGAAGGCGAACTCGCTGCCCACCTCGCGCTGGGCGTTCTCCAGGAATATTTTGGCATAGGATCCGCGGGTCGTGGTCACGCCGTTGTCGCGCGTGTCGTAGTCCATGAAAAACTGCAGCTCTCCGTCCTGATGCGCGTGCATGGGAGCCTGCTCCGGGAACTTCACGGCCAGGTCCGGCAGGGCGTCGATGGGGCCGTTGGTCAGCTTTTCCGAGGCGATATGGTGCGAGACGTTGAATTTCCAGCCGCTGCCTTTGAATATGGGCAGGCCGAGGCGGATGAAGTGCTGGAGGGTGTAGCGCGTGTAGTTGACTTCATCGAGGCGCGCGGAGTCCGGGCCCAGGCCGAAGAAGCGGTTGGCGCCGTCCACGTTGTATTGGGCTTTCCAGCCCACGGCCCAGCCGCGGGCCAGGAAATCCGAATCCTCGTAAGCGGCCATGAACTCCTTATCCGCATGCATGGAGCCGGCTATGCGCAGGTTCAAAGCGGAGATATCGTTGGGGTAGAGATAGTAGCGGTAGGTGGGGACGTAGCCGAAGATCTCGTTGTGGGTCAAGGACGGGGCATGGATTTGGCGTATTCGTGTGGAGCCGTCTTCCTTGAATACCAGGATGGGCATGATTCCGTAGGTCACGCCGCGGTTGGGGTCCGTGTCCACCACGGGCAGGCGCACCATCATGCCGCCCTTGATGTCGCCGATCATCAATCGGATGGGCCAGGGCTCGGATTCCTGGTCGGCGCCGAGTGCGGGAGGGAGATTCTCGGGCGGCTTGGTCTCTCCGGTCAAGCGGCTCTCGGAGGCGAAGCTCGCGACGGACAGCGATGCGAGAATGGATAAAAGCACGGCGCGACGCAGCATGGACGGCTATTTTATCAAATTCTCGACGGGGTCTTCAGAAGGATCTCTCGTCAGGCGTTCGGCGCAGAGTCGGGCTTCCTGCGCCACAAGGGAATCCGGATATTCTTGGAGGCGCTGGACAGCGGGCAGAAGCTCGCGGCAGTTGGAGTTCGCGGCGGCGATGAGGGCGTTGCAAAGCATCGAGGGCAGGCCGATGCGGGGCACCGTGGTGCCTGCGAAGCGCTGATCAAAGGAGGCCTCATCGAGCGCCAGGAGTTCCGAGAGGGGTTGGAGTGCGTTCATCAGCGGATGGAATATGCCTTGGCTTGCATCCTGGTTGCAGGGGCAGGCGTCCGTGCAGGCGTCGCAGCCGAACACTCGGTCTTGGATGCGCACGCGCAGGCCTTCTTCCGCGAGAGGTTTTCCTCGGCGCTCCACGGTGAGATAGCCGATGCAGCGCGAGGCATCGAGCACGCGCGGGTTTTTGAAGGCTTGGGTCGGGCAGGCGCTCAAGCAGCGCGTGCAGCCGCCGCAGCCGTCCGGGACAGGGACGTCCGGCTCGAGTTCCTGGTCCACGGCGGCTCCGGCCAGGAAGAACCTGCAGCCCAGGGTCTTGGACACGAGCATGGCGTTCTTGCCGACCCAGCCGAGTCCCGCGCGGCGGGCGTAGAAGCGTTCGAGCACCGGACTGGTGTCCACGAAGGCCTTGCCCTTGGCTCCCGGGCAGGCTTCGTGGGAAAACCAGTCGAGCAGCCGCTTGAGCCGGCCGCGGAGTTCCTCATGGTAGTCCGGCAGGACCGCGTATTGCGCAAGGCGGCCCATCGGCCCGCGGGCTGCTGGGCCGATGCCGGGGTCCGCGGCTGCGGCCTTGTCTCCCGTGGCATCGCCCACGGAGCGGGGGGGCCAGGAGAATCCCAGCATGATCACGGAGCGTGCTTCCGGGAACCATGCGCGGATATCCTCTCTCTGGCGAGCCCCGCGTTCAAGGAATCCCATGCCGCCGTTGAGCCCGTTTGCGAGCCAGCGTTCGTAGTCCTTGGGGCCGCCGGGGCTCTGCGCGTCCAGGGCCGCGGGTGCGATGCCCATGATATCCGCGCCCAATTCGCGGGCTTTATTGAATAGGGATTCCTTGATGTTCATTATCAAATCGTCATTTTTGCGGAAGTCTTTTCGTCGTCATTCCGGCGGAAGCCGGAATCTAGGGATTGCCGTTAATGCGCGCTCCTGGACCCTGGCTTTCGCCGGGGTGACGAAGAGAAGAATCCTTCATGCTGACGAAAGAAGCGCGGCTGCGCAGGGAGCGATAGGCCCTGTCGAGCAGGGTATTGCTGCCGCTATAAAGGAAGGACTGAGCCAGGAAGAGATAGACCTTCCATTGAGGGACCATGACGCGCTGGGCCGGGTCCAAGGGGTCGCTTGAGCGCCGCATGAGCGCGATCGTCTCCAAGCCGATCCAGATGGGCCAGATGCAGGCCAGGCGCAGGCGCTTGAGGCCTGCCGGGATGTTTAGAGCGTAGCGCCAGCCGCTGTCGAGATGTTCAAGGGCCTCATCGAGCTTGCGCGCGTAGAGCGGGAGCAGTTCGGCCCTGCGCAGAGGGTCCAAGAGCGCTTGCGGGTCCTGGACAGGCAGATAGCAGCGGCCCATGCGCAGGTCCGCGGCCATGTCCCGCAGGATGTTGACGAGTTGGAGCCCTTTGCCGAAGCGGATGCCCAGGCGCACCATCTCCTCCTGGTCCAAGGCCTTGAAGGGCGTTAGGTGCGCGCCGCAGATGCGGGTCCAGAACTCGCCTACGCAGCCCGCGACCTTGTAGGTGTATTCGTCGAGCTCCTTTTCATCCGAAAGCGCGATGAGGCTGCCTGTGGAGGAGTCCGGGAAGCGTTCCAGGTCGAATATCTGTCCGGAAATGATGGTGTCGAGCAGGCCCAAGATGAGTTTTTGGTCGGCTGTTTCGAGCGTCGAGAGCTCTTGCGAGCAATTTTCCAGATTCTCGAGCAGCAGCTGTTCCGCGGGAAGGGCTTGGTCCGCGGCGAGGCTCTCCACGGAGCGGAAATCCCCCGTGCGCATGCGCCGCAGGAGTTCGAGCCTGCGGCCGCGGTCCACGGCCCGAGTGTCGGCTACGGTGTCGCTGGCCCGCGCAAGGAGATAGGCCAGACTGATCTGCGGCCGGACCTCCTGCGGCAGGACCCGCAGGGAGAGGTAGAACGAACGGGAGACCTCGCGCAGAAGAGGCGAGGTCTCTTTCATCAAAGGGCTGGTTCAGTCTTGAGGATGCGGTATTGGCGCGGCCCCGCGGGGAGTTCCACGGTCACCTGTTCTCCCACCTTGTGGCCGAGCAGGCCTTGCGCCAAGGGCGCGTAGACGGAGATCTTGCCTGCGCCGGGGTCGGACTCATCCTGGCCCACGAGGACCCATTCCATCTCGTCTTTGTCCTCGACGTCCAGGAGCGTGACCCGCACGCCGATGCCTACCTCGTCCTTCTTGACCTTGATCTCATCGATGATGCGCACATGGGAGAGCTTGGACTCGATGGTCGAGATGCGGTTCATCACGTCCCCGAGCCGTTCCTTGGCGGCATGGTATTCCGCGTTCTCTTTGAGATCGCCTTTTTCCCGGGCCTCTCCGATATCGATGGAGAGCTGGGCCTTGTGCTTCTTGAGATCCGCCAGGTCCTGGAGGAGCTTGGCATGTCCGGCGCGCGTCAGATACGATTCAGGCATACGGGACACCTCGGCGTTGCGGCTATACGAAAAACCCCCGACTAAAGGGGTATCTTCATTATAGCAGGAAAGCGTGCGTTCCGAACGTTGCATATGATGTTTTCTCCGGTGCAAGTCGATATCTCCGTCATTCCGGCGGACGTCTTCGTGTCGTCATTCCGGCGAAAGCCGGAATCCAGGGATGCCGTTATGCCGTAAGCCTGGATTCCGGGTCAAGCCCGGAATGACGGCGGTCGGGTCAAGCCCGGAATGACGGCGGTCGGGTCAAGCCCGGAATGACGATCAGTTGGACCCTGCTTTAGCTATACTTATCGGAATGGGCGGCTCTCGCGGATATCGGCGCAGGATGGAACGCTTCAGCCTCCTTCTCACCCTTTTCCTGTTCTGGGCGGTCATCCTTCTTTACTTCTGGTTCCACAGGACGCTCCTGAACGGCTGGAAGGAACTGCTGTGATCGCTTTCCTTTGCCTGGGGCTCCTGCTGGTCACGGCAGGGATATTTTTCCGCAATGCCCTGCGTCTGCGCTTGGAGGAAGCCTGGCTGTGCGCGGCGCTATGGGTCTGCGTGGAGCAGCTTTTCATGGTCCGCGGGTTTGCGGCGTTCCATCGGCTCCAGCCGGCCTCGATGCTGTGGGCCTGCGGCCTCTTGATCGCCGTGCATCTGGGAGCGGCGCTCTACTTCCAATCCGCAAAGCGCGCGGCCGGCGGGCTGGAACTGCTCAGGGCCTATTTCCCTCCCTGGATCGCCTTGGCTGCCTTGGGGACTTTTGCCGCGATCGGGCTGCGCCTGTATATAGCTTGGAAGACGCCGCCCATCTCCTGGGACGGACTCTGCTATCACCTTCCGATCGTTTATCGCTGGGTGAGCCAGGGAGATCTGAGCTTGCAGGGCTGGAGGGGCTTCCAGAGCTTCGGCGCTCTGGGCTCGGAGATGGTCTTCGCCTGGCTCGCATTGCTCGATGGAGGGCGCTTGGATGCCGCGAAGATCGGGCAAGTTGCGGCCATGCCCGCGTTCTTCGCGGCCGGTGCCGTGCTCGGCCGGCGTCTGGCGGGGCCGTTGTGGACAGGGGCCTGCGCGCTGGCAAGCATCACTCTTCCGGTGGTCTTAGTCCAGCTTGGATTATCGTATGTGGACATATTCTACGGCGCGTACTGTTTGGCTGCTCTTGCTTGCGCCGCGGTCTATGACCGCACGGGCCGCTGGATATGGCTCCTTTTCTTCACTTTGTCCTTCGGCCTGGCCCTGGGCGCGAAATCCACGGCCTATCTGCAGGCGCCTCTGCTTTTGCCCGTGCTCTGGACCTTTTGGGCGCGGCCCGAACTCCGGCGGAGCATGCTCCGGTCCGCGCTGCCGCTCTCGATCCTGGTGGTCGCCGTCGGGGGCATGTACTATGTCGATAATCTGCGCCTGAGGGGCAACCCGGTCTACCCCTTCATCGTGAATATTCCTTTCTATGGGCAGCTGCCGGGGGTGCTCAGGCCCTCGGAGCTCTTGTCCGCCATGGAGCAATGGATGGTGCCCAAGCCGATCTATTGGCTCTGGTATCCTTTCCGAGAGGTGTATTTCGGGTCGGTAGCGTTCACCTTGAGCAACGGCTTTGGTCCGCTCTTCGCCGCGGCCTGGGCCGCGTTCCCGCTGGCTTTGTGGCGCGGCTGGAGATTGCGCAACCGGTCCGCGGCCGCGTTCCTGTGGACCTTTCCGGCCGTCCTGATTGCTTTCTTCCTGTTCCAGCCTGCGCGAGCGCCGCGCTACATCATCTTCCTGGCGCCCATCCCCATCGCGGGCCTGGCCATGCTTCTGCGCCAGGTCCGCGGATGGGCGCGGAACTTGGCGCAGGCGGCTTGGGCCGCGGGCACGCTCTATGCCTGCGCGGCATCGATCGGCTGCATGGCCTCGAGCATGGAGTGGAAGGCTGCCGTGGGGCCTCTGAAGTCCTCGGGCGCGGTGGATGCGCGGGCCTATTACCGCGCGACGTTCAGTTCCCTGGGAGAGGCTTGGAGCGCTTTGGATGAACGGCTCAAGCCCGGGGACGTGGTGGCCATCAATTATGGGGAGCTCATGTTTCCTTGGGCCGGGCTGCCTCCCAGGGCGGTCGTCTGGGATATCCCGCGCAAGGACAGTCCCTATCCGGAGACCTACGGCGCGACGTCCGCCGGGGAATGGCTCGGCGTGCTCGATGAGCTCGGCGTGCGCTATCTGGGGATTTGGATGCCGAAGTGGTATGCGGACGTGGGCGTAGGCGAGGAAGAGGCTATTGCCGCCTATCCGGAGCGCTTCACGCGCCTGGGCGAGTGGAACAGCGGGGAGTTCGGCCGCGTCGCCCTCTACGAGATGAAGCCTTCGACCCGCACCGCCGCCCTGCCCTTCCCGCTTCCTCCCGGCGTCTAGCCGCATCTTCGTCATTCAGGGAAAGACGTTCTAGCTGCGTCGGTGACCGGGTGCTGATGGGGTTCAGGCACGGGTTGCCCTCTGCGTTCGGGCCCCCTCCCTCTCGCTCGGCGACCAGAGGGACGCCTCGCTCCGAGAGGGCCTTCACCCCATCATCCCCCGTTCCCCGCCGCCGTTGCCTGTCCCCCGTGAAAAGGACCCTAATAGCGTCAGTCTCTCCAGTGCCGTTCCTTAGGGTCTGCGGCCGGCCCGGGGACTTCGCCCCGGTTCCTCCTCGCCCCGATCGTCCATCGGCTGTTGATCCTGACGCACGTCTTCCCGGTGTGAAGTTCCTGGCATGCTCAGCGGGGATTCCTATGGCTTACGATGAATAACTCAGAAGTTCATTTACGGTTTGTTTGGAAATATGGCTAACTCTCGAGGGCAAGTATGAGTTCGTAGAGAGGCGATACAGGGATAAGATTATATGCTTCCATCTTAATTCCACGGTCATGAGAATGAGAATTTCCTTCACAATGATGTGTGCCGTGCTGTTTTTTATGACGCCAAGCGTATGGGGTGCGTTCCCTGCAATGTCCATAGATGAGATGATAGATAAAGCCGATCTTATTTTTGTGGGGACGATAAACAGTATCGATGAGAATGTCACTGTCTCTGGGAAACTTCTAACGAAATCAGTGCATTTAAGCGTAGTGGAGTTGCTGAAACATAGAACGGAAGTCCCATTGTTATCAACAACAAGCATCGAGGTAACGGTTATAGGAGAAAGGCCAAGCAGTTTTGGCTTTGACTCCGGGGAGCGCGTTCTTCTTTTTTGTAGATACGACGTCACTTCAGGGAAATATCGATCGAATGGCGGTTCTCTCAATATATTCAGGATACGATTAGATCGCAGGCGAAATGAGTATTTTGTTTATTCAAGTCTCCGTTCTGTGCGTTCAAAGCCTGCAGAGGAGGAGTCAGCTCCTTTGATTAATATTGAGTCTGGGCACGCGCGGTTCGGTGATTCACGACATCCCCCAGTGTCAGCAAGAGATTTCCTGAAGGTGATAAGGAGCCATCTTCGGAGAAAATGAGCGCCTCGGCGTCAGTCTCGCCAGTGAAGAATCGAGAGGGTCGAGGAAGAACCGGGGCGAAGTCCCCGGGCTGGCCGCAGACCCTAAGGGACCGAGACTGTCGAGACGGACGCTATTGGGAATCTTTTTCACTGGGGGTAGGCAACTGCGACGGGCGGCGCGGGGACTTGTGGAGCGGGGCCTTCGCAGCGAGCTTCGACGAAGCGCTAAGAAACCACTTAACATGAACAGCTGAGGAGCCAAGCGAGCGAGGAAGAGCGAGGCTCCGAAAGACTCGCGTACCCGCGGAATAAGTCCCCGGGACGCCCGGCGGCCAGGATAGACTCCCCTTGGCTTATTTCCAGACGAGAAGGACGGTGACGGGCCAACCGTCGGAATCTTCCAGGGAGAGCGTGCGTCCTGAACAGCGGACCTTCGAGCCGGGAGAGGACGGGCAGGCTTTCACTTCATCGGCGAATCCCCAAGAGAGCTCGTATCGGCCGGCCGGCGCTTGGATGCGGAGCACGGCTTCCTTGGGCCCCGTGCTTTTTATCGAGAAGCGCGCAAGGCCGCGCGCCTTCCAGAAGCGCACGAGCTCGGCGGGCGTGCGCAGTTCAAAGCCCGCGGGCAGGCCGTCGAGGATGTCCGAGAGGACCTTTGAGCGGTCCGGGGCTTTGCTGGGATGCAGGAGGCAGACGAAGGGCGCTTCGTTGGCGGCGGTCTTCTTGAGCAGCGCCAGGATCTCCTTGGCCGAGGCCGGAGCCTCCGGGGTGTTCTCATCCTCCCAGGCCATGGGCAGCTCCAGCACGGGCGTCTGAATCTCCATGCCGCGGCCGCGCAGCAGGAAGAAGGGGAAATAGGTCAAGGTCTTGCGGGAACTCAGGCTGGAATCATAGACGTAGCCGATGCGCTCAAGCGCCTCGTCGAGGAGGTCGGGGTAGGGGAGGAAGGGCGCGCGAAACCCTTCGATGCGCGCCTTCGGGGCGGCTTCTTGGAGCAGGCGGCGGCTGAGTCCCAATTCCGCGAGGAGGTTTCCTCCGTTCGTGCGGCCTTCGCGTCCGAGGCTCGGTCGGTAGCTGCTCTGCGTGTCCCCGCCGATGCCCAGGGGAAGCTTCTCCAGGTCCGGGGAGTGCACCACTCCGTGGCTGGCCAGTTCATTCCCGGAGGCCGCGATCTCTGCGATCAGCTCCCGCAGTTGCGTGTTCAGCATGGGCCCGGGCAGGACATCGGAGAGGTATTTAGTCTGCACGAACCAGCCCGCGCGGACTTTGCGGGACTTCTCGACGGCCAGGAACGCGCGCATCGTTTCCAGAGAGGCTCCCCAGCCTGCATTGTGCGTCAGGACCAGGAGGCCTTTCGCGGTTCCGGGCAGTCCGCGCAGTCGCGCATGGACAGGGACCGCGCGTTCATACCAGCCGCGCAGGACCAGGGGCCAGACGTCCGCTGAGGGAGAGAAGGCGTTGCGCGGACGATCCTCCGAGAATTGGCGTCCGCTTTGCGGACGCAGGATCATGTCCTTGAGGTCCACTCCGAGCGTATAAACGGAGCCGCGGCCCAAGGTCCGGCGGAGCACCGCGTTCTCCAGCGTGTCCGGGAAAGAGGCCACGGCCGCGGCCCCGCTTCCCGGCGCCGGAAGAAGCCCGTGAGTCCAGATCCCCAGGCGCGCGCGCTTGGAGCCGATGGGGACCTTGCGTTCCTCGGGCTCATCGAGCCAATCGAAGCCGTCGTCCGCGTAGGGTCGGAAGCCGAGCTCCTTGCGCGTGCGGCGGGGACGCTCCGCGGCGACTCCGGTCAAGGGCGTCATCAGGTCCGCCGGGACCTGCAGGACCAGTCGGCCTCCTTGGAATACGTAGTCGCGCAGCGCCGCGAGTTCCTGGACGGCGGGATGGATGGAGTGATCGTCGCAGGGAATGAAGACGAAGGGCCGCTTCAGGGCTTCGCCGAGTTCGGACGTTATGCCGAAAGGGATCCCGGCGGCCTGGAAGGCGCGCACGGCGGCCAATGACGGTTGTCCTGGGCGCAGGAGGAGTATCGCGGCTTCATCCTCCGCGAAAGGAGGATATTGCGCGAGCAGCCGCGTGTTCTCGGAGCCCAGTTCAGGCAAAGGCGTGCGGCTTGCGGGCGCATCGGCCGGTGCGTTGGAGGAGAGCCTTTCGATCAGGAAGCAGAGACCGGCCAAGCTGAGGAGCGCGGTGAGCGTGAAAAGCCAGCGGCGAATCATCGCTGCTCCGCCATGCCGCGGCGCTCCATGCGGCCCCATTCCCCGCGCCTGCGGATGAAGTCCAGGGTTCCGAGCAGACGCAGTACCGAGATGAGCTGGCGGTAGCCGAAGTTCTCGATGACCGCATAGGCGATCAGGCGCAGCCATTGCCGGGCTTTGGGATAGGAGCGGGGAGTCATCTCGCCCAGGAGCACTCCGGTCAATGAAAGCATGGTCCCGCAAAGGATGGCCACGGCGAGGAAGGCCAGCATGAAGTCCGGCTCCAGGGCGTTGAACCACCAGCCGAGCAGAAAGACGATGTAGCCCAGGACCTCGAGCACGATGCCCCAGCCTTCGAATATCAGGAAGAAGGGATAGGCGAAGAGCCCCAGCCCGCGGTAGCGAGGGTTGAAGAGCAGGCGCGTGTTTTCGGAGAGGACCTCCAGGAGTCCTTTCTGCCAGCGCCTTCTTTGGCGCGAGAGCACGCGCAGGCTGGAGGGCACTTCGGTCCAGCACACGGGGTCCGGGACGAAATCGATGCGGTAGTCGTGCAGGTCGTGCTCCCGCATATAGGCGTGCAGGCGGGTGACCAGGTCCATATCCTCGCCGACCGTCTCCTTTCGGTAGCCGCCGATGGCCAGGACCAGGTCCCGCTCGAAGACCGCGAAGGCGCCCGAGACGATGAGAAGGGCGTTGAAGCGCGAGAAGCCCGTGCGTCCGCAGAGGAAGGCCCGGAAATATTCCACGACCTGGAAGACCGGCAGAGGCGACAGGCTCAGGTCGATCTTCGTGATGCGCCCTTTTTCCACGCGGCAGCCGTTGGATACGCGGATGATGCCGCCCACGCCGATGACGCGGACCGGCGACTCCATGATCGGTCGGATGACGCGCTGGAGGGCGTCGTGCTCCAGGACGGCGTCCGCGTCGATGGAGCAGAAGAAGGGATGGCGCGCCAGCGCGAGTCCGGCGTTGAGCGCGTCGGCTTTCCCGCCGTTGTCCTTGTCCACGACGATGAGATTGTGGTGGAGTTCGGAGCGGTAGACCGCGCGCACGGGAGAGGTCTTGAGCGATGTCTCCGGCGGCGTTGGGGCCGGAACCAGCCGGAATTGCCGGCGGAGTTCCTCAAGGGTCCGGTCCGTGGAGCCGTCGTTGACGATGATGACCTCGTAGCGCATGTAGTCGAGATGCAGGAGATTGTTGGCCGTGAGCCCGATGCAGACCTCCTCGTTGTAGGCCGGCACGACGATGGAGACCGGCGGAGTGAGAGGGCTGTGCGCGAGGCTTTCGAAGCCGCCGTAGATGTTGCGCAGGAGATGCTGGTAGATCTCCCGGAAAGCGACCAGGGAAAGGAGCAGGTAGATGCCGTTGAGGAAGAAGAAATAATAGATCACGGTCACGTCGACGGCGTGGAGGATGCCGGAGATCCAATCGTTCACAGGGTCCTCTCCAGGCCCTGCGCGATCTCCTTGAGCGCTTCGGCGTAGCTGCGCGAGGAGAAGCGGTTCGCGTGCCGGATCAGCAGTTCCCGCACGTGAGGATGCGCGGCGGACCCGAACTCCAGCATGAGCGAGATGAGCCTGGGCAGGAGCGCCGGGGGGAGGCGGTCGCAGATGCGCATGAAATAAGGGAGCACCACGGGGTCGTTGATGGCGGCGAGGGCGCGCAGGGCCGTGAGCTGAAGATCGAGGGCCTCATGGTCGAGGATATCGAGGAGGCTCACGATCGCCTGCGAGGAGCGCAGGATGCCCAAGGCTTCCATGGCGCGGCCCCTCCGATGCCGGCTGCGCGAACGCAGAGAGCGCAGGTTCTCCTCCATGAAGCCCAGGCGGTAGGCGGTTTCCCGAAGCATGTCGAAGGGCGGGCCTTTGAGATGGCAGGCGGCCTCCAGAAGCACTTCCTGGGAGATGTCGAGGTCGCCCGGCCGCCGGGGGCGGAAGGCGTCCATCACTTTCTCGAGCGGCTCCTCCAGGAGGGTCAGCTCCACTCCCTGCCGGAACAGTTCTTTGCGTTTTTCCCGATAGGCGCTTCGCAGGGAATGGTAGATCCTGAAGATCAGCATGTAGACGAAGAGCGTGATGACTATCCAAAAAAGGCAGAGGCTGGCGTAAAGGACGAAGAGCAGGCTGGAGCGGAAATGGGCGTCGTCAAGCACCACGCCGGGCGGAAACTGCGCGCAGGCCGGAGCCGCCAGGACGCTAAACCAGGAAAGGATGGACGACTGCATCCAAGTCCTTGGGGTTGAAGGGCTTGAGGATATACGCGGTGGCTCCTGCGAGCATGCCGCGCTCGCGGTCCTCACGGAAGGCTTTGGAGGTCAGCATCACGATCGGGGTCGTTATTCCTTGCGAGCGAAGTTCCTTGCAGGCTTCCAGTCCGTCCTTGCCCGGCATGATGATGTCCATGAGGATCAGGGCGGGCTGATGAGCGCGCGCGAGTTCCACGGCCTCGGAGGCGTCGCCGTAGAGCAGAGGCTCGCAGCCGCGTTTCTTAAAAAAGAGCTTCAAGATGAGCTGGATCTCGGAGTTATCCTCGAAGATCAGGATTTTTTTCATCGGCATCATTCTACTTAATCTGGGAGACGCTTAAGGCCATAGCGTTCGTCGATGAGGTCCAGCCAGGCCTGCATGCGGCCGCGCGCTTGTTCGGCTGAGTCGCGCGCAAGGGGGATCGGGCGTCCTCCCGGGGTCCCGTCCAATTCGAAGAGATATTCCCGGCGGTTCGCGCCGTCCGCCACGTAGAGCCTGCGGGCTTCGTCGTCAAGGAGTCCGTAGACCGGCGCGTAGCTCGAGGCCGTGAGCTGCTCTTGCCTGGGCAGGGAGGCGGTTCCTTCCAGCGGGAAGAGGCTGCGCCCGCGCAGGGGATCGTCTCCAGGGTCCATGCAGCCCATCCAGGGCGCCAGAGTGGGAGCGACATCCGTTTCCAGGGCGGCTGCTTGCGTGTCCGGGCTGCGTCCGGTCAGCAGAGCGGACGGGGCATGGACGATGAGAGGGATGCGCAGGATCTCCGGCGCGATGGAATAAGCGTGGCCCCAGCGGCCATCCTCGCCGAGGGAATCTCCATGGTCCGAGAGCACCACGACCACGCTGCGCTCCCAGCGTCCGCTGCGCTTGAGGAAATCCGTGAATCGGCCGAAGCAGCGGTCCATGGCTTGGACGCGCGCGGCATAAGGCGCGTGAAATCCCGCATAGGCCGGGTCCGCGTTCGCGGACCGGCCTTCCCGTTCGATGAGCGCTATGTGCACGTCCTCGGCCTGGACATAGACGAAATCCGGCTTGCCGGAGGCGGGCTTGGAAAGCAGGCTCTCGACTTGGGATAAGGCGTCGCAGAGGCGATAGTTCCCGTCGATGCGCTTGAGGGGGACCGTGCCCGGCGGCGGCGTGAGCACCGCTTCGAGCACCGGCAGAATGGTGAGGATCGGACGATAGCCGCCCGCGATGACTGATTTTTCCAGGAGATCCATGCGCCGCAGATCCGGCGGGTATTGCTGATGGGGAAGGAGGCTTCCGGTCCATAGCGCGGGTTCGGCCAAGCCCGTGCCGCCGTAGGGCGTGTAGGCGCGCTGGAAGACCGAGGCTGTGCGGGCAAAGGAATCGAAGTTCGGAGTGAAGCGGACCGCGGGGTTGTAGGCGCCGAGATAGTCCGGCCGCAGGCTGTCGAGCACGAAGACGAAGACGTCGGGGCGGGCGCTTTGGGCTGGGGAGCGGCAGTCTCCGATGTCCGGGATGGAGGCCGGCATCGTGAGCGCGATGTGGGTGCGGCTCTGCAGATGGCGGAAGAATCCCGAGGGCGCGCCGGGACGGCGGAGCAGGCGCCTGAGCGAGCGCAGGGAAGGGTCCGTTTCCGAGAGCTTGGAGAGCGCGGGCCGCAGGCGCAGGCCCAGCCTTCGCTCCAGCGGGTCGAAGCCCCGGACGCTGAGTTCCGTCCCCCAGAGCAGCAGCACGCAGGCCGCGGCCGCGGCCCATGCCGCGGGGAGACGCTTGCGCGTCGTGCGCATTTTTTTCAAGACGCGCTCCGGGACGTGGAAGGCCGCATGGAGCGCGAAGGCCCACGCGAAGCAGACCGCGAGGGTCTGGAGCAGGGCTTCCCAATCCAAGGGCGCAAGCAGGATGCTGATGCCGGGCAGCGCCGCGGCCGCGGCGGCGCTCAGCATCGGCGCGTGCCGCAGGCGGCTCTTGTCCGAGAGCAGGTCTGCGAAAAGCCAGGTCAGGGCCGCTGCGCCGAAGAATGAGAAGAGCGCGGCTTGCGGTCCGCGCAAGGAGAGAGGGAGCAGCAGGTTCTTCTCGATGAGGAATGCGGAGCCGGCGAAGACTCCCAGGCAGAGCGCGGTGAACGTGCGAGGGCCGTTCCAGCAGAGTCGGCGCAGGGCGCACAAGAGGCAGGAAAGGCTTGCGCCCGCGGCCAGATGGAAAAGAGAGCCGCGTAAAAGCGCGTAGAGGGTCTCGGGGATCGAGCCCACGGGTCCGGACAATGTCCATCGGCTTGCCGCGCTCGCGCAGAAGACTCCCAGCGCGGCCAAGAGGGGCGCGTAGAGAAGGCGCTCCTTGTCTTCCAGGAGGCGCGTGTTCAAGCGAGGGGTCAATCGGGGAAGGACCTGCAGGATCTCCCAGGAGAGGAACGGCTCCCAGAGAGCCAGGGACCAGAGGAAGCTGCGTCCTTCCGGAGTCAAAGACGGGAGCAGGGGGGCCGCGATCCAAAAAAATCCCAGACCCGCATGCAGGCCGCCCCAAAACAGCGCGGAGTTCTTGCGGGAGTCTCGCAGTAACGCGGCCGCGGCGAGCGCTGCGGCGGCCAGCCAGAAGAGCGGATGGAATCGGACGAACAACTCCGCCCAAGGCGGGAGATTCCCCGGCGCGATGAGATTATTCCAGGAGAAGGGCAGAGAGCAGAGCAGGGCGTAGACCGAGGAGAGGGCGCAGGTCAGGCCGAGGGCCCATCGCGCAAGAGTCCGCAGAAGGGGGCTCATCGCTCCCTGTTGCGCAACAAGGCGAGCCTCTGCAGGGCGGGTTTATCGTCCGGGGAGAGTTCCAGCAGGGCCTCGTAGGTCTGGAGCGCTCCGTGCGGGTCCGAGCGGCGTTCCTGCACGCGGGCCAGCGCCCGATAGAGGTCCGCGTAGGATGGAGCCGCGAGGATCGCGGACTTCAGATAGCTTTCGGCGCCGGCCAGGTCTCCGGCGTCGCGCGCGAGATTCGCGGCGCAGAAGAGCGCGTCCGCGTTCCGAGGGCTGCGCGCGAGCACGCGGCGGACCAGGGTCTCGGCTTCTCCGCGCCGGTCCCGGCGCATGCGCAGGCGCGCCAAGCCGAGCAGGGCGTCGCTGTAGTCCGAGGAGAATGAGAGGGATTGCAGGTAGAGGCGTTCGGCGTCCGCGTCCCGGCCGTTGTGCTCGAAGGCCAAGCCCAGATAGAAGAGCAGGTCCGGCCGCCGGGCATCGAGAGCGCTGCAGCGGCGATGCGCTTCGACGGCCCGCGCCGCGAGTCCGGCGCGCTCATAGTCCCGGCCGATGTTCGGGCAGGCTTCCGCGGGCAGGGGCGCCGCGATCCAAAAAGCCTCCCAGGCGGCGGCAGCGCCGCGGTAGTTTTCGAGCTCTTCGAGCAATTCGGCCTCGGCCTGGAGGTATTCCGGCCGGTCCGGGAAGGCGCGCAGAAGCGAGCGGACCTTGGAGAGGGCTTGGCGGTATTCGCCGCTTCGGCGCGCTTCGGCCAGCTCTTCGCCGAGCCGGGCGCTGCGCTCCGGCGATATCTCGGGGATGCGCAGTCCGTCCGCATAGGCCGCGGAAAGGACCAGGAGGCAGGCAAAGGACAGGTCGAGGCCCGCGGACAAGAGCTTTGGATGGGGACGGCGCTTCATTTATCAGTCGGCCAAAGGTTCATTAATGGAGACCAAGTCCGTATGCAGTGCGGATGTCCTGGAGCCGGTCCAGGAGCGTGCTGCGGTAAGCCGCGGCTTCCGAAGGCCGCAGGATGGAGGAATTCATCTTCGACGCGGAGTCCAAGGAGATCAGGCGCTCCTCGTAGTTCGCGCCGTCGGCGATGTAGAGTCTGCGCGCATCATCGAGCAGGAGTCCGTAGGTCGGGGCGTAGCTGGATGCGGCGAGTTGAGGTCCCCGAGGCTGAGCGCTCGCGCCTGCTTCCAGCAGGAGAGAGCGGCCCGACACGGGCGTTCTCGGCGCAAAGCAGCCCAGCAGTCCTGCCAGGGTGGGAGCCAGGTCGATGCTGAGCGCCGCCGCGTCCGTGTCCAGGGAGCGGCCCCGCAGCAGGCGCGCGGGAGCATGCAGCAGCAAAGGGATTCTTAGGACTTCCGGGTCCACGCTGGAGGCATGTCCCCATCGGCCGTCTTCTCCCAGCAGGTCGCCGTGATCCGAAGTCACGACGATCACGCTGTCCTCGTAGCGGCCGGACTTCTTGAGCGAAGCGGTGAATCGTCCGAAGCAGGCGTCGATGTTCGCGACGCGCGAGGCATAGGGCGCGTAGGCTCCAGGGTAGGCGGGGTCTGAGGCCGGGCCGCGGCCTTCGCGGTCGATGACCGAGACATGCAGGTCCTGGGGCTGGGTGTAGACGAAGACCGGCCGGCTGCGCGGGAGCGCGGCCAGACGCGTCTGGAGCTCCGAGAGGGTATCGCAGAACTTGTAGTTGCCGGGAGCATGTTCATCGAGAGGCTGGAGGTCTTTGGGACGCTCCAGGACGGCGGAGAGGACCACGTCCATGGTGATCATCGGCAGATAGCCGCTCTTCTCGATGAGCTTCTGGAGGAAGTTCATGCGCCGCAGGTCCTGAGGATATTGCTGATGCGGCAGGAGCGCGCCCAGCCAGAGGGCCGGTTCAGAGAGGCCGGTGCCGCCGTAGACCGTGAAGGCGCGCTTGAACGTGAAGGAGTCCCGCGCGAAAGCGTCGAGATTCGGCGTGAAGCGGACCGAAGGAGCATACGCTCCCAGATAGTCCGGACGCAGGCTGTCGATGACGAAGATGAAGACGTCCGGCATGGGCGAAGGCGCGGGCTTCTCCGGCGAGGGCGCGAGTTCCGGGATCAGGACCTGGACTCCGCGCGGGAGATTGGTGTCGTCTTGGAGCCGGCGGAAGAAGTCCGAAGAGGAGGGCGCCGTGCGCAGGAGTCTTTGCAGAGTCCTCCAGGAGGGGGCGGAGATCGCCAGGCGCGCGAGCGCCGACTGGGGCTGAACTCCGAGTCCGCGCAGGAAAGGGTCCGCGGCAAAGATCGATAGGTCCGCGGCCCAGATGAGCGCCGCGCAGGCGCAGGCCGCGAGCCAGGGCCTGGGGAGTCTCTTGGCAAGCGCGCTGAGCAGGGGCCTTGGGAGACGGGAAGCCGAATCGAGCGCCAAGGCCCAGGCCGCGAGCACGCAGAGAGTCTGCAGCACGAAGTCCCAGTCCACGGCGAAGAGCACGCGGCCCGCGGCGGGCAGGAGCAGGGCCGCGAGCGAGCCCGCCAAGGCCGGAAGGATTCCGGAGGGCTGCGCGGCTCGGCGGGAGCGCGCCGCGAAGGCCGCGGACATGGGGGCCGCGGCGCAGAGCGCATAAAGGAAGGCTTGGGTTCCGTGCAGGGAGAGCGGGGCAAGAAGGGTCTTTTTTATGGTGAGGCTCGCGATGAAGAAGAAGAGGAGGATGTCGGTCGGTTCCGTCATTCCGGCGGAAGCCGGAATCCAGGAGCCGGCTGGACCCCGGCTTTCGCCGGGGCGACGAAATCGGAAGGCGCGGGCGGAGATGGATAGGCAGGCCAAGGCCGTGAAGGCTCCGATGTGCAGGAGCAGGTCCCGGCAAAGGAAATAGGGGAGGGCCGGCAGTTCCCGCGGCTGAATGCACAAGGCCAAGGCGTCTGCCAAGCACAAGAGCGCGGCTGCCGGGAGGAAGGCGGGCATGGGGCCCGGGTCTTCTTGCGCGCAAGGATCATCGGGCGCTTGGTCGGATCCGCCGAGGATGAGCAGGAGTTCCCAGGAGAGCCACGGTTCCCAGGCGGCCAGAGCCCAGAAGAAGCTGCGCGAATCACAGCGCAAAGAGGGTATGAGCGGGGAAAAGAGCCACCAGAGGCCGAGTCCCGCGTGCACGCTCAGCCAAAGGAGCGCGGCGGTGCGATTCCTTCGCGCGAGGATCCACGAACAGAGTCCAGCGGCCGCGAGCCAGAGCCAGGGGTGCAGGCGCAGGAGGAGTTCCACGGCCTGCGGGTAGCGGCGGTCCGCGATGAAGTTGTTCCAGGCGAAGGGGATGGTGCAGAGCAGGGCATAGGCCGAGAGCAGGCCGCAGAGGAAAGCGAGCAGGGTTCGCGCGAAAGCCCGCGTCATGGGAGCCTCTCCAGACGAGAGAGCGCTTGGATCGGCTCGTCGTAGGAGGGGTTCGCGGCGATCGCCTGCTTCAAGAAGACTTTGGCCTGCGCGAGGTCTCCGCGCTTTTCGGCGATGAGTCCGGCCGCGAAGAGCGCGTCCGCGTCCGCCGGCCGGGCGGCGAGGACCGCGGAGATCTCCTGCCGGGCTTCATCCAGGCGGTCACGGCGCAGGAGCACGCGCGCGAGTCCCGTTCTGGCATCCTGATAAGAGGGGGAGTCCGCGAGGGTCTCCCGATAAAGGCGCTCGGCCTCCTCGAATCTTTCGCGGTGTTCGAGGGAGATGGCAAGGAAGAGGCGCAGATCGGACTGGGTCGGGTCCAGGGCCAGGCAGCGGCGGTGCGCCTCGAGCGAGCGGTCGATTTCCCCGGCGGCTTCGTAGGCTTTGCCCAGGCCGGGGCAGGCCTCGATGGGCAGCGGCGCCGAGCGCATGAAGGCTTCCCAGGACGCGGCCGCGCGCGCGGGTCTGCCGAGCTCCGAGAGGAGTTCGGCTTCCGCTCGGAGATATTCCGGCCGGTCCGGGAACGCGCGCAAAAGCGAGCGGACCGCGGATAAGCCCTTGCGCGGTTCGGCTTGGCGCCTGGCCGCGGAGAGTTCCTCTACGAGCTTGCGGGCCCGGGCCTCGGAGATGCTCCAAGGGCGCAGGCTCGCGCCGCAGGACCACAGCAGGAAGAGCGCCGCGCCTGCGCACAGCGCGGCTTGTGATCGCGCCTTAGAAGGACCAGCGGCCCTGGAGTCCGAGGGAGTAGGAGTCGTCATGAAGAGTGTTGCGGCGTCCGCGGGCCTGCAGGAGCAGGGAGATACGGTCTTTCCAGTACCATTCCAATTCGCCCAGGAGCATATTGCCTTCGCCGCGGCCGCGGGGATCGCGGCTGAAGCCGTGCTCCGCGGCCAGGTGGGTCCAGAATCCCCGCGCGTGCATGCGCTTCCAATGAGGGCCGACCCAATGCTCTGTGGAATCCGTGGAACGGTAGCCGTCGACCGGCGAGCGGAAATCGTAGGTTTCGAGCCGGTATTCCAGGCTCAGCGAGGGCAGCTTCGGCATCCAGACCGTGGTCCCGAACCAGGAGTCCGTGAGATAGTTCGCGTCCCGGAAGCGCGAATGCCCTACGCCCGCATCCAGGCGGAACTGCTCTTCCATGGACCAGCGATAGCGCGCGGAAAGGCGGTCATAGGCGAGGAAGCGGATGCGGCCGTCCGGGCCTGCTCCGGAATATTCCTGGTGCGATTGAGAATATCCGATCGAGCCGTAGTTGGGCCCGTGCTCCTTGGCGACTTGGGCGGACCATTGCCGGAGCGTGGCTTGGCTGGAGTAGTCGTCGAGCCCTCCTCGCAGCTTGAAGTCCAGGCCCCAGCGGGAGGCCTCGACCTCTCCGTCGGCAGAGGCTTCGCGGAGCAGGGAGAAATATTGAGTGCCGCCGGCTCCGCGCAGGAAGTAGGGCGCGCGCGCGGCCCGGAGCCGATAGGTCGCCTCAGGCCTGCGCCATTCGCCCTTCATGCGCATCCTGGAGAAGGAGGTCCTTCCCACGCCGGCTTCTTTGACGTCCGAGAGCAGGGAGTGGGCATACTCGGCTTCCAGGTCCAGGCCTTTGCGCGGCCGCACGGACGCGCCCAAGGAGATCGATTGCTCGAGCACGTCGAAGTAGGTGAAGGCGCCGGTGTCGTTTCGCTGGGCCTCCTCGCGGGCCATGTAGCCGGAGAAGAGCGAGAAGCCCGGGCGTTCGAAGACTCGGGCCTGGACTCCGGCCGAGCGGCCTTCATAGACGATGCGCTGAGGCCTGCCGGTCTCCAAACCTTCGCTGACCAGGGATTTATAGGAACGCGCCTCCGGGAATATCCCGCGATGCCGGTGCAGGACGTCGTCGAGCCGGCGCAGGGTGTGCAGGTCTCGGGGATCTATGGCCGCGGCCGAACGCAGGTCCGAGAGAAGTTCTTCTTCTTTCTCCAAGGCAGCGTCCGCGCGGGCCTTCAGGCCGAGGATATAGGCGCTGCCGGGCTTGTCCGCGTTCCAGCGGGAGAGGTAATCATACGCCTGCTCATACTCCTTTAAAGAAAGGCTGACCACGGAGAGTCCCTCGAATGCGCCGCCGCTCTTCGGGTCGTCGGCGAGCATGCGCAGGAAGGTCTTTTTCGCGCCCTGGATGTCCCCGCGGCTGCGCTGAGCCATGCCGTAGGAATAGAGGTCCGTTCCCGGCGGCGCTTCTTGGGCGCTCAGGCTCGCGGCCGCGAACAAGAGGAGGAAGGATAAGGCCGCGCGGCTCAAGAGACCTTTTTCTCAACGAGGATCTTCGCGACCATTTCCCGCAGGCCCTTGGGGTCGAAGGGCTTCTGCAGATAGCCCGCGACGTTGGGGGCGCCCTCGAAGAGGTGGCGGGTGTCGCCGTGCGCCGTGACCACGAGGATGGGCAGGCCTCGCGTGCGCTCATCGTCATACATGCGCACGCTGGTCGTGTAGCCGTCCATGACCGGCATCATCACGTCGAGGAGCACGAGGTCCGGGAGCGGGATGCTCGGGTCCTTGGGTTCCACGCCGAGCGCGGCCAAGGCCTGCATCCCGTTTCCGGCCGTGACGGCGGTGTGGCCGGCCTTCTCCAGGATGAAGCGCATGAGGAAAACGACTTCTTGTTCATCGTCGACGATCAGCAGTCTTGCCATAGCTCCTTCTTCGATCGCAGCCGCAGTTCCTTGATCACGGCCTTCAGGATCGTCCCTTTCGAAATGCGCCTGCGCCGTCCGAGCAGGGTCCGCAGGCTGCTCGCGCGCTCCAGCGTTTTCGGCAGGCGGTTGTCCACGTTTATCCCGATGCCCGCGATGAGCCAGTCTACATTTTTTGTGTCTCCTGAGGCCTCCAAGAGGATGCCGCAGACTTTCTTATAGGCGCCGGTCGGTGAACCGGGGGCGCTGGCGAATATATCGTTGGGCGGGGAAACCACGGTCTTGAGTCCCGAGGCCTTCTGCAGGGCCGCGGCGCAGGCTTGGCCGCAGAGAAGGCTCCAGCGCGCGAGGTCCGCGGGCGCGGCGCGCGGACGAAGGATGACCGAAAGGTAGAGGCCGCCGGCCCCTGAGGACCAGCTCCGTTCCATGCGCCCGCGCCCGCGCCTTTGCCGATCGGCGAGCACCACGGTCCAGGAGGGGGCGCCTCGCTCGGCCAGCCGCCTTGCCGTATCCTGCGTGGAGGCGATTCGCTTGAAGCGTAGGATGCGCAGACTCATGTTATGGATCAATTCCGATGTCGGTCACTCGGTTTTCTTGTCACCCCGGCGAAAGCCGGGGGCCAGGAATACGACGCAACGGCCTTTGCTGGGTCCCGGCTTCCGCCGGGATGGGGTTTTTCTTCCGCCGGAATGACGGATACGAGGATCGAGCTTCATGCTGATGTCGAGCGCGGGAGCCGAGTGCGTGAGCTTGCCCACGGAGATGCGGTCCGGCCCAAGCTTGGCCAGCGCGCGCACCCGCGGGAGGCTCACGCCGCCGGAAATCTCGATCTCGGCCTTGGGCGCGTGCCTGCGGAGCCAGAGGATCTCCCTGCGCAGGACCGCGGGGGGCATGTTGTCGAGCATGATCACGTCCGCGCCCAGCCTCGCGGCCTTCTCGACCTCGGCGTGGTCTCGCGCCTCGATCTCCACGGGGATGCGGGGGAACTTCCGTCGGAATGCGCGCAAGCGGGAGGCCAGCTCGGTTTCCGAGGATGCGCCCATGTGATTGTCCTTGAGCATGACCATGTCGTGCAGGCCCAGGCGGTGATTGCTCCCGCCTCCGGCGCGGACCGCGGCTTTCTCCAGGATGCGCAGCCCGGGGGTGGTCTTTCGCGTGTCGTAGATCCTTGCGCGCGTGCCTTTGGCGCGAAGAACGTACTCTCGCGCGAGCGTGGCGACTCCGCTCAAGCGCTGAAGCAGGTTCAAGGACGTGCGCTCGGCGGTGAGAACTTCGCGTCCGCCTTTGACTAAGCCGATCACGGTCCCTCTGCGCGCGAAGGAGCCTTCCTTCTTGAGCCAGCGCAGCCTTGCCTTGGGCGCGGCCAGGCGGAAGACCTCGGATGCCGCCTGCATCCCGAAGAGGACTCCGTCCTGCTTGAGGATGAAGCGCGCGCGCACGCGAAGCCCGGCGGGCAGGAAGCAGCGCGTGGAGAGGTCCCCGGCTTTGCCCAGGTCTTCATCGAGCGCCAGGCGGATGAGTCGTTTAGAGAGCGGGTCAAGAGGCATCGGGTCATCTCCTCGTTCGTTTGCGCGCGGAGCGCTGAGCTTTCGGCTTCGGCGGGTTTTTGCGGGACCCGCCCGCGGACATCTCCTTGAGCTCGAAGACCTGGTCGCGCAGGAGCGCGGCCAGCTCGAAGTCCAGGTTGTCGGCGGCCTCGCGCATCTGCTGTTCCAGGGTCTCGACGAGCGCGGGCAGATTCTTGGCGTTCAAGGGCCGGACCTGCGCGGCTTCCCGCACCAGGCGCAGGCCTTCGCGCTTGGCCTTGCTTTGGAACTCGTCGAGCTCCGTGACCGCCTTGAGCACGGTGCGCGGGGTGATGTCGTGCTCTTTGTTGTAGGCGAGCTGGCGCTCGCGGCGGCGGTCCATCTCCGCGATGGCGCGCTGCATGGAGCCGGTCCGGCGGTCGGCGAAGAGCAGGACCTGCCCGCCGACGTTGCGCGCGGCGCGGCCCGCGATCTGGATCAAGGTCGTCTCGCTGCGCAGGAAGCCCTCGTTGTCCGCGTCGAGTATGGCCACCAGCGAGACCTCGGGAAGGTCCAAGCCCTCGCGCAGGAGATTGATGCCCACGAGCACGTCGAAGCTCCCTCTGCGCAGGTCCTGAAGGATCTGCACGCGCGTGAGCGAGTCGATGTCCGAGTGGAGGTAGCGCACGCGCAATCCGCGTCCCGAGAGGTATTCGCAGAGGTCTTCGGAGGTACGCTTGGTGAGCGTGAGCACGAGCGCGCGTTCGCCCTTCTTGGCGCAGGCCTGGACTCGGGCGATGAGTTCGGGGATCTGGCCCTCGGTGGGAAGGATCACGGTCTCCGGGTCCACGAGTCCCGTGGGCCGGATGACCTGTTCGACCACGACGCCTCCGGCGGCCTTGAGTTCGTAGGGGCCGGGCGTGGCGGAGACGAAAAGGGTCTGCCCGGAGAGGTCCTCGAACTCCTTGAAGGTGAGCGGACGGTTGTCGAGCGCCGAGGGCAGGCGGAAGCCGAAATCGACCAAGGTCTGCTTGCGCGAGCGGTCGCCCTCATACATGCCGCGGATTTGCGGGACGCTCACGTGCGACTCGTCGACGACGAGCAGGAAGTCCTTCGGGAAATAGTCGAGCAGGCAGAGGGGCCGGGCTTTGGGCGGCCGGCCCGTGAGGTGGCGAGAGTAATTCTCCACGCCGCGGCAGAAGCCGACTTCCTTGAGCATCTCCATGTCGTAGCGCGTGCGCTGTTCCAGGCGCTGGGCCTCCAGGAGCTTGTTGCCGTCCTTGAGTTCCCGCAAGCGCTCGCCTAATTCCGCCTGGATCGAGATCAAGGCGCGCTCGACCTCGGGCTTCGTGGAGACGAAGTGCGTGGCCGGGTAGAGCAGGGCGCTTTCGAGCGCGCCCTGCTTGGCGCCGGTCAAAGGGTGCAGGCGCGAGATGGAGCGCACGAGCCCGTCTTCGAGTTCCACGCGCAGGGCCGTGTCCTCGTAGGCCGGGAATATGTCCACGAAGCCGCCCTTGACCCGGAAGCGGCCTTGGGTGAACTCCACTTCGTTGCGCTCATAGCGCGAGGCGATGAGCTTTTCGAGCAGTTCCGCGCGGCCCAGCGGAGCGCCGAGCTTGAGCGGCACGCAGAACTCCTGGTAGTTCTCCGGGGAGCCGATATTGTAGATGCAGGAGACCGAGGCCACGACGATCACGTCGCGGCGGGAGAGCAGGGAGCTCGTGGCTTTCAGGCGCAGCTTTTCGATGTGCTCGTTGATGGCCGCGTCCTTCTCGATGTAGGTGTCCGTGGAGGGGACATAGGCCTCGGGCTGGTAGTAGTCGTAATAGGAGATGAAGTACTCGACTGCGTTCTCGGGGAAGAAGGATTTGAACTCGGCGTAGAGCTGGGCGGCCAGGACTTTGTTGGGGGAGAGGATGAGCGCGGGGCGCTGGAGCTTTTGGAGCACCGAGGCCACGCTGAAGGTCTTGCCCGAGCCGGTGACCCCGAGCAGGACCTGGTTCTTGTCCCCGCGCCGCAGCCCCGCGCAAAGCTCCGCGATTGCGGCAGGCTGGTCGCCTGCCGGTTTAAACGGGGACTCCAGTCGAAAGTCCATAGACTCCATTATACTCCTTAGGAAAGACGTATCTTGTGCGCCGGGTGTCGAGTTTAAATGGACGAGCCGCCCGCCGCAATAGTCTGCACCCTAATAAGAGATCTGAATATCCGGGAACTTTCGGTTAGTGGGAGTCGTAATATTATTGGGAGGTAGGTGGGCTACTTCGAATTTATCGGGCTTTGCCTTACGCGCTCATCCGTGGTCTTGGGTCGTCTAGGTGGGCTCAAAGGCGGGCCAGCAAGAGCGAAGAGGCTATCTAAGATGCGACGTCGAGAAATAATCCGTAAGGCAATTCTGGCCAGATGGTCTAAATAATATCATGATCTCATTCCGCTCCATACTATTGACTCAGCCTGTCTTTATATGGTATATTTGGCTGGACATTATTGCGGACATGAATATTGACAAAAACAAGGAAAGATGTTATAAATAAAGGATAATAGATGGACAATAATTACGAATATAAAACTTCGCATCCTTGGCTAAATTTTTCTCTGGATATGCGTGGGGTTTTGCCCCGATTATGGATGTCGCTTGGCGAAGCCCAATCCAAGTGTATGAATATTGCAGGAGTACCTCTTCAACCTGAAACGGCAAAACGACTTCACAAGATTTATCTGGCAAAGGGAGTACATGCCACCACGGCGATTGAAGGGAATAGTTTATCGGAAGATGACGTTTTGAAAAAGATTGAGCATAGACAATTAAATCTTCCAGTCTCTCAAGGGTACCTCGAAACAGAAGTTAAGAATATTATTGAACTTTGTAATGATTTAAAGGGTGAAATTAATCATTCTGGGTTTGGAAATTTAGATCGTCTAAAGATCCAAGAATTTAACCGAATCATTTTAAAAGGGTTACCGCTACCTGAAGAGGTGATCCCTGGGGAAATTAGAAAGCACTCTGTTGTGGTGGCAAACTACAGGGGGGCTCCAGCCAAAGAATGTGAATATCTTCTTGACAAAATGTGTTCTTGGCTAAATAGCGAGGCGTTTAGGTCCCAAAATGAAAACGAGAGAATCGCGTATGGGGTACTTAAAGCAATTGTCGCGCATATATACTTGGCCTGGATTCACCCCTTTGGGGATGGGAATGGGAGAACAGCACGCATCGTTGAATTCTATATCTTAATGGCATCAGGGGTTCCGTCTCCCGCCACGCAACTTCTAAGTAATCATTATAATCAAACTAGATCAGAATATTACCGCCAACTTTCCAGAACAAGTTCCGAATTAAACGGGAATCTTATTCCGTTTATTGAGTATGCCGTTCAAGGATTAGTCGATGGTCTTAAAATCCAAGTGGAATGGATTCGCAGACAACATGTTATCGTTACATGGAGGAATTTCGTTTTTGATTCATTTAAAGGAAAGTCGGGTGCAACTTCTGATAGACAGAGAAATCTTGTACTTGACCTTAGTGAAAAAACAGATCCCGTAACATTAAATAAGATCCCTGAGATTAGCCCTCGGATGGCAATAGCTTATGCTCGCAAGACAACGAAAACCATGCGCAGAGACATTAATGCGTTACTCAAAATGCAACCATCCCTGATTGTTAAAAAGTCTGAAGGAATCACCGCTAATATCGGAATGATCACAGCCTTTCTTCCAAAACGGCATACACTTCCTGACGGACACCAACACGAGAATCCGATATCGGAGGCGGGTGTATGAAAATATCCAAGGTTGGCTAGCTCGGCAACCAAAAAGGAAGGTGCTCAACTGGAACCTTAATCCCTAAATCGTGGGCCTCGATGCGGAATCAAAGTTGCCCACCACCTTAGTGGAGGTAGGACTATGGGCCTAAATGGGGGTAGGACTATAAAGGAAAGGGAGGGGGTCTTGCGGCCCTGCCCATGGGGCAGGGGTATAGGTATAATTTAAACGAGGTAAAGCCATCATGTTGTACGCGCGATTCATCATCTGTCTCGGGTTCGGCCTTTTCGGGCTTTCCCTCTTTTTGAAGACCATCTTCGATTCCCTGTTCCTCGAGTGGGATATGGTCGCGGAGATCCGGCGGACCCTCCATGAGCCTTCGACTCGCCGAGGACGCTATGTGACCATCGGCATGGAGAGACGCTCCCGCTTATCTACGCGGAATTCGGGGGCTTCTGTCATGAGCACGGCGCCGACCACGGTCAGCCGCATCCCGACCGCGGTCATCCGCCGCGAATTGCGTGAGCCGGTCGTGCTTCCAGCACGTTGAACCTTTCATCGATATCCGATGTCTCGCTCCCGAATGAATCGTTGGATGAGCGCTAGGAAGCGGGAGTTCTTCCATTTTTCTCGGATAGCCATCTCGTTGGCTTTGTTCCTGCAAGGGGGAGAGGCGTATGCGCAGGTCCTTGCGCAGACGCTTCCCGCGCGGGTTCCTGGGTTCTCGGTCCCGGTAGAAGGGCTGATGATCGGGCAGGGCCCAGAGCTCTCTTTCCCCGGCACAGCCTCGCTCAGTAAGACAGCGCCCATCGGCGATGCCGCGGTCCAGATCCTGCCTCATTCCTATGTGCCGCAGGTCCAGCTGGTCCCCGGCTTTCGCCGGGGTGACGGCGCGGGGACAACGGTTTTTCTGAATTCAGGCCGTCATTCCGACGCAGACAGAGGGGTTCGCCATTCCGGTGTGGGCGCAGGGGTTCGTCATTCCGGCGAAAGCCGGAATCCAGGCATGAAGGTCAACGCCGCTCCCTGGGTCCCGGCTTCCGCCGGGATGACGATCGAGGGACTGCTCGATCAGGGCTTTGACGGCTCGGCTCTGCGGCGCTCCGAATATCCTTTGGCGGCATCCGCGGCGGATGTTTCCGCGATAAAAGCCGGGCAATCTTCTCTTTCCGGGCGGCTGACCGCGGCCGCAAGGGAAGACTCAGCCGTTCATGGGGGACTGTTCCGATTGGGCGAAGAAACTCAGGGCGCTGAGTTTCTTCGCTTATCCGGGCTCGAAGGACGCGCGGACTTGAGCGGATATCGCGTTCCGCTCGGCCTGCGCATGAGGCATGACGCGGGGGTCTTCATTCATTGGTCCTGTCTGGCTGCGTCCGTATTCGTCTTGGGCTACGGCATCGGGATTCCGGTGCTGGCCTCGGCAACGGCATGGCTCTACGTGAAGGTCTGGCTGGCGTACCGGAGATTCGTTCCTCCGCCCGTTTTGCAGGCTCCTCCTGCCGTACTCACGGGCCAGGAAGACCGCGTTCGCGGAGTCCTCGGCGCTCTATGGGAGCGTTTGGGATTTGCGAAAGAGATTCTCCCGGATGTTCTCATCAACGACAGCGGCGGCGATTTCGGAGCCCGGACTATCCGTGAGAGGTCCTCGAGCCGGACGCAGATCGTCATGGGACAAGGCTTGGCCGCAGGCGCGCTCGCCTTGGTCGCAGGCGTCTTGGCGCACGAGCTCGGGCACCTGGTTTCGGGCGACTTCGGCCGCGGGAAGATCTTCCAATCCTTGGAAGGGGCGGAGTTGTTCTGGGAGATATTCGTCGGACTGGCTTGGCGTTCGGCCGTTCTTGTGGAAGTCCGTTTTTTGCTGGGCTGGGCGGCTTGGGGCACGCTCTTGAGTTGGCCCATGGCCATGCTCGCGGCCCTGCCTTTGGCCTGCGTCGGATTGCTCGCGGGGTTCTCGGCCAGGCGCGCGGAAGAGCTGCGCGCGGATCATTTTTCGGCGTGGCTCACGAAGCCTCTTTGGCTGAGAGACTATCTCCAGGGAAGGGAAGACCTCCTCCGAGAATACGGTCCCGAGCCTTTATTCAGCAGGATATTCGGGTCGTGGCTGCGCACTCATCCCTCGCACGCCGCGCGCATCCGGCGGCTGAACGCTTTTTCCCGCGGCATCCCTCAACACTAGTATAATCCGTGGGTGAAGCCTTCAGTCCCCCCGACCGGGTTCCGGCGAGGTCCATTGCCTTCGGCTGCTCCCGCGGGCGCGCAAGGGAGATTCCCGGCACCGGCCGCGCTTTTCATCGCGCTCTGCCTGGCCGCGCATCTGGCCATGAACGCGGCCTTCATCCGCGGCGCGGCCGCGACCTACGACGAGGCTGTGCATCTGGCCAGCGGCTGGTCCTATCTGGCCACGGGGCGCTATCGCCTCAATATCATGGACCATCCTCCCTTGGCGGAGATGTGGGCCGCGCTGCCTTTGTGGAGATGGCAGCCGAACCTTTTCCTCAACCATCCGGACTGGCTCGACCGCCGCGTCTATCATTATTCGGACGGCTTCTTTTATCACAACAAAGTATCGGGGCCGCGGATGCTCAATGCCGCGCGCTTCTTCTGCCTTCTGAGCTGGACCTTTCTCCTGGGCTGGGCCTTGCTGGCTTGGGCGGGCCGGCCGGCAGGTCCCGCGGGAATGTGCGGGGCCGCGTTCGCCGCGGCTTTCATGCCGGTATTGGGGACCAATCTCTCTTTGGCCACCACGGACGGTGCGGCCGCGGTCTTCTACTTCCTCACGTTCTATATCCTTTCCCGCGAGCGGAGATCCTGGCGGACGTGGATCGGCGCCGGGCTCTGCATAGGCGCGGCGCTGGGCTCCAAGTTCAACATGGTGCTCCTGCCGCTCTTCGTCGCGGTCCTGCTCGTCGTCGAGCATTTTCTGCGGCCTTCCTCGCAGAGGACGCCTTTCCCATGGACCGGCGCGCTCGTGGCCGGAGCCTGCGCCTGCACGGCGTTGGCCGCGGTCTACCGCTTCGATCAGGCAGGGCTCTGGCGTGACGGACTTTCCTCGACCCTGTCCCGGCTCCAGGAAGGAAGAGGGGCTTTCCTGCACGGCCGTTATTCCGTCACGGGCTTCCGGCTGTATTTCCCGACAGCTTTTCTGATCAAGACGCCCATCGCCTTGCTGCTCTTGGGCTTTGCCGGGCTGTTCATGACGGCGAGAGCCCGGGAACTCCGCGCGCTTTGGGTGCTGGGGCCCTTGTTCGGCTATGCGCTCGCGGCCATGGGCTCCAAGACGCAGATCGGGATACGGCATCTGCTTCCGATCATCCCATTCTTCATCCTGCTCTGCGCGCGGGCTTGGGCCGCGCTCTGGGAGCGCCGTGGCTGGGGGCGGGCCCTGTTGGGCGTTCTCGCGGCGTGGACCCTGGTTTCCGTCTTGCGCGTGCAGCCCTATGGGCTCGCGTACTTCAACGAGTCCATGGGCGGACCCGACAAAGGCTGGCAGTGGCTCGTCGACTCCAACCTGGATTGGGGGCAGGACCTTCAGACCCTCGGCAAGGAACTGGAGCAGTTGGGAAATCCTCCGATCTATCTCTCATATTTCGGCTGCGCGGATCCGGCGGCCTACGGGATACGCTATGTGCCGATGGCTTTCGTTTCCAACGTGGACCGGCCGGGCGATGCCGTCAACCCGGCGGCATCCGGCCGGATGATCCTGTCGGTCTCGGCCACGAATCTTCAGTGCGTGTATTTCGCGGATAAGACGCTCTTCGATTGGCTCAAGAAGCGGGAGCCTTTGAAGGTGCTGGGGCATTCGATCTTCCTCTATGACCTGACCGGAGACGGCGAGGGGCTCAAGTCGCTCGCGGCGATCGCCGGACGTTCCGGCCGTCCGGATGCCGAGAAGGTCCTGCTTTATGAATCCGCCCTGATCGGACGCCAGAGCGCTGCGCGCGTCGTCAGGGAGGGCCCGAAGCGATGAGCGGATTGGATCTTTGCCTGCGGCGCTGGCGTTTGCAGCGCCTGCGGGCCTTGGCCTTGGAGCAGGGGCTTTGGCTCTTCGCCCGGATCGCGGGCGCTCTGCTCGTCTTTTCCGCCGCGGACGCGCTGTGGGCTCTGCCGCAGGGACTGCGGCTGGGAGCCTTTGCCGCGCTCTGCGCCTTTCTGCTCGTTCATTGCGCGCGCAAAGCCGTCCGGATCGCGCGCGCCTTGAGCGCGCCGCGGCTCCTCGGCGAGGCCGGCCGCGCGCATGAGAGCGTGCGCGAGCATCTGCTCCCGGCCTGGGAGCTTTCGCGCGCCGGGGTCCCGGCCGGGACGTCCAAGGCCTTGGCCGAGGAGCACGCGCGAAGGACCGAGCGTCTGCTCGCCGCGATCGCGCCGGGGCCGCTCTTCCCGTTTAAGGCTTCCCGCCGGACTTGCCGCGGGGCGGCCTTGGCCGCGATGCTGTGGCTGCCGGGCGCGTTCTGGCTCGGCCGCGCGCCCTTGTCGCGCGTGCTGCTTCCTTGGAGGGACGCGCGCATAGAGGAACTCTGGGAGATCCGTCCGTCGGATGCGCGTCTCCCCTGGGGTTCTTCCGTCGAGCTTTCCGCGAGGAGGAGGGCGTCTTCTTCTTCGGCGCGGGAAAGGCTTTGCCCCGGGCTGCGCCTGAGGGGAGAGGGCGGACGCTGGCAGGCGGCGGCTTGGGACTCGGAATCGGATCTCTGCGTCTACCGGATCCCGGCGCTCACCTCTGTGCTTGACTACCGCTTGGAGAGCCGGCAGGCGCGCAGCGCGGTCTATCGGCTCACGCCCGTGCCCTTCGTCCGGATGAAGGACCTTTCCGTGAGGGTGCGGCTCCCGGGCGGCCGCACGCAGGAGTCCTCGGTCCAGGCCGGCGCTGAGATCGCCGCTCTGCGCGGGTCCTGGGTCACTCTTTCCGGAGCGCCGGATCAGGCGCTTTCCTCCGCGGCGCTGGAGCTTTCCTTTTCTCCGGCGCCCGTGCGCATGAGCTCAGTCGGCGCCGGACGCTGGGAGGCTTCTTTTCTTCTTCGCGAGAGCGGCAGCCTGCGCCTGCGCTTGGTCTCCGAGGACGGCCTCAGGGACCCCGATCCGATCCCCTTCCCTTTGCGCGCCGTCGAGGACCTGCCTCCGGTGGTGGATCTTCTCTCGCCCGGCTTCGATTTGGAGATCAGCCCCCGCGAACGCCTTCCCGTGGCCTACGAGGCCCGCGACGATTACGGCCTGCGCTCCGCGGCCCTGGTCTATCGCGTGGGCGAGGGCGCCCCGAAACGGGCGGCTCTGCGGCGCTTCGAGGGCGCGCCGATGCGGGCCGTCGAGGAATTCCGCTGGGATCTCTCGGAGCTTCCCGCGGACGCATCCGTGGAATTCTGGGTGGAGGCCGCAGACGATGCTTCGCCGGCGCAGACCGGCGTTTCGCGCAGGAGCCGGCTCAAGCTCTCGGATTTCGACGCCTCCCATGCGCGCCTGGATGCGCTGGGGCGCTCGGCCGAAGCGGAGCTGGAGGCGCTCGCCGCGAGCGAGCGCGAGTCCGCGCTCCGCTTGAAGGACGCTTCATTCGACCCTGCCGGGGCCGAGGCTTTGGAGGCCGCGCTTGCCCGAAAGTGGGACTCGGCGCAGTCCGCGCTCGACCGGCTCGCGCAGTCGGCGGAGAAGGACCCCTATGCCAATCCGGGCATGCAGGAGTCCGCACAGGCCGCGGCCCAGGCGCTCAAGGAGATGCGGGCCGGGGAGTCCAAGCGCGCCGCACAAGCTTCGCGCTCGGGCCGGATGAGCGAGTCGGCGCAGGAGCATGAGAAGCTCGCCGGCCGTCTGGAGAAGGCCGCGCAGTCCTTGCGCGAGAGCCGCGGAATCCAGCAGACCCAGGACCTCTGGATGCAGGCCCACCGCATGGATCAGGCGGGCCGGGAGCTCGAGAGCGCTCTGGAAGAGGCGGCCTCCTCGGGCCGGGCGCCGAGCGCGCAGGAATCCCAGAGGCTGGAAGAGGCGCTTTCGGACCTGCGCAAGCAGATGGAGGATATCGAGCGCTTGGCGGAGTCGCTTCCCAAATTCGATCCCGCGAGCCTGCGCGAGCAGGGACGCAAGATCGCCATACTGCCCATGCGCGCGGCGCGGCGTTCTCTCGATGCGGTGCAGGAAGCCTTGGCCAAGGGGGACTATGCCGCCGCGGCCCGGGCCGCGCGGCGCATGAGCGAGGAACTCGCCCGCATGAGGGAGGCTCTGGCGGCCGCGGCCAAGTCGCAGACCGAGGAATCCGAGGAGGCTTCCGCCTCGCGCGAGCTTGAACGCGCCATGGATCTTTGGAAAGATGCCGTGGAGGCTCAGGCTCGGAGCCTGCGCATGACCCAGGAACTGCAGGAAGAGCGCATGAAGGCCCGCAGGAGGGAGCAGGAAGAGCTCCTGCGCAAGCTGGCCGCGCTCCAGTCCGAGGCCGTGCGCGAGGCCGAGAGCATCGGAGCGCCGGTCCCGCCGGACGCGGCGGCGTGGATGAGGCAAGTCCTGCGGGAATTCGAGGCCGCGCGCGTGGAGCGTTCGCCGGAGATCTTGGACCGGACCGTCAAGCGCTTGTCCGCGCAGGCCGCGGCCCTGCGCAAGGCCGCTCCGGAGGGACAGCCTCCGGCTTCTGCCGCGTCTCTCGACGCACTCTCCAAAAAAGAGGACGATATCCTTTCTCAACTGCGTTCCGGAGAGAAGGAGCCCGCGCGCGGCGAGGAGGAGGTCTCCCGCTGCATGGGCGCCGCGGCCGTGCAGGGGCAAGCCCGCCGCAAGACCGAGGACCTTTCCGGCCGCATGGAGGAACTGGCAAAGCAGGGCGCTTCCTGGCCCAAAGGCTCGGAGGATTCCGTCAAGCAGGCCCGGCAGGAACAGCAGTCGGCCGAGGGATCCTTGAGTCGCGGTTCGCCCGGCTCCGCGCAGAAGAATCAGGAGAAGGCCTTGGAGCTTTTGGAGCAGGGGCTTCGCTCGTGTCAGGACGCCCAGGCGCAGCAGCAGAGCCGCGCCCAGCAGGCGCTCTCGCCCTTCGGCCGTCCGCGCGGCATGGCTCGGCCCATGGGCGGTTTGCGCGGCCGCACCGGAGCGGAGATGGGATTCGTCCCTCTGCCGGGCGCGCAGGAGTATCAGCCTCCGCGCGAGATCCGTCGGGAGGTGGAGCGTTCTTTGCGCGAGCGGCGCCCGGATGCGTTCGATCCGGTGATCCGCGATTATCTCAAGCGGATGTCTCAATGAGGGGAATATGTCCATAAAAGGCGTCGTGCATGTGCGCTGTCCGAAAGGCTGCGACGAGGCGGATGTCGAACTCTGGAGCTTCATCCACGGAGACCGCGACGAGGCCATCCGCGAGAGCCTGCTGGCCGGGGACCTGAACATCGTGCGCTGCGAGGAGTGCGGGACCTTCTTCTTTCCCGAGTGCACCGTGGTCTATTCCGACCAGCGCGCGGAGCTCTTGGCGTTCGTCTTCCCGGAATCTTATGCCGCCGACGAGGTCCGCTGGCGCGCGAAGATGAACGAGGATTTCGAGATCATGCAGAGAGCTTTTGGCGGCCGCATGCCTTTAGCCGAGACGCCCCAGCTGCTCTTCGGCATGGAATCCTTGCGGGAGATACTGCAGAGCGACGACGACCTCGAAGACGAGGTCCTGGTGGCCAGGCATCTCTTGGAGAAGATGGGCTGGAAGATGCGGCCGGTGCTGCGCTCTTTCGCTCGAGAGCGTCGTTTGCCCAGGCTCCTGCCCTCGAAGTCGTGGAAGGAGGGGGAACCCTTCGACGTCTCGGCCGTGGCGAAGGCCCTGAAGGCGCTCATCCAGGAGAACGACCGCTTGGAGGGCTACGCGCGCTGGCTCAAGAGCTTGGAGTCCGAGGTTCCTCCCCCGGCCGCCGCCAAGCAAGGGGTCCATTGAAGATCCCCGCGGATATCCGCGCGCGCTTCGAGCCTCTGGCCCGGGAGGCCGGGCGTTTGGGCACGCCGCTCTATTTCGTGGGCGGCTGCGTGCGGGACTGGCTCATCGGCAAAGAGACCTTGGATGTGGACCTGGCCGTGGAAGGCGAGAGCGCGCCTTTGGCGCGCGCCGCGGCGCGGCTCTGGGGCGGGAGCGCCGAGGAGTTCGACCGCTTCGGCACCGTGCGCGTGAGCCTTCCCGGCGGAGGGAACGTGGATTTCGCCCGGACGCGCTCGGAGACCTATGCGCGTCCGGCGGCTTTGCCGCAGGTCCAGCCCGCAGCCTCCATCCAAGAGGATTTGGCTCGGCGGGATTTCTCGGTCAATGCCCTGGCCTTGCGCGCGGGCTCCGCGGAAGGCGAGATCGTGGACCCGCATGGAGGAGTCCAAGACCTCAAGGACCGCCGCCTGCGCGTGCTCCATGCCCGGAGCTTCGAAGACGACCCCACGCGCCTTCTGCGCGGGGCGCGCTACGCCGCGCGCTTCGGGCTCGCGCCGGAGCCTGAGACCGCGCGGCTCATGAAGGACGCCGTCGAGCGCCGGCTTCCGGCCCTGCTCTCGCGAGAGCGCCTGCGCCAGGAGCTTTGGCGCACTCTTGAGGAGAATGACCCTGCTCCGGCGTTTGCGCGCATGGAGGAGTGGGGGCTTCTGGTTTTTCTGCATCCGCGGCTCAAGTGGGTCCCGTCTGCCGGGCTGGAGCCGGATGCCGCATGCAGGCTCGGGCTCTGCGCCATGGCTTTAGGAGAGGAAGGTTCCGAGTTCCTGAGCTCCCTTAAGCTCGATAGGAATCTGAGCCGCGGGCTTTTGGCCGCGCTCAAGGCCGCTCAAGAGGGCCGTTCCCCCATCAAGCCTCTGCCGGACTTCGGCGTGTGCATGCTCCGCGCCGGCATCCCCAACCTGAGTCCTGCTGCCGCGCAACCGCTGGTCATCGACGGAAGAGACCTTCAGCGCCTAGGCCTGAAGCCTGGGCCGGAGTTCTCCCGCATCCTCAATGAAGCCGCCGCCGCCCAGTGGAAGGGCGTCTTCCACGATAAGGAATCCGCCCTCTCCTGGCTGAAGAAGTCGGCAGCCAGCGGGAATAAATGATCGTCGCCCCGGCGGAAGCCGGGGCCCAGCAATTCCTGGGTCCCGGCTTTCGCCGGGATGACGACAGTAAACGAAAGCGCCCGGCGAGTATGGCCGGGCGCTTTCTATACTGTCAGGACGGTCTTCTTACGGCTGGGTCGCCGGCTGGGCCGGCATCTCTAATTCGACGGTTTCGGGCGTGACGTTCTTGACGACCGCCTTGAGCGCGGTCTCCGCGGCGGAGGCCAGGGCCTGCGCGGACTTTCCTTCCACGCGGACGTCCATCTGCGCGAATCCTCCGGCGAAGTTCCGCAGGAAGAGGTCCTGGACGCCGGGGACGGAGGTCAGCGCCTTCTGCGCGTCCTGGAGTTCATTGAGGCTCTTGAGCCCGGAGATCGTGACCGCGACGAAGGAGCGGCGCGAAAGCTCTTTGGCCAGGCTGGCAGCCAATTCCTCTCCGGCGGAGCGGCCGACCTTGCCCAGGGCTTTGTTGACGGCCGCATCCTTGTCCGCGTCCAGGCCGGACTCGGTCTTGGAGACGGTCATGAGCACCTCGTTGGTTTGGGCCTTGTAGGCCTGTGCCGAGAGCGTGGCGCGGAAGCTCATGAAGTCCCCGAGCTGCTTGACCTCCAGGCGGTTGGCTTTCACGGCCCCGAAGATGAGGACTTCCGCGTCGAGCTTCTTGCCGAGGGTCGCGACGTTCTTCGTGTCGCCTTTGTCGATCTCCGCGGCGACGTCCTGGGCGCGCGCGGCCATGAGGTCGGCGCGGTCCACGACGCGGTAGCCGGCGTCGAGCATGGCTTGCACGAAGCCGTTGGTCGCGGCATTGAGATCCGAATCCGCGCCGGATACGGACTCGGTCAAGAGCACGGCCACGCGGGGATTGCCCACCTGCGGCTCTTTCAGGAGCCCTTCGTTGCGCAGATCATTGGCGATCTCCTGATAAGCCACATGCGCGCGGATGCGGGTCTTGTAGAGAGGGCCTTCCTCCCACTGTTTGAGGATATCGTATTGGCGGATATAGCCTTCGGAGCGGGCGAGTATGCGGGACTCGACCAAGGCCGCTTTCTCCACGAGGGTCTTGCCCGAGAGCTGCACGCCCACGACCATCTCCACGGCGCGGCGCTGGGCGTCCGCCAGAGATTTTTTCCGGGTCTCTTCCATGTTGCTGCGTTCCGTGGTGGTCTCTCCCACGGCTTCGATGACTTCTCCTTCAATGGTCTTGCCGACCTTCAGCCGCGGCTGGGGACCTGAGCAGGCGCAAAGGACCGCGAGCGCGGCTGCGATGCAGAATGGATTCCTCATTCGGGACATGTTGTCTCCTTATTCGTTTTTCTTGCTGGGGATGCCGTATTTCTTGTGCCACTTGCCGTCGAAGTAGCGCATGCGCTCACGCAGGATCCGCATGCGCTGCTGGGCGAAAAGGAACTGCTGGATCTGGTGGGGCGTCGCCGGAGCCGCTGATCCTGAAACCTCGGTCTCCTGATTGGGCTCAAGCATGACGCTGCTGCCGTTGTCCGAGGAGACTTCCACGCGGCCTTCATCGAAGACCGCGAACACGGCGGAGGCGTCGTCGGTGGAGGCCTGGACTCCGAATTCCGTGCCGCGCACCGAGGCCACGGCGCGGGGCGTGCGTACGCGCAGGCGGCGCCCTTTTCCCAGGGAGCGCAGTTTCGAGAGCAGCGCGCCCACACGGAGCTGGAAGGTCGCGTCGCTCCTGTCTAAGGAAGAGATGACCAGCGCCGCATTAGGCTGGAGCTCCACGAGGCCCGCGTCCGAGAGGCTGATCTCGGCGTGCCCGTCGGCGCCGGTGCGCACGATGTCTTTGGCGCGCAGGCCCATGCGCAGGCTCGCGGCTTTGCGCAGGCTCGACTTGGACGGGCTCTCGACCGTGACCGTCCCTTGCAGGGCGGATATCACGGCCGTATATTCTCCGGCGCCCGCCTGCGCGGGGGCCGCGTTCAAAAGGAGTGTCATCAGGAAGGCGTTGAGCATGATAAGCGCGCGCCGAAGCTTGCCAGCCGCGCTAGAAAGAAACTAGCACTTCATGGGCCCGGCATCAATACGACATGGACCCGTCTCTCTGCGAGGACACGCGCTAAGATCGGCTACTGGACTTCGACGAAAGAAGAACTCGCGTGCATTTTCCAGGCGCGAAGGAACTGCCCCGAGGCGACGAATCTTCCCCTGCTGAGCATCCCGCTGTCGTTGATGTAGTAGCCGAGGATGCGGCCGTCGAGCTTGCTGCGCTCGACGCCGGTGACGAGGATGGCATGGGCTGAACCGGCGGCGGCGGCGTTGTCCCAGAGAATGCCGGCATCCACGCTCACGACGACGGCCTTCCCCTTTGACAGCGCCTTGTTGAGCGCTCCGACCGGGGCGAAGAGGTTCTTTGTCACGAGGAGGCCGCGATCCTGAAGGAGGTTCCCCACGTAGCGACGTTCTGTCCCGATGTCTTTCGGAGGCTTCGATGGATTGCTGTAATCGATCGTAAAATAACCCTTGGAGAGGGAATCGCTCGTAAGTTCCTCGGCCACCGTCTTCCGGCTCCCTTGGACGAGCTTGTAGGCTTCGAGGACCTGCTGCTGAGCCACGATGGCGCAGGTGCCTCGATTCCCTTGAGAGTGAACGAGTTCCGCCCATCCGCCCGGGTTCCCGAGGGTCTCGCTGGCGCCCATGCGGCGCAGCAGCGCGGCCCAGGCAAGCTCTCCCCAATCAGGCGTCGTCGACGCCGGGTTGACCGCCTTGAGAGCCAAGAGCCCGGCCGCCTTGAGCGCGACCTCCGCCGTCCCGTCCTTCTTCAGTATCCGCGGAGCGTTTTTTTCCGGGACCGGAGGCGCGCCGGAAGGGAGGTCGAGCAGGGTCCTCGCCGAAAGCGACGGCTTTGGCCCGGCATTCTTGGCGGCGCCGGGGGCGTTCTCGGAGCCTTCATCACGTTCATCCTCCAGCATCTCGAACATGCCCGGCTCGGCGCTCTCCACGGAGGCCGTCTTCCCGCCTTCATTCGCCGGGAACGCCTTCTCATCCATCGCGGACTGAGGAAGGGTTCCGAACTTCTTAAGGTCGAGCCGGATGTTCTTTTTTTTGAGCTGAGGGACTTGGGCGAGGGCGGACGCGTCCGCCGAGGCGGCGTCGAAGCCCGCCGGAAGGGATTCTTGAAGCCTCGCGTGCAGGGAGACGACGCGATCGCGCATGCCCGCGATGCGCCGGGCGACGCGGTTGGCCCGACCTCTGTGCGGAATCAGATCCAAGTCCGCGTCCCATCCGGCATGGTCCAGCTTGAGGGAGAGTCCCTGGAACGTCTCGTACGCTCGGCCTCCCTGCTCTCCGAGACCTCGCAGCCGTGAAAGAGCCGCCGCGGAATCCTGCGCGGGAAGAGCCTCGAGGGCGGAGGCTTCCGTTTCGAGCCCGGTGAGAGTCTCCTCCAAGTCGGAGAACGCGACGCTGATCCATCCGGCGGCGGCCGTCCGCAGCCGCGCGTCCGCCGCGTCGACGAGATGGATGAGGCCGAACAGATGCCCCTTCGACGCCTCGTTGGCTTGGAGCTTCTGGATGACGGAGAGCAGGGTGTCCCTCTCTTGATTGAGCCGGTCGATCTCCTCGATGCCGCAATCTGCGCAGCGCACGACTTCTCGGACGAACTCGCGCGCGGCCTGCAGCTTCCCTTCGGCGGAGAGGCACAGGGAGGGCGAACTCCCGCAGAACTTCCGCACATCCTCGGCGGCCTTTCCGTCAAGCGACGGAAAAGTCGACGCCGAGTCGCTGATCCGCTCGGCGTCGCGGTCCTGCGCGCGCGCGGAGGGAGCCCCTTGCAGAGCGGAAAGAAGCGCGAAGAAGCAGCAGAAAAAAGCGCTCATCGGCAGGCACCGATTCCTCTCGAAGTATGGGTCCTGAGCCGACGGATTTCAAGGGCCTTCGGCCGGGGCGGCAAGCCCGAGTTCGGCGCCAAGGCTTTCAAACGTGCCTTGGAGCTGCTGGACCTGACTCTGGAAGCCGCTCGCGTGCGCCTTTCGCCGGTGTTTATTCCTGGTTCCCTATTTCTTGACCGGAGCGTCGGGTGACAGGCGGGCTTTGAGCTGGTCGCCCGGGGCGTAGAAGAGATCGTCGCCGTAGTGGTTGGCCAGGCGCACGTGCGGCAGCCAGACGTTCTTGAACTTCGACTCGTCCGCGTAGGCTGAGACCACTTCTCCCACGAAGACCGTGAAGTCCCCGAAGGCCGGCTGGGCGACCAGGCGGCATTCCAGGTGTCCGGCGCACTCGCGCACTGAGGGGGCCGAGACTTTGCGGCCCTTTTCGCGCGTCAGGCCGAACTTGGCGAACTTGTCCGTGTCCCTGGCCGAGAACTTCCCGCAGTTGAAGAGCGCGTCGAGCAGGTGCGCCTCGGGCACGTTGACCGTGAATTCCCGGCTTTCGCTGATGAGGGAATGAGAGAGATTGTTCTTGACGCAGGTCAGGCCGATCATGGGCGGGACGATGCTCACGGGCATGTGCCAGGAGACCGTGAACACGCTGTCCTTTCCTCCGTGCGCGCAGGAGACCAGCACGCAGGGTCCGCTGTTGATGAGCCTCGTCGCCAAGTGGGGGGGAAGTTCTGTCTTCATTTCGGAAGTATTTTATCAGGTTTTGGATGCCGGATTTTGTAAAATCTTCCTTAGAGGGTCCGTCGGACCCTCCGATCCCATGGCTGAACCCGCAGCGCTCAATCCCGAACAGCAGGAAGCCGCCGCCCATCGCGGAGGCCCCTTGCTCGTGCTGGCCGGCGCCGGGACCGGGAAGACCCGCGTCATCGTTCACCGCATGGCCGCGCTCCTGGCCGAGGGCGTGCCGCCGGACCGCATCCTGGCGGTCACCTTCACCAACAAGGCCGCCGACGAGATGCGCCGGCGCATCGACGTCCTGGCTCCGGGCAGCGGCGCGCGCGCGTGGGTGCACACCTTCCATGCCCTGGCTGCCCGGTTCCTGCGCCAGCACGCCGAGAAGGTCGGCCTGCCCAAGCACTTCACGATCTACGATTCCGACGATCAAAAGAAGCTCATCGTGGAGACCATCAAGGCGCTGGGCATGGAGAAGGAGAAGAACAAGGCCTCGCTCTATGTGAACGTGATCTCCAGAGCCAAGGACGATCTCCTGGACCCCGGCTCCTACGCCATCTATACGCAGGCCCGGCGCGACGAGCCCTACCGCGAGACCGTCTCGCGCGTCTATGAGGGCTATCAGCGCCGCCTTGCGCTCGCCGGGGCCGTGGATTTCGGCGACCTGCTCATGAAGTGCGTGGAGCTCTTCCGGGACCATGAGGACGTGCGCAGCTACTGGCAGGAGCGCTTCCTGCATCTGCTCGTCGACGAGTATCAGGACACCAACCACGCGCAGTATATCCTGACCAAGACCTTGGCCGCCAAGCACCGCAATCTCTGCGTGGTCGGAGATCCTGATCAATCGATTTACGCATGGAGGGGGGCGCACGTGCGCAACATCCTGGAGTTCGAGCAGGATTTCCTGGGCGCGAAGGCCGTGCGCCTGGAGCGCAACTACCGCTCCACGCCGGAGATCCTTCGCGCGGCCTCCGAGGTCATCGTCCACAATCGGCGGCGTTTGGAGAAATCCCTCTCGCCCCAGCGTCCCTCCGGACTGCCCGTGGAGGTCGAGGAGACGCAGGACGAGCGCGGCGAGGCCCGCGCCGTGACCCGGCGCATCCTGCGCCTCATGGAACAGGGGGTCTCTCCCAAGGATATCGCGGTCTTCTACCGCACCAACGCGCAGAGCCGCTCCTTTGAAGAATCGCTCATGCTCGCGCAGGTCCCGCACCGCATCGTGGGAGCGGTCCGGTTCTATGAGCGCCGCGAGGTCAAGGACGTGCTGGCCTATGCGCGCATGGCCCTCAATCCCAACGATGACGTCTCTTTCTCCCGCGTGCTCAACGTCCCGGCGCGCGGGTTCGGCAAGACGAGTCTGGAGGCTTTCGAGGCCCATGCCCGCCGCATGGAGATCTCTCTTTTCGCGGCCTTCCGCGACGCCGCGAACGTGGAGGGCCTGCCGACGTCCGCGCGCAGGCCCGCGGCCGAACTGGTCCTTCTTGTGGAAAGCCTGCATAGGGACCTGGAGTCTCTCGGCCCGACCGAGGCCGTGGAGGCGCTCATCCGGCGCAGCGGCTATTGGACCTGGCTGGAGAATTGCGCCCAGGACGATCCCGAGGAAGTCGCGCGGCTCGACAACGTGCAGGAATTGCTCAACGCCTTGCGGGAGTTCGAGGAGACGAGCGCGCAGAAGCCCGCGCGCCTCTCGGACTTCCTGGAGAACGCGGCTCTGCAGAGCGGCGCGGACGGCTACGACGCGCGTCAGCCCGCCGTGACCCTCATGACCGTGCATCTGGCCAAGGGCCTGGAATTCCCGGCCGTGTTCCTGACCGGCATGGAGCAGGGGCTCTTCCCTATCACCTCCGCGGACACGGACCCCGACGGGCTGGAGGAGGAGCGTCGGCTCTGCTATGTGGGCATGACCCGTGCCAAGGAACGCTTGGTTCTGACGCACGCGACCACGCGCCATCTCTTCGGCAAACTCAAAGACAATCTTCCATCTCAATTCATCTTCGAGGCCGGGCTCATGCGCCGCGCGCAGGCCGCGGCCGCCGATCCCTTCGCTCCGGATGCTCCGCCGATCCCGAGCGCGCCGAGCGCGGCTTTGAAAGTGCGCATAGGCCTGCGCGTGCGCCATCCCGAGTTCGGCCGCGGGGAGATCGTCGATAAGAGCGGTTCCGGCGAGATGCTCAAGGTCACGGTCCGCTTCGACAGCGGCGCGGTCAAGAAGCTCCTGGTGCGCTACGCGCCCCTCTCTCCCGCGTGAAGAACATCCTCTTCCTTCTCGTTTGCGCGTCCCTATCGTGCTCGAAGGCGTCCTGGGCCGAACTGACGATCGATCCTCCGGAGCAGGAGGAATCCGCCGCGCCTGCGGGACCCGCATACCAGCGGGGAGTGCGCGATCCGCTCGGCGTCGGGACCGCGCCCGCGCGCAAGAGACCCGGCCCTCAAGCGCAGAAGCTTTTCCATCGAGGAGTGGCGGCGTATTCCGCCGCCCGCTTCGATGATTGCGAAGATCTGCTGGGCAGGGCCATCGAGGCTTATCCCGGCTGGAAGACCGCTTCGGGCTTCCGTTCCATGTGCCGCTGGACTTCGGGCGACGCGCAGGGCGCGCGGGCGGACGCGCTCCTGACCGAACGCTTGTCTCCGGACGGCGCCGAGAGCTTCGCAGCCCGAGGATTCGCGCGCTTCGTCCTGCGCAGGTTCTCGGGCGCCGAGGAGGATTTCCAGGCGGCGGCCCGGGCGGACAGGAAGTACGCCCTGGCGCGCTTCGGCTTGGGGAGCGTCCAAGGCAGAAGGTCGCGCTACCGCGAGGCGCTGGAGAATCTGGACGCGGCCGTTCGCCTGGCTCCGCGCGCGGCCGTGATCCGCGTGGTGCGCGGGACTACGCGGGAGAAGCTCAAGGACCTCGATGGCGCGCTGGCCGACTATGAGGCCGCGCTCGGGCTGGCTCCGGGATTCGAGTGGGTGCGCTATTATCGCGCGCGCGTCTTGGCCGCGATGGGGCGCGGGGAGCAGGCAGCCGAGGACTTGGCGTTGTTCCTCAAGCGCCATCCCGACAACGCGGATGCGCTCTATCTGCGCGGCTGCACCGAGTTCCAGGCAGGGGATTTCCGGGCTTCGGTGCGGGACCTCGACCGCGTGCTGCTCATCGACCCTCGGCGGGGGCTCGCGTACGCCAACCGGGGAGTGGCCCGCTCGCGCATGGGCGAACGCGAGGCCGCGCTCGAGGATTTGGAGAAGGCGCGCAAGCTTCTGCCGGAGAAGGCCGCTTCCATCGACGAGCAGATCCGACGCCTTGAGGAAAAACCTTCCGCTCGCGCGAAAGCCGCGAAGGAGAAGGACGAGGAACGGGAGCAGGGTCCCAGCGGGATCGCGGCCGAGGCGCTGGTGACGCGCGAGCCGCGCCGGACCCGCGCGGTTTCCGAGGACGAGCCCTCTGATCAGGAGGAGGCGGGAGAGTCCGTCCCCCGCAGGGACATGGGGCCTCCGCCGGACACTTTGTTCGAGATACGATGAGCGCCGTTTCGACCCTCCGTCGCGGCGCGCGAAGCTCACCGCGGGTCGAGGCGTTCGAGCATTCCGCGGGGGGCTTGGTCTGCCGCAAGGGCCGCATCCTGCTCATCCGCATGCGCAATCTGCGGGGAGAAATGGTCTGGACGTTCCCCAAGGGGCATCTGGAAGGCTCGGAGACCGCGCGCGAGGCGGCGCTGCGCGAGGTCTTCGAGGAGAGCGGCTGGGAATGCTCCATGCTTGCGCGCGCGGCGATCGTGCGCTATTCTTTCGAGCGCGAGGGGCGGCGCGTGAACAAGCGCGTGGACTGGTTCTGGATGAAGCCCGAGCGCAGGACCGGGAGCCCGAAGGCCGGAGAGATATTCGCCGCGCGGTGGGCTGCGTTCAAGACGGCCGAGCGCCTGCTCGCGTATCCGAAGGATCTGCGGCTTTTGGCGAAAGCCCGAGCGTTCCCGTCCGCCGGCCGCGCATCGCCGCGCGGGCCGCTGGAGCGGTGAAAGAGAGCCCGAAGGCCGTTAGTGATGTAAAATCAGGGAAGGACCGTTCTTAAGGAGAAGCTATCATGATGCGAAAATCCTTCGTCGTTTTGCCGTTGATCCTCGTCTGCGCCTCGGCGCGGCGGGCCGCGGCCTATGATCTCATACAATTCCCGCCGCCGCTGCCGGTGGACGCGTCCGTCTCGCCCATGGCCTTGGCCGCGGGCCCGGACCGCCTTTATGTCCTCGACGGCAAGAGGGGCCGCGTGGGCGTCTTGTCCGCCGACGGGAAGCTGCTGCGCACGGCGGGGAAATACGGCGCGGGCGCCGAAGGCCTCTTGGGCGCGCGCAGCCTGACCGTGGGCCCGGACGGCACCGTGTTCGTGGCCGACACCGGCAACTCCCGCATCCAGATGCTCGATGCGGAAGGAAAGTTCCTCGGGCATTTCGGCGAGAAGGGAAGCGGACCCGGCCAGCTGGATTCTCCGGAGTCCGTGGCCGTGGGTTCGGACGGACGCGTCTATGTGGCCGATACCGGGAATCATCGCATCCAAGTGTTCACGCGCGAGGGCGTATTCCTCTTCGGCTTCGGCGGGAAAGGGAAAGAGACCGGCCGCTTCAACGGCCCGACGGGCGTTCTCGTGGATGATTCCGACGACGTTTACGTCTTGGATGAGGGGAACAACCGCGTCCAGAAGTTCGATCCGCGCACGAGGTTCATGAAGGATTACCCTCTGCTGGGAGAGCGCTTCTCCGTGGACGCCTACGGCTTCCTTTATATGCTCGAGGGCAAGCGCGGGAAGGTCAAGGAGATCAGCCCTGCCGGGACTTTGCTCGGCGAGTTCGGCAGCCTGGGCTCGGGGGTCGGACAGTTCAAGAAGCCCGGCGACCTGGCCGTGGGCCCGGATGGGAACGTGCTCGTGGCCGATACCGGCAACGGCCGCATCATCCGCGCGCAGCTGACGACCAAGTCCAAGACCGCGCGCCTTCCCAAGAACCTGGCCATGAAGCTTTTGGTCAGCGGTCCCACCTCGGTGTTCCCTTATCCGGCTTCGGCTCTCGCGGCGCCGCCCTTGGAAGAGGCCGCGGCCGGAAGCACCGCTCCCCTGAAGAGCGGCGATATCTACGCCTATCTTCCCAAGGTTGGGCAGTTCGTGGCTTTGGGCGAGGACGGGCGCGAGCGCCTGCGCTTCGGAAAGAAGACGGGCAAGGACGCGTCCGTGACCTCGGGGAGCCAGGGCTTCGCGGTGAGCCCCAAGCACGGCATCTATGTCGCGGACACTCCCTCGCACCGTCTCCAGCGCTTCGACGCAAAGGGCGCGTATCAATCCGAGTTCGCGGCCGCGCAGGGGATGTTCGAGAGCCGCAAGAAGGAAGGCCGTGTTTCCTCGCCCGGCGGCGTGGCCGTCAACGAGAAAGGCGTGGTTTATGTGGCGGATACGGACAATGCGCGCGTTTCCGCGTTCAGCCCCGAGGGCGCCTTCCTCTTCTCCTTCGGTCCCAAGGTGGGGCCGCATCAGCTTCAGGAGCCCGTGGCCGTGGCCTACGACGATGCCGGCTTCGTCTACGTGCTCGACCGGAAGCTCAAGAAGGTCCTTAAGTGCGAGCCCTCGGGCGGGTTCGTCACGGCTTGGGGGGAAGAGGGAACGGGCATCGGGAAGTTCTCGGACCCCGTGGCCATCGCTTACGACGGACGCACCTATCTCTATGTGCTCGACCGCGGCGAGCCGCGCGTGAGCGTCTTCGATAAGGACGGCGGCTGGGTGACCGACTTCTTCGCGCGCGGCGCCGATGAGCGCAGCCTCAAGGACCCGCAGGCGCTCGCGGTTTCCGGCTCCCGTCTGGCGGTCTCGGATCCGGGAATGAACCGCATCCTCACCTTCGCGCTGCGGCCGCTCATCGCTCCCCCTGTCTCGGTGAGCACGAGCGCCTCCGCCGCGGGCGCGGTCCTGGAGTGGCCCGTCCGCCAGGATCCCTGGATATCCTGCTACAGCATCCGGCGCGCCACGCAGGCCGCGGGCCCTTATGGAGAGGTCGGCCGGGTGAAGGAAGGTTCGTTTAAAGATTATTCCATAGCCGGGCCGCAGACCTACTACTATCGTTTGGCCGTGGAATCCGTGACCGGCGACCAAGGGCCGCTGTCGCAGCCCTTGGTCGTGTTCGTTCCGGCTTCGGCCAACCGGGCGGCCGTGGAGATCGCCACGGTCACGATCGGCAATATCTTCTCCGCCAACTACAAGTGGTATCTGAAGAACCCGCTCGGCAAGGCCGCGCTCGTCAACCATACCGGCATGCCGTTCCAGAGCGTGAAGCTCTCCTTCCGCTTGAAGGACTTCATGGACTTCGCCACCGAGCAGGTCGTGGAGACCTTGGCTCCGGAGCAGAAGGTGGAACTGCCGCTCATGGCCACGCTCAACAACAAGATCCTCGACGTCACCGAGGACACGCCCATCCAGGCGGAGTTCACGGTGACTTATGTGGAGGACGGGAACAAGCAGTCCTTCTCCCGCGCGCAGCCGCTGAAGGTCTACTCGCGCAACGCCATCACCTGGGAGGATCCGCGGCGCATCGCGAACTTCGTCACGCCCAAGGACCCGCCGGTGCTCGAGCTCGCGCGCGAGGCCCTGCGCAAGGCGCCCAAGGGTCCCGCGGCCGCGGAGAACTTGAACAAGGACTTCGTCATCGCCGCGCATCTGTGGGACGCGCTGGGCGCGTTGGGCGTGAGCTTCATGGCGAGTCCCAACAACCCCTTCGAGAAGGTCTCCGAGGATCCGGCCTTCCCCGTGGACTACACGCAGTTCCCGCGCGAGACGCTCAAGCGCAAGAGCGGGCAGTGCGACGATCTCGTGACCCTGCTGGCTTCCATGCTGGAGGGCGCCACGGTCAAGGCCGCGGTGCTGGATTATCCGGGACACATGGCCATGATGTTCGATACCGGAGAGACCGAGGCCTCGGAGGCCGGACTTTCCGCGGACCTGCTCATCGAGCACCAAGGGACGCTGTGGGTGCCCTTGGAGGCGACCTTGGTGGGCCGGCCGATCTTCGAGGCCATACGCAAGGCGGCTTACGCGCACCGGGAGATGGCCAAGGCCGGGAAGGCCTCCATCGTGGATCTGCGGGATGCCTGGCAGACCTATGAGCCCGCGACCCTGCCCATGACCGATGCCCCCGTGGAGGCTCCGCCGGAGGCGGACACGGCCAAGCGATTCGACGCCGAGGCGCAGACAGCCTTGGAACTGCGCTTCGAGGTTGCCAGCGCGGCGCTTCGCAGGCATCTGGCTTCCGAGCCCGAGGACGTCGAGGCGCTCAATGCGCTCGGCATCCTCTGCTATCAGCACGGCCGCGCGCAGGAAGCGCAGGAACGCTTCGAGAAAGCCTTGTCTCTATCTCCTGCGGATGCCGCGGCCGCGAACAATCTCGGCAGTCTCGCGTATGCCGCGGGCCGCTATCCGCAGGCTCTGGAGCGCTATGCGAAGGCCGCGGAGTCCGATCCCCACGATGCGGGAGTCTGGCTGAACCTCGTGCGCGCGTCGATCAAGGCCGGGGATCGCGCAAAGGCTCAGGAGTACGCGAAGAAGGCCGTGGAAGCGGATCCCGCGGTTGAGACGACGGTCCATTCTCTCTTGCAATGATGCCGGATACTCAGGAGGCAGTTATGAAGCGGACGTTCATCCTCATGGTCTTTTCATTGTTGTTCGCCGCGCCCTTTGCTCGCGCCGAGGAACAATCCCCGGCTGCTGCGAACAAGGCTGATTCGGTGGTGACTTGGTTCAAGCACTGGAAGACCGCTTTGGGCAAGTCCGCGGTCGAAGGGCGCTACCGCCGGACGCGCAGCACGGCCGTCGCGGCCGTCCGCGGCGCGGGCCAGCAGGAAGCGGATCCGAGCAAGCCTTATTTCAAGGGCGCCTTGTCCGACAAGGCCTTGGCTCAGCTCATGAAGGAGCGCGAGGCGCTGGAGTCGGCCGTGGGCTTGATCCTTGAAGGAAAGCTCAAGGAAGGGGAGGAGAAGCTCGATTCTTTCGAGAAGGCCTATCCCAAGAGCAAGCTGATCGCGGACGTGCGCGAGGCCAAAACCAAGCTCCAAGAGCTCAAGAGCCGGACCCCGGCGCCCGCTCCGGCCGTCTCGGCGGAGCCGGTCAAGGCTGCCGAGCCTGCCAAGGCCGCGGAGCCCGCGCAGGCTCTTCCCGAGAAGCAATAGGGTCTTCTCAACGGATCTTCTTGTGGGAATGGAAGAGATAGTATTTCAAGAAGAATGACCAGGGCGCGCCCGCGTGCACGCGGATGTTCAGCCAGGCTTCCGTGAACCACCACACGAATCGGTAGAAGGCGTTGTCCGGGTAGTTGATGAGCCGCCGGATCAGGGGACGCAGGAAGGGGACTCGGATGGCCGCGTGCGAGAAGCGCGAGAGGCACAAAAGCCTCTGCCCTTCCGGATCGACGCGGTAGTTCTGGTAGAAGCACATGTCCCGGTCGCCCAGGGCCGCGTCTTTGTACCCGGAGGGATCCGCGCCGGAGCGGGCCTTGAGCGCGTCGGGCACGGCGTGCGCGGAGACGTCTTGCGCCCGGTACTGTCCGATGCTCACTCCGTACTCCGTGATGTCGAGCCCGGGGAACGGCTTGAAGATGTTCACCGCGTGCACGCTGTCCTTGGCGGACATCTTGGCGGCCAGCTCGATGGTCTCCCACGCCAGGTCCACGGTCTCGCCGGGCAGGCCGAACATCATGGCCATGGAATAGCGCACGCCGTGCTTGCGAAGGAAGCCCGTGCCTTCGAGCATCTGTTGGTTCGTGATGTTCTTCTTGAGCACCTTGAGGCGGTACTCCTCGTTGCCGGTCTCCAGGGCCAAGCGCACGAGCGCGCAATAGCCGCACTCTTTGAGCGCGCGGGCGATGTCGTCGTCGATCTCGCGCACGACCGCGTTGACGGACAGGGGAAGCTTGATCTCCTTGCGGTAGGCTTCCAGGAACTGGAGGAACCAGCGCTTGTTGTATGCGAGGGTGCTGTCGTTGAAGAAGATGTAGCGCGCCCCATACTTCTCTTTTAAGATGCGCAGCTCCGCGATGACGTTCTCCACGCTGCGGAGCTTGCAGTAGCCGGTGCTTCCCTCTGCCTCGTAGATCTTGCGGTAGCCGTGGTTGAAGCAGTAGCTGCACAGATAGGGGCAGCCGCGTCCGGCCAGGACCTGCGTGAAGGGGATGATCTTGAAATAGTCATCGTAATCCAGGTACAAGTCCCGGTCGTCGAAGGGGAGGGCGTCGAGGTCCGAGGCCCAGATCCGCATGGGGTTCTTGATGATGCGGCCGTCTTTTTTGACCCAGAGGTTCGGGATGTCCGAATAGTCCTTGCCCGCGGCCAAGCGGTCGCAGAGCTCGGCCAGGGGCTCCTCTCCCTCTCCGCGGCAGACCGCATCCAGGCCGGAGTGCTCCAGGATCTCGGGAAGGAACGTGATGTCGTAGCCGCCCGCGATCAAGAGCGAACGGACCCCGGCCTTCTTGAGGGCGCTGACGCAGGAGAGCATGTGGTTGCGGTAGGGGGTAAGCACCGAGAAGGCGATGATATCCGGTTTTATTTCTCTCGCCGCGGCCGCGACCTTTTTCTCATCCCCGATGATGAGACGGACTGCATGTCCCTTGCTTTTGAGATACGCGGACAAGCGCGCCGTGCTTTGGAAAGGAAAATAGATCTCTTGGGCGAAAAGCACCGTGACGCTCATCGGAACACCCACCATTTTTGGCCCGCGTAATTGAGGACCGTGCTCGTCGCGGACGCGGCGATGAACGCGGCGAAGACCGCTTGCGGGCAGAGGAGAAGGGACGCCTTATTGACTCCCACGTTCGCGGCAAGGGTGGAGAAATAAAGCGCGTAGAATTTCGCGAACTGGACATGCGTCTTGCGCGGCGGATCGAAGGTCCAGTACTTGTTGAGCACGTAGGCCAGGAGGCTCGCGGTCACGAAGGAGACGCATTTGGAGAAAGAGCGGGGGAAACGGCTGATGAGAGAGTAGTAGACCGCCATATCCACCGCGAAGGCGCAGAAGCCCGCGGCCAGGAAGCGGAGGAGCTCCGTGCGCAAGGGCTCGCTGCACAACAGCATGATCAGTCTGGAGGCCCGGCTTTGAGATGGATTCGAGGCGGGAGGCGAAATCTCCATTCCGAAGAGGAAAGTACTATTTTGTCCGCGCTGCCTTCAATTCCAAGCCGGCATCCGCCTAGGGTGCCGGGGGTTGCGTTATTTGCATAACAATGCCGCACATGTTATGCAAATAACGCAACCCCCGGCACCGAATGGTATCCTGTCCCTGGAAAGCGGATATCCATGGGGAACAGCATGTCCATAAAGGCGAAGCCTCTCATGTTCCGGGCCGCGGCCATCGCGCTGGGAGTGTGCGCGGCCTTGCTCTGCTGCGAGATCCTCCTGCGCATCCTTCCCGGTTTCGGCTATCGCTGCGCGTCCTATCGCGCCTATACGGACCGCGGCGACGAGAACAAGCTTCTTCAGCGCAAGAGGCATTCCTCGGTCTTGGGCTTCGAGAACATCCCGGGCCAGGGAAGAGCGAATGCCTACGGGATGATGGGCCGGGAGCATCTTCGCGCGAAGACCAAGCGCACGCGGCGCATCCTTCTGCTCGGCGACTCGATCGCCGAGGGCTTCGACAACGACGGGTTCGAGGCTCTCCTGAACCGGGAGCTCTCCGCGGACTTGGGCCGGGACTATGAGGTCTGGAATGCCGCGGTCGGCGCCTACGACGTGCGGCGCTATGCCGTGTATTTGGAGCGCAGAGGCTTGGCCTATCGGCCGGACCGCGTGATCATCTTCTTCTGCCTCAACGACTTCGATATCGACACGGCCGTCTATTACAAGGACGCCGAGGGTTCCGTGCGTTATGAGTTCTGGGCCAGCACCGCCTTCATCCGGCATTACCTTCCCGATCCTTTCCTGATGCGGCATTGCCGTCTCTATCGGATACTCGTCATGCGGATCAATAAGGCGCTCTTGCGCAGGGAGGAGTTCAGCGGCCTTCTTGAAGAGGACGACGGGCGCGTCTATCTGCGCAGGCTGCGGGACCTTTGCAGGCGGAAGGAACTCCCGCTCATGGCCGTGCTCTTCCCGTACCTGAAGCCGCTCTCAGAGTACGATGAGCATCAGCGCGTGCAGCTGGAGAGCCTCCGGGGCGCGCTCAAGGACCTGGGCATCCGGACCCTCGACCTTCACGATCATCTTGCGGAGCCCGCGCGCAAAGCCATGCGGGCGCTGGCGGAGGATGAGATCCATCCCGATCAGAAGACGCTCCGGGAGATCGGAGGGATCATCTTCCGGCAAGCCGGCGACTTCCTTAGATAAGGGCCGCGTCTTTTTATCGCGAGCCCTTAGTTCGGGCGGATGAAATGCGCATGCCGGACGTCGGGTCCCAGGAAGCAGATCGTTGAATGGCAGGCGCTGCATTCCGGGACCGAGAGTTCCCGGCAGGAAGGGGTGCAGGTCCGCCGGATCCGGAGATAATCGGGATTGTTCCAGCACTGCTGGACGTCCTCTTTGAGCAGGTTGCCGAAGTAGTACTTCCCGGATTTCACCTGGGCCTTGAACCATTCCTCTCCGCCCGTGCAGGGGTAGACGTCCCCGTCCCAATCGACGAGCATCAGGCTCCACGGCTGGCAGCAGGGATATGCGCCGGCCCCGAAAAGGCTCCAGGAGAACAGGGGTTCGTGATAGAACTCGACTTCGAGTTTTTCAGCCAGCCGCTTGCATCGGCGCATCATTCGGTTGTAGAGGGCTTTGTGAAAATACATCGAATCCTCTTCCTTGAGCTTATGGGAGGGATCCTTGAGCCGATGGGGGAAGAAGCGGCAGAAATAGACGCGCACGCTGTCGACCTTGAGCGCATGGGCTTTCTCGATCAAGGCCGGGACTTCCTGGATGTTCATCCTGGATATGGACGGCTCGAATTGGATGTAGACGCTCTTTTCCAGGCGCTTGAGAGCGTTCTGGAACGCTTCTATCCCGGTGAATATATCTTGAGAGCTTTGGCGCTGCAGGATCGCATCATTGGTCTGGGCGAGGCCGTGGATGGATACCTCCAGCCGGGCGATGTTGAGCCGGGCTAATTCTTGGGCATATCGGCCCACCAATAGTCCGTTGGTCCGGAGGACGACGTCGATCCAAGGGAACGTTTCATTGACGTATCGGATGATCGCCGGAAGATCGCGGCAGAGCAAAGGCTCTCCTCCGCCGGAGAAATGGAACTCTTCGACCGAGGGCGCGGCGATGTGCGATGCCATGACCTTGAACTTCTCCAAGGTGATCTCATTGTTGGCATTCTCGCCGAAGCGCTGATTGCAGAAGATGCACCGCGCATTGCAGTAGTTCGTCATCAGGAAGTGGAAGGCTTTGGGCGGAGCGGAGGCGTTGATGAGGGCTTCCGGCTTCGGCGGGTGCATGATTCGCTTGCAGTGCCTGGCCAAAAACCGCGCGGCGCGGCGCATGAACCGGACGGGCCTGAGCAGGAATCGGCCGAGCCTGTACTCGTAAGAGCCCTGCAGCAGCGTCTTTTCCCAGTAGAGGTTTATGGGGTCTTGGAAATCGCGGGAATAGAGCGCGGCATGGTTCCGGAATATCTTTTTTCGCGTCTGCTCGATCGACTTGGTTGTGAGCGTCTGGAGCATCGAGTCCGGCCTGCTCCGGTAGAAGAAATGCGTCCCGGGGAGCTTATGGACCGTTCCTCCCGTCTCCAGCAGTGAGAGCCAGAAGTCCCAGTCTTCCAGGAGGCGCAAGTCCTTGTCGTAGCCTCGGGTCTTGTCGTAATCCTTCCTTCTGAAAAAGGCCGTGCAGAAGATCAGGTTGTTGGCCAGTATGCGCTGCAGCGAGAAGCAGGGATGCTCCCAGGGCCCTGTTTGGGCGCCGAAGCGCTCGGCATTGCAGTAGACGATCTTGACCTCATCATCCCCATCGAGGACCCGGACGGCTTCAGCCAGATATTCCGGGGAGATCTTGTCGTCGGCGTCCAAGGGCAGGATATAGGTCCCGCTGGAATTGCGGATGCCGACGTTCCTCGCCTCGGCCAGGCCTTGATGCTCGGCATGGACCACCTGGGTCTTGGGCTTGTCGAATCCCTTCAGGATGTCGAGGGTGTCCTTGTCCGTGGAGCCGTCATCGACGATCACGATCTCGAAATCCTGGAAGGTCTGGGCCAGGACGCTGTCGACGGCTTCTCCCACGAACGCGCCGTGATTATAGCAGGGGATGATGACGGATACTTTAGAACTAGGCATAGCCGCGCTTGCTGCGCATTATAATCATCTTATCAAACAATCCGCCGTGCGAGGGAGAGGTCCGGCGTCAGCGGCGGCCGAGGCTCAGAAGGTGAGCGAGCCCGTGATGGATCTTCAAGAACAGCCCGATCCATGCCGCGCGGAGCTTGCCCCAGGAGACCTGGGCCTTCCCTTTCATGAAGGAGAGCACGGGTCCGGGCATGCCGGGCTTCTGGAGCGTGATGCCGTGCGCTTGGGCCGCGGCCGCGATCTCTTCGAAGTGCGGGAAGCTTCCGTCGGCCTGTTTGTCGCGCAGGAGCACGTAGTAGATCGCTTTGGGGATGCTGCGCGGCCGGTCCAGGAGAACGGGAAAGACGAGCGAGGAGGCCAGGGCCGCTCCAGCGGCTTCGCCCATGGAGGCGATCAAGGCTTTGCGGAGCTTCCAGGCAAATCCCATCCAGGGCTGGCCTAGGAGATGCTCCTCTCCCGAGTTGCGGAAGGGATAGTCGTTGTCTCCGGTGCGCAGATAGCCTTGCGCATTGCTTTTGTCGAAGCCTATGCCGATGAGCGGTTGGCCGGAGAAGAACGTCCCAAGGATATCGGCCCAGCCTTCGCCCATGCCGCGGCCGTAGTCGCCCAGTATCCCGCCGGTATGATCATGGATCCAGTGGCCGAACTCATGGTAGATCTGCGCCTCATTGGCCGCATTCCCAAAGTAGTCGCCGGAGCGGCCGAAGGTGAGCTTCGGTATCGTGTATCCCACGTAGAACATCCCCGCGATGAGCAGCACTGGGGACAGGAAGATCGCGAGAACCGGCTTGAAGATCACGGGAATAAGCAGCAGCGGGAGGATGGGGAGTGTGAACGGCTTGTATTTTGACTCGCCTTCCTCGCCGTTGACCATGGCGCGGACCTTGCGGTCCACGCGCAAGCCTAAACGCCGGAGCTGGTCGTGCGCTCGCGTGACATAGTGATAGGCGTTGACCTGGGCCAGGACGTTCTCCGAAGCGTCCTGGGTGTTGAAGACCGCGCGCACGCGCTCTCCGGGCCGCGCGGAAAGGGTCCAGATCGCGGGCGTTTTCTGCAGGTCCTTGACCTTGACGTAGCGGCCTTCCAGGCGAAAGGTGATGTCCGAGGCTGCTTGCGAGCCTTTCTTCGCTTCAGGCACCGTGAGCCAGCCGTTCTCGTCCGTGAAGCCTTTCCGGCCGTCGGCCGTCCGGAACTCCATGTGCGCCAAGGGGAGCACTCCCGGGGCGCTCGGCTCCTCGGCGGCCAGGGGCGCATCGCCGTGGAAGAGGGCGCTCAGCCGGCTCGTGCGCAGGGCGCCGGCCAGGCGCGAGAACAGGGAGTTGCTGGGTCCCGGCTTTCGCCGGGATGACGACGCGATATCATCGCGCGAGAGGGTCTCCGATACGTCATTGCGGCGCAAGCCGTAGACTTGTTCGTCATTGCGGCGTAAGCCGGAATCCAGGGACTTGCTGGATCCCAGCTTCCGCTGGGAAGACGACGGATCGGAATCGCTGGGCAAGCCGGAAACTTCTTCGTCATTGCGGCGTAAGCCGGAATCCAGGAGTTGAGTATTGTTATTGGAGAGCGGGGAGAGCCTGGAGGCCATGTCCGTGTTCAAGAGCTGGAATCCGGCCGGCAGGGACAGGGTCTGGGGCAAAGAGGAGTCCTGGATCGAGGCGGGGACCGAAGGGGCGATCGGGAACGCGAGGGTGTTGACGGGCGCGGAGACATTGGCGGCCACTGCCTGCGCCGCGGCCTGCGGGACCATGGCGGCGCAGAGCGAGGACGAGAGAAGGACGGCGCAAAGGCGATGCAAAGCGGCGTGGAGTTTCATGATTAAACGATAGGAAGTTCCCTGCCTTGATTGGTGAGCCTTCCGGGTGCCGCGCGCGACTCTTTAGGCCCTGGCCTTTTTAGGCCCTTGGGCAGGGTAAGTCGGTTATGGGTGCCTGCAGAACTGATGCAGGCATCAATAAGTTCAGGAAAGGGCCGAAAGTCCCAATAAAACGTAGGCCCAATGGCGCGCTGCAAAGGGCCTGAAGGTTCCGGCAGAGTCCGGGTCCGCGGATTATCCTATCGGCAGCTGTATGAGCATGAGAATGCCGATGAATAACGTGAAGCTGGCTCGCATCCTGCTTTGCGTGCCTTTTTTTCAGGCGCGGCTTTTCGCACAGGAGATCGCGGCGGTCCATGTCCCCGTGGTTCCTGCCGCCGGGCTGGTCGGCACGGTCGGCGTGCCGGCTTCCATTGCCGCGTTCTCAGCCGCGCGCGACATCAGCATGAAGGAAGCGGCGCCGATCCCATTCGGATACCCGGTCGTCTACGATGCGGCATTGAAGCCCATGGTCCTTCCCGCGTCCGTTGTCCCGACCTTGGGCGGCTCGGCCTATACGGTCTCTGCTCAGGCGAAACCGATCGTCTTTCAGGATGTCGTCGGAAGGCAGGGCGCTCTTCGCATGGTCCCCGCGGTTCATGACTCTGCGAAATCCGTGGGGATCTCCGCGCAGGGGCTCCGGCAGTTGAGCGCCGACTTGGGCAAGGGCGGCGCAAATAACGAGGATTTCTCCGGTCGTTTCTTCGAGAACAGCGCGGGACAGGCCGCGGGAACGGGGGATATCGTTCCGGCCGCATCGCAGAGCGAGACCCTTGTCCGGTCCTCGCCGCAGATCCTCTTGCCGCGGGGCCTCAAGCGCGCGTTCCTCGATCATGCGCGCAGCCCGGCCGACATCGACCGCCTCCTTCCGCTCGACAAGGGTTCCGTGGACCTTGTCAGCTTCCTTAAGAACAATATCCGCAGGCTCGGCCCGGTGGGCGTCGTTTCCTATATGGACGGCATCGGACGGGAGTTCGCGGCCATAGACCTTCAGGAGAATCCCGCGCTTCTGGACATCCTCCCGGGGCTCAAGGCGAAGGAGAAGGCCCTGGTCCGCAGGCTCCAGAGCCGCTTTGACGACGTGCAGCTCCTTGTCTCGGAGGAAGGAAAGACTCCCAAGCTCGTGGTCGACGGGATATTCATGGACGTCCAGGCTTCCGGCACCGGGCTTGAAGCGCTCTTGTCGAAGGCGGACGCCCGAGTGGGGGATTTCGCCTCTCGCCACATGCTCGCGGGCGGCGACCTCGCCGTAGAGACGCCGCTTCCAATGGAAGAGGCCGAGCGCCTTGTCCGGCGGTGGGCCGCGGGCCGCAAGGGCGCGGCCTTGGGCGTGATCCGGCTTTTCTTCGGAGATGAGATGCGCGTCTTGCGGCAGGGCCTTGACGGCGTTTTTCGGCCGGAGTCCGGCGCTCAAGCGCGCAGGCGGGCGGTCCTGTCGCAGGTCCCCGACGTGCAGCTGCTCCTCAAGCGCGGACGGCTCGGCCGAGCGCAGGAAGCGCTCATGGCCGTTGAGAAGGGCGGCGTGAGCGAGGAGTATTCCCCGGCTTGGCAGGCGCGCGAACAGCTGGAGGCCAAGCGGATGCTCCTGCTTTTGCGCAAGCTGTCCGTTGACCCGGTCCGATGCCGGAAGCTCTGGGAGAATTTCAAGAACACGCACTCGGAGGAGACGGTCAAGGTCGTGGAAAGCGCGGCCCTCAAGCTTTTGGCGGCCGTTGATGCCCCGGAGGCCGGGAAGATCGCCCAGGACGAAGGACTGGCCTCGCGCATCGTGCGCCAGATCGAGGAGCCCATCAGGATCCTGCGCGAGGCAGGCATCACGGCGACCGTGCCGGTCTACGGCAGCGCTCGCATTCTTTCCCGCGAGCAGGCTCGCGCGCGTTTCGACCGGCTCATCTCGGAACTCGGACGCGGGCCTTGGACTCCCGAGCAGTCGAAGAGGGTGAGCGCGGCTAAGAACGATCTCGAAAATTCGCGCTACTATGAGATGGCCCGCAGGTTCGCCGCCCTGGTCGTGCGCGGCACCAACGGCAAGGTCGCGATCGTGGCCGGCGGCGGGGGCGGGGCCATGGAAGGGGCCAATCGCGGCGCTTTTGAAGCCGGGGGCAAGAGCGTGGGCTTCAACATCCATCTGGAGAAGGAGCAGGCGCTCAATCCCTATATCACTCCGGGGCTGTCGTTCGAGTTCGAGGATTTCGCTCCCAGGAAGATGGCTCTGCGGCTGGGCGCCCTGGCTCACGTACATTTCATCGGCGGCTTCGGGACTTTCGACGAGCTTTTCGAGACGCTCACGCTCATGCAGAACAAGAAGATCCCGTATGCCCCGATCGTCCTGGTCGGAGCGAGGAGCTACTGGCGCAAGATCATCGATTTCAACGTCTTCGTCGAAGAGGGCCTGATCTCGCCCAAGGACATGGACCTCTTCCACTTCGTGGAGAACGAGGTCCAGGCCTGGGCCATCGTCCGCGCCGCCTACGAAAAGAAAGTTCCCAGCGCGGGGCATTGAGCCTTTGGGGTCCTGTGCGCGCTTCTTTAGGCCCGGCCTTTTTTAGGCCCTTGGGAGGGGAATCAGCAAGGGGACAAGGGTTAGCCTTTTCGGGCGGTTTTGCGGTGAGGGAATCCTCTTCTCATGGCAACTCCTGATAATCTAGAATGAACGCGCGCTTTCTTTTGAGGCGGATAACCCATGCGTCCTGCGATCAACCCGGACTGGAACATCAGCGAGGCTCAATATAAGCGGGCCTTGGAATGCGTGCGTTTCGCGGATTCGCTCCTGCGATTGCGCGGCAAGGATGCCTCTTATGGGGGATGCGCTCCGGCCGGAACTTGGGACCGGGAGCATACGCGCGGCAGCGAGTGGGTGCGGTTCAACGATTTCATATTGAAGAACCCGGATTACGACGTCATCAACAAGCTGCGACTGTTCGCCGGAGTGTTCACCGGCCAAGACCTGCTCAAGGACTTCACCCTGAAGGGGCTCCTCTCGGATAGGAAGAAGTTCCTCAACGCGCCCAATGAATCGCTCGCGGCCATAAGCCATGTCGGCGTCGAGCAGCTTGAGCGCTATGAGGGCTGGATCAGGGCTATCCTGCCGGAAGAATACCTGGTGGAGACCCCCAATATTCTGGGAGAGCTGGGGTTCCTGAGCCGGGGCGTCATCTGCAATTTCCATACCCTCAGCTACTTCGAGCGGATGGCGATACTCTACGAGTGCGGCGCGCTCTCGCACTTGAAAGAGAGGAGCTCCGAGCTCAAGCGGGGGCTCTCTTTCCTCGAGGTGGGGGCGGGCTACGGATTCCTGGCCTACATGCTGGAGAGGACGCTTCCGACGGACCGATATTTCATCATCGACATCCCCGAGAGCCTGCTTTTCTCGTCGATCTATCTCGGGCTGGCCCTGCCGGAGAAGCGGATCGTGCTCGTCGATGACGCGGAGAAGACGGATTTCGACGCTCCGGGCGTCTATTTCATCCCGAACATGTTCTGGGAAACCGCTGTCGGACGGATAAGAGGGCTGGATGCCGCGATCAACACGCTTTCGTTCCATGAGATGCTCCGCGGCACGGTGGAATCCTATGCCGACGGCATAAAGACGATATTCGCCTCCAATCCCGCGTCTTCTCCGGGCTTCTTGTTCGAGCAGAATTTCGAGAACGCGGAGGAGGAGGTCGGCTGCAACGCCAAGAAGATCTTGAGGAGCAAGTTCTTCTCCGAGGCGCCTTCCGTGTATACCGCTCAGACTCGGGGCTACGCGGAGCTGCATGCGCCGGACAGGAACACGCTGGAACTTCTGCGCCGATCCAGGCCCGAGATCCCGCTGGGGTTGAAGCTGAGATCGCGGCTCGCCCCTTCCTATCTGATGGCGGAGACACGCAAGCGCATCCCGAAGAAACTGAAGCGCGCCGTGAGACGGGTGCTGAATCTGCCGGCCGCATGAAAAATCAGGAGCCCTCATGAAATCCGATGAGATGATCCAGCTGCGAAAGACCCTGGCCTTGGCCAATGCCCAGCCGGAGAGGAGCCGGTTTTATTCAGAGCACGGCTTGGGCCAATATTGGATCGACGTGCTCGCGGCCAACATCCCGCCTCTCATCAACGACAGCGACGACCCCGCCGCCGTGCTCCGCAGAGTCGAGACGACCGGGCTCTACAGCGTGGACCATGTCGAGGAGTCCATCAAGCTCCTGGCCGCGGAGCGCTGGCGCAAGATATTCCAAGAGAGAGGGACCCCGATCGGCTCGCTTCCTCCCGAGATCCAAGAGTCTCCTTTCCAGCGGCCCGAGACCCTGCTTTCCGTCGAGGGGAGAGCGTTCTCCCAGGATTTCCTCTTCAAGCTCTATCTGGCTTGCGATGTGGGCAAGTTCTGCGGCGAACCTCCCGCGGACGCGCCGCTGACCCTCCTTGAGGTCGGAGGCGGTTTCGGGAACCAGGCCCGGATACTCAAGCTGAAGTATCCCGCCTGCCGCTACATCATCGTGGATATCCCGGAGACCTTGTGTTTCTCCTACACGTTCCTGCGCATCCATTTCCCGCAGGCGCGGATCGTCCTTCCCGCGACGAAAGAAGAGCTTTCCCGGGCGCTGCAGGACACCGCCGTCGACTTCCTGCTCGTCCCCTGCTTCTTCAGTCCCTATATGGACGCGCTGCCCCGGAAGGTCGACTGCGCGATCAACACGCGGTCCTTCGGAGAGATGGGCAACGAGATGGTGAGATACTACTCCCATTGGCTGGGCAATGTCGTCAAGGCGCAGCGCATCGTCACTCTTAATCGCTTCCTCAACGACGTCGATCTCGCCGACAAGCCCTTCCGCCTGAAGGAGAACGGCTGGTTCGATCGGATGGGACCGGATTGGAAGACCCTGCACTGGGAATACCAGCCGAAGTTCAGCAGCTTCATCTACGGAGGCCAGGATCCCCGGGAGCTGTACTTCGTCGGCGAGCGGGGACGGGATACGGAACGCTACGAACTTTCGGAGATCCTCCGTCAGTGCTGGTATACCCATTTCGGCTTGGAGGCGGATTTCTTCGGCGCCTGCGAGCTGTCCTTCGATACGGGCAAGGGCGGAGTGCTCTGCACCCTTTCCAACAGCGTCCGCGTGTCTCCGAACAAGCAGAACGTCGACGCCATGATCAAATACATCTGCGTGCTCGAAGGGAAGTATCCTTTCGAGGACCGGTATTACTACATGGACCTCTACGAGAAGATAACGGGGACGCCCCATCCTCTGCAAAGGCAGATGCAGAGGCATGCCGTTAAAAGATTCATCAAGGGCGCGCTCAGCGGAGCGCAGCTGCTGGGCGGCATCCGAAAGGTCCGAAAGCTGTTGGGAGCCTGAGTCCTCGGTGATAGCGCGGGCTATCGGGACAGGGCCTTGATCGTCTCGCCCAGTTCCTTCACGGCGTTCCCGTCGAAGATGCTGTTCTTGAACTGGTCCTCTCCGTAGGACTTGGCCGTGCGCAGGGGGATGCGGTCGTTCGACCAATCCTCCAGCCGTTGGAGGATCCCGTCTATGTGCGCTCTTCCGACGCTCACGACCATGTTCTTGTGCTCCGCCGCGGCTCGGCAATAGACGGCCGCGATGTTGTCGGCCATGTCCCGGTCCCGCACGGAGGACATGACCGTCGACGCGGAACGGCTCATGCTCTGCCGGTAGAAGAAGCTCATGAGCGGATCCTCTCGATAAGGCTCCAGCGGCCGGGAAAGGCCCATGGCCGGCAGGAACTTCTCATTGACCATGGAGACGAAAGCCTCGTTGTTGGCGGTCGCGAAAAGCCTGAAGGTCTTGGCGGGGATATCCGCCGAGGCGCGCTTCCAATCCTCGCAGCGCTCTTCGCCCGCAAGGGAGAATATCTGGAAATCAGGGGAGGACGCGACCGCCTCCTCCCAGGCGCGCCGGGCATAGGGATTCTTGTGGGCGAGCCGGCAGTAGCTCGCGAAGCGGCCGCCCCACTGCACGTTCTCCAAGTCCTCGGGAGGCTGGTCCATGTATCCGATGAGATTGTAGTTCCGGGTCAGCGCATACGCCAAGGGGGAATCCACCACGAAGATCCGCGAGGCGGTATTGAGCTCCACCTTGAAATCCTCGGCGAGCGCGGCGGTGTCCCAAGGGAAGGCCGGATGTTCAAGGCCCGTTTCGAAAGCGGCGAAGATCGCGCCTTGGGCGCCTGCTTTGGCCATGTACTTCTTGACGGTTTTCGAACTTCCGACGTCATGGTTCTCCCCGATGAGCAGCAGGGCCGGGTATTCCTCGAACGCGTCCAAGTCGCAGGTCGTTCGTCCGGACTCCTGCACGCTGTAATCGAACATCAAGGCTCGCGCGGGCAGAGACAGCCCTATGGAAAGAGAGACGACTGCGCATGTCCGCAGGAAAGGATGGGAGTCGGTCATCCCGATAAGTATAGGCGGCCCCGCATGGCGAGGGCAGGGCTTTTGAGCCTAGACGCATCCGGGCATTGGACCTAGGAGGGCTAGGCCGTTCGGGTCGACGGTCTTGGAGGACTACGCCAGGACCAGCCAGAGCAGGCCGGAGTGCACGCGCACGTTCACGCGCTTCGAGATCGCGCGGTTGCTCAGGCCGCGGCTTCCGCGTCTGAGGATCGAGTTTTTGAGCGCATAGGCCAGGCCCTGGGTGCTCACGCGGGCGCTCGGGCTTGCGGGCAGGAGGGAGACGGTCCGTCCGGGGCGGCAGGCAAGGCGGTGGAGTCCCGGGCCCGCCAAAGATGCGAGGCCTTCATCGATGAATGTGAGCCGCAGGCGCGAGGCGAATGCTTCCGCCACGGCGAAGTTCGCCAAGCGGTGATCGAGCCGGCCTCCGAGATTGCCTGCCACGAGCGCTTCTCGCGCGCCCAAGGCCAGCGCCAGATCGAGCGCTTTCTGGAAATCGCAGCGGTCCTCATCGCAGTCTTGAAAGACGGGGCAGGCGGCTTTCCTCAGCAGGCGCGGCTCGGCGGAGTCCAAGTCTCCGATCACGAAGTCCGGCTTTCGCCGGAGGCGCAATGCATGGCGCAAGCCGCCGTCGGCGCAGAGCACGGGAAGCCCGGCGCTGAGCTTGCGGATGCGTCCCGCATCTCCCAGCGCCCCGTTGAGCAGTATGAGCACCCGCTTCATGCGTCCCATGCCCGAAGTATAAGGTTTCCTTTGAGTATTATCCATATCCCCTGCGCGACTGTTCTAAAAAGTGGGTGAGGGCGAGAGTCTTAAAGCCCTTGACGAAGGCGGAGAGGGCTTTTACACTTAGTGCATGATTCGCTCTCGGCGGATGCTCTCCGCCGCGTTTTTGCTTCTGCTTGCTCTTAGCCCCGCCTTCGGGAAGGGCAAGTCCTCCGCCAAGCGAGCCGCTCCCAAAAAGGAGATCTACGGAGTAGGCCAGTATTCTCAGCAGGAGCGCCGGCAGGGACTTGAGAAGGTCACGCAGGACCTGGCCGAGAAGCTCAAGCTCAAGAACAAGGACATCCGCCGTCTTTATTCGCGTCTGGACAAGCTGGAGCCCGACAACCGCGGCCGCATGATCGACTATATGATCGAGGTGCGCAAGCGGAAGCTGGAGCTGGCTGATGAGAAACTCTCTCCGTTGGACAAGATGCGCATCAAGGCCGAACTGCGGGAACTCTACGACGGCATGGCTGAGGAGGATGAGGAGTTCACGGACTTCCTTTCGAAGACCATCGAGAACGCGCAGGATCGCTCCGACTATTCTCAGGGCTTGGCGCATAGCTATCCGGATAATGCCCAGTACCAGGCGCGATGGGCGCAGGACCTCTTCGATACCGGGGACGTGCAGGGCAGCATCGAGGCCGCGAACAGGGCCATCGAGCTCGACTCGGGCAGTCCCGCGCCGTATGCGGTGCTGGCGCTCGCGAAGCTCTCTCAGGGCGACTCGGCCGGAGCTTATGAGGATGCGCGCAGGGCCATGGAGATCGATCCGCGCAATCCCTCGTATCAATCCGTGATGAAGCTGGCCGAGTCCAGGCGCAGCGGACCCGCCGGCGGCGCTTCTCCCGCGCAGCCTCCTTCGCCGGAGCCGGACTCCGCGGTCCCGGTGTTCTCCAGGCCTCCGGCGCCGAGGCCTCCGGGTCCTCCGTCGGCGGCGCCGTTCCCCGGCCAACCGCCCGGCCCGGCTTCTCCCGAGGATCCCGCGCGCGCGAGCCGATATGCCAAGGAAGCGGAGATCCTCCTGCGCGGCCGCAGATTCGAGGACGCGGTCCGCGTGGCGGACGCCGCGGTCCGGCTCGATCCCCGGAACGTGGCCGCGTTCTACTACAAGGCCTGGGGACATGCAGGCATGAGGGACTGGGCATCGGCGCGCAGGGATGCCGAGGAAGCGCTCCGGATCGCTCCGGAGAATGCCCGCCTGCTCTCGCTCTACTCCGGAGTGCTCGGGCATCAGCGCGAGTACGCGGATGCGCTTGGGGCCGCGGACCGCTCCATCCGCTCGGATCCGAACCTGGCCGAGGCATTCTTCCACAAGAGCCTGGCTCTGGCCGGGCTGGGGCGCAGGGAAGAGGCGCTGCTCTCTCTCTCCGAGGCCGTGCGCCTCAATCCGCAGTACCAGGGTTATTATAGGAAGGCCGTGGATCTTCCGCAGGCCTCGGACCTGGCGCTTCTGTTGAGCGGAGAGGCGCCCTTGCAGGCCGCGCCGGCGCAAGCGCCTGCCCCAAGCCCGGTCCCGGCCCGCAGGCTCCTGATCTTGGGTTTGGGCATACTTATCGGGGGCTTCCTCATCGCTCTGGGATTGCTCCATCTGCTGACCAGCGAGGGCCGGCGCCGCATCAAGGACTTGACCGCGAGCATGAGCCGCAGGGGCGCTCCGCGCGGACGCGATGAGAGCCTGCCCGCGACGATCTCCGGCGTCTACCAGGTCCGGCGCAAGATCGGCATCGGCGGCATGGGCGTGGTCTATGAGGCTTTTGACAGCCGCTTGGAGCGAAAGGTCGCCATCAAGAAGATGCGCGAGGAGATCCGTTCCGATCCGCGCGAGTCCGCGCGCTTTTTGCAGGAGGCGCGCATGGTCGCGGCCCTGCACCATCCCAATATCGTGGAGATCCATGCCATCGTGGAGGAAGGCTCGGATCTCTACCTGGTCTTCGAACACGTCGACGGCCGGACCGTCCATGAGCTGCTTTCCGAGCGAAAGCGCCTGCCCATGCCGGAAGCCATGCGCATCCTGCACGGCTGCTGCGCCGCGCTCGACTACGCCCACAAGAAGGGCGTCATCCACCGCGACCTCAAGCCCTCGAACGTCATGCTCGACAAGGAGAACACGGTGAAGGTCATGGATTTCGGCGTGGCGCGCCAAGCCAAGGACTCCATAACCAGGCTCTCCATGACGAACACCGTGGTAGGCACGCCGCCCTACATGGCGCCCGAGCAGGAGCAGGGCGCGGTGTGCAAGGAGTCGGATGTCTTCGCCTTGGGAGTCCTTCTCTACGAGATGGTCACCGGGCAATTGCCTTTCGCCGGAGTCGGAGCCGGGATGCTGCTCGGAAAGATGAACAAGACCTATGTTCAGGCTTCGCGCATGGCGCCCGGTTTGCCTCCGGGCTTCGATGAAGCCATGGGCGAGGCCCTGGAGCCGGATCCCGTCAAGCGCCTGCACACCGCCGCCGACTTCTACCGCCGCATCGCCGGCCTCACCTCTGCCTGAGAATCCTAAAGCTATCTCCGGTAGGACTTTCGGCCCATTTTCCATAGGGTCTTCGGCTCTTGAAAAAATGTTAAGCGGCTGTTAGCCTATTTGAGTCGGGCGTTGAATCCGACCAGCGAAATATGAATACGACGAAGATTTTGCTTTCGGCGATATTGGTCTTGGCAGGCGCCTTTCCTGCGCGGGCCGGCGTGGTCGTTTCCGCGGCCGTGCAGACCGGCTGGACCCTTCCTTTCCCCGATATCTCCGGCGAACTGTTGATCAAGATCCAAGCCGGTCTGGCCCAGCAGGGTCCGCAGCTGCTTTCCCAGCTGCCGGCGCTCGGTGCAGTCTCGCGGCTGAGCCCGGACTCTCCCATCGATCGGCAGATCGCCGCGAAGCTTATTTCAGCGGCTCCGATCTTTGGGCCTCAGAAGGATGTCCCTGCGCAGAGAGCATGGTTCCAAAGCCTGGATCAGTCGATCGCTGTCGCGCGGCCCCGGATCGAGGAGGTCGTGGCGGCCCGCGCGAAAGAACTGGCTGATGCGGCGGAATACGGAGAACTTACGCGCGCGGACTTGGCGCAGTCCTTGCGGGAGCTTCGCAGGTTCGGGGTCTTCGGATGGCCGGCCGTGTCCAAATCCATACAGGACGTCTCGCGGCTCTCGCAGTCCATGCCGGCTAAGGAGGTCTTGTCTTCGGCGCAGCGCAGCGCGGATGCATTGGCCAAGGATGCGGCTGCCGAGGACGGGCTGCCGGATCCTTCTGCCGTGCGCGCGGAACAGGGGGACGGTTCGCGCAGGCGCAATCTTCTTTCTCCTTCCCCTGCGAAGAAAGTGCCGGGGAGCAGGCCTTTCCTCTTTGCGCAGTGGGAGAAGGAGCTCATGCAGAAGCTTCCTGATTCCGTCGATGTCGATAATGAAACTCTTCGGCGAGAGCTCCAAGCCATGCTCGATGAGCTCTGGGCCCTCGACAAGGGCTGGTATGAGAAGACCCTGCGCAAACTGCTGGTCCTGCCCAAGGACAGCAAGAATTGGCGGCTTTTGGCGTACGGCCAGAGATCCAACGGCGTAACGCGGGCTGTGGACAAGGCCGCCATACTGTTCGAGCCCTGGGAGGTCCGCAGGTGGATCTATGAACCGAGCTACAACGTCTTGACCGCCGATGATGTCGTCGAATACGCCGAGCGCATAGCGGACCTGGGCTACGGCAGTTATCCGACGGCTGGCGACGGCTATCTTGATTGGTACGCCATCTACAACGGACTCGAATATGTTCGAGGGGAATATTCCAATCGGGCGACGGATTCTACAATCAGCGCGCCGGCCGTTGTGGAGGAGGGTCTGGCGGATCTTCTCATCCGCGGACGCCTTGCGCGTCTTTTCAAGGATGGAGGCAGGCTTGTCCCACATGCGTCGATCCTTTCATGGGTCACGAAAGTCATTCATGACAGGAAGGGATTCGACGAGGCATTCCGCGGCAAGCTCGACGCGATGCTCCGACGCGGTTATGAGGGAATGCCGCCTCGCGACTGAGAGCCCTCGGAGCCTGCGATGATCCGCGTCGCAGGCTCCGAGGGCGCGGTCTTATCTGCTCGCCTTCTTCGCTTTTTTATCCATGCGCTTCTCCATCAGCGTCTTGGCCGGCTTCTTCTTCACGTCTTTCTTTGCGTCGCGGCTTTTTCCCATGGTGTTTCTCCTTTGATGCTTCCGGATGCATTCCGTTGCTGAAGATCAGGTCTTCTCAGGCCGACGAAGGGCGCTTCTACGGCAGTGTTTTTTTCGCTTCGCCGGCGTCGAGCGCGGACTCGCGCAGCAGTTCGCTGAGCTCGCGCAGGGCCTCGACGATTTCGCGCGAGAAAGCGGCGGGATTGGCGCGGTAGGCGGCGCGCAGGGAGGAGAGGACGGCCTCGCAATGGCTTCGGAAAGCCTTGTCGGTCGGATCGCCGTCGGCGACGCGCTCCTGCAAGGAGGCGACGGCGGCTTCGACGGAGAGTCGGTCCTTGGGCGGGATGTCCATGAAGGGATTGTAGTAAAAGAAAGACTCCTTTCTGTCCCGTCATTCCGGCGAAAGCCGGAATCCAGGGAAACGTCCAATTCCTGGGCCCCGGCTTGCGCCGGGGCGACAAGCAGAAAATGCCCAGGTACTCCTTCAAACGGCAAAATGTGCGAGAATCGCTGACGTTCCGATGAAAGAGTCGGACTGAGGCTCCATGCATCCACGCAACAGGCATACCGGCCGCTATGATTTCTCGGCGCTCACGCAGAGCGTCCCGGAGCTGTCCGCTTTCGTGCGGATGAATCCGTCCAAGGAGCCGACCATCGACTTCGCCGATCCCGCGGCCGTCAAAGTCCTAAACCAGGCGCTCTTGAAGACTTTCTACGGCGTGGACCATTGGGACATCCCTCCTGGCTATCTCTGCCCGCCCGTCCCCGGCCGCGCGGATTATGTCCACTTCGCCGCGGACCTGCTGGGCTCCGTCAACGGGGGGGAGATCCCTCGCGGAGACGGCGTGCGCGTGCTCGATATCGGCGTGGGCGCCAACTGCATCTACCCCATCATCGGGCGCGCCGAGTACGGCTGGCGCTTCGTGGGCTCCGACGTCAATCCCGAGGCGCTGACCTGCGCCCGGAACATCGTGGAGGCCAATCCCTCTCTGTCTAAAGCCGTGAAGCTGCGCCTGCAGACTTCGCCCGCCGTGCTGCAGGGCCTGCTCACCGCCGAGGAGCGCTTCGACCTCGCGCTCTGCAACCCGCCTTTCAACACGTCTCTAGGAGAGGCCGCGGCCAACGCCAAGCGCAAATGGGCGAATCTCGGACGCCAGGAGACCGGCAAGAACTTCGGCGGCCACGAAGCCGAGCTGTGCACTCCGGGCGGCGAGATGGCTTTCGCCTGGCGCATGATCAACGAGAGCGTGCCCTTCGGCGCGCAGTTCTTCTGGTTCTCGGTGATGATCGCGAAGGTCGACAATCTTCCCAGCGTCTTGAAAGCCCTTAGCCGTGTCAAACCCGCCGCCAGCCGTGTCATCGAGATGGCCCAAGGCCAGAAAAAGAGCCGCTTCGTAGCCTGGACCTTTCTGGATCCATCGCAGCAAGCCTCCTGGCGCCAACAGCGCTGGTCCCCTCCCGCTTAAGTCGATAGTCAACCTGCGATCTTTGAGGGTTCTCCCCTTAAGAGAAGGCGGGAACTTTTCCGCGGTTCATTCGTATTTATGGGAGATATGAAAGAACTCACGGCTATCCTGCCGCTAGAACATCGGATATGGCTCATTCGAGGGCAGCGCGTCATGCTGGACTCCGATCTTGCGACGGTCTATGGAGTCCCCACCAAGCGGCTCAACGAGCAGGTGCGGAGAAATCGGCATAGGTTTCCAGATAATGACGAGTACCGAATTATGCCGAGGGCCGCGCCAAGCGCAAGCCCACCTACTCGGGGGCACGTCGCCTCTTCTGTTACACTCTCGGCATAATTTGGGAGTCTTCTCTGACCGGCCGAA